>Ga0308175_100004000_pt1 | contig 10292 bp, 7 predicted proteins | sample PhyCR1_3_FD_203893 | JGI IMG/M metagenome (GOLD analysis project Ga0308175, IMG submission 203893) | Soil microbial communities from UC Gill Tract Community Farm, Albany, California, United States - DLSLS.C.R1 | ecosystem: Environmental > Terrestrial > Soil > Agricultural land | place: USA...
ATGCTCTCGCCGGGCGTGCCGCTGACCCACCCCAAGCCGCACTGGACGGTGGAGAAGGCGATCGCCGAGGGCGTCGAGATCCTGGGCGACATGGAGCTCTTCGCCCGCGCCGTGAACGCCGCGCCCGAGCACAAGCGGCCCAAGATCGTCGCCATCACCGGCACCAACGGCAAGTCGACCACGACGGCGCTGATCGGCCACATCTGCGCCGCCGCCGGGCGCGACGTCCGGATCGGCGGCAACATCGGCGTAGGCGTCCTGGACCTGCCCGACATGCACGGCGGCGCGGTCTACGTGCTGGAGCTGAGCAGCTACCAGCTGGACCTGACCTCCACCCTGCACGCCGACGTCACCGTCATCCTGAACCTGTCGCCCGACCACCTGGAGCGGCACGGCTCGATGGAGGGTTATGTCGCCGCCAAGCGGCGGATCCTGCTCAACCAGGGCAAGGGCGACACCGCCGTGATCGGCGTGGACGATCCCTGGGGCCAGCAGATCTGCACCGAGATCACCGCCGCCAACCGGCGCACCATCGTGCCGATCTCGGCCAGCAAGGCGATGGGCCGCGGGATCTACGTGCTGAACGGCCAGCTCTACGACGCCACCGGCGAACGCGCCCGCGAGGTGGTCGACCTGACCGGCGCGCGTTCGCTGCCGGGCCGCCATAACTGGCAGAACGCGGCGGCGGCCTTCGCCGCGGCCAAGGGCCTGGGCATCCCCGCCGACGAGGCCGCGCAGCACCTGCTGACCTTCCCGGGCCTGGCGCACCGCATGGAGACGGTGGGCGTGCTGGGCCGGGTGCGGTTCGTCAACGACAGCAAGGCCACCAACGTCGACGCCGCGCGCCAGGCGCTCTCGAGCTATCCGAAGGTCTGGTGGATCGCTGGCGGCGAGCCCAAGACCGGCGGCATCGACGAGCTTTCCGACCTCTTCCCCCGCGTCGCCAAGGCCTACCTGATCGGCGAGGCGGCGCCGGCGTTCGGCGAGACGTTGAAGGGCAAGGCGGCGGCCGTGCAGTCCGGGACGCTGGATGCGGCCGTGAAGCAGGCCTACGCGGACGCCTGCGCCGCCGGCGGCGAGCAGATCGTCCTTCTCTCGCCGGCCTGCGCCAGCTTCGACCAGTTCCAGGACTTCGAGGACCGCGGCGAGGCTTTCCGCGCCGCTGTCCAGCGCCTCGCGCACACTGAGAAGGGCGCTGCATGAGTCCGGCCGCCGCCCAGGCGCACCACGCCTTCGCCCGCTCCGACCGCTCCACCATCGGCGTCTGGTGGTGGACCGTGGACCGCTGGATGCTGGGCGTCGTGGCCATGCTGATCGGCATCGGCGTGGTGATCGCCTTCGCCGCCAGTCCTGCCGCCGCGGCGCGGATGAACATCGGCGACCCGTTCCATTTCGCCGTGCGCCAGTGCGTGTTCGCCGCGATCTCCGTGGTGATCCTGATCAGCGTGTCGATGTTCGACGTGCAATCGATCCGACGAAGCGCGGTGGTCATCTGGCTGGCGGCGATCCTGATCATGGTCGCGCTGCCGTTCCTGGGCCACAACGCCAAGGGCGCGACCCGCTGGATGGAGATCGGCGGGTTCACCCTGCAGCCGTCGGAGTTCATGAAACCGGCGCTGATCGTGCTGATCGCCTGGATGTTCTCGGAGGGCCAGAAGGGCGAGGGCGTGCCCGGGGTCTCGATCGCCTTCATCCTTTACGCCATCCCCGTGGCGTTGCTGCTGATGCAGCCGGACGTCGGCCAGACGGCGCTGATCACCGTGACGTTCGGCGCGGCGTTCTGGATGGCCGGCGTGCCGCTGAGCTGGGTGATGATGCTGGGCGGGATGGCCGTGGCGGGGCTGGGATCGACCTACTTCCTGTTCCCGCACGTGGCCGCCCGCGTCGACAAGTTCATCTCGCCCGACAAGGCCGACACCCACCAGGTGGACGCCGCCAAGGTGGCCCAGGCGGCCGGCGGCTTCTTTGGCCGCGGCCCGGGCGAGGGCGTGCTGAAGCGCTCGATCCCGGACGCGCACACCGACTTCGCGCTCAGCGTCGGCGCCGAGGAGTTCGGGCTGATCTTCCTGATCCTGGTGATCGCGCTCTTCACCTTCGTGGTGATCCGCGGCCTCTACCGGGCGATGAAGCTGAACGATCCGTTCGAGCAGGTGGCCGCCGCCGGGCTCTTCGTGCTGGTGGGCCTGCAGGCCTTCATCAACATCGCCGTGAACCTGGACATGATCCCCACCAAGGGCATGACCCTGCCGTTCATCAGCTACGGCGGCTCCTCGATGCTGGCGATGGGGCTGACGCTGGGCATGGCGCTGGCGCTGACGCGGCGCCGTCCGGGGGCGTATGCGCCCAGCGAGGGCCTCGCCAAGGCGGGCGCATTCGCTTAGAGCCGCGATCATCCCCTCGTCCCTGACGTTCCCCACGAGGCCCGATGCGTAAAGTCGCCGTCCTGGCCGCCGGAGGCACCGGCGGGCACCTCTTCCCGGCCCAGGCGCTGGCCGAGGCGCTGATCGCCCGCGGCTGGTCCATCGTGCTGGCCTCGGACGAGCGGGTGGCGGGGCTGGCGGGCGACTTCCCGGCCGAGCGGCGGATCGGGCTTTCGTCGGCCACCTTCCGGCGTGGCGACCCGATCGGGATGATGCGCGCGGGCTTCGCCGTGCTGCGCGGGGCCAGCCAGGCGCGCGCCCTCTACCGCGAGATCGGCCCCAACGTGGTGGTGGGCTTCGGCGGCTATCCATCGTTCCCGGCGCTGATGGGCGCCATCCTCGACAAGCGCCCGACGGTGATCCACGAGCAGAACGCGGTGATGGGGCGCGCCAACCGCCGCCTCGCCAGCCGCGTGACCACCGTCGCCTGCGCTTTCCCGACGCTGATCAAGGCGCCGCCGCAGGTGGCCGCCCGCGCCCAGGTGGTGGGCAATCCCGTGCGCCCGGCCATCCGCGCCCTCTACGAGACTCCCTACGTTCCGCCGGCGCCGGGCGGCCCGGTGCGGGTGCTGATCACCGGCGGCAGCCAGGGGGCGCGCCTGCTCTCCGAGCTTCCTCCGGAAGCGGTGGCGGCCCTGCCGGACGACCTGCGCCGACGCCTCGTCGTCCAGCAGCAGACGCGGCCTGAATCGATGGAGATCGCCCGGCGGACCTATCGCAACGCGGTGGTCGACGCCGAGATCGCCCCCTTCTTCCGCGACCTGGCCAGCCGGCTGGGCGCGGCCCACCTGGTCATCGGCCGCGGCGGCGCGGGCTCGGTGTGCGAGATCGCCGTCGCCGGCAAGCCCGCGATCCTGGTGCCGTTGGCGGCGGCGCTGGACGACGACCAGGGCCAGAACGCGCGGCTGCTGGCGGACGCCGGCGGCGCCGAGGTCGCCCGCGAGAACCAACTTACGGTGGAGAGCCTGTCCGGCGCCCTCGTGAAGCTGATCAACAATCCCGAGCGGCTCGCGCGCATGGCGGCGGCCTCACGGTCGGTGGCGATTCCCGATGCGGCCGAGCGCCTGGCGGACGTGGTGGAAAAAACCGCGCGGGCCTAGCGGCTTAGGCGCATTGGGCCACGGAATTCTACTCTCGGTAGAAAAACGTTGCCGTCGTCTATGACAGCGTTACGGTCCGATCATCTGGCGGAGGCTGGGGCTGGGAACCTTCCCTCCGTGTGCAAACGGGTGAGGTATCCATGAGGTCGAAACTGGTCTCTGCCGGGCTCGCGGTCGCGGCAAGCCTCTGTGTGGCGGCGCCCGCCGGCGCCGCGACGATCATCCTGAACAATGTCGGAGGGGTCGAGGTCGGGACGAACGCCTACCAGGGCTTCACCACGGCGGCCAACTTCTGGGCCAGCGTGATCTCCTCGCCGGTCACCATCCACCTGGACGTGGGTTTCGACCACCTCGGTGCGAACATCCTGGGCTCGACCAGTTCCGCCGGCGGCTACGTGGCCACCCAGAATGTCGAACTCGGCCTTCTGAACCAGGCGCAGACCGCCCTGGACGTCAGCGCCGTCACCCACATGCCGACCATGACGGTCGGCCAGGATGGCCTGGGCGCGATCACCATGGTCACCCCCGGCTACAACGCCACGGCGCCGAACATCAACAACCCCGCCGCGCCCGCCGGCGACGGCCTGGGGGTCAACACCAACAGCCTCGTTCGCGACGCCAACGGCACGTTCAACAACGAGGCGCTGTTCGTGAACACGGCGAACCTCCGGGCGCTCGGCTTCAACGTCGACCCGAACGCCTCGGACGGGTCGATCACCTTCAGCTCGGACTTCAACTTCGACTTCAACCCGCGCGACGGGATCCACGCCGGCGCCATCGATTTCGTCGGCGTGGCCGTGCACGAGATCGGCCACGCACTGGGCTTCACTTCCGGCGTCGACATCTACGACATCCTCGGCAACAACGGCCCGCTGAACTCCGGCAATACGGCGGTCTGCGGCGTCGACTGCCACTACTACGACAGCGAGCAGGACGCGTTCGGCACCACGCTGGACCTGTTCCGCTACGCCAACAATCCGCTGGGCGCCGGCCCCGAGCTGACCTGGGCGCCGGGGGTGGGCAGCTACCTCTCCGTCGACGGCGGCCTGACCAGCCTGGGCGGGTTCTCGACCGGCTCGTTCAACGGCGACGGCTGGCAGGCCTCGCACTGGCAGGCGCCGCAGGATCCGCTGCATCCATGCCAGAACTTCATCGGCGTCATGAACCCCTACACCTGCTTCGGGCTCGGGGACGCGGTGACGCCCGCCGACTTCGAGGCGCTGGACGCCATCGGCTGGAACTTCAACTTCGGGGACAACCGCCCGACGTTCACCACGGCCGAGATTTCGCGCGAGTTCGCGATCGCCAATGTGCCCGAGCCGGCGGTCTGGACGACGATGCTGCTGGGCCTGGGCCTAGCCGGCGCGGGCCTGCGCCGCCGCCGGGCGCTCGTCGCGGCCTGAGGCCATAGCGGCGCTTCGCGTTCGCACTATGATGCCCCCGGCGCCGGCGCGCCGGGGGTTCTCGTATGTGGCGGACGTTGGCGGGGGCGGCGGTCCTGGCGGTGGCGATGCTGGCGGGGGCGGCGGCGCGGGCCGCGCCGCTGGCGGCCTGGGTGCAGATGACCGGTACGGGCGCGCAGGCCCGCGCCGTCGTCGAGGGCCCGCGATGCCCGTCGCTGCGCGTCGACGGCAGGGCCAGGCGGATGCGCCTGCGCGCCGGCGCCGACGAGGCCTTCGCCAACCGCATCTGCGAGGCGGCCGTGCCGAAGCGCGCCCACAGAGCCAGCGTGGACGGCCGGTCGCTGCCGCTGCCCACGCCGCGGCCGATGCGGCTGGTGATCCTGGGCGACTCGGGCTGCCGCCTGAAGGACAAGGTGGTCCAGGACTGCAACGATCCGGTGGCGGGCTGGCCGTTCGCCAAGGTCGCCCACCTGGCCGCCGCGCAGAAGCCGGACCTGGTGATCCACGTCGGCGACTACTACTACCGCGAGACCCCGTGCCCGGACGGCGACAACCGCTGCGACGGCAGTCCCTACGGCGACCGCTGGGGTTCGTGGAAGACCGAGCTGTTCGATCCGGCGCAGTCGCTGCTGGCGGCCGCGCCCTGGGTGTTCGCCCGCGGCAACCACGAGGACTGCAACCGCGGCGGCAAGGGCTGGTTCCGGCTGCTGGACGCCGACGCGGCGGTGCGGACCTGCCCGGCCGGCAGCGAGACCTTCCTCGTCCCCATCGGCGGGGCGAGCCTGGGCGTCGTCGACACGGCCGATCCGGACGACAGCAAGGCCCAGCCGGCCAACGCCGCGGCCTTCGCGCGCAACCTGGCGCCGCTTTCCGCCGCCAGAGACCCCGTCTGGATCGTCACGCACCGACCCGTGTGGGAGATCTACCGGCAGGGCGACAAGCTGTTCGACAGCGGCGCCAACATCAACGAGCGCTCGGTGGTGAAGGATCGCGGCCTGCCCGGCGTCGCGCTGGTGCTGGCCGGCCACATGCACACCTTCTTGAGCGTGGACGCGGCCGGCGATCATCCGGCCGAGCTGGTCGTGGGCACTGGCGGCGACCTGCTGGATTCCGACAAGGCCAGGAGCATCGCCGCCGCCGACGTCGCCCTCGACGGCGCGCCGGCGGCCAAGGCGTTCGGCATGGACCGGTTCGGCTACTTCGTCTTCGACCGCAAGGGCGAGGCCTGGGAGGGCGCGTTCCACGACCTTTCGGACAAGGTGGTCGCGCGCTGCAAGCTGGCGGCGGGACGGCTGACCTGCGAAGCGGCCTGAGCGCTGGCGGCGCGCGGCGGGGCGTCATAGCCTCGCTTCGGGGCGAGGGGCGCGATGGACGAACAACGGACGGGAGGCCCGACGCGGCGGGCCGTGGTGGCGGCCGCGGGCGGCATGGCCGTCGCGATGACGGCAGGCGAGGCGATGGCGGCGGACGCGTCTGAACTGACCGAGTTGGGCGGCGCGGCCCTTGCCCGCGCCATCCGCGGCAAGCGGGTCTCGGCGCGCGAGGCGATGGCGGCGCACCTGGACCGCATCGAGGCGGTCAATCCGAAGATCAACGCGGTGGTCTCGATGCCGCCGCGCGAGGCGCTGATGGCGCAGGCCGCGGCCGCCGACGAGCGCCAGGCGAAGGGCGGGGCGCTCCGGCCGCTGCACGGCCTGCCGCACGCCGTGAAGGACCTGCAGCCGGTGAAGGGCCTGCGCTTCACCCAGGGCTCGCCGATCTACAAGGACCGCATCGCCGGCGCCGACAGCCTGATGGTCGCGCGGCTGCGCGCGGCGGGCGCGATCTTCGTCGGCAAGACCAACACGCCGGAGTTCGGCTTCGGGTCGCACACCTTCAACCCGGTGTTCGGCGCGACGCACAATCCCTACGACCTGTCGCGGTCCGCGGGCGGCAGCAGCGGCGGGGCGGGCGCAGCGCTGGCCGCGCGCATGCTGCCCCTGGCCGACGGCAGCGACTATGGCGGCAGCCTGCGCAACCCCGCCGGCTGGAACAACGTCTTCGGCTTCCGCACCAGCTACGGCGTGGTCCCCGGGACCGGCCCGGAAGTCTGGCTGCCGTCGATGGGCGTCAGCGGGCCGATGGCGCGCTCGGTCGAGGACCTGGCGCTGCTGCTCTCGGTGCAGGCCGGCTACGACCCGCATGCGCCGCTGTCGCTGCCCGGCGACGGGAGCGGCTACGCCAGGGGATTGAAGGCCGACGTGAAGGGCCGCCGGATCGGCTGGCTGGGCGACTTCGGCGGGCAGGTCCCGCACGACCCCGAGGTGCTGTCGGTGGTCCGCGAGGCGCTGAAGGCGTTCGAGGCGCTGGGCTGCCGGGTCGAGGACGCGCGTGTCGATCCGGCGGTCGAGCCCGCCTGGCAGGCGATGATCAAGCTGCGCGCCTGGCAGCAGGGCGGCGCGATCCTGGCCAACTATCGCAACCCCGCCGAGCGCGCGCTGCTGAAGCCCGAGGCGATCTGGGAGGTTGAGACCGCCCTGCCGCTCAGCGCCTTCGACGTCACCGCCGCCTCGCAGGTCCGCACCGCCTGGTCGATGGCCGTGCGCCAGCTCTTCGACCGCTACGACTATCTGGTGCTGCCGAGCTCGCAGGTGTTCCCGTTCCCGGTCGGGGATCGCTGGCCGAAGACGGTGGCTGGCAAGCCGATGCGCACCTACCACGAGTGGATGGCCTCGGCGCTGATGGTCACGCTGAGCGGCTGCCCGGCGTTGGTCGCGCCGGCCGGCTTCGGCGCGGCTGGCCTGCCGATCGGGCTGCAGATCGTGGGGCCGAACCATGGCGAGGTCGCGTGCCTGCAGCTGGCGGCCGCCTACGAGGCGGCGACCGGCTGGACCGCCAAGCGACCGCCGATCCTCCAGACGGCCTGAGCCCTTCCGCCTTCCGGCCTTTGCGCCTATTCGGGGGGTCCATGACCCGCCGTCCCGTGCCCTTCGACATCGGCCCCGTGCACTTCATCGGCATCGGCGGCATCGGCATGAGCGGCATCGCCGAGATCATGCTGCGCATCGGCTACAAGGTGCAGGGCAGCGACGCCAAGGCCAGCGCCAACACCGAGCGGCTGGAGAAACTGGGCGCCAGGGTCTTCATCGGCCACGACGCGAAGAACGTCGAAGGCGCCTACGCCGTCGTCTATTCCACCGCCGTCAAGGCCGACAATCCCGAGATGGTGGAGGGCCGCGCGCGCCGCCTGCCGCTGGTGCGCCGCGCCGAGATGCTGGCCGAGCTGATGCGGCTGCAGTTCTCGGTCGCCGTCGGCGGCACCCACGGCAAGACCACCACGACGTCGCTGATCGCCGCCTTGTTGGATGCGGCCGACATGGACCCCACCGTCGTCAACGGAGGCATCATCAATGCCTATGGCGCCAACGCCAAGGTGGGCGCCGGCGACTGGATCGTGGTCGAGGCCGACGAGAGCGACGGCACCTTCCTGAAGCTGAAGTCCACCGTGGCCGTCGTCACCAACATCGACCCCGAGCACCTGGACCACTGGGGCGATTTCGACGCCGTGCGCAAAGGCTTCCAGGATTTCGTCGAGAACATCCCGTTCTACGGCTTCGCCGCGCTCTGCATCGACCATCCGGAAGTGCAGGCCATGGCCAGCCGGGTCGAGAACCGCCGGCTCGTCACCTACGGCGTCAATCCGCAGGCCGAGGTGCGCGCGCACAACATCTCCATGGGCCCCGACGGCGCGCGCTTCTCGGTGCTGATCCAGCCCCGCGACGGCGATTTCATCAGCCTGGACAACCTGACCCTGCCGATGGCCGGCGAGCACAATGTGCTGAACGCGCTGGCCGCCGTCGCGGTGGCCCGCGAGCTCTCCGTGCCGCTGGAGGCCATCCGCAGGGGCCTGGCCGCGTTCGGCGGCGTGAAGCGGCGCTTCACGACCACGGGCGTGGCGAATGGCGTGCGCATCGTCGACGACTACGGCCACCATCCGGTGGAGATCGCCGCGGTGCTGAAGGCGGCGCGCGCGGTGACGCAGGGCCGCGTGGTCGCCGTCGTCCAGCCGCACCGCTACAGCCGCCTGCACGACCTGTTCGACGAGTTCTGCCAGGCGTTCAACGACGCCGACGTGGTGATCGTGGCCGACGTCTATGCCGCCGGCGAAGCGCCGATCGAAGGCGTGGACCGCGACGCCTTCGTGGCCGGCCTGCAGCGGTTCGGCCACCGCCGGGCGCTGCCGTTGGAAGAGACCGCCGATCTGCCCCGCCTCGTCAGCGAGGAGGCGAAGGCCGGCGACGTGGTGGTGCTGCTGGGCGCCGGCGACATCACCAGCTGGGCCTATGCGCTGCCCGACCAGCTCTCGGCGCTCGCCAAGGCCGCCGAATGAGTTGGCGCGACGAGCTGCCGGCCGTCCGCGGCAAGCTGTTGTTCGGCGAGCTGCTCGCCCCGTTCACCTGGCTGCGGGTCGGGGGTCCGGCCGACGTGCTGTTCCTGCCGGCCGACGAGGCGGATCTGGCGCAGTTCATCGCCGGCCTGCCGGCCGAGGCGCCGGTGACGGTCCTGGGCGTGGGCTCGAACGTGATCGTCCGCGACGGCGGCGTGCCGGGCGTGGTCGTGCGCCTGGCCGGGCGCGCGTTCGCCGCGGTCGAGGCCGACACGACGACCGGCCGGATCGTCGCCGGCGCCGCGGCCCTGGACGCCGCCGTGGCTCGCGCCGCCGCCAAAGCCGGGCTGGCGGGCCTTGAGTTCTACGCCGGGATTCCCGGCTCCGTCGGCGGGGCGCTCGCCATGAACGCCGGCTGCTACGGGGCCGAGACGAAGGACGTGCTGGTGAGCGCCGTCGGCTACGACGGGCGCGGCGAACGGCGCGAGTTCGCACTGGCCGACCTCGGCTACGGCTATCGGCACAGCGAAGCGCCGCCCGACATCATCTGGACGCAGGCGGTCTTCCAGGGCCGGCCCGACGACCCGGCCGCGATCGACGCGCGCATGGCCGAAATCTCCGAGCGGCGCGAGCAGACCCAGCCGATCCGCGAGAAGACCGGCGGCTCGACCTTCAAGAACCCGCCCGGCCATTCGTCCTGGAAGCTGGTCGACGAAGCCGGCTGGCGCGGCAAGCCGTTCAGCGTGGAAGGATCTGGCGGCGAGGCGATGTTCTCGCCGCTGCACGCCAACTTCCTGATCAACACCGGCGAGGCGACCGCGGCCGACCTCGAAGGCCTGGGCGAGGCCGTGCGCAGGGACGTCTTGGCCAAGACCGGCGTCCAGCTGGAGTGGGAAATCAAGCGGATCGGGCGGCCTGCTGACGTTCCTACTTAGGGGTGTGCTGGACCGCTCACCACCCGCTAAGGTGCCCAAAACGCTCTACAAAACCACGGCAATGACGA
>Ga0308175_100004003_pt1 | contig 10286 bp, 6 predicted proteins | sample PhyCR1_3_FD_203893 | JGI IMG/M metagenome (GOLD analysis project Ga0308175, IMG submission 203893) | Soil microbial communities from UC Gill Tract Community Farm, Albany, California, United States - DLSLS.C.R1 | ecosystem: Environmental > Terrestrial > Soil > Agricultural land | place: USA...
ACGAGCGCGGATGCCCGTGCGGATCCAGACCTCTTCCCTCGCCAGCTTCTTGTCGAACTCCGCCTGCTCGCGCGCCTCGGCCGCGAGCACGGCTTCCTTCCGCTCGAGATACGTGTCGTAGTCGCCACCCCAGTCGGCGAGGCGTCCTCGATCGAGCTCGATGATGCGCGTCGCGACCCGCCGGAGAAACGCGCGATCGTGCGTGACGAATAGCAGCGTTGTGCCGCATTCGATCAGAAAGCTTTCCAGCCATTCGATGGCGTCGACGTCGAGATGGTTCGTGGGCTCGTCGAGCAGCAGCACATCGGGATCGCGAACGAGGGCACGCGCGAGCAGCGTCTGCCGCTTGCGGCCACCCGACGCGTTCGCGAATGGAACGTCGGCATCGAGCCCCAGGTGCGAGAGCACTGTCTCGACACGCGTATAGAGTTGCCACGCTTGCGAGGCGTCGAGCGCGTGGTGAAGGCGATCGAGCTCGCGCAGGGCAGCGTCCGTGCCTTCCACGGCGACACGGTGTGACGCGTCGTGATACCGCGCAAGCAACTGGCCGCGGTCGCCCAGTCCGGCGGCGACCACGTCGAAGGTCGAGCCGGAGAGGTCGGCGGGGACTTCCTGCTCGAGTCGCGCGACGGTGGCGCCCGTCTCGCGAACAATGACGCCGCTATCGGGCGCAATGGTTCCGTCGAGCGCCTTCATGAGCGTGCTCTTGCCGGCGCCGTTGCGCCCGAGGAGGCACACGCGTTCTCCCCGCTCGATGTGAAGCGACGCGCGGTCGAGGACCGCTGGTCCGCCGAACGCGATACTGACCTCCTGCATGCCGAGCAGTGCCATGGGCATGGCACGAAGGTAATGTTCAGCGCGCACGGCACGAGGGTCCTACACGCAATCGTCTGCCACTTGCGCCCTCAGCCTCGCCGAGCGTACGCTCGGCACATGCGCAAGACTCCGTTCCCGCATCGCCGTCTGTCGCTCGAGGACTATCTCGCGATGGAGGAGGCGAGCCCGATCAAACACGAGTTCGTCGCCGGCGAAGTGTATGCGATGTCGGGCGTGACGCTTCGCCACAACGTCATCACCCTGAACGTCGTGAATCGACTACGTGGGCCGGCGCGCGCGCGACGCTGCACCGTCCTCGCGACCGACGTCAAGGTTCACGTCATGGACCGTATCTACTATCCGGACGTCATGGTCGCCTGCGGTAAGGCCGCGGAGGTAGAACTGATCGTCGAAGAGCCATCGCTCATCGCCGAGGTCACGTCGCTGAGCACGCGCGCGGTCGACCGTCGGGAAAAGCTCGATGCGTACCTTCGAATCCCGTCGCTCCGGCACTACCTGATCATCGATCAGCGCCGCAAGCACGTGCTCTCCTATGGCCGGCATGAAGATGGCGAGTGGCTTCGAGACGAGATCGAAGGAGATGGCGACATCGCGATTCCGTTCCTCGAAACGCGTGTCACGATGGCCGAGCTGTACGAGGACGTTACGCTGCCGCCACTCGCCGTGAAGGAGGGGGAAGGCGAGGAGTGGGACGAGGATGGCTGGGCTGACGACGACGTCGAGTAGGCCGCTCGCGATCGACCGTGCGCACCGCTCTCGCCGCGAAGGTGTTTCTCCCCTTGACCTGTGCCGTGATCGCGTTTCAACTCGCCCTCGCGGCTGGCGCGCCGTGGGGTGAGCTCACCATGGGCGGAGCAGTTCGCGGCCAACTGCCACCTCGCATGCGTGCGATCGCGCTCGGCTCGGCTGTCCTGCTCACGGGTTTCGGTGCAATCGTCGCCGCGCGCGCTCATCTCGCGTTTCCGCGATGGCGCCGCACCTCGCGTTGGCTGATCTGGGTCGTGGCAGCCTATTCGATTGTCGGCGTCGTGCTCAACGCGATCACGCCGAGTCCCCGCGAGCGCGCACTCTGGTTGCCCGTCGCGATCGTACTCGCCGTATGCGCGGTGATTGTGGCCCGCGCCGACTTTGACTCCTCGGCCGCCTCTCGATAGAAATGACCCTCGTCGATGATTTTCACGCCGGCGAGAGTGTAGACTGAGCGCTGGGGGCTCGACCTCTCTCCCGTGCAGATCACTTTCGCCGAGCAAACACTCCGCCCGTTCGTCGATCGCGTTAGGCTTATCTCGTCCCCGATGGAGGTGAACCCGGGCGTCCCGTTAGGCAGCTTCGACCTCGTGTTCTCGATCTACGGACTCGGATGGACGACCGACCTTCTCGTGACGCTCTCGCTCGTCACCGACTACCTGCGTCCGGGCGGCGTGTTCATCGTGAGCGGCGAGCACCCGGCGTACAGTCGCATCGAGTGGGACGTCGGGACGGGACATCGGGACATCGGGACTGGGGACTCGGCCCGGAAGGGAACTGGGAACGGGGAACCGGGCCTCCTCACGGCGGCACTGTTCCCGGTTCCCTGTTCCCAGCAACGGCCGAGTCCGGATGTCCCGATGTCCCCAGTCCCTAGCCTCTATTCATTCCTGAGCGCGACGATCGGGTCGACTCCCGCCGCCCGACGCGCCGGAACCCAGCTCGCCACCACCGCCGCCAGGCCGAGTGCGACGGCCGCCCCGCCGAACGCGACCACGTCCGTCGGCGGAACGCCGTAAAGCAGGCTCGCGATCAGCCGCGTCGCGCCAAAGGCCGCGAGCGACCCCACCACCACGCCCACCACCGCCAGCACGACGCCCTGGCGCAGCACCAGCCCGAGGACGTGCGAGCGCTGCGCGCCTAACGCCACACGAAGGCCAATCTCCCTCGTCCGCTGCGATACACTGAACGCCGTCACCCCGTAGATCCCCAGCAGCGCCAGCAGCAGCGCAACCGTCCCGAGGCCGCCGGAAACGTAGAGCGCCACCCGCTGCGGAAAGAGCGACGTCGCCGTCTGTTCTTCCATCGTCTGCTGGCGGAGGACGGGCAGTCTCGCATCCACCTCCTGCACGAGCCTTCGGATCGGCGACGCGATCGACGTCACCGCACCCGGCGTCGTGGTCTTCACGAGCAGGCTCGTTCGACCCAGGTACCGCTGCGCGAACGGAACATAGATGAAGTTCCGCTGCGGCTCGCCGAGCGATCGATACTTCGCGTTTCGCGCCACGCCGATGACCGTCACCACGCGGTCATCAGTCGTTAGGGTGCGGCCCACCGCATCCTGCCCGGGGAACAGCGCGGCGGCAAACGCCTCGTTCAAAATCGCCACATCACCCGCGCCCACCCGATCCGACTCGGCGAAGTCCCGCCCGCGGACCAGCGGAATACCCATCGTCGCGAAGTAGCCCGGCGTCACGACGTTCCAGTCCTCACGCCAGCCCTCGTCCTGACCACCGGGCGGTTCGCGTCCCGCTACCTTGATAGTGCCGAGTCCCATGCCCCCGCCGTCCAGCGGCAGCATGGCCGACAGTGCCGCCGAGCGCACGCCCGGAATCGCGCGTGCGCGCTCGAGGAGCGTTGCGGCCACACGGGTTCCGGCTGTCTCGTCGAGATTCGCCAGCCCGAGGTCCAGCGACGCGATGTACACGCCGCGCGCATCGAAGCCGGGGTCAATGCTCCGCGCACGCGTCAGCGTCCGCGCGAACAGTCCGCCGACGACGAGCAGCAGCATCGAGAACGCGATCTGCGCGACGAGAAGACCGCTGCGGAGCCGCAGTCGCTGCCTCGTTGCCGTGCCACCCGTGTCGGACTTGAGCGCCGGCACGAGATCGGGGCGCGTGCTCTGAAGCGCCGGAACCACGCCCGCGACCAACCCGGTCACGAGCGACAGGACAAGCGCAAAGGTCAGCACGCGCCAGTCGAGCTGCGGATCCACATAGAGCGGTACAGGCAGCCGTGGAACGAGCGCCATGAGCGCCGACACCATCCACTTCGCGAGCAGAAGACCCGATGCACCGGCGACCGCGAACACGAGCAGGCTCTCGACGACGAGCTGCATGACGAGCTGCTGACGCGACGCGCCCAGCGCGAGTCTCACGGCGATCTCGCGACGCCGAGCGCTCGCGCGAGCGAGCAGCATTCCCGCGACGTTCGTGCTCGCGATGAGCAGCACCAGTCCCGCGATCGCGAGCAGCATGGCCATGAAGGCGGCGACCATCGGGCGCAGGTCGCCCGGGAAGAGGCTCGCCTGCGTCACGGCGAGGCCTTGCCCCTTGTTCTCCGTCGGGTACTGCGCGGCGAGCCGCGCGGCGATGCCCGACAGCTCGGCCTGGGCCTGTCCGATGCCGACGTTAGGCGCCAGGCGCCCGATACCCATGATCCACACGGACTCGCGACTCTGGAAGATGCTGGTCGGCAATCCCAGGAGCGCCGCCGCCGCGAGCGGTACCCAGACGTCCGGCGCCACCACGAACGGGCCCTGGAAACGCTCTGCTGCCACGCCCAGGACGGTGAACGGTGTTCCATTGAGGACGACGGACTTCCCGACGATCGATGAGTCGCCCTCGAACCGCCGGCCCCAGAACCGGTGACTCAGCACGACGACAGGATTCGCTCCGGGCGCGCGATCCTCGTCCATCGTGAAGAAGCGGCCTAACGCGGGACGCGCCTCGAGCACGGCGAAGAAGTTGCCGCTCGCGGCGCCCATCTGAATCGCCTCGCCACCACCCGGACCCGCGAGGCTCACCGGGTGCGATTCGAGGCGGAGTGCAGCCAGCCCCGAGAGGGATCGTGCTGACGCGCGGTAGTCGACGAAGTTCGGGTAGGAGAAGTTGTCGAAGCCTCGACCGTCCTGCGTGCGGCCGAGGGAGACGACCCGTTCAGGGTGGCCCACTCCCGGTGGTGGCCGAAGCAGGAGCGTATTGGCGAGCGTCACGATCGCGGTCGTTGCGCCGACGCCAACGGCGATCGACAGCACCGCGACGATCGCGAACAGGGGACTTCGGCCGAGGGCCCGGATGGCGTAGCGGACGTCCTGTCTCAGGAGGTCGAACATGGGCAGGCTCGAGCGGAGGAGGGAGGGAAGGGCCGGTTTTTCGGTCCTACGGCACGGGGGTTCGGCGCGTTTCGGTCACCCGGCCCGGCCGCGCGCCACGATCCGACATAGGACCGGGCCTTCCGAACGAAATGGATCGCTGCCGCAGCCGCCAGGGACGAAGCCAACATAGGCGCCGCCTGACGTGCGCAAGAGGACACAAGGCGAGCACCGTTCGCGCTTCGTCATCCGCGCGGGGACGAACCGCGTTCACGCGCGCCTGACGAATCGTTGACACAGGCGAATGTCCAGCCATATCGTCGCGTTCATAGGCGACCCATGCAGCCGCCGCATGTGCCGTCCTGTAAAGTCACCCCAACGCCTAACGCGTGGAGCAGTCGGTATGACAATCAGCCCGCAGGGCCATTCGGCCATCCCGTTGACCCCATCACGGAGGAACCCACCGCCCCTCGCAGGTCCGCCACTCAGTCGAGACCCAACTCTCTCGTACCAAACGGTCGATGGACGACCAAGGAGGCAGGATGCACGTATCCTGGCGTTGGCTCAGTCTTCTCACCGGAGTCCTCATTGTCGGCCCGGCTCGACCCGGGCTACTCACAGCTCAGCAGCCGGTCATCATAACCGGCCGCGTCACGAATGACGCCGGCGCTCCACTCTCGCTGGCATCCGTCTACATCGAGACACTCGGCCTCGGTACCCAGACTACCGAGGACGGCCGCTACCAGCTCTCCGTCCCGGCCGCGCGTGTTACCGGCCAACAAGTCAGCCTCGGCGTTCGCGCGATCGGTTTTCGCAATACCTCCGCGCTGATCACGCTGACGGGCGGTTCGCTCTCGAAGGACTTCACGCTCACCGCCAACCCGCTCCGACTCGGCGAGGTCGTCGTCACCGGCTCCGGCACGTCGACGACGGTCGAGAAGCTCGGGAACACGATCAACTCGGTCAAATCCGAGGAGGTCCAGAAGTCCAACGAGCCCAACCTCGTCAACGCGCTCGCGGCCAAGGCGCCGGGTGTCGAGGTCACCTCGCAGGCGGGCGATCCCGGTGCAGGCTCGTCGATCATCATCCGCGGGCTCAAGACCATTCAGGGGGACGGCCAGCCGCTGTTCGTCATTGACGGCCAGCCGATCGACAACTCGACGCTCAAGACCGGCGACTTCGCGGACGCGGGGACCGCGTACACCAACCGCGCGGCGGACATCAATCCTAACGACATCGAGTCGATCGAGATCCTGAAGGGTGCGGCCGCGTCGGCAATTTACGGTGCACGCGCGGCGCAGGGCGTCGTACTCATCACGACCAAAAGCGGTCGCGCCGGTGCTACACGGTATGCATTCCGCTCGTCGAGCGGCTGGGACGACGTCAACCGAAGTCTTCCGCTGCAGCGTGAGTTCGGCCGAGGGGATTTCGGGTCGGACGCCTCGGCGGAATGCGGTGGGCCGGGGTGCACACCGACGTCGTCGAGCTGGGGACCGAAGCTCGCGGGCGGCACGCCGGTCTACAATCACTGGGACGAGGCATTCAACACCGGGCACACGTTCGACAACGACCTGTCGATCTCCGGCGGCGATGACCGGCGCACGTTCTTCGCATCGTTAGGTAACACCTACCAGAACGGCACGATCGTCGGCGACCACGACACGTACAACCGCACGACCGGCCGCCTCAAGGCGACGCAGTTCTTCGGCAGCAATTTCCGCGTCGGCGGAAACATCTCGTACATGGACGTCCGGGCGCGCTACATCCAGAAGGGAAACAATCTCAACGGCATCCTGCTCGGGCTCGCGCGCACACCGCCCGACTTCAACAACTTCCCGTACGTCGTCAACGGGCTGCATCGCTCTTACCGGTATCCCGACCCCGATCCCACCGACCCGCTCGCCGACCGCATCTACGACAACCCGTTCTGGGTCATCAACCGCGACCAGAACACGTCGGACGTGAATCGTGCGATCGGGAACTTCGACGTCAACTGGGATCCGATGTCGTGGCTCAACCTCAAGTACACGTTCGGCGCCGACTACTCGGCCGACAATCGCATCGAGGGGCTTCCGCCACAGAGCTCCGGCGACGCGCTCACCGGCCAGCTCTGGCAGGGCACGTACAGCAATCTGCAGCTCGACGGCAACTTCACGGCGAGGGCGGAGAAGCGGTGGAGCTCCGCGCTCAACACGTCGCTCACGTTAGGCCAGAACGTGAACAGTCGAGATCTCCGACAGGTCCAGGCGAAAGGCACGACCTACATCGATCCGAACCTCTTCACGCTGAACAACACGGTCAACTCGAACCTGCAAGCGCAGAACTACACCTCGCTCGTTCGCGTGGCGGGTTACTTCGCGCAGGCCGGTGTCGACCTCTGGGACCAGCTCTACCTCACGGCCGCGGTTCGCGCCGACCAGTCGTCGACGTTCCCGAAAGCCGACAGGACGAACTGGTACCCCAAGGCGAGCCTCGCGTGGAACGCGTTCGGCACGGGCTCCCGCGGACCGGTTGGCCCGCTCAGCTATCTGAAGGTGCGCGCGGCTTACGGCGCCGTGGGGCGCGAGCCGATTCCGTACCAGATACTGGACGCCTTCAGCAACGGCGCTCAAGGGCTCGATTTCGGCGGCGGCACGACGAGCCCGACGCAGAACGGGCTTGGTGGTCTCGTCAGCGATACCGTGAAGGGCGCGCCCAAGCTCAAACCGGAGCGTACCGGCGAGTTCGAGGGCGGGTTCGACTTCGGGTTGTTCAAGCAGCGCATCGACGGGGGCGTCACACTCTACAACGCAAAGACGACGGACGTGATCTTCTACCTGCCCGTCCCGGTGTCCACCGGCTACAAGAACGTGACGAGCAACGGCGGCGAGATCACGAACAAGGGCGTGGAGGTTTCGCTCAACGCGCGGGCGCTCGAGTCCAACAAGCTTCGGTGGGAGATCGGCGTCAACTGGGCGAAGAACAAGAACAAGCTCGTCGAGCTCAACGGCGCCGACTACGTGGGGCTCGTCGGTGGGTTCGGGAACAGCCTGGCGGTGAAGGGGCAGCCGTTAGGCACGTTCTACGGGACGGATTGGGTGCGCTGTCGGTATGGCGTCGCCGACGCGGACAACTTCCAGTCCACCAGCCTTGGCCAAAGCACCGACATCAACGCGATGTGCCGCGCGGCCAACGCGCCTGACGGCTCACTGTTCGTCGACGCGAACGGGTTCCCGATCCAGGACCCGGCCAATCGCGTGCTCGGCAATCCGAATCCGAACTGGATCTCGGGCATTCGGAACGTCTTCACGCTCTACAAGAAGTTCCAGATCTCGACCCTCGTCGACATCAAGAATGGCGGCGCGAACTGGAATGGGACGCGGCTCGCCCTCCAGCGGTTCGGGACGTACGCGAACACCGCGGCTCGCGCCACGTGCGATGAGGACCTCAACTGCACCGGGAACGAGCAGCAGTTCGGTATCACGATGGAGAAGAGCCCGGGCGTGGTCGGGCCGGGTGCGAACAAGAAAGTGCCCGTCGGCCAGAATTGGTGGCACGACGGCCTCGGCAACAACTTCAACGGTCCCACCGGGCAGGGCGTCGAGGACGGCGGCTACGTGAAGCTGCGTGAGATCTCCGCCGCGTACACGTGGGAGAGCGCGAGAGTGCGAAGCCTCACCGGCTTCACCTCCATCGAGTTCCGGTTGGCCGGGCGCAACCTGTCGACGTGGACGGACTACAGCGGCGTCGATCCGGAGACGAATCTCGAGGGCTCGTTCGGCATTGGGCGGGGACAGGACTACTTCAACAACCCGCAGACCCGCTCGCTCATCTTCTCCATCAACCTCACCCACTAGCGCGAAGGAGGACTCGTTATGCGTACGCGAATTCCCGTCGCGCTCGTCGCGACAGTGGTTGCCGGCGTCGTCGCCGGCGCCTGTTCCAACGACTACTTCGAAGGACCCCGCCTCAACGAGAACCCCAACAAGCCATCGGCGGCGGCCGCCGATCAGCAGTTCGTCGGCTTTCAGGCGTTCACGTTCGCCTCGATCACCGGCGACGTGAACCGTCTCACCAGTCTCTGGATGCAGCAGATGGCGGGGACGGGCAGGCAGTGGGCCGGGTACGATCAGTACACGGTCACCGAAAACGACTTCACCATGGGTGCCTTCTTCGCTCAGGGTGGTCTCGTGGACATTCGCGGTTTGCAGCCCAAGGTGCAGGACGACAAGCTCTATCTCGGGATCGCCCAGACATGGGAAGCGCTGTTGATGGACCTGACGTCCGACGTGTGGGGCGACATTCCGTACTCGGAGGCCGTGGCCGGGGTGCTACATCCGAAGCTCGACAAGCAGATCGCAGTGCATAACGCGCTGCTCGCGCTCGTCGATCAGGGGATCACGAACATCGCAGCCGGCGGAACCGGGCCTAACGCCGCAGACCTCGTCTATGGAGGCGATGCAGCGAAGTGGGCCGAGGCGGCGCACACGCTCAAGGCGCGGATGTACATGCACCTCGCGGAGACGGACGCGTCCAACTACGCGAAGGCGCTCGCCGAGACGGATGCCGGGATCTCATCCGCCGCGAACGATTTCACGACGTACCACAGCGGCACCACCGGCGAGGCGAACCACTGGTATCAGTTCCGCATCCAGCGCGGCACGGACATCAGTGCCGGGAAGTACCTCGTCGACCTGCTCAAGCAGCGGAGCGATCCGCGGCTCACGGCGTATTTCGCGCCCGGGCCGAGCGCGGGCGGCCAGATCATCGGTGCCAGCCCTGGTCAGGAGTTCAATGGGTTGCAGGCGTGGTTGTCGGCGACGCGCGGCGCGCCGGACTTCCGGCAGCCGATCCTCACGTTTGCGGAGAACCAGCTCATTCGCGCGGAGGCGCAGTACAAGACGGGCGTGGAGCCGGCGGCACTGGCCACACTGAATGCCTATCGAGCCAGCATCGGTCTGACGCCGAAGGGCGCGCTTGCCGGTACGGCGCTGCTCACCGCGATCATGGAGGAGAAGTACGTCGCGCTCTTCCAGAACACGGAGGTGTGGAACGACTATCGACGCACCTGCTATCCGAACCTAACGCCGGCTTCCGGGACCTTCATCCCGGCGCGCTTGGTGTACGGGACGGATGAGCGGCGGGCGAACCCGAACATCCCGTCGCCGTCGCAGCAGCCGAGGCACAACGAGGATGATCCGCCGACGGCGACGTCGACGGATGGGTCGGCCTGTTTGGGAACGGCACCGTGAACTGACGGGACATCGGGACTCGAGACTCGGCCGGGAGGCTATTAGCGAAGAGGAGGCTCCTCGGCGCTAATGGCTTCCCGGCCGAGTCCCGATGTCCCGAGTCCCGAGTCCCGATGTCCCGATGTCCCGTCAAGTCTCCCCTTGACATCTAAGGGTAA
>Ga0308175_100004004_pt1 | contig 10286 bp, 12 predicted proteins | sample PhyCR1_3_FD_203893 | JGI IMG/M metagenome (GOLD analysis project Ga0308175, IMG submission 203893) | Soil microbial communities from UC Gill Tract Community Farm, Albany, California, United States - DLSLS.C.R1 | ecosystem: Environmental > Terrestrial > Soil > Agricultural land | place: USA...
CTCGGGAGCAAGCGCGATTATTGGATGAGAAGAGCTATCTTTAGACCGGAACCGGTCGATGCCCCGGCCTCATCTCTCGGTTGGGCTTTGTGATTCCCCTGTGACACACCTGAGTTGCCTTCTTGACTCTGTCAGCGCCCTAAACCCTTTTTTCCTCCAAACCAGCGCGGTGTTGTGCGCCGGTACTCGCGATAGGCCTCGCCGAACCTGGCTTCTAATCCTTTTTCTTCGCGGGGGACTACAAGTGGACCGAGCACCAAAGCCAGGGTAGCCATACCTGCCAGTACGAAGCTTCCATAGAACGCCATCCAGCCTAGCCAGATCACTGCTTCGGCCATGTAAATCGGATTGCAACTGTAACGATAAGGGCCGTCCGTCAACAAGTATGACGGAGTTGGATAGTATCGAGTCTTTTCGAGTTGCCAGCCGCTCGGCGCTGCGGCAAAGTGTTCGCGCATGCAACGATATTCGATGTAAAATCCGGCCCCGACTGGAAGAAGACCCACGACATTCCACGCGCTGGGCAGACCTAACGCCCAGCCGTGCCTTGCGCCGAGAAGCGACAAAGCCCAAGGGAGAAGCCCGTGCACAGCCGGAAATCCGACGAGGTGAGTGGCGATTCCCAACCACAGAGGCACGTGCCGGCCTGTATACCAGTTCATAGTCTTTCTTTCTCCTATGCGCGCGGTAAATGGCGACTTGTACCGAGGTGCTAACGATATCAGAGAATTCGAAAAACTATGCTAACCGCCAAGCTTGCGGAGCACGCGAGGTGCACGCGCTACGCGAGAATCAGCGATGTGGCTCCTCGGTACTCGGCGAGGGTTTGGACCACTGGAACGAAATACTTCCGCATCGCTCCAGGCTCACGTGCCATCCGTCCATAACTGATGGGTTGCCGACTGCTCGAAGGCAACAAGTGCAGCCTTGGCAACATCGTCCAGTTTCCGGGAACGGGACTCTTCAGGCACCCTCGCTGGGCACATGTCAGCAACGCGCGTTTTCGGCGATTTCGATCTCACCGGTTGGCCTGCCATCCTGCTGCTCTTCGTGCTTGCGCAGGTGTTCCTTGAAGGGACGCGCATCCGCGAGGATCTGGAGGGTACGGTCTGATGGCCATTCTCGTCAAACTCGACGACGTGATGCACGATCGGCGCATAACGCTGACCGAACTCGCCGAGCGCATCAACATCACGCTTGCCAACCTGTCGATCCTGAAGACCGGCAAGGCGCGGGCGATCCGGTTCTCGACGCTTGAGGCAATCTGCGAAGTGCTCGAATGCCAACCGGGCGACCTCCTGGAATTTCGACATGGCGACGCCGGAGAGCGTCTGTCCAGTTCTCTCGATGAGATTGGAGACTTGGAATGACTTTGAACGTTCCCACTCTTTCACCGTCCGAGTCGCCCGTCATCGAGAGCGAGGTCTCTCTGACTCGGCTTTACGGACTGCGCGCGATGTACCTGCTGCTGGTCATTGGCGGAGGCATTGTGTTTCTGCCGCAGTTGATCGGTCATGAGCCGACGGCGCGCGGGGTAATTCCGAGTATGCCCGGGGCACTGTGGGCGTTTGCATGTTTCGGGCTTCGGTACCCGCTGCAGATGCTTCCGATACTTCTCTATGAACTGGTGTGGAAGACAATCTGGCTCATCGATTACGGGCTACCGCAGTGGATGGCCGGCGTGCGTACGATGCAATTCAAAGAGGATTTCAGATCTATCGCGCTGGGCGTAATCGTGATCCCAATCATCCCGTGGGGATATGTCGTCCGGCATTATCTCAAGAAGCCGGGTGCGCGCTGGCACTAGACTTGCAATCCCAACGGGGAACGCATTTATCCTGAAGTCCGAGTCCGGGAAGTTCCGCGCGACTATTATTGAGAAACTCCGTTCACTCCAGAATTCAATTTGCCGCGCAGTCGCCGTTGCGGAGATTGAACCGTAGCGCGTTATACGGTGAAGTGGCGGAACATTTGCTTTACACTTTGCGCCAATGGCCTATCTAAGCAAAGCTGTGGGGCATTACGCTCAGTTCGCCGCAAGACGGTATCTCAGCCCCGACCGTAAAAGCCGGAGAGGGCAGACTGATGTTCATCATTGTGCTGGGGAAGATGGAGGTGCGCTTGCCCCAGACCGGCAAGCTCGGTTCCGCACGGAAGTGTTCGGGAGTGATCAAGGGAGCAGAGAGCCGCGGTCGGCCATGCTGAGTCGTGCGGATCATCCCGAATGACTCCGCATATCTCCGGCTGGTGCGCGCGCTGGCCGTCGAAATACACGAGAACGGACCGAAGTCATCCGATACCTGTTATAGGAATCCAGTGCAGGAGCAAAGGGAGAAGCTCTGCGGAAGCGGGAACAACCGCCGCGACCATTTCTACGACCCTTGACCAGGCAAAGGCACTCGGACCTCGCCCGGGTCGCTCCCGGCTTCAAAGGTCCAGCCTGACCCACTTCAATTGCAGATTTGGCACGGACAACCCCGGATTTCAACGTTATTGCCGATCGTCTACAAGTGTTGATAATCTAGGCCTCATGGCTAGACCAACTGATCTCGTCCAGGGAACACTCGACCTTCTGATCCTCAAAACGATCTCGCTGGAACCCAAACACGGCTGGGCTATTGCCAAGCGCATCCAGCAGGTTTCGCGAGAGGCGCTTCACATCCAGCAGGGTTCCCTGTACCCAGCTCTGCACCGCCTGGAGCAACAGGCCTGGATTAATGCCGAGTGGCGAACTACAGAAACGGGCCGAATGGCGAAGTTCTATTCGCTCACCCGCGCCGGCCGTAAGGGGCTGGACAAAGAGCTGGAAAGCTGGACACGTCTCTCGTCCGCGATCAACCTGGTTCTTGAGGAGGCTTAGTATGCGTGTGCTGGACAAGGTACGTTTACGCCTTCGTTCGCTGCTTCGGCGCAACAGCGTCGAGCGCGAGCTCGTGGATGAACTTCAGTTTCATCTCGATCAAATCACCGAAGACAATATCGCCTCGGGAATGGCGCCTGAGGAAGCCCGCATGGCTGCTCTGCGCTCGATGGGAGGCCTTGCACAGTACGAGGAGCGATGCCGGGATATGCGACAGGTGAACATCATCGAAGATTTTGGGAGGGATGTTCGGCTCGCAGCTCGCGTGCTGCGACGGAGCTCGGGCTTCACGGTGGTTGTGGTGGTGACTTTGGCGCTTGGGATCGGCGCCACCGCCGCAATCTTTAGCGTGGTGTACGGAGTTGTGCTGAAGCCTCTGCCCTTTCATGAGCCGGAGCGGCTTGTTGGCCTGTATCATCGCGGGCCGGGAATCAATATCCCCGTGCTTAATCAGGGCCCCGCCACGTATTTCACGTATCTTGAAAACCAGCGGTCGTTCGAGGGCATCGGCGCCTGGGACCGCCAGGAAGTCTCGATTACGGGACGCGGCGAGCCGGAGCGTGTCGAAGCGCTCGCGGTCACCGCGGGTACGCTGCCGCTGCTAAGAGTTCAGCCCCTGCTTGGCCGGCTCTTTACTAACGAAGATGATAGGCGGGGCAGTCCGACACGCGTGATCCTGACCTGCGGCTACTGGCAACGAAGGTTCGGCGGAGCCCACGACGCCCTTGATCAATCGCTCGTGATCGATGGTGCTCCCGTTGACATCGTGGGTGTGCTGCCCGCGTCCTTTAAGTTCCTTCGCACCGAGCCCGCGGTGCTGCTGCCCATGCAACTCGATCGCGCCAGCGTAACTGGCGTATCGTTCGGTTTCGAGGCATTGGGGCGCTTGAGGCCAGGCGTCACGCTCGCTGCTGCCAATGCCGACATTGCGCGCATGATTCCCCTCGTGGAGCATGTTCCAGGTTATAAGGCACTTCGGTTGGAGCCAAACGTTCGTCCACTAATCGAGAACGTGATCGGGAACGTCGGACGCTTCCTCTGGATTCTCCTGGGTGCGGTCGGCATCGTTCTGCTTATTGCGTGCGCAAACGTCGCGAATCTTTTCCTGGTGCGAGCCGAGGGACGCCAGCAGGAGCTTGCCTTGCGCGCGGCGCTGGGAGCAAATCGCGGCCGGATCGCACGCGAGCTACTGGCCGAGAGTTTGATGCTCGGGCTGGCAGGCGGCGCGGCCGGTCTCCTGTTCGCCCGCGCCGCCGTCGATGTGCTCAGGAGGCTCGCGCCCGCTACCTTGCCGCGCGTTGACGAAATCAGCATTGACCTGGTCGTGCTTTTTTTCACGATCATCATCTCCATCTTTACCGGTCTTTTATTTGGCCTCATTCCCGTCCTTAAATTTGGGAGTGTGAACGCCACGGCGCTCAAAGAAGGTGGCCGAGCCGCGAGCGACGGGCCCGTGCGGCAACGAACACGCAGCACGCTGGTTACGGTGGAGGTCGCCATGGCCCTGGTTCTGTTGATCATCTCAGGGCTGAAGATTCGGACCTTCATGGCCATGCACGAGGTGAAGCCCGGCTTTGTGCGGCCCAATCAAGTGCAGACGTTTCACATTGAAGTGCCAGAGTCAGTTATCAAGCACGGGAAGCAGATGGCGCGGGCGCACAATCACATCGCCGAACGGCTCCGGCAGGTGCCCGGTGTCGTTTCAGTCGGCCTCTCGTCTTCGATCACGATGGACGGAGAGGACAACGGCAATCCACTCTGGGTGGAGGGTGGGAACGTGCCAGAGGGTCAGATGCCCCCGTTGCGGCGGTTCAAGAGCGTCGCTCCCGGGTACTTCGAGACGATGGGCAATCCCCTTGTCGCCGGACGCGCCATCACCTGGACCGACATCTACCAGCTCAGACCTGTTGTCATCATCTCCGAAACGCTGGCCCGCGAATACTGGGGCAACGCCTCGAAAGCGCTCGGAAAACGCGTGCGAGGTTTTCGTCCCACCTGGTATGAAATCGTCGGAGTGTCCGGCAATGAGCGCGATGACGGCCTGAATCAGCCCGCGACCGCCATCGTGTACTGGCCATTGCTGAATGAGATCTACAGTAAGCGCAGCATGGCTTACGCGGTGCGATCGAGCCGCGTAGGATCGCCCAGTTTTTTGCGCGAACTGCAGCAAGCGGTTTGGTCAGTGAACCCTGATCTACCACTCGCAAAGCTTCTAACGCTTGAACAAATTCGGGCCGATTCCATGGCCCAGACCTCATTCGCCATGGTGATGCTGGCCATAGCCGCGAGCGTGGCCCTGCTGCTGGGTCTAGTGGGAATTTACGGTGTGATTGCGTATATCGTGACGCAACGGACCCGCGAGATCGCTATCCGGGTAGCACTGGGCGCACAAACCCGAGATGTACGCTGGCTCTTTCTCCGGCACGGCGTTTTGCTTACCGGATTCGGAATCGCGATAGGGATCGGACTTTCGCTAGCTCTCACCCGAGTTATGTCTGCGCTGCTCTTCGACGTGAGCCCGACGGACCTGGCCACTTATGCAGCACTCTCAGTGGGTCTCGCGGGCGTCGCTCTACTCGCAACGTGGCTTCCGGCGCGCCGCGCCTCGCAAGCCGATCCGGTTGCCGCCCTGCGAGCCGAGGCGTGAACACTGAATTGCGGTAAGAAGCTGCAGCGCCAAAGATTCGCCTGCTTCCCGGGTGTGGATTGCTCTTTTGAAAGGCGCGGTCGATCCATCGCGAGCAACGGCCAAAGGCAGATTAGTACAGTCTGACTTAAGGTCGGCTTTTGGGGAGCTTGAACACTTGACGTGTTATCCGTCAGGGTGCGGGATGCGTGCCGGACGGTCGATCGGTGAAAGTATCAAAAAGGTATCTCGCCCGGCTTACCGCGAGCTAAGTTGACCAGGGCAGGGTTGTTGACTATAGTTGACCCATGCCGCCAGTCGTGCGCTCTGTACTGATCGCTCTCAGTCTCATTTTCCTGGCCGTCGGCATGTACCATCGCATTCGTGCCGCACAATTAGGGGATAAGCTGGACCGCACGAAGGAGGGCTGGCCCATCCTTATCAGTTTGAGGCTCGCGGGATTCATAACGTTCGGATGGACTGCAGCGTGGATCTGCAATCCAAGTTGGTTCTTCTGGGCTGCTTTCCCTGTACGAGACTGGGTTCGCTGGGTCGGCGTCGGAGGATTTGCTATTGGCATCTCCTGGCTGATCTGGATGTTCATCTCGCTTGGCACTAATCTCACAGACACGGTGGTAACGCGCCGGAATGCGCACTTCGTCGATCACGGCCCCTACTAGTACGTGAGAAACCCAATGTACTCCGGGATTGTCCTCGTGGGCGCAAGCCTCGGCCTTGCTCTAGGAACCTGGCTGGTACCGCTTTGCGCAGCGGCGATGTTCTCGATTCTCGCGAGACGCACACGTAGAGAGGAAGCCTTCCTGATCGCGCGCTTTGGCGACCAGTACCGGACGTACATGACGCGGGTGGGCCGCTTCTTTCCTCGGCTCACCTGAGTGGGCCCGAGACTTCGGTTCAGTTGGACACGAGAACTAGAATTTATTCGCGCCAACTGCTAAGAATCACCCAAACACTGTAAGCCGGCGCGCGAAAGCATGGTGGACTTCGGGGCTGCAGCACGAACGCATCCGAGCTCCTATTCTGTTGAGGAGCCAAAGGGAGCTGCTACGTCAGGCCAATTAAACCCATTCAGCGAGAAGTCGGCGTTCCGCTGATCTACCGGTGAGGTTTTGCGCTCATCACATCAGTGGTGGGCGCCGTTATACGGCGATGCGGCGGATAATCTGATCGTGCCTGGATGACGGGCTAACTGGACAGTAGGCCAATCCGCTGGGGGCTTTCGGTCCACTTTCCGGATGGCTGACAGCTCGCTTGCGAGACTCGGCTTGATGATTCGTCAGATTGCGCCTCAGTTCTTTACAACGGATATTCCGGCAACTCTCGCCTATTACAAGGACAAGCTTGGCTTCGAATGTCTGGGCATGTGGCAGAATCCGCCGGTCTACGCCATTGTTGCGCGGGACGAACAGGTGATTCACTTCCGCTGCTCCGAACCTCCCACAGCCAATCCTGATAAATATGCGGACGAACTGCTCGACGCTTACCTGTTCATTGAAGATGCGGACGCACTCTTCGCCGAGTACGCAGCCCGGGGCGTGGGATTCACTCGGGGACTCGCCAACATGCCGTGGCACTCGCGCGAATTTGTAGTGAAGGATTGCGACGGCCGCCTGCTCGCTTTCGGCGCGAACCTATAGTCGATCCCGGGTGCCCCTTGGGTCTCGCCCCCCAGCGTACGCGCACGCTGGAAATTGGCCGTCGCTAACGTCCCGTGCTCGTCACGTGCCAATTGAGGGATTGCCGAGAATTCCGCTCGGCATCCAGCCACGTTCGTGCATGGGGTATTCAAGCACCGCGAACGCTAGGCGCTCTTGTTCGAGGGCCCGGATAGCGCTCGCCCGATTCAAGCGGGCGAGACGACAACGTGCTTGAACTCCGCCATGTAGCGCCGGGCAGCTGCCGAGGCTTCCTCGGGAGTGCGACCGCGCTCGCGAGCGTCCATGTACGACCCGTACCAGTCCCACCAGTCGTGCGGTGGGGCGACCGCCTCGAACGAGCCATGATGCTCGGCCGTCTCATGCAGGAGCTGTGCGAGAGCTGCAACGTCGATCGTTCCACCACGGCCCGGAAGCCGCTCCTTGATCTCCTGCAGCAGCCAGCCATTGCCGTCGAGATCGCTGAAGGAGACAAACGAGCGGTAGCTGCGACGTTCGGGATCCGGACCGCTGACTCGAACGCGACCAAACAGGTAGGGCTGTGGTCCGTCCCAGCATACACGCCGCCGCCGTCATGGAACACTTGGCTCGCCTCGACACCGTGTGCGACGAGTTCGTCGCGCGCAGCCTGTATGTCGGAGACGATGAGGTGAAGGCCCTGGGGTCGTTTTTGAGCTAGGTGCTGGGCTTAGTTTATGTCGGGAGCTACTGGAACAATCACCGTCACGTGCTACATAGCTGCCCGGCTGTGACTGGCAGCATACTCTGAGCGAATCTGCACTCGTTGTTCTCGCTTTCGTGGTATGCCAAAGACAAAGATCTTGTCACGAAACGATGTGGTGTCCGGTCGTAGCGAGTACGAGCGGCAAGTTCGCAGTACAGAGGTCGAAACCTAAGGAGACAATCGTGAAAATCGTAGTCATTGGAGGCACTGGCCTTATCGGATCAAAGCTCGTCCCTAAGCTTCGTGAGCAAGGCCACGAAGCAGTTGCAGGCTCACCAAGTTCCGGGGTCAACACGCTCACAGGCGAGGGACTCGCCGAGGTGCTAAAAGGCGCGTCGGTAGTCATTGACGTCTCGAACGCCCCTTCCTGGGAAGACAACGCGGTCATGGAGTTCTTCGAGACATCAACCCGTAACCTTCTAGCCAATGAAGCGGCTGCGGGGGTGGAACATCATGTTGCGTTGTCGGTTGTGGGCTCCGAGCGTATGCTCGAGAGCGGCTACTTCCGCGCAAAAATCGCTCAGGAGAATTTGATCAAGAGCTCCTCAATCGCCTACTCAATCGTTCGCGCGACGCAGTTCTTCGAATTCATCAAAGGCATCGCCGATCTTTCCACGGAGGGCAATACCGTCCGCCTGCCATCTGCCCTCATACAGCCCATGGCGGCCGAGGACGTCGCGAGTGCGGTTTGCCGCGTGGCACTCGGCTCACCACTGAATGGCACTGTTGAAGTAGGGGGGCCGGAAAAATTTCGTCTCTATGAACTGGTGCGGCAAGATCTTGCCGCGCGCAACGATTCGCGCGAGGTTGTCGCCGACCCGCAAGCGCGCTACTACGGCATTAAAGTGAGCGAGACCACGCTCATTCCCGGCAGTGACGCGGAAGTCGGAAAAACTCGTTTCGAAACGTGGCTCAGCCAATCCATGGATCAAATCCCGGCTACAACTCAGCAGCAGCCTGCAACAGAAAGAGCAGCGGGGAGGAACTGATGGCAAGCTCAAAACCAATGTTGGTGCTGTCCCTTCTCGTCAACAGCACACTGCTGGCGCAGGAGGCAAGGTCACAACCCTAATGTCGAAGGATCTTACCGAATTCCCGGGCAAGGAGGGGATGATGATCATGGTGGACTATCCGCCGGGCAGTTCGGACCCTGTGCATCGCCACAATGCGCATGCGTTCGTTTATGTGCTGGAAGGCTCCGTTGTGATGCAGTTAAAGGGCGGAAAAGAAGCCACCCTGACACCAGGACAGACCTTTTATGAAGGCCCGAACGATGTTCACGTGATTGGGCGAAACGCAGCAATACTAAGCCGGCGAAATTCGTCGTTTTCTTAGTTAAGGACAAAGGCGCGCCGGTGCTGATTGTCGAAAAGTAAATCGACGATCGCGCATATCTCTTTTGCCACACGACCGTGCGTCCATGACCTGTCAAGCCAAGCTTCGTAGGCATGATGTGCACGGGTATGCCGAGATCTGGTGTTAAGTTTTTTCGAAATGGAGCAAACAATGAGTAAAGAGGCAAACGCGGCAGCTCTTAGCAAATTTGCTGAAGCGGTGAATACAGGCAATTACGATTTATTCCGTGATTGTGTAGCAATCGATTGTGTCGACCACGATCCCGGTCCGGGACAGGTCCCTGGACCGGACGGATATCGGGCTCTTTTTACCGAAATGCGCCAAGCCTTCCCTGATATGAAGGTGGAAGTTGCAGAGCTTGTGGCGGGCGAAGAAGCTATCGCGTTTGCGTATACCTTCACTGGGACACAAGATGGCCCGTTAATGGGTATTGCGCCAACAGGAAAAAAGGTGAAGATCCGCGGGCTGCAAATCTCGAAGTTCCGTAACGGCAAAATGGTTGAGCGCTGGGGTAGCTCAGATCAGCTCGGCATGCTACAGCAGATCGGTGCCAGCAGCATTCCTCACTCGTGACGGGTAGTGTCCTAAACTTTTAGGACACTACCTGGGATCGCACAACGTCGACGTGGTTGGCCGCGACGGCCTTGGGTGGGCTCGATCCTAGTCCCCGGGCTAGCGCACGTCGGGCTCGGTTCACGCGTATCAAGGACGAGGGACGGGCGATCTGGACAGAACCACGCTGACGCCATCGTATTGGGCCACTTGTCGAAGCCAGGCGGCTAGATATCATGGTCCGAAATCGGGGCGCTTTTGTTTGATGTCGCGGCGCACGCCGGGCTGACGGTCCACCTCCTTTTAAAGTAAATAGTCCAGACCGTCAGAGAATAAGTAACACCGGACCAACCATCCCCGATAGTGGTCAGATGAGCACTGCCTCTGGCTGTACGGCGCTCGCGGTCTGTTACCGCAAAGGAACAATCCGCACGGCGTACCCTCCGCCGGGCGCCAGCTTTGCTTTGAGATGCATCGTCTGATCGACTTCTC
>Ga0308175_100004005_pt1 | contig 10286 bp, 9 predicted proteins | sample PhyCR1_3_FD_203893 | JGI IMG/M metagenome (GOLD analysis project Ga0308175, IMG submission 203893) | Soil microbial communities from UC Gill Tract Community Farm, Albany, California, United States - DLSLS.C.R1 | ecosystem: Environmental > Terrestrial > Soil > Agricultural land | place: USA...
ATTCGAGGCTCAGCGAACCCCGCTTTACGGAACCGCCGGAGTCATGGTGTCGCTGATGATCGGCATGATGCTGAACGTTCCAGTGCGAGTGGCCGAATATTTCACGGCGATGCCGCCGATCCCGGCGGCCGCGCCAAGCTGGCTGTCGGCGCTTCACTTCGCAATGACGTTCGACGTCGTCGTGTTCGGAAGCCTGTACATGATCGCCTTCGTCGCCGCGCTGCGGCGCGTGCCGCTGTTTCCGCGGCTGCTGGCGGCGATCTGGCTCGGCGATTTGGCGATGCAGGTCGTCACGGCCAAGCTGGTGGTTGCGGCGGGGCCGTTGCCGCCGGCAGTGGCGACTGCGCTCGAGACGATGCTCGAGGGCAATGTGAAGAAGGTGCTGATCAGCGTCGCCCTATGGCTACCCTATCTGCTGCTGTCGAAGCGGGTGAACCTCACGTATCGCCACCGCGTCCCGGCCTGACCATCATCAGTTTCCTTCGCGAACTGATTCGGTTTTTCATAGCAAAAGCGTAACGAAAACCACTGCTTGAGCGGCAGGTGGTTGTGCCGATCGCACCACAAACTGTGCTGAAACGGGACGCGGAAACGTTAATGTGGGCGCTTGGTTCCACTTTCCTTCCAACAAAATATCCCACGATATCAAAGCAATAAGTCGGCAGAGTTCAGCCGACGTGGTTAACGCTGGTTTAATTTGCTTGGTTGACTCGACGTTAATGGAGAGTCAGCCCTGATGACAGCTGAGCGCTCGGGGGCGCGGCGGCTGCCTTACCAATCGGTTCCACGGGGCAGCGGCCAGGGGGTTTTCCTTTCTCCGAAATAGCGAAGCGGGAACTCGTAGCCGGCAAAGGCTCGGGGAATTCAGAGGGAAGGAAATTGCCATGAAGATGTTCACTTACATGCTGCGTGATGAGTCCGGTGCTTCGGCCGCGGAATATGCGCTGATCCTCGCCATCGTAGGCGCCGCGATTGCGATCGCCGCGCTTACGCTCGGCAAGGCTGTTGCCGGCGCCATGAACAATGCGGCGGCCTGCGTTTCGGGCACGAGCACGACGTACACCAGCGTCTGCAAGTAAGAGCCTACGGCTCTGGAGTATCGGGACCGTCACTTCGCGTGGCGGTCCCCTGTTTCCCGTCAGTGTTGCACAATCGACGCAGCTACTGACTCGATTGTTAAATAGGCGCTTACGCCTAACTCGAACTTGAGTTAAGCAGTCAACGCCGCGGGGGTGGCGCTTTATGTTGACACGGCAATCGTGGGTTGCGCTCGGGGTAGCGCTCATTCTTGGGCTGGTCGCGGTCTACATCGCGAACACCTATCTCACTGGCAAACAAAACCAGGTGGCGCTCAGCGGTACGACCAAGGTCGCCGTAGCATCGGTGCCGATGGACTTCGGCAACGTCATCACGCCGGACAAGGTCCGGTTTGTGGACTATCCCAACCGCAGCATCCCGCCAGGCGCGTTCCAGACCGCGGCGCAGTTGCTGCCGGCGGGACAGCAAAGGTTCGCGCTGATGCCGATCGGCGTCAACGAGCCGATTCTTGCAACCAAGATTTCGGCCGCCGGAAGCGGCGCCTCGATCGCCGCGCTGTTGCCGAAGGGCATGCGCGCCGCGACCGTCCGGATCAACGACGTGTCCGGGGTCGCCGGCTTCGTTCAGCCCAATGATACAGTCGACGTCCTGATCACCCGCCAGCCGGCCGTCGGGCCCGGCGGCCAGGTGACCGACGTGCTTCTGCAGAATGTCCGCGTGATGGCGATCGACCAGCAGTCGAAAAATCCGGACGGTTCGCCGAAGGTCGCGCGCACCGCCACTCTGCAGGTCTCCCCGATCGATTCGCAGAAGCTGGCGCTGGCGCAGGAGGCGGGCACTCTCAGCCTGGTTCTGCGCAAGCCCGGCGAGCAGGACAATCCGGTCGTCGAGACGGTCAGCACGAACGACCTGCGCTACAATCTCTACGGCGGCGCGCGCTATCCGGCGCCCGCGGTTGTCGGCGGCTTCGGCGGGCTGGCGAACTCGATGTCGGGCGCGATGAACCGCACTGCGGCGCTGATCAGCGCTCCGCACCCACGGCCGCGCGCAACGGTGCGACATGCGACCAGCGAGGCGGTCGCGCACGCGGCGCCGGTCGACACCGGCAACCACGTCGAGGTCTATCGGGGGACGACCAGCAACTCATACCAGGTGGGGGGATAATGACCGGCTTGAGTTCCAAACGCGCGGGCGCCTTGCGCCGCGCCAGCGTGATTGCGGCGGTGCTTGCCGGCGCGTGTGTCGCACAGCCGGCCCTTGCCCAGGTCAGCCTGGCGGAAGGGGTGCACGCGGGCGAGCTCGACGTGCCGGTCAACAAGAGCCAGGTGCTGCGTGCCGACCGGCCCTACGCGAAGGCGCTGATCGGCAATCCCGACATCGCCGACGTTCTGCCGCTGAGCGACACGTCGGTGTACGTGCTCGGCAAGAAGAGCGGGACCACGAGCCTGACGCTCTACGACCGGTCGAACCACCTGATTGCGGTGGTCGACGTGGTCGTTGGCCCGGACGTGATCACGCTCAAGCGCCAGCTGTCGGACCTGATGGCGGGCGACAATATCGCCGCGCGCATGTCCAACGATTCGATCGTCCTGGAAGGCATCGTGCCGAGCTCGGTCGATGCTGATCGCGCGGTGCAGATCGCCGAGACCTACGCGCCCGGCAAGGTGGTCAACCTGCTGTCGATCGGATCGTCCCAGCAAGTGATGCTGGAAGTGCGTTTCTCCGAGGTGAAGCGGTCGGCGCTGAAACAGCTCGGCTTCCGCTTCGGCGGCGATAACGGAACCAATTTTGCTGGCGTGATCGGCAGCGGGGCTTCGCTGACGCCCGGCGCCGTGACTGGAGGGACTGGCGGCGTCGCTCCGTTCGGCAACGGTCGGCTGACGCTAGGCTCGATTGCCGACAGCGCTGCCGTGCTGACCCGCAAGTTCGGAATCGGTGGCCTGAGCTTCTGGACCGCGTTCGACGCGCTGGAGACCAAGGGCGACGTCAACACGCTCGCCGAGCCCACCCTAACCGCATTGTCGGGCGAGACCGCGAGCTTTCTTGCCGGCGGCGAGTTCCCGGTGCCGGTGGTGCAGAGCGGCGGTGGCGGCGGAGCCGGTAGCGGCAACAGCTCCAGCGCCATCTCGGTCCAGTGGAAGCCGTTCGGAGTGAGCCTGTCGTTCACGCCAACGGTGCTTGCGGACGGAGTGATCAACCTGGTGGTTGCGCCGGAAGTCAGTTCCATCGATCCCTCGGCATCGATCACGATCAACAATCTTACCATCCCGGGCCTCCAGACGCGGCGGGCGAAGACCGTCGTCGAACTGCGCGACGGCGAAAGCTTCGCGCTGGCGGGACTGTTGCGCAAGGATTTCCAGGACACTATCCGGCAAGTGCCGCTACTCGGCTCTCTGCCGATCATCGGCACGTTGTTCCGCTCGACAAACTTCCAGCACCAGGAAACGGAGCTGGTGATCATCGTCACGCCGCGCCTGGTCCGGCCGGTTCGCGCCGGGACCTTGCAGGTGCCGACGGATCGCGTGAGGCCGCCGAACGAGGCGGACCTGCTGTTCAACGGTCGCCAGGACAGCGCGATGGGCCCGTCGGGCCTCGAGCGTCCGGTCGCGCCCTCCGCGGTTCCGCTTCCACCGCCGCCGCCGCCACCACCTGCGACGGTGGGCGGAATGGCGCAGAGCAAACCCTCAGGTTTCGAGAAGGACTATGGCCATGTCCTCTAAGCTGACGCTGATCGCCGCTGCGGTGCTGCTGACGTGCGGCTGCACCGGCTACACGAAGCACATCGGCGACGAGGATCCGGGCTTCGGCGAGACGATCAAGTACAACGCCGCCGTGCAGATCATCAATCCGGACCCGGTCTATCCGTCTGCCGCAGCCCAGCCGGGCGACAGCGGCGCCAAGGCCCAGGCGGCGGTGAAGCGCTATCGCACCGACGCGGTGAAGGCTCCGGAGACGATCTCGTCGACGCAGTCGTCCAGCGGTGGCTCCTCGCAATAAGGATGGACAGGCGTGCGGCGCATTCTTCAGCAGCTGTGGACACGCACTGACGGCGCGGTCGCGCCCACCGTCGCGCTGTCGCTTGTCGGACTGATCGCAGCGGGCGGAATCGCGTTCGACTACGCCCATCTCGCATCGCTGGACACCGAATTACAGCAAGCGGCCGACCAGGCGGCACTCGCCGCGGCGACCCAACTTGATGGCCAGCCGAATGCGATCGCACGGGCTACGGCAGCGGCACAGAACCTGATCACCAACTCGGCGTACTTCGCAAGTGACGGCGCATCGACAACGGTGACGGTGCCCACGCTCGTATTCTGTAGCAAGTTCGATGATTCGGTCGCGGACACGGCGGCGGCGTGTACGACGACCACCGCCGACAGTGCAGCACGCATTGTGTGGGTGAAGGTCGGCGGACGCACCGCCGACTACGCGCTCACGCCCATTGCCGCGGCGTTCAGGTCGGGGACCGTCGGTGGCGAGGCCGTTGCGGGGCTGAACTCTGCAGTCTGCAAAGAGCCCCCCGTGATGATGTGCAATCCCAACAGCAATCCGGCGAGCTTCAATGTCGACAGCTTCGTCGGCAAGGGAATGAGGCTCGTCACTCATGACCCAACTGCCGGCGGAGGCGCGTATGTCCCCGGCGACTTCGGCTATCTTGACGTCGGCGCAGGCAAGAACGACCTGGGCAAGCTCATGGGCTACGGCTCACCGCCGGACAATTGCGTCGATGTGACGAACCCGTCGACCGAGCCCGGAGATCCTGCGTCGGTCATCAACGCGTTCAACACCCGGTTCGACATCTTCGAGAGCGGCGACAATATCGGCTGTTTCGGCTCCAGCCTGTGCCCGCCGTCGCTCAACAGCCGGAAGGACGTCGTGATGAACGACAGCCCTCCTTATACGAAGAAGAATTGCGGCATCGTCACAAGCCCCGGGGGCAAGGGCTGGGCTGTCTCCAATTCGCCGTACCGGCCGGATGCGAGCCCGACGCTCAGCGACGGCGTTACAGCCAATCCCAATTACGTCGGCGCATATAAGAATACGCCGGATGCAATGGGATATCCTCGCGACGAATGTCACGCGACGAGCCTGTCGGGAACTTGCACAGGTGGGCGGATCGGCACCGGCGACTGGGATATCGATGCCTATTGGCGAGTGAACCATCCCGACAGCGCAGTGGTCGTCGATGCCGCTTCCGGCCTCAAGGGCTATCCCACGAGTCTGAACACCGACGTCCGCACAGCCTATCCGTCCGCGGTCGATTCGACCCGGAGCTATCCGACGCGTTATCAGGTCTACCGATGGGAAATGGCCAATGCCGCGGCTCAGCTGCCCATCGCCGGCCGCGCTGTAGCTGGCGCCGGCACGGATTTCGGACAGGCGGTCTGTCGTCCGGGCGCGGCGCCAGCGGCAACCAAGGCCGATCGCAGGACGATCCCGATCGCGGTCGTCAATTGCACCGGGCTGTCAGGCGCCAAGCCGGTGAATCCAATCGACTGGATCGATGCCTTTCTGATCCAGCCGGCCTTCAAAAGAACCTCAACGGACGGAAAGACGACCTACACGAGCGGCACTGACATCTACGTCGAAGTGATCGGTCACACTGGTCAGGGCACCGGTAGCACAACGAACCAGTTCGTCCGTCACGACAGGCCATATCTGATCCGATGAGAGTACGGACAATCTTCGACTTCTCGCGTGACACGCGCGCCACAGCCGCGGTCGAGATGGCACTGGTGGCGCCGCTGCTGTTGGTTATCATGATGGGCTCTGCAGAGCTGGGAAATTACTTCATGAACGAGCACAGCCTGTTGAAGGCCGTAAGAGACGGCTCGCGTTTCGCTGCTCGCCAAAGTTTTACTTGGTATCCCAACTGCAGCGGTGACCCGGACGCCGACAACGTTGTTACGCCGACCAAAAACATCGTGATGTACGGTTATCTGGCGGGCAGCGCCGCGGGAAGCGGCCGCCTTACGCCTAACATCTCCGCTTCTGACATCAGCGTGACGACCCAGTGTTTCACAGGACAGGTCGGTGGGCAGACGATGACTGGAATCTATGACGACCGCACCAATGGCGCGCAGATCGTCACGGTGTCGGCGACGGTCAACTACCGCTCCATTCTCGCTACGGCATTCGGGTTTTCCGGACTGAACAAGAAGCTGAATGCAACCTCGCAAGCGGCTGTGACTGGGATATGATCGTTCGTAATCTCGGGGAAGATCAGGCGGGTTCGTCGGCCGCGGAGTTCGCTCTCGTGCTACCGCTCCTGCTTCTGCTGCTCTTCGGGATCATCGATGCCGGGCGTTGGCTGTGGGTGTACAACGAGGCGGAGAAGGCAACCCAAATGGGTGCGCGCATGGCCGTGGTGACCACTTATGTGTCCTCCTCGATCGGCGATTCGTACGTGGGCGCATGTTCTTCGGCGCTGACTCAAGGCGATGTCATCCCGGCGAGCTGCTTCTCGACGATCACGTGCACAAGCACCGGCTGCACAGGCGGAACGAAAAACAATGCAGCATTCACGGCCATCGTAAAAAGAATGAAGGCATTCCTGCCGTCCTTGTCCGAGTCCAACGTGACTGTCGAATACTCCCCGTCCGGGCTTGGCTATGCTGGAAGCCCCGTACTTCCTGACGTATCACCGCTAGTGACGGTAAAGATCGGTACGCCAACGCCACTGGCGTTTAAACCGCTGACGTCATTTGCGCTCGCTACCGTGAACATGCCGGCGTTCACGACGACTTTGTCTGCAGAAGACCTCAGCGGTTCTCAGTCGAACTAGGCCCCAGGAGATGAGCGTCATCAACCCGAATGAAACCGCGCGGAGCTGGCAGGCAAACAAGCGCGAGCTTGGGGTGCATCTGTACCTGAGCGGTGTCGAGGGGGACTCGGCGGAGCTAGCCGGGGCTTATGTCGCCGGTTTTCCGCTGCATCTGAGCGTTGCGCCGGTCACCGACTGGATCGATCCGGAAGAGTTGTCTGCCGCAGCCGCTGCGGTGGTTCAGGTCGACCCCGATACACCGGCGTCGATCAAGCGCTTTCAGAAGCTTGCACAAGCGACCAACACGCCGCTGATTGCCGCCGCCTACGATCCGCCGCTGGCGCTGGTTCGGGCGCTGGTGCGCTCGGGCGCGCACGATGTCGTGCCGTTGCCGCTCAGCATCGACGATCTCGAGACGTCGATCGCGCCCTTGCGCGAGGAGATCCGCAAATCGTCGCGGGCGGCGGAGACGAGCCGGTCCAAGCTGGTCACCGTGATCAAGGGACTGGGCGGGATTGGCGCGACGGCGCTGACCAGCCAGGTGGCGATCCGCTTCGCGGAGCACGAAGCCCTGCATGGCCGCGAGGCCTGCCTGATCGACCTTGACGTCCAGTTCGGCGACGCGTGCTTCCAGCTCGGACTTCGGCCGCAATTGTCTCTGCTCGATCTGCTCGAAGCCGGGACCCGGCTCGACTCGGCGCTGCTTCGCTCGACCACGACGGACCACCCGAGCGGGCTCAAGGTGATCGCCGCTCCTCCCGAGATGATGCCGTTGGAGAGCATTTCCAGCGACCATCTGCTCGAGGTCGTCGACCTTGCCTCGCGCGAGTTCGGGACCGCGTTCGTGGACCTGCCGTCGAACTGGACCAACTGGTCGCTGTCGTTGGTCGCTCGCTCCGACCTGGTGCTGCTGGTGACGGAGCTCAGCGTCGCCGGGCTGAACCGGGCGAAGAAGCAACTGCAGCTGCTCGACTCCCAGGACCTTCGCACGCTCGACGTCCGGGTCGTCGCCAACCGCTTCGACAAGGCGCAGAGCCGCGCCATCCGCTCGGCGGACGTCCGTCAGGCGCTCGGCCGGGATGTCGCGTTCACGATCACCAACGATCCGCCGCTGATGCGTGCGGCGATCGACCGCGGTGTCCCGCTCGGGGACCTCAAGCGCAAGAGCGCGCTGGGCAAGGACATCGACATGCTTGATGCTGGGATCGCAGCAGCACTCGGATTGGAGCGGTAACATGTGGCAGATTCGAAAACCACGGCTCGACGATTCGATCGACGAGGCGGATCGCCTGGAGCCGATCGTCGATCGTCGCCTGGTCACCGTTGGAGACGCGGGGGCATTTGCCAACCGCGATCAGCACACCGAGCTGAAGGTCGCGCTCCACCAACGCCTACTCGACGTCATCAACCTGCAGGCGCTCGAGCAGGTCTCCCGCGACCAGATCCAGGCGGAAGTTGGCGACATCGTCGCCGAGGAGCTTGCCAAGCAGAACCACGCTCTCAATCACGCCGAGCGCAAGCAGCTGGTGATTGACGTTCTTGACGAGCTGCTCGGCCTCGGGCCGCTGGAGCCGTTGCTGAAGGACCCGACGATCACCGACATTCTCGTCAACGGCCACGACCGCGTGTTCGTCGAACGCTACGGAATGCTCGAGGCGAGCCCCGTCCGGTTTAAGGACGAGCGGCACCTGATCCGGATCATCCAGAAGATCGTGTCGGCCGTCGGCCGGCGGGTCGATGAATCCTCGCCGCTGGTGGATGCGCGGCTTGCCGACGGGAGCCGCGTCAACGCGGTGGTGCCGCCGCTGGCGCTGGATGGCTCGCTGCTGTCGATCCGCAAATTCGCCAAGGTGCCGATCAGCATGGATCGGCTGGTGGAGATCGGGAGCATTCCCGTTCAGGTTGCCGAGGTGCTCAAGGCGATCGTCGCATCGCGGCGCAACGTGCTGATTTCGGGAGGCACCGGCTCGGGCAAGACGACGCTCCTGAATGCCATGTCGGCCTTCATCAACAATCATGAGCGGATTGTGACGATCGAGGATTCGGCCGAGCTGCAGCTTCAGCAGGCGCATGTCGCACGGCTCGAGACACGGCCGCGGAACATCGAGGGCAAGGGTGAGATCACCCAGCGCGACCTCGTCAAGAACGCGCTCCGCATGCGGCCCGACCGGATCATCGTCGGCGAGGTGCGCGCCGGCGAAGCGTTCGACATGCTTCAGGCGATGAACACCGGCCACGATGGATCGATGACGACCATCCACGCCAACACGCCGCGCGATGCCTTATCTCGCGTCGAGCAGATGATCGGCATGAGCGGCATCGACATTCCGGTGCGCTCTTCACGCGCCCAGGTCGCGTCGGCAATCAACGTAGTCGTTCAGGTCCAGCGGCTCGCGGACGGGCGGCGGCGGCTGCTGAGCGTGTCGGAGATCACCGGCATGGAAGGCGAGGTGGTGACGATGCAGGAAATCTTCCGTTTCCGGCAGACCGGCATGACCGCCGACCGCCAGGTCCAGGGACGGTTCGAGGCGACGGGCATTCGCCCGAGGTTCCTCGACCAAGCGTTTGCGCATGGCATCTCCCTTTCGCCGGAGCTGTTCCGGCCCGACGCGAAGTTCGACTGATGACTCCAAGCTCCATCCGCGCGATAGTTCTGGTCTGCCTGTTCGGCGCCGTAGTGCTCGCCGTCGAAGTGCTGGTGCGCTGGTTCGCCGCCAATCGCGCCGGCGAGCGCGCGATCAACTTGCGATTGCAGATGATCGGCCACGGACGGACCCGCGGGGAGTCGATGAACTTGCTACGCCGAACGGAGTCGGCGATCCCCGAAGGTCTTCCGCCGATCGTCGACGCTTGGGCGCGAAAGCTCGAACGGATGTTGATGCAGGCGCAGGTGACCATGCCGACGCCGCGGCTGATGCTGATCGTCCTGGTCGCGCCGCTTGCGGTGTTCTTCTGCCTGATGCTGTTCATGGCTTCGTCGCACATGGCGATCAGCGTCGGCCGGATCCTGATCAGCGCAGCCTTCGCGGCGGCAATCGGCGGCGCCTTGCCGCTGATGGCGCTGAACTGGAAGGCGAACAAGAATAGCAAGAAGATGCAGGAGCAGTTCCCCGTCGCGCTCGACGTGTTCGTTCGCGGCCTCCGCGCAGGCCATCCGATAGCCGCGGCGCTCGACCTGTTGACGGTGGAGATGCCGGATCCAATCGGATCGCAGTTCGGCCTGGCGGTGGATGAAGTGACCTACGGCGCTGAACTTCGTGACGCGCTGCAGAGCATGGCCGAGCGCTGGGACATGGACGATATGCGTATGTTCGTGGTGTCGCTGTCCGTGCAGAGTGAGACCGGCGGAAACCTCGCCGAAATTCTCGAGAACCTGTCGAAGGTCATCCGCGAGCGTCAGTCGATGATGATGAAGGTGCGCGCGCTGTCGAGCGAGGGGCGCATGACAGGGATCATGCTGACCGTGCTGCCGATCTTTACGTTC
>Ga0308175_100004006_pt1 | contig 10285 bp, 12 predicted proteins | sample PhyCR1_3_FD_203893 | JGI IMG/M metagenome (GOLD analysis project Ga0308175, IMG submission 203893) | Soil microbial communities from UC Gill Tract Community Farm, Albany, California, United States - DLSLS.C.R1 | ecosystem: Environmental > Terrestrial > Soil > Agricultural land | place: USA...
GGCCGCCACCCACCCACGCGATCGCGCGGGACTCGGGCGGGTGCGGGGAATCGGCCCGTCCAAGCTCGAGGCCTACGGCGAGGCCCTGCTGGGCCTGCTGGCCTGATCCGCCTCACAAGTCACTTCGCGTACGCAGGGGAAGTGATTTTCCTTCTTGAATTTACCGATCTCCAACGCCATCTTTCCCGCCTTGTAGCCCGCCCACTGACCGGGAGAAGGCACGCACGCATGATTCGGGTAACAGCGGTTGAGCCGGACTCCATCGCCAACGAGCTCGGACTGGTGGCGGGCACCGAGCTACTCCAGGTCGATGGCCGGCCGCTGGAGGACTTCCTGGACTGGGAGTTCCTCACCGCGGAGGAAGCCTTTCTCCTCCATGTGCGCCAGCCCGACGGCGAGGAGATCGAGTTCGACATCGAGCGCCCGTTAGGCGAGCCGCTGGGCGTATCGCTCGAGGCCGCCCGCATTCGCCGCTGCGCCAACCGGTGCGATTTCTGCTTCGTGGACGGACTGCCCGACGGTCTGCGGGATGTGCTGTACATCCGCGACGACGATTACCGGCTGTCCTTTCGCTACGGCAATTTCGCCACCCTTACCAACCTGAAGCCGCGCGACGTCGAGCGCATCATCGAGTACCGCCTCTCACCGCTGTACGTGTCGGTGCACGCCACCGACCCGACCGTGCGCCGATATCTGCTGCGCAATCCCACCGCGCCCGAGATCATCCCCCAGCTGCGCCACTTCGCGGATCACGGAATCCAGTTCCACACGCAGGTGGTGATGTCTCCTGGAGTGAACGACGGTGCCGTGCTGGAGCAGACCCTGCGCGATCTCTACCAGTTCGGCCCCGCGATTCTGGGCTGCTCGGTGGTGCCGGTGGGACTTACCGAGTACAGCAAACACCACCTGGTGCGGGAGCCTACCGCGGAGGAATGCCGCTCCGCCATCGCGCTGGTCGAGGCCCGCGCCGCCATCGCGCTCCGGGAGCGCGGGGTGCACTGGTCGTTCGGCGCCGATGAGCTCTATCTCCGCGCCGGCGTCGAGCTGCCTCCGGCGCAGATCTACGACGGATTCGATCAGGTGGAAAACGGGGTGGGCAGCGTGCGCTGGCTTCAGCAACGGATCGCTGAGGGCATCGGCGCGCCACAGGGCTGGGCGGGGCGCCGGATCGCCGTCGTGACCGGCACCGCGATGAGCCCGCTGATGCCGATGGTGCTCGAGCCGCTGACGCGGGCCACCGGCGCGCGCTTCGAGCTGATCACCGTCGTGAACTCGCTGTTCGGGCCCTCGGTCACCACGGCTGGCCTGCTGCCGGGGACGGCGCTGCAGACCGCGCTCGCCGGACGCCGCGATCTGGACCTGGCGCTGCTCCCCGGCGAGGCGATCAACGACGACGGGCTCTTCATGGACAGCATGAGCCTGTCGCTGCTCTCGGCGTCGGTGCCGATGGAGCTCCGGATGTCCAAGGACTTCGTGGACGCGCTGCACGAACCGGTGGCCGCGTGAGCCGTCCTACCGTCGCTATCGTAGGGCGCCCCAACGTCGGCAAGTCCACCCTGTTCAATCGCATCGTCGGCGGGCGGCCGGCCATCGTCTCCGAGCAGCCCGGCACCACCCGCGACCGCCACTTCGGCGACGCGGAGTGGCAGGGGCGCCGATTCTGGGTGGTGGACACCGGCGGACTGGTGCCCGAATCGAACGAGTCGATGGACCGGGCCATCCGGCAACAGGTGGACTTCGCCCTCGACGAGTCGGACGTCGTGGTGTTCGTGGTGGACGGGCGCGAGGGGATGAACCCGGTGGACGCGGCGATCGCCGAGCGACTCCGCACCGCGCGCCGCCCGGTGGTGCTGGCGGTGAACAAGCTCGACGACCTCGAGCGCAGCACGGCGCAGTACGACTTCTACCAGCTCGGCTTCGGCGATCCGCACGGGGTGAGCGCGGCGGTAGGGAAGGGGAGCGGCGATCTGCTCGACGCGGTGGTCGAACGGCTGCCCCCGCGCGGCGCGGCCGAAGACCAATCGACGGTCGCCGTTGCGGTGGTTGGCCGGCCCAACGCCGGCAAGTCCTCACTGGTGAACCGGCTGATCGGCGCGGAGCGCCACGTGGTGGCCCCCGACGCCGGCACCACCCGCGATGCCATCGACTCCCTCTTGCGGTATAACGGTAAATCGCTCAACTTCATTGATACTGCAGGCTTACGGCGCCGTGCTAAAGTAGAAGATGATCTGGAGTTCTACGCGACCCTGCGGACCGAGCGGGCCATCGAGCGGGCGGACGTGTGCGTGCTCGTGGTGGACGCCACCGTCGGGCTCCACAACCAGGACCTTCGCATCGCGACGCAGGCGTGGGACCAGGGCGCGGCGCTGATCGTGGTGGTCAACAAGTGGGACCTGGTCGAGGAAAAGGACGCCAACACCGCGCGCCGCGGTCAGGACGCCCTGGTCGAGAAGGCGCCGTTTCTCCGCTACGTGCCGTTCGTGTACGCCAGCGCGCTCACCGGGCAGCGGGTGCGCCGCATCCTGGAGCTGATTCTCGAGGTGGCCAAGGCGCGCGAGCAGCGCGTGCCGACGGCGGAGGTGAACCGCGTGCTGGCCACGCTACTCGAACGCAACTCGCCGCCGCAGAAACCGGGCGAGGAGGTCAAGCTGCTCTACGCGTCGCAGATCGCGGTCGCACCGCCGACATTCGCCATCGTCAGCAACCGGCCCGACGACGTGCCCGACGGGTATCAACGGTACCTCGCGCACGGCTTCCGGGAGGCGTGGCCGTTCGCGGGCTCGCCGCTCCGCCTTCGGTTCACCGCGCGCGGATCGAAGCGGTGAGCGCCGCGCTCCCCTGGCTGCTCGCCTCGTATCTGCTTGGTGCCATTCCCACGAGCTACCTGGCGGGGCGGCTGTTCCGGGGGATCGATCTCCGGGACCACGGGAGCCGCAACCTCGGCGCCACCAACCTGTACCGCGTCCTCGGCTGGCGGTACGCGATTCCGGTGGGGCTGTTCGATGCCGCCAAGGGCCTGATCCCCGTGACGCTGTTCGCGCCCCGCGCGTCGTCGTCGGACCTGTTCGCCCTGGTGTGCGGGCTCACGGCGGTGTTGGGTCACGCGTTCTCGGTGTTCGTCGGGTTCAAGGGCGGCAAGGGTGTCGCCACGGCCGCCGGGGTGATGCTGGGGCTGGCGCCGATCGCGCTGGCGGTAGCGACCGCCGTGTGGGCGGTGCTGGTGTTCACCACGGGCTACGTGTCACTGGGGAGCATCGCGGCCGCGGCGGTGTTTCCGGCCGCCGTGGCGCTGTTCGACCCGCCGGCGGAACCGGGCATGCTGTGGCTCGACGTCGCGGTGGCGGCCGCGATCATCTGGTTCCACCGGGGCAACATTCAGCGGCTGCTCAAGGGAACCGAGAACCGCTTCGGTCGCCGCGCCGCGTGAGCCGCAGCGCGTGAGCGCCATCGCGGTCCTGGGCGCCGGGAGCTGGGGCACCACGCTGGGCAATCTGCTCGCGGCCAAGGGCCAGGCGGTGCGGCTCTGGGCGTTCGAGCGTGAGGTGGTCGACGCGGTCAACCGGAGCCACGAGAATCCGCTGTTCCTTCCGGGCGTCTCACTGTGCGGGTCGCTCCGCGCGTATGCGGACGCCGCCGAGGCGGTGCAGGGCGCGAGCGTGGTGGTGTCGGCCTCGCCGAGCCACGTGGTGCGGGCCGTGGTGGGCCGGGCTGCGCCTTCGATCGCGCCGAACACCTTGGTGGTGAGCGCCACCAAGGGCATCGAGACCGACACGCTGGCGCTCATGTCGCAGGTGCTCGCCGAGTGCGTGCCGCGGGCGCGCTTCGTGGCGCTGTCGGGTCCCAGCTTCGCGATCGAGGTGGCGCAGGGACAGCCGACGGCAGTGGTGGCGGCCGCCGCGGACCAGCAGGCGGCGCTCGAGGTCCAGCAGCTCTTCGCCACCTCCGCGTTCCGGGTGTACTCCGGCGGCGACGTGGTCGGTGTCGAGCTGGCGGGCGCGCTCAAGAACGTGATCGCGGTGGCCGCGGGGATTCTCGAGGGGCTGGGCCTGGGCCACAATCCGCGCGCCGCGCTCATCACGCGCGGGCTGGCGGAGATCACCCGGCTCGGCGTCGCGATGGGGGCGGCCCCGCTCACCTTCGCGGGGCTCGCCGGCATGGGCGACCTGGTGCTCACCACCACCGGCAGCCTGAGCCGCAATCGCCAGCTCGGTGTGGCCGTCGCGCGGGGCGAGAGCCTGGAGCACCATCGGACCACCCACCGCTCGGTGGCGGAAGGCGCCAACACCTCGCTGGCGGGGGTCGCGCTGGGCAGGCGCTACGGCGTGGAGCTGCCCATCATTCAGAAAGTCAGTGAGGTCCTGTTCGAGGGAAAGCCGGCGCGGGATGCCGTGCCCGAGCTCATGGAACGTGAACTCAAGGCGGAGCAGTGGCGATGACCACGACGACGCGGCCGGTGCAGGAGTTCTATTCGATCGGTGAGGTGTGCGCCCTCACCGACCTCAAGCCCCACGTGCTGCGCTACTGGGAAAGCCAGTTCCGGTTTCTGAACCCGGCCAAGAACCGATCGGGCAACCGGGTGTACAAGAGCCGAGAAGTCGAGCTCATCATGCTGGTGAAGCACCTGCTCTATACCGAGAAGTTCACCATCGACGGCGCGCGGCAGCGCATCGACCAGTATCGCCGCACCGGCGAGCTGCGCGCGTCCGCGCGCAAGGCCTTCGAGGCCGAGCTCGCGACCGAGGTCCGGGCGGCCATCGAGGAGGTGGTGAAGCTCCTCGACGGACGCCCGGACGGGCCGCGCGGATGAACATCCTCGTCACCAACGACGACGGCATCCTCGCACCCGGCCTGGCGCTCCTGGCCGACGCGTGCCGCGCGGTCGGCACCGTCACCGTGGTGGCCCCTGATCGGGAGCAGAGCGGCACGTCCCACTCCCTCACCCTGCATCGCCCGCTCCGGCCCGCCCGCCGCCCGGACGGGGCCTGGCAGGTGGACGGCACCCCGACCGACTGCGTGATGCTCGCCCTTCAGGCGCTCATGCCGGAGCCACCCGACTTCGTATTCTCGGGCGTGAACCACGGTCCCAATATGGGCGAGGACGTGCTCTACTCGGGCACCGTGTCCGCCGCGATGGAGGCCGTGACCCTGGGCGTCCCCGGCATCGGCATCTCGTTCGTCGGCGGGACCCAGCCCGAGATCATGAGTACCTACCGCGAGGCCCTGGTGCACCTGGTTCGCCAGATCACCAGCGTCCCCACCTTTCCCGAGCATACACTGCTCAACATCAACCTCCCGCGGGTGCCGGCCTCCGAGGTGCTCGGGGTCCAGGTGACCAAGCTGGGAAGCCGCTACTTTTCCGACTCGCTCACCCGCATGAAGGACCCGTGGGGGCGCGAGATTTTCTGGATCGGCGGCGGCACCATCACCTGGACCGGTACCGAGAACTCGGATCATCTCGCCGTGGCCGAAGGCTACATCTCCATCACGCCCCTCCACATGGACCTCACGAATTACGCGCTGCTGGAGACCGTCAAGGGATGGTCGCTGGAGGGATGAGGGACGGCGACAGCTACGGCGGCTACCGCACGCGCCTGGTCGAAACGCTCCAGCAGAAGGGCATTCGGGATCTGGCCGTGCTGCGGGCGATCGGCACCGTCCCCCGACACCTGTTCGTGCCTGAGAGTGTCCGCCACCGGGCCTACGAGGACGTCGCGCTGCCCATCGGCGGCGGCCAGACCATCTCGCAGCCCTGGGTCCAGGCCCGCTATCTCGAGCTGGCCCAGCTCACCGGCCGCGAGCGGGTCCTCGAGGTCGGCGCGGGCTCGGGCTATCAGACCGCGCTGCTGGCGCAGCTGGCCGACGCGGTGTTCGCTGTCGAGCGGCTTCCCGCGCTGGCCACGAGCGCCCGGGCGGCGCTCGAGGCGGCCGGTATCCGCAACGTGACCGTCCTGGTCGGTGACGGCACCCTCGGCTGGCGGCCGTTCGCGCCGTACGACGCCATCCTGGTCGCGGCCGCGTCGCCCGAGATTCCCGCCCCGCTGGTGGAGCAGCTCGCGCCGGGCGGCCGACTGGTGATTCCGTTGGGGGACCGCGACAACCAGGTCCTCACCGTCGCACGTCAGGTGGGCGATCAGCTCCAGATCAGCACCGTCGCCGACGTGCGCTTCGTCCCGCTTCTCGGCCAGTTCGGCTTCACCTCGTGAGCCTCTCATGCTGACGTCGTTCTTCCACTGGCTGGCGGACAGCGTGCTCGCCCTCGGCTATCCGGGCATCGCCCTGCTGATGGCCATCGAGTCATCGGTGCTGCCGCTGCCGAGCGAGCTGGTCATGCCGCCGGCCGGATATCTCGTCTCGAAGGGCCAGATGCATGCGGGGCTCGCCATCGCGGCCGGCACCCTGGGCAGCGTGCTCGGCGCGCTGCTCAATTACCTGCTGGCCGTGGTGGTCGGCGAGCCGGTGCTGCGGCGGTACGGGAAGTTCGTGCTGGTCTCGGAGCGGTCGCTCGACCGCACCGAAGCCTTCTTCCGGCGGCACGGCGAGATCAGCACCTTCATCGGGCGCCTGCTGCCGGTCATCCGACACCTGATCTCGATCCCGGCCGGGATGTCGCGTATGGCACTTGGGCGGTTCATAACCTTCACCGCGCTGGGCGCCGGGCTCTGGTGCGGCATCCTGACCTACCTCGGGTGGCTCATTGGCCGCCACGGCGGCGACGTAGCCCGAGCCATCGGTCCGTACGTGCACCATACCCTGCTGTTCTACGTCCTTCCCGGCGCGGTGGTGCTGGTCGCGGCGTACGCGTGGTGGCGCAGGAGCACGCCGAATCGATGACCCGCCGGTTCACCATCACCGGGCACGTTCAGGGCGTGGGCTTTCGTTGGTTCGTGGCGCGCCACGCGCGGAGCCTCGGCCTGTCGGGCTTCGCGCGTAACCTGGTGGACGGCCGCGTGGAGGTGGTCGCGACCGGAGAGGAGCCGGCCCTGGCCCAGCTGGAAGGACTGCTGCGGAGGGGACCGGCCAGCGCGCAGGTGATCGGCGTGGACCGCGCCGACCAGATCAACGACCCGCAGGCACCGACCAGGAGCTTCGACATCCGATGACGCTCGTCACCCCGCTGGCGCGCCACGTGCTGGACACCCTTCGGGCCATTCCCAACTATCCGAAGCCGGGCATCATCTTTCAGGACATCACGCCGGTGCTCCGCGACGGGCGCCTGCTGCGCGCCGTGGTCGAGGACATGGCCTCACCCTTCAGCGGCAGCGCGGTGACCCACGTGGTGGGCATCGAGGCCCGCGGCTTCATCCTCGGTGGAGCGGTGGCGACCACCCTGGGGGCGGGCTTCGTGCCCGCCCGGAAGCCAGGCAAGCTGCCCTGGGACCGAGTGACGGAGACCTATGAGCTGGAGTACGGCAAAGACGCGCTGGAGGCCCACCGGGACGGGCTCCCGGCTCCGGCCCGGGTGCTCATTGTGGACGACGTGCTTGCCACAGGGGGCACCGCCCGGGCTGCCGGACAGCTGGTGCTGGGGCTGGGCGCCGAACTGATCGGATGGACCTTCCTGCTCGAGATTTCCGGTCTGGGGGGCGCCGAGAAGCTTACCGGCGCGCCCGCCCACGTGGTGGCGCGTCGATGACGCTCCCGGATGGCCTTTCGCCCGCTGGTCTAAGGGGTTACCATACCCGCCGCACTCCGGCCGGCTGCGGCCACTAGGGACCTCACAGGCTACATGAAGTGGGACCGGTAAGGTATTTTCCGGCAAGGCCCGGCCCCCGTAGCTCAGATGGATAGAGCAGCAGTTTCCTAAACTGTTGGCCGCGTGTTCGAGTCACGCCGGGGGCATGGCAGGGCAGGGCAGGACCACCTTCGAGATGGATGGACATGGCCACGACCGTACAACCCAAACCCACTCGGGAACGCACTGTTCCGCCGGCACACGCCACGCCCTGGTACCGGGACCGCAACCGGCAGCTCGTCGCCATCGGAGCCGCCGTGCTCGCGGCGGCGCTCATCGCCTGGTTCGTGGTCACCAGCGGCCGGCGCAAGGAGGAGTTCGCGGCGCGCAGCCTCAATCAAGCCCGAACCGCCGCCGAGTCCGGCAACCTGCCGCTGGCATCGAGCGAGCTCCAGAAGCTGATCCAGACCTACAAGGGCACCGATGCCGCCAGCGAGGCGGTGATCACGCTGAACCAGGTGCGGATGGTCAACGGTCAGAGCGAGCTGGCGGCCGTGGGGCTCAAGGACTTTCTGGCCACCAAGCCGGATCCCAAGTTCGCCGCGCCGGCCTACGGGCTGCTCGGGGCCGCGCTGGAAAACGCGCAGAAGTGGAGCGACGCCGGAGACGCCTTTTCCAACGCCTCCAAGGCCGCCGATCTCGAGTACCTCAAGGCCCGGTATCTCATCGATGCGGGGCGGTCGTATCGGGAGGGCTCGAGGACCCAGGAGGCCATCGCGGCCTATCGCGAGGTGGTCCAGAAGTATCCCAAGTCGTCCAGCTTCACGGAGGCGCAGGTACGGCTTGCGGAGCTGACCGACGGCAAGATGTGAGGTAGGTCGAGACGGCGGGAAGCAGCGGGCCAGCCCTCGGCTGGCCCGCTGTCGTTCGGGCAGTCATGGCGCGGCGGCCCCCGCGTAGCGCATATTGGATTCACCCAACCGACCGAAAGCCGCGAAGCCGTTCCATGCCCAGGGAACGATCACTCGCCGATGAATGTCTCGCCCGAGGCCGTTCCGGCCTCGCGCTTCTCCTGTTGCCAATGAGAACTGCTCCGGCGCGACTTTCGCTCCCGCACCATGCAGGGGCGGATCGGTCCTGGGCTGCCAGGAGACCGAGGCCGATGGGTACGACCGCAAGGACCTGAGGCACTACAACGAGAGGAGAGCCGACGAATGCGGAGGTCGTGGAAGACGGTCGCCGTGCTGCTGGTCGCTTCACCTGTGCCGTTCGGCGCGCTGACGGCTCAGTCCAGCTTCAACGGCGTGATCACATTCCTGAACGCCGGCGAGTCCGGCAGGCAGGATACGGTCGTGCAATACACGAAGGGCAACAAGGTTCGACTCGACGGGTTCGGCGCCAACCACGGCTCCATGATCGTCGATAACGACGCCAAGGTCATGATGATGGTCGATCCGGCCAAGAAGCAGGTCATGACCATGACGGAGGACGACGCCAAACAAATGCAGGCGATGATGGGCTCGATGATGAAGCACCGGGAAACGGAGGATGACTCGTCCGGCAAGGCATCCTTCACCAAGACGGGCAAGACGGAGACCGTCGCGGGCGTCCGGTGCGAGATCTACCACGGCGTGTACACCGAAGATGACGGTGACAAGAATGAGGGCGACGCGTGCGTCGCCCCAGGGGTGGGGTTCAGACTCGACGCCATCACGTTCAACAACCCCATGATGCAGCGCGGAGGCGCCGCGGCCGGACGGATGCAGCAGTTCCGCCAGCTGGTGGCCGGCAACAAGGGGATCCTCAAGGCCAAGAGTTACGAGGGCGGCAAGCTGAAGGACGACATGGAAGCCGTGAAGATCGAGCCCAAGGCGCTGGGCGACGACATGTTCGCGGTGCCGCCCGGCTACAAGGAAGTCCGCCTGGCCGACATGATGGCTGGCGCGATGAAGGGTATGCAGATGAAGCACGGGAACCCGCAGCGCGGCGAGCCCGACTCCGGCCAGGGCCGGGGCGAGGCCAAGCACGGGGAGAACAAGTAGCCCCGAGACGGAGCACAACCAGACGGAGCACAACCAGCCCGGACGCAGAGCAAGTAGCCTCGCGGCGAATCGGTTTCGCCGCGAGCTTCGTCATTCGGGGCAGCGGCTCGAGGGCCCGAACGATCCTCGTCTGTCCGAAAGCCATCTGGAACTGCCAAGGATTTATACCTGCTACGTCGTATAAGATATGTTATGTTAAGTTGGCCTGAGGATAACTGTGGAGAACTGTGGACTAGTCCACCTCGCCCCTTCCCAGGCGAGCAATCGGGGCGCTGGAGCACGGGCTTAACGCACTGCGCTGTAACCATTTGAACGGATAGCTGACGGAAGGCACTACCCAGCAGACGGAGGCGATGGGACGCGGCCTGGTTCGGCTCACCCCTCCCATACGGCTCGGAACACCAGCTTCCCCTGCCCCCCTAGCCAGACTTCCGAGGCCTGGCCCCCCTTGAGCTCCGCCCGCACGAGGAGCTCCTCCCCCCCTCGGCTGGCAAACTTGGTCGGCAGGCGGGCGGCCCCGCGGGCCGCCACCGCCACTCCAGAGGCGACCGTCCCGGTGCCGCAGGCCAGT
>Ga0308175_100004007_pt1 | contig 10285 bp, 8 predicted proteins | sample PhyCR1_3_FD_203893 | JGI IMG/M metagenome (GOLD analysis project Ga0308175, IMG submission 203893) | Soil microbial communities from UC Gill Tract Community Farm, Albany, California, United States - DLSLS.C.R1 | ecosystem: Environmental > Terrestrial > Soil > Agricultural land | place: USA...
TTTTCTTCCTTATTTAAATGGTGAAAGATCTCCTATTTGGAATCAAAGGGCAAAAGGTAATTTCTATGGAGTTTCCATCACTCATAAAAAGGAACATTTTATTCGTGCTGTGCTAGAAGGAATTACTTTTAATCTCTATCAAATAGGAGAAGCACTAGAAAGATTAGCAGGAGAGCCGCAAAAGATTTATGTTAATGGCGGTTTAGCAAGATCTCCATTGTGGCTGCAAATGATGGCGGATATATTTGAAGCGGAAATATATGTTTCTGAAAGCCACCACAGTGCTGCTTGGGGGGCTGCATGGACTGCGCTTGTCTCGATTGATAAAGCTAATTCCTTTGAAGATATTAAAAAAAATATCCCGATGGGGCAGCCGACATTGCCTAATAAAGAGACAAGCATAATCTATAAGAGGATTTATCAGAATTATATTGAATTAGCAACTGACATGAAAAAATACTATAAATAGAAGTAAAGGGGGAAGCTTATGCTTGATGAAATATTAAAACAAGTACAAACAGGAGCTCTCAGTATTGCAAAGGCTAAAGAACAATTGGCGACCTTCGAGAATTTAGGCTTTGCAAAGGTTGACCATCATCGCAAGAAACGTCAAGGCTTTGCAGAGGTCATTTATGGAGAAGGAAAAACAGCTGAGCAAATCATTTCAATTGTTCAAGCTTTAAGGGCACGAAATAACGAAATACTAATAACAAGAGTTTCCAAAGAAAAAGCGGAAAGCATCCAGCAAACCTGTCCTGAGCTCATCTATAATGAAACGGCAAATATTCTTTTTTGGAAAGATGAAACGATGCCATTAAAAAATAAAGAGGGATATATTGCTATAATAGCTGCAGGTACTTCGGATTTAAGGGTGGCTGAGGAAGCAGCGGTTACCGCGGAGGTTTTAGGCAGTCAGGTGCACCGCATCTATGATGTAGGTGTTGCAGGAATCCACCGTCTTTTAAACCATGCGGAGGAAATTCAACAAGCAACTGTATCGGTTGTTGTTGCTGGAATGGAAGGAGCCCTTCCAAGCGTAGTTGGCGGGCTAGTTTCACATCCAGTAATTGCCGTACCAACAAGCATTGGTTATGGAGCAAATTTTCATGGATTATCGGCCCTTCTCACCATGTTAAACTCGTGTGCTTCAGGAATAAGTGTTGTTAACATTGATAATGGGTTTGGCGGCGGCTATAATGCCGTTTTAATTCACCAACTTGCACAAAAAGGGGAAACCGTAAAAAATGAAGACACTATACTTTGATTGCTTTTCAGGAATTAGTGGGGATATGGTCATTGGTGCACTAATCGATGCAGGAGCAGACCCGAATCTTTTAGAAGCAGAATTAAAGAAGCTTCAAATCGAAGATGAGTATGAATTGAAATGGAAAAAGGTCGTTAAGAATGGAATTACCAGTACAAAATTCGATGTAATATTGCTCAATAATTTAGAAGGAAATAATCCCGATGTTCATAGTCATGAACATGAGCATGAGCACCAACATAATCACAATCATGAACATGGGCACAGCCATAATCAGGAGCACCAACATAACCATATCCATGAGCTTGAACACCATCATACACACGGTCATGATCATAGTCACGGCCACCATCATCATCATGCACATCGCGCTTATAAGGATATTGTTGAGCTGATCGAAGCGGCTGATTTCTCTCCTCCCATTAAAGAAATGGCACTTAAAATATTTAAACGGATCGGAGAGGCTGAAGGTCACATTCACGGAATTCCTTTAGAAAAGGTTCATTTCCATGAAGTTGGTGCCGTGGATTCAATTATTGACATAATTGGTGCAGCAATCTTAATTCATCAATTAAAGGTGGAGAGTATCCAGGCATCTGCCATCCCAGTGGGGATGGGCAAAATCTCTATTGACCACGGTATATATCCCGTTCCAGCGCCTGCAACGCTTGAAATATTAAAGGGTGTCCCTATTGAGCAATCAGCTATGAGAGCAGAGCTAACGACACCAACCGGGGCTGCAATTATTGCCGTTCTCGCTCAGGAATTCGGGCCAATCCCATCAATGAAAATTTCGTCAATTGGCTATGGAGCAGGGACAAAAACGTTTAAACAACATCCAAATGTCCTTAGAGTTATTATGGGAAATTAAGAAAAGCGCAAGCGCCTTAGCCAGCTCGACTTGTGACCTCGAGGGGCTAGGCGCTTGCGCTGGACAATTCTCTAGGTAAAAACTTTTATATTTCTTACCTGATAAAATGAAAGCTGCCATAATCTGGCAGCATTCTTTAAACCCATTTAATTTCTTTTAAAAGCTGCTGACTAAATAATTGAATGATAAATTCATTGTAAAAATCATTTCTCACAATCACTTGATAGTTGTTATTAGGATGTATGTAATAATGAATATCCGTTAGAACCTTATTGTCATCAAAATATTTCCTGACTTGCATCAATTTCTTCTTTAATTCATTGTCATATAACGTAATAAAAAACTCAATATCATCACCATTAGCGGATTCATTTAATTGAATAAGCTTGCTATCATACGAGTACTCGACCCTCATCCAAACTCCCCCTATATTAAATATCTTACATATATGTAAATAGTACAAATTACAATGGATAGAATCATTAACGGAAAAGCGATTAACAGGAACTTTCCAAAGGTAATAGGGTGTCCTTCCTTTGCAGCGAGACCAGCCACGATAACATTCGCACTTGCCCCAATTAATGTACCATTTCCACCAAGGCATGCCCCTAGAGAAAGGCTCCACCATAAAGGTTCTAAATTATGAATACCCAATTCTCCCATATCCTTGATCATCGGAATCATCGTAGCCACAAATGGTATATTATCAATAAAGGCAGAAGCAATGGCACTTACCCAAAGAATTAATATTGATGTAGAGGCCACATCTCCGCCGGTCAAATGTACGGAGTAATCAGCGAGTAAGGAAATAACCCCTGTTTCAATCAGACCAGATACTAGCACAAACAATCCGATAAAAAAGAAAATAGTTGTCCATTCTACCTTTGAAAAAGATTTATCCAAATATTCTTCGCCAGTTAATAGAAGTAAAAGAAAAGCACCTGCCAATGCAACTGTGGCCGATTCAATGTGAAGCAGTTGATGTAGGAAAAATCCTAAAATGGTTACGGTCAGTGATGTTAATGACTTAATTAATAGTCTTTTATCTGTAATTTCTTCTTTTTCATCTAAGTCCATTAAACTAGCCTTCAATTCAGCTGAAGTTTTGAGCTGCCTCCGATAGATGAAAGATAAAATGGCGATATTAATTAGTAAAATAAAAAAAGATATTGCTGTAAGGTTATTGATAAACGCCATGAACGTTAATTCCTTCACAGCGCTGCCCAGCATAATATTTGGCGGGTCGCCAATTAAGGTTGAAGTTCCGCCGATATTGGAAGCGATTATTTCGGTAATTAAAAACGGAATGGGATTAACCCGTAATTGCCTAGTGATACTAAATGTCACAGGAACCATTAGCAGAACCGTGGTGACATTATCCAAAAAAGCGGAGCCTAATGCTGTGATGATCCCAAGAGCAAGCAATATCTTTAACGGATCGCCTTTCACCTTTTTTGCAGCCAAAATGGCGATGTACTTGAATAAGCCTGTCTCAGATGTAATCGCAACAATAATCATCATTCCTGTCAACAATCCAAGTGTATTAAAATCAATGTGGTGTAAGGCCTTCTCTTGACCAACAATACCTAAAAGAACCATCGTGATTCCACCAGCCATCGCGATAATCGTCCGGTGAATCTTTTCAGTCACGATAAAGGCATAGGTAATTAAAAATACTCCTATTGCAATAATTGCTTGAGTTGACACGTTGGTAACACTCCCATCTATTTTTGTTTACATATATAAAAAAATGCAAAAAAGGAGCCTGTTTTGACAGACTCCACCATAAATCATCATATGTAAGATATGTTTTATTATATTAAACAATTTATGGGATGTAAAGGGGGTTCACCTCAAGTAAAACGAATAAGACTCCCCCTAATTCGTAATTTATGGTGGTTATAAACCTAATTTTTTAATAAAATCAACCGTCTCCTCATGTTCCTCTTTAACTAAGTTATACAAGCCTTTATCTGTTTTGACTAAGGACCTTCCAATTTCATCTGCTATTGGTTTTGTATATGACTTTTGTGAAACTATTTGCCACTTTCCAATCTGATGGCTTAATTGTAGATCAATGATACCAAGCCTGCTTCCAAAGGCAGCTGCCATTACTACCGGTTTCCCGTTGATGATCCCTGTCTCCAAATCAGTGTTTGGAAGCCCTTCATAGACTGGACCGGGGAATACACTGTGTGAGTGACCTGCAAGAACGACATTAATTTCCGGAATTTGAGTCAGGTAATAAACGGCATTTTCCGTGTCTGGATGGTAGGGCTGACTACTAATTCCTGTATGGGCTAGGGCAATGATAATATCTGCCCCTTCGGCCTTAATCCTAGGTACATACTTCTTGGCTGTCTCAACCATGGGGTTCGCAAACACTTTACCCTCAAGATTGGACTTATCCCACTTCATGATGTGCGTAGGCATGAGAGCAATAACACCAATTTTCAGTTCATGCAGCTTACCGCTTTGGTCCATTATGTTCCTTTTTAAAATGGTATATGGTTTAAAGTATGGCTTATTTGTCTTTACAGAATAAACATTTGCATTAAGGACAGGCATCTTTGCCCCTTTTAAGGCAGTCTTTAAAAAGCCTAAACCGTAGTTAAATTCATGGTTCCCAATCGCAATGGCATCATATTTTAAATAATTGAATGCACGGTAAACCGGATGGATTTTTCCTTTATGCATTCCTCTGATTCTGGCCAAATATTCGCCAAGTGGATTTCCCTTTAAATGGTCTCCATCATCAAATAGCAGCGTGTTCTTGCTTTCTTTGCGTGCTTCTCGGATGAGTGTTGCAGTTTTAACTAGACCAATTCGATTATCCACCTTTGTTTGATAGTAATCATAATTCATCAAATCAGCATGTAGATCAGTCGTTTCTAATATTCGCAAATGTATTAAGTCCTGACGAGCAGGGCCTGCCTCAGCTGCAAAAGTAGTAGATGTCATAGTAAAGAACACAATGAGTAGAGACAGAAATAATATCAGTTTTGCTTTCATTATGATTACCTCCTACTTGTGTTGTGCGAGAGTAATCTTAGTATGGTTCTTTCTTTCCAATTTATCCTAAACTTTAAGTGATAGTATTTATTATTAAATAAATACTACAACGTGATTTCACTCACTTCATTGATAATGTTTTAGCTGAGAAATTTGCTGAAAATATTTAACCATAACAAAGGCCAGCCTGCGCTTAGGCTGGCCTTTGTTTATCGTTGGAGCTTACGTTTAAAATGAAAGCCAAAAAACCACCAATTCCAATCACCCAACAGCCTCATTAAAGCTGGAACAAGCACCATTCTGACAATCGTTGCATCGATAAAGATAGCCATTGCGATACCTACACCAAGCTGCTTGACTGGCATGACCCCTGTAAAAGCAAATGCCCCTGTTACAACAATCATAATAGCAGCCGCTGAAGTTATAATTTTACTTGTCAAGGTTAGCCCGGAAATGGTAGCTAAAGTATTATCACCTGATTGAAGGTAAAACTCTTGTATTCTTGAGATAAGGAAAACCTCATAGTCCATAGAAAGTCCGAATACAAGAGTAAATACAAATACTGGCAGGATTAATGCAATATCAACAGGTTCCATTCCAAAATGTCCCTCCTGGAAGATCCACACAACTATCCCGAAAGTACAGCCCAAGCTCAGCACATTCATTAGGATAGCCTTAAAAGGAATTAGAACGGAACGAAATGCAGCCATTAAAATTAGAAGAGTTGATAAGACAATTAGCAGTAATCCATAGGGTGCCTTATGGAAAATTTCAGCAAAGATTTCTTGTTCAAATTTGATAGGACCGCCAATAAAGGTTTGAACACCGAGTTTTTTTTGTGACCAATCTTTTACCCAAGCTCTTGCTTTTGCAGAATGCTCTCCAGTATTTAAATAAACTTCCACAAGCATCTTATTATCCCTTATAAAGTAATCCCTTAATGGTGCCAACTTAGGAATGTTTCCCTGCTTAAGAAACCGATAGAGTTGTTCATCATCCACTATACCTGTCGCACTATAAGGAGAAAAAACCGAATTAACAAGCTTATCCTTCTCAAGCATATGAATGATGGAACTTATTTTGTTGAAATTATTCCTATTGGTGACAGAACCATTTGTACTTAGAATAATTGTAACCTTTTTCTCATCCCGTTTTTCTTTATCAATAAATTGATCTTGAAATGTTTCCATTGCCAGCCGTGAAGGGTAATTGGCTGGCAGGGAGTCAGTACCGGGAATGGCCAAAACCATCTGTTTTACTGGTACTAGACCCGCTAAAAGAATGGCGAGTGCAAGGACAGCCATGAGTATCGGATGTTTCATTACCAGCTTAGCAAATCGGTGCCAAATGCTATTGTCGTGCTCTCTAATCCGAAAGAGACTAAATTTATTTATCCTCTTACCGATAATAGCTAATAGCGCAGGAAGAAAGGTCAAGGCTGAAAGTGCAGAAATGAGCACAACCAGCATTCCTCCAAGCGCAACATTTTGAAAAATATCGATTTTAATAAACCAAAGCCCTGAAAGACCGATAAAAACACAAAGTCCGGAGAAAATAATGGATCTTCCAGCAGTACTAACAGATATTTTAACAGCTTCTTCAATGGTATTGTTTTGTATTTCCTCTTTATAGCGATTAATGAACAATAAGGCAAAGTCGATACTTAATGCAAGACCAATCATTGGCACAATATTAAGAATAAAAATGGTTAAATCAATACGAAAACTAAAGAAGTAAACTGTACCCATTGTAATTAAAATGGAGACCACACCGATAATAATAGGCAGCGTGGCAGCAACCAGGCCGCCAAAAGCAAAGATAAGCACTACTAATGCAATCGGTAGACCAATCATCTCTGCTTTAGCTAAATCCTCTTGGCTGGCCGTATTTAAATCTTGAACAATAATGGGTTCTCCTGTTAAAGTGACCTTTATTCCCTGTTGGCTGCGAAGGATCTTTTTTAGTTTTGTAATCTCTTCACCAAGATTCTCAGCCTTTTGGTTAAAAGTGAGCAGACCATAGGCATAGCTTTCTTTAAACATTCCCTTCCGGTCGAAAGGAGAGGTAATATCTCTAGCAGAGTCAAAGTTGTTTAGTCTATTAAATGTATCTTCGATAAATTGATGAAATTCCTCCTTAGAGATTGCCCTATTCCTTTCAAATACAATGATAATGGAGGATGTTGGATGTCCAAAGTCTTTTTCAAGTAGTTTCCTTGTTTGATTATATTCTCCTTTGTATTCAAAGCCATTCCCACTTAAAACAGTAGGTAATTTTAGGGCAAAAAGTCCGAAAAAAAGAATAGCTGCTATCCAAATGAGCAGGACCCATTTTTTATTTCTATAGATGAAGACCCCTAATTTCTCCAAGATATGGCCTCCTTTGATGGAACAATTTGTGTTACAGCTTAATACGCATGTTGTTTAGCTTTAGTGCTTTTTGTAAATATTCCCCTATTTTATTTTTAACATTCATCTGTATTAAAAATGAAAAAATGTTCAATGTAATTATTTCAAATGTAAAAGGTTATGTGAATTTCTTTCTTGTAATTTGATACAATAAAGAAAATCAAAATAATACAGGTGATCCCATTTGGAACTAGATAAATTGAACAAAGTTATTCAAGCAGCAAAATTATATTATTTATTGGATTATAACCAAAACGAAATTGCACAGAAGCTCGGTGTTTCCCGTCCGACTGTCTCCCGTTTGTTACAGCAGGCAAAGAGTGAAGGGATTGTTCAAATTACTATAATGGACCCAACAGAAAATGTTGAAAACTTAGCGATCCAACTTGAAAAAAAGTTTCAGTTAAAAAAGGCGATTGTCACATCCATACCGCAATATGAAGATCATATTATTAAAAATTACTTGGGTGAAAAGGCTGCAGCTTTTTTGAATGACATTGTTAAAGATGACGATATTATTGGAGTCACATGGGGGACGACGCTTTATCATATTGCAGTAGAATTAAGACAAAAGTTTGCGAAAAACGTCAAGGTTGTTCAATTAAAAGGCGGGGTAAGTCACGCCGAAACTAATACATATGCTTCAGAAATACTGTACCTCTTTGGAAAGGCCTATAATACGACTCCTTTAAATCTTCCTTTACCTGCTATTGTTGACCATGTTGTTGTTAAACAGGCAATGGAGGCAGACCGTCATATTCGAAGGATTTTAGAAATGGGGGAAAAGGCAAATATTGCTATATTTACAATCGGTTCAATTAAGACCGACTCTTTGTTATTTCAATTAGGGTATTTTACTGACAGCGATTTGGAATCACTTTATGGCAAGGCTGTTGGAGATATATGTTCGCGATTTTTCGATAAGGATGGCCAAGTTTGTAATGAAAGCTTAAATCAAAGGACATTGGGTGTGAATCTTGATGAACTTAGCAAGAAAGAATACTCGATTGTGGTAGCCGGAGGTCCAAATAAGATAGAAGGAATTTATGGTGCCTTAAAAGGAAAATATGCAAATGTCTTAATAACTGATCAATTTACAGCTAAATTTTTGCTTGATAAAAAGGTATGATGTTATTGTGAAGTGCTTTACATTTGTTCAATTAATGATTTACAAATGTTCAAGAGGTCTGTTATAGTTATGTTGTTGAAAACAATCTTTTTTTGTATAACTTAAACTATCAGGGGGAAATTAAGATGACTCAAAATATTGTCAAAATGATTGATCATACATTATTAAAAGCAGATGCAACACAAAATGAAATTATTAAAATAATTGATGAAGCAAAAGAATATTTATTTGCATCTGTTTGTGTTAATCCAACATGGGTTAAAGCAGCTGCAGAATTGCTTGCCGATACTCCAGAAGTAAAGGTATGTACAGTTATCGGATTTCCATTAGGGGCTCAGACATCGGAAACAAAAGCATTTGAAACAAAAAATGCGATCGAAAATGGTGCAGATGAAGTTGATATGGTTATAAATATTGCAGCCTTAAAAGATCAACAGGATGAAATAGTTGAAAGAGATATTCGTTCAGTCGTTGAGGCGGCAAATGGCAAAGCACTAGTAAAGGTCATTATTGAAACATGCTTGTTGACGAATGAAGAAAAAGTTAGGGCTTGTGAGCTTGCCGTGAAAGCAGGGGCTGATTTTGTAAAAACTTCAACAGGTTTTTCCACGGGAGGAGCAACCACCGAGGATATCCTTTTAATGCGTCAAACAGTAGGACCTGACATTGGCGTGAAGGCTTCAGGGGGAGTTAGAAGCCTTGAAGATGCTTTAGCAATGGTAGAAGCAGGGGCTACCCGTATCGGTGCGAGTTCCGGTGTATCTATTGCAAATGGCGAAAAATCGAATCACAACTATTAATTAAATAGGAAAGAGAAGCTATTTCGATGGAATATCTTCTCTTTTTTTATTATTTGGCTGTAAAACAATCACATTAAATAAAAAAATTAAGGATTGAAGATTATGTTAAAAAAGATTGGATTTATTGGGGCAGGAAAAATGGCTCAGGCTATGATAGCCGGTATTGTTAAAGCAAATGGTGCAAATCGAGATTATCTAATGGCTAGTGCTGCAACAGAAGCCACGTTAAAGGCTGTTTCCGAAAAATATGGCATCCTTGCATCCTTAAACAATAAGGACGTCGTAAAGTTTGCCGATATATTAATACTGGCGGTGAAGCCTGACAAGCATACAGAAATTATTAATGAAATTAAAGATCATATAAATAAAGGCACGATCATTGTTACGATTGCGGCTGGTATTACTTTAGCCGATATTGAACGATTATTTGGTAAACCGGTGAAGACCGTTCGTACCATGCCTAACACTCCTTCATTAGTAGGTGAAGGAATGAGTGTCCTCTGCCCTAATCACTATATAAATGAAGAAGAGCTAGCTGCTGTTGAGCAATTGTTTCATTACTTTAGTCAAACAGAGCGTTTAGAGGAGACGCTCATGGATGCGGTCCCTTCAATCAGCGGTTCGTCGCCGGCTTATGTCTATATTTTAATAGAAGCAATGGCAGATGGAGGGGTGCGCCAAGGTATTCCAAGAGAGAAAGCTTACCGGCTCGCGGCACAAGCGGTACTAGGGGCTGCCAAAATGATCCTAGAAACAAAAGAACATCCAGGAGATTTAAAAGATCAAGTATGTACACCCGGG
>Ga0308175_100004008_pt1 | contig 10284 bp, 10 predicted proteins | sample PhyCR1_3_FD_203893 | JGI IMG/M metagenome (GOLD analysis project Ga0308175, IMG submission 203893) | Soil microbial communities from UC Gill Tract Community Farm, Albany, California, United States - DLSLS.C.R1 | ecosystem: Environmental > Terrestrial > Soil > Agricultural land | place: USA...
ATCCCGCAAATGAGCTCTGTGGTAGAGGAGTTGTGCGGAGTTGCATATCCCCGATCCCGGAGTTCCACTCTTCGGCTTCACGCATCTGTCATCGATTTCCCCCAGCGGCCGCGACGCGACGGAAGCGCAGCCCGGCCGATCGGTCACCGGGCAGTTCGAGGAAACGGGCAGTCGGCCGGGTGCTCCCGCGTAGCCGAGTCTCGTCACTCACCCGTTCGGCGTTCCGTTCCGACGGTTGGAAGTGATTGTGGTCGGCGGGTCAGCCCAACTGCCGGTAGCGGCCGCGGAAGTACATCAGTGGGCCGCCCTCCGCGCCCGGTGCCCGTGCGGTCAGTACCCGGCCGATGACGAGGGTGTGGTCGCCGGCCCTCACCCGCTGCTCGGTGCGGCACTCCAGGGTGGCCAGCGAGCCGCCGACCAGCGGGGCGCCGCTGACCTCACCGCGCACCCGCGGCAGGTCCTGGAAGAGCAGCCGGTCGCTGATGCGGCCCTTCATGGCGAAGCGCCCGGCGACGTGGCGCTGGCCCTCGGCGAGCACCGAGACCGCCCACAGCGGCTGTTCGTCGAGCAGGTCGTCCATGCGCGAGCCCTCGCGCAGGCTGACCATCACCAGCGGCGGGTCCAGCGAGACGGACATGAAGGCGGTGGCGGTCATGCCGACGTCCTCGCCGCCCGGCGCGTCCGGGTCGTCGGGGTCCAGCGGCGGTTCCTGCGCGGTCACCAGGACCACGCCCGCGGCCAGCCGGGACATGGCAGCCCGGAACTCGTCGTTGCTCACCCCCTCAGCATGCCCGGTGACTGCTGCGGCGGTGGGGGAGGAGGTGTTCAGCACGCCGTGAACGCTAATCTCCGCCCCGGACGGGCCGCATCGGGCCCTGGGCCGAGCCGGGTCCTAGGACCGGGGGACCATGAGGTGACGGTTCGTGCATCATGTGCACACAACGACAAAGCTTGCGTTCAGTAAACGCACAAGGAAAACGCAGAAACTCCACTCAATTGTTCACGTTCCCCTGTGACTTGAGTCACAAGGGACAGATATTGTTGACCCTGTGTACCGAGTGGGCAGCGCGCTGTGATTCAGTGGCTGGAGACCACTGAGAGACGACGGGACGCACTGTAAGGAAGCGCCGACGACAACCCTTGATTCGCTGCGAGGTCTCGGGGGGAGGGCGAGCATGGAGACCGAGTCGGAGCCGTATGTCCGCCTTGCGTCCCTGCGACAGCTGCACCAGGTCATGGCCGACATGAACACGGCACGCAGCCTGGCGGACACACTGCAGACGGTCGCCGACGGCGCGGTCAGCGCTCTCGGGTACGAGCTGGCGTGCGTGAACCTCGTGCGCCCCGACGGGGATCTCGTCATCGCCGCCTTCTCCGGCAACTCCGCCGCCGAGGCCCTGATCACCGGCCGGGTCGGCTCCCGCGACTCCTGGGAGCGGCGGCTGGGCATGGGCGAACAGTGGGGCGACCTCGTGTTCATACCCCACACCGAGGGCTGGGTGCTGGACGACGACGACGTCCCGCAGTGGTACACCGACGGTCCCGCCCCGCGCTTCGAGGACGAGTGGCACCCCTCCGACCGCCTCTTCGCCCCGATGTACGCGCCCGGGGCGCAGGGCGGCGGCTCCTCCGGCGAGCTGCTCGGCGTCATATCCGTCGACCGGCCGCGCAACGGCCGTCACCCCGGCGCCTGGGGCCGCGAGGCCCTGCAGATGTACGCCTTCCAGGCCGCCATCGCCATCAGCAACGCGCGTCTGCGTTCCAACATGCAGCGCGCCCTGGTCCGCCTCGAGCGCGAGCAGCAGGCGCTCAGGGCCAGCGAGGAGAGCTTCCGGCAGGCCTTCGAGTACGCGCCCTCCGGCATGGCGATCGCCGAGATGGGCGGCGATCAGCACGGCCGCATCCTGCGCACCAACGACGCCCTGTGCCGGCTGCTCGGCCGTCCCGCCTCCGCGATGCGCCGCTACTCCTTCTCCGACCTGGTCCACCCCGAGGACATCGGCACGCTGCTCCGGACGTCCGCCGAGGGCGGCCGGGCCGAGCTCCGCCTGGGCCGCCGCGACGGCAGCTACGTCTGGGTGAGCCTGCGCAACAGCGTGGTCGCCGACGCCGCCGACGGGCCCCGCTTCCTGCTGACCCACGTCGAGGACATCGAGGAGCGCAAGCGCCGCGAGCTGCAGCTCGCCCACCGCGCCTCCCACGACTCCCTCACCGGCCTGCCGAACTCCGCCGAGCTGCGTTCCCGGCTCTCCGCGCGCCTGTGCCACCGCCCGTCCCACGCCGGCGCCCTTGAGTCCCTGGACGCGGCCTACGGCCACCCCGCCTTCGACGCCCCGCCCGGGCACGGCTTCGACTTCGCCCAGGGTGTGGAGGCGTTCGACGGCTACGACCACCACGTCCACACCGTCGCCCCCGAGGACGGCCACGACGACGGCGCCAAGGGCCTCGCGGTCCTCTTCTGCGACCTGGACGGCTTCAAGTCGATCAACGACAGGTTCGGCCACAACGCGGGCGACACGGTGCTCATCGAGGTCGCCCGGCGGCTGACCCGCGGGGTGCGCGACGGCGACACGGTCGCCCGACTCGGCGGCGACGAGTTCGTGATCCTCGCCGACGGCCTCGGCAAGGCCGACGCCCAGGACCTCGCCGTACGTCTGCGCAACGAGATCATCCAGCCCATCCGCGCCGAGGACCGGGCCGTCCGGGTGGGCGCGAGCTTCGGCATCGGCTGGGCGCACTGCGGCATGACGGCGGACGAAGTGTTGAAGTCCGCCGACGAACGGATGTACGTAGAGAAACGATCTCGTCCCAAACAGCACCGGCGTGCGGGATGAATCGCAGGTCAGTGAGCTGATGCGATACGAGTCACCCGTTTGGCTCAGTCGGAGCGGGTAGGCTCGCCATTCCACACCCGTATCGCAATCACCCGCACCTGTTGAGGAGTACCAAGGGATGACGCCCGGCGACAACGGCGCGAGCACGCCCGAGGACGACGACCCGTTCGGCTACCTGTACGCCGACGGCCAGGCCCGAGGAGCCCAGCCGCCGTCGGGTGGTGGCTACGGCTATCCGAACTCGGTCAGCAGAGTGCGTGCGGTCGGCGAGCGCCAGTACGCCCAGCCGCAGGCGCCCTATGGCCAGGCGCAGTCCACTGTCCCGCAGCAGGGCCCCTACGGGCAGCCGAACGCCCACTACCAGGCCCCGGAGACGCTGCCCGGCGGCGCATCGACGGGCAGGCAGTCCATGCCGCCCGCCGGCGGTGGGCGCCGCGGCCCGAACACCAAGGGCCTGCTGATCGGCGCGATCGCGGTGGTCGCCGCGGTCGTCATCGGTATCGGTGTGGCGATGATCAACGGCAACACGGACGACGGCGAGTCCGGCGACGAGGCGGGTTCCACCCCGACGCAGTCCCAGAGCCACGAGCCGAGCCCGACCCAGACCAAGACGACCCCCGCCGACGAACTGCCGAAGGCGGACGCGAAGGACCTGAACCTCGGGACCGGGCTGACGACGGCGACGGACGTCAAGGGCGCCAGGGCGAGCGGCGGCACCTATGTGGCGGGCTTCAACCAGACCGGAGCCATGATCACCTGGACCTTCAAGGGTATTCCCACCGCCGGCAAGTACAGCGTCTACGTCGGTTACAGCGTTCCCGGCAAGGACGGCAACGCCACCCTCTCGGTCAACGGCACGCCTTCCGACAGGCCCGTCGACCTGAAGAACTGGACGCACGCCGCGGCGGGCGACTACGAGCACGGCTGGACGAAGACTTACAACTACATCCAGCTCGACCAGGGCACGAACACCATCCAGATCTCGTGCGGCCAGGGCAACCAGTGCGACGCCCTCATCGACCAGGTCTGGCTGGTCAAGGGCTGGGTCAAGTCCGGAGGCTGAGCCCCGCAGCGCTGTCGCGACCCCGGCGCCTGCCGAGGTCGCGACAGGAACCGTGGTACTACCTCGCCCAGACCTCGATGCCCGTGACGGTGCCGTGGGTGTTGTCCGAGTAGATGTGCGGCTGCAGAGTGACGAGGCGGCTGCCGGCGCCGCAGCCGGTGGTGGCGTGCCAGAACTCGACGCGGTAGGACGTCTGGTTCGAGACGGACCGGGCCGTGGTGAAGGGGTAGCAGCCGGGCGTCACGGACACGACCGTCCGGTGGCCCGTCCGGTTGGTCCCCGACCAGCCGCAGATCTTTCCGCTCGGGCAGGTGCTGGGATCGGCCGCCGCGGCCGGGGTGGCGAAGGCGCCGCCCAGGAGTGCGCCGGTCACGGCCGCCGTCGTCAGGCTCTTCTTGAGCATGCTCATATGGGTTCCCCCTTTGTCCTTCGCTGCTGGTCGACGCAGCGAACAGGTGATCACCCGATTATCGGTGCCACCCGAGAGGAAGGGCGATTCCCGGCCTAAGGCTTTCACGCCGAGGTGACCGACACCCGCCCCAGGAGCTTCTCGTAGACCGCGCGGTCGAAGTCGCCCGCCGTCGCCGACCGTACGGTGGCCGCCGACAGGGCGAGCGTGCGGGCGAGGCGCTCCGGCCAGGGGAGCCGGTCCAGTAGGCCGGAGAGGAGACCGGCGACGGCCGAGTCGCCCGCGCCGGTGGGGTTGCCGATTTCGAGGGCGGGCGGGACCGCGCGCCAGCGGCCCTCGGGGGTGGCCGCGAGCAGGCCCTCCGGGCCGAGGGAGGCGACCACCGCGTGGGCGCCGCGCCTGCGGGCGTCCTGGGTGGCGCGCAACGGCTCGTGGGAGCCGGTGAGTTCGGCCAGTTCCTCGGAGTTCGGCTTGATGATGTCGGGGCGGGCCGCCACCCCGCGGCGCAGCGGCTCCCCGCCGGCGTCCAGCAGCACGGGGACGCCGTGGGCGCGGGCCGCGCGTATCAGCCCCGCGTACGCGCCCACCGGCACGCCCGGCGGAAGGCTGCCGGACAGGGCCACCGCCGTGGCCCGGCAGAGCAGTTCCGCGTACCGGTCCTGGAAGGCGCCCCACTCGGCCGGGGCTATCTGCGGGCCCGGCTCGTTGAGCTGGGTGGTGTCGCCGGTCCGCTCGTCCACGACGGCGACCGTGCGCCGGGTGGCCCCGCCGATCGGCACCAGCGCGTCCGTCACCCGCGGTGTGTCCGCGAGGTGTTCGCGCAGCACCCGGCCGGTGGCGCCGCCCGCGAAGCCGGTGGCCGTCACCTCGTGGCCGAGGGCGGCCAGGACCCGGGCCACGTTCACGCCCTTGCCACCGGGCCGTTCGAGGACCTGGGAGACCCGGTGCGAGGTGTGCGGCCGCAGGGACCGTACGCGGTAGGTGATGTCGAGAGCGGTGTTCAGCGTGACCGTGAGGATCACCAGGTCCGACCTCCCTCGAAGTTCGTCGCGCCATCGGTTTGCGGGGACCCGATCATGCCAAAGAGACGGCGGCCGGCCCAGTGCGCGGGTCGGTCGCCGTCTCTCGACGCCGGGACCGATCAGGGCAGTTGGGGCGTGACGACCCATTCCCCCTGGCGCAGCACGCCCTTGAGGTCGAAGTCCGCGTCCAGCAGCACCAGGTCGGCGTCCTTGCCGGGCTCCAGGGAGCCGATGCGGTCGGACAGGCCCAGCAGCCGCGCCGGGTTGACGGACAGGGCGGTGACGGCGTCCCGCACCGGCAGCCCGTCGACCGTCACCGCCCGCTTGAACGCGCGGTCCAGGGTCAGCGTGGAGCCGGCGATCGAACCGCCGTGCACCAGCCGGGCCACGCCCTCGCTGACCTCGACCTCCAGCGGGCCGAGCATGTAGCGGCCGTCGCCGATGCCGGCCGCGTCCATCGCGTCGGTGATGAACGCGACCCGGTCGGCGCCCGCGTGATGGAACGCCAGCTCCAGCGCGGCGGGGTGCAGATGGGTGCCGTCGTTGATCAGTTCGACGGTGACACGCTCGTCCTCCAGCAGGGCGGCGATCGGGCCGGGGGAGCGGTGGCCCAGGGTGGGCATGGCGTTGAAGAGGTGGGTGGCGACCGTGGCGCCCGCGTCGATGGCCGCGACGGTCTGCTCGTAGGTGGCGTCCGTGTGCCCGACCGCCGCGATCACCCCGTGCTCGGCCAGCAGCCGTACCGAGTCGATGCCGCCCGGCAGCTCCGTCGCCAGCGTGACCATCCTCGCCCGGCCGCGCCCGGCGTCGATCAGCTTGCGCACCTCGGCCGGCTCCGGATCGCGCAGCAGTTCCTCGGAATGCGCGCCCTTGCGGCACGGCGAGATGAACGGCCCCTCGAAGTGGATGCCCGCGATGTCACCCTGCTCGGCCAGCTCGCTCAGCAGCCCGGCCTGCCGGACCAGCAGGTCCATCTCGTCGGTGACGGTGGAGGCGACCAGCGTGGTGGTGCCGTGCCGCCGGTGGGTGCGGACGGCGGTGAGGATCTCCTCGGCCGTGCCGGAGAAGGACGCCCCGCCGCCGCCGTGGTTGTGGATGTCCACGAAGCCCGGGACCAGCCAGTGACCGCTCACGTCGATCACCTCGGCACCGGCCGGGGCCGTGGTGCCCCCGGTGTCCGGCGCGCCGGCCGCGGTGATCCTCGTGCCCTCCACGGTCACGTGCCCGTCGTCCACCACCCCGGTGGGCAGCACCACCCGAGCACCTGCGAGAACCAAGCTGGGAGCCATCAGGCGGTTACCTCCGAGGGGTCGGTCGTGGGGTCGGTGGAGTCGAGGAGATCCCGGGCGAGAAGTCCCGCGCCCAGGCAGCCGGCGGTGTCGCCGAGGGCGGCGGGGACGATGGACGGCAGCTTCTGGAAGGTGACCCGGCGCCGGACGGCGTCCCGCAGCGGCTGGAACAACACTTCCCCCGCCTCGGCCAGACCGCCACCGATGATCAGCGTGCGCGGGTCCAGCAGGGTGAGCGCGGTGACCAGCCCGTCGGCCAGCGCGTCCACCGCCTCCTGCCACACCCGGACGGCGTTCGGGTCACCGGACGCGACGGCCTTGGCGCAGTCGGCCGCGTCCGCCTCCGGGTCCCCGCAGGCCGCGGCCCACGCCTCGCTGACGGCGGACGCGGAGGCGTACCGCTCCAGGCACCCGTGCTGTCCGCAGGGACACGGGGTGCCCCCGGGCCGTACGACGATGTGCCCGATCTCGCCGGCGAAGCCGTGCGCGCCCGCCTCCACCCGGCCGTCCACGCCGATGGCGCCGGCGATCCCGGTGCCCAGCGGCACGAACAGGAACCGGTCGGCGCCCTTGCCCGCGCCGATCCGTCCCTCGGCGAGCCCGCCGGTGCGCACGTCGTGGCCGAGCGCCACCGGGACGCCGAGCCGCTCGGCGAGCAGGGCGCGCAGCGGGACGTCCCGCCAGCCGAGGTTGGCGGCGTACACGGCGATTCCGTGCTCGTCGTCGACGATGCCGGGGACCGCGATGCCGGCCGCCGCGGCCGGCTCGCCGTAGGTCTCGACGCCGTGCGCGCGCAGTTCGGCGGCGAAGCCGAGGATCGTCTCGACCACCGCGTCCGGCCCGCGCTCGCGTCCCGTCGCCCGGCGGGCGCGGTGCAGCAGCTCGCCGTCGTCTCCGACGAGGGCGGCCTTCATCCCGGTACCGCCCACGTCCAGGGCGATGACATGTCTCACGGGGAACAGTGTGGCCCCCTGACCCGCAAGAGGTCTAGTCCACTCACGTGGTGTAGACCTTATGCGTCCACATGTTGAACGGTCAGACAGCAGGGTTGGGGCTTTGAGGGTGCGTCGGCGTACGGCAGGAACGATCGCGGTGGTGTCCGCACTGGGCATGACGGCGGTTCTCGGCGGCTGCGGGAGCACGGACTCCTCCGACGTGACCCTCAGACTCGTCGCGGCCGACTACGGCGACTCGGCGGCGAACGGCTCCAAGAAGTACTGGGACGAGCTGGCCAAGGAGTACGAGGCCGAGCACGGAGTGAAGGTCGAGGTCAGCGTCTACTCCTGGAACGACGTCGACCGCAAGGTCAAGGAGATGGTCGACGCCGGGCACGCCCCCGACCTGGCCCAGATCGGCGCCTACGCCGACTACGCGGCCGCGGGCAAGCTGTACCAGGCCTCCGACCTGCTCTCCATCCGCACCCAGGCCGACTTCCTCGCCCCGCTCTCCGACGCCGGCCAGTGGAAGCACGTGCAGTACGGCATCCCCTTCGCGGCCTCCACCCGGGTGCTCTTCTACAACAAGACCCTGTTCAGCCAGGCCGGCATCACCCCGCCCACCACGTGGGACGAGCTGGCGGCCGATGCCCGCGCGCTCAAGGACAAGGGCGTGAAGTACCCCTACGCGCTGCCGCTCGGCCCCGAGGAGGCCCAGGCCGAGACCATGCAGTGGCTGCTGGGCGGCGGCGACGACTACACCGACGACATCGGTGCCTACAGCATCGACTCCGCGAAGAACATCGAGACCTTCACCTGGCTCAAGGACGACCTGGTCGGCAAGGGCCTGACCGGCCCGGTCGCCCCCGGCAGGCTGAACCGCGCGGACGCCTTCACCGCCTTCGCCGACGGCCAGGTCGGCATGCTCAACGGCCACCCCACACTGATCCAGCAGGCGGCCAAGAAGGGCGTCAAGTTCGGCACGGTCCCGATGCCGGGCCGCACCGGCCGGGCCAAGGCCTCCATGGGCGTCGCCGACTGGATGATGGGCTTCAAGCAGAACGGGCACGCCCGCGAGATCGGCGACTTCCTCGACTTCGTCTACGAGAAGAAGAACGTCCTCTCCTTCTCCCGCGAGTACGGGCTGCTGCCGGTCACCGACTCCGCGTCCAGCGCCATGTCCGACTCGGACGCGGCCGGCGACAAGGTCCTGCGCCCCTTCCTCGACGAACTTCCGCTCTCCCAGCTCTACCCGGTCGGCAAGACCTCGTGGGCCTCGGTCAGCGCGGCCGTGAAGAAGAACATCGGCCAGGCGGTCACCCCCGGCGGCAGCCCCGCCGACGTGCTGTCCCGGCTGCAGTCGACGGCGTCGGCGGCGGACAGCGCCGACGTGAACTGAGACCGGCTGTCGGTGACAGGCTCTAGGGTTGCCCCCATGGAGGAACTGGGCAGCCGCGAACAGGCCGTCCTCGCGCTGGAACGCCGGGGCTTCGCCGGCCCCGGCGCGAAGGAACGGGCCATCCGCGAGGAGCTGGGCCTCGCCCCGGTGCGCTACTACCAGCTCCTCAACGCCCTCCTGGACGACGCGCGGGCGCTCGCCCTGGACCCGGTCACGGTCAACCGCCTGCGCCGGGTACGGGAGGCGCGCCGCGCGGAGCGCTGAAGGCCCGACGCGGACCGGGGGAAACGCTCCAGGAGTGACCCGGGCCCGCGCCGGATACTGTCCCTGTATGGACCTCCTGCCGACCCCGGCGACCCAGGCCGGCCGCGACGGACTGCACGCGCTGCTGGCCAAGCCCCGCGCGGCGGTGATCGGCCTCGATTTCGACGGCACCCTCGCCCCGATCGTCGCCGACCCCGAGCAGGCCCGCGCCCACCCCGACGCCGTTCCCGCGCTCGCCGCGCTCGCCCCCGAGGTGGCCTCCGTCGCCGTGGTCACCGGGCGGCCCGCCGAGGTCGCGGTGCGGTACGGCGGCTTCGCGGACGTGCCCGGGCTTGCGCACCTCACCGTCCTCGGCCACTACGGCGCCGAGCGCTGGGACGCCGCGACCGGCGAGGTCACCGCGCCCCCGCCGCACCCCGGTGTGGCCGCGGTCCGCGCCGAACTGCCCGGGCTGCTGGAGCGCGTCGGCGCCGGGCACGGCACCTGGACCGAGGACAAGGGCCGGGCCGTCGCCGTGCACACCCGCCGCGCCGACGACCCCCAGGCCGCCTTCGAGGCCCTGCGCGGGCCCCTCACCGAACTCGCCGCCCGGCACGGCCTGATCGTCGAACCCGGCCGGCTGGTCCTGGAACTGCGCCCGCCCGGCATGGACAAGGGCGTCGCCCTCCTCGACCACGTCCGCCGCACCGCCGCCGGGTCCGTCCTCTACGCGGGCGACGACCTGGGCGACCTGCCCGCCTTCGCGGCCGTCGAGGAACTCCGCTCCGAGGGCATCCCCGGCCTGCTGGTCTGCAGCGGCAGCACCGAGGTCACGGAACTGGCCGAACGGGCGGACCTGGTGGTCGACGGCCCGGAGGGCGTCGTCGCGCTCCTGCGCGCGCTGGCGGCGCGGCTCGGCTGACGCGGCGCCGCCGGCCCCTCAGCCGGTCAGCGCGCCCAGCTGGTCCAGGAACCACTGCGCCGGCGGCAACGCGGTGGCGGCGGCGGCCAGCCGCTTGGACCGCTCCGCCCGCTCGCCCTGGGGCAGGCTCAGCGCGGCGTGCAACGCGTCCGCCGTCCCCACAACGTC
>Ga0308175_100004010_pt1 | contig 10283 bp, 9 predicted proteins | sample PhyCR1_3_FD_203893 | JGI IMG/M metagenome (GOLD analysis project Ga0308175, IMG submission 203893) | Soil microbial communities from UC Gill Tract Community Farm, Albany, California, United States - DLSLS.C.R1 | ecosystem: Environmental > Terrestrial > Soil > Agricultural land | place: USA...
GGCCAGGGCGGCCAGCCCGTCGAGGACCAGGTGGGGTGCATGGGCGAGGAGGGTCCGGTCCTTGAAGCTCAGGGGTTCGCCTTCTGCACCGTTCGCAATCACCACCGGCCTGGCCGCGAACATGCCTTTCCGTCCGGACCCTGCAGCGGCACTGGCCTTGCGCCAGGTTTCGAACGCGGCGCCGCCGCGGCCGGTCAGTCCAGCCTCCGCGAGCGCCTCCAGCAGTCCGGCTCCCGCAGCGTGCGGATCCCAGGGTCCGAAGGTGTCGAGGTGCTGATCCCAGCCTGCGTCAGGGCCTGCTGCCAGGAGCCGCGGTTCCTGCCGCTTGTTGTCCTGTTCCGGGTGGAGTGGCACCGGCTGGTGGGTGTCCTTGGCAGGGCTCACGGGAGGTTTCCTTGCCGGGCGTGGGAGGTTTCGAGGAAGGAGGGGCTCAGCCGCCACAGCAGGGCCGCGGCAACGGCAACCGCTGACGCGACGGCCAACAGGAGGAACCAGCCGCTGGAGACGTCAGTGCCGTTTCCCAACGCGTGCGCCATCGCCACCGGCCAGACACCGTAGCTGAGCCAGTGCACGGCCTTAAAGCTGCGCTGCCCGATCCGGTGCCGCAGCAGGCCCGTCACCACCACGGCCAGGACAAGGTCCAGCGCCACGGTGCCCAGCCCCTGCCAGAACGGCTGGAAGGAGCCCAGGAACGGCACCACGATGTCCACCGGGTTCAGCTTGGCAAAGGAGTCAAGGAGCAGGGATCCCACGTGCAGCCCCAGGAAGACGGTGGCGAGCAGCGCGATGTTCCTATGGAGGAGGCTGATGGAGAACCGGGGCAGCACCAGCAGGGGCCGGCCGGACCGGTTCAGGATCCCCAGCAGGACCGACCCCGTGAACAGCGCCAGGGAGACGAACCCACTGACCCGGCCAAACGCCCACATGGCCTCATCCATGGCTGCCACCCCCGGGATTCGAGCTTTCTCCCGCGTCTGCAGCAGGATTGCAGGTATCGGCAGGCCATTCCCCGGTGGTGATGACCCTGCCCTGGCTGTCCACCAGCCGGGCAGCAATGCCTTCGGTCCGGAACCAGTCCACGGCAGCGAAGCCGCGGACGATGGCCGCAGTACTGAACGCGTTCGCTTCCAGGCACGTGGGGGCGGCAACGGTCACCGACCGCCAGACCGGCTCTGCGGGGAGGCCGAAGCGGGGATCAAGGATGTGGTGGACCTGGGTTCCCCCGTGGTTCCAGCGGCGTTTCTGCGTACTGGAGGTGGCCAGGGCAAACCCGGGGGCCAGGGAAATCTGCTGGCAGGGGTCGGCGGGAAGGTCCTGGACCATGATCTGCCAAGGCCCGGGCTTTCCGTCCTGCAGCGGTCCCGGACCTGCGCTTGCCAGGTCGCCGCCCAGGCTCACGAGCACCCCGCAGCCCAGCTCCCGGTAAACACCTGCGGCGGCGAGATCGGCGGCGACTGCCTTTGCTGATGCCCCCAGGTCCAGGCGGAGGTCGGCCGGGAGGGTCAGGGTTGAGTCGTCGAGGTTCAGGCGGGACCAACCGGGTGCCCGCGGTACCGAAGACTGTCGGGGAGGTGCGGGCTGCGGCGACACCGGGATGCTGGTGATTCCGGGCCTCTGCCATTCCGGGCCGTGCCCGAGGGCGGCCAAATCTGCTCCGAGGGTGGGGTCGACGTCGCCGCCGGTTAGCCGGGCAGCGTCCAGGGCACGCTCGAGGAGCCGCCGGAACATGGGGCTGATGCTTACACCGTGCGCCATCCGGGGCCGAAGCCTCATCAGTTCGGAATCCTTCCGGAAGCGGCTGCAGGCGAGGTCAACTGCCGCCACTACATCCCGGACGATATCCTCGGCCGCGGGGAGCATTCCCAGGTCCGTGACCGTGACTGCTGCCTCAAGCTCCCACACAGTCCAGCTCGACTGGGCTGTGTCTTCCGCCGGTGCTGTAGCTTCCGCTGGTGAAATGTGTTCGGCGGTCCCGGTACCAGCGGCGCCGGGACCGGCCATACCTGGACCTGCCACGTCAGGACCCCGACGACCGGCCGTGGACGGTGCTTCCCTTGCCCGGCTGGACCGGTGTGGTGCTGCCGGAACTGCCGTACGTCTTCGAGCGGCGTGAGGTGTTGTTCTTGGTGGTCCCGCGGTCATCGTCGTCGGAGCGGGCCGATCCGGATTGGGGCGTGCTTGACTGTGTGGTGCTGGTGTCCGTGGCGGGAGTTGACCTGGCGATCACGGAGGGGGTTGCGGCGTACACGGCTGACGCGGCCACGCCCGCGGCGGCGAAGCTGCCGACGCCTACGGCCGCGGTGATCCCGGTGGCAAGGCGCTTGCCCCTGCTGCGAGTACTCATGACCAGCTCCCGTTCCTAGCGGCCTGTCTTTCCTCCCATGGTGCGCCTCCTTCCTGTGAAGATGCTTTAAGGAAGCTGTTGATCAGGCGGTTCCGGAGCGCGAGCCGACGGCGGCTCACCAGAGCGAGGGCAGGCTCCCCACCAGGCGCTCGTACATGGCCAGGGCCGATCCATCGGTGAGCGACGCCACCTGGTCGATGACCACGCGAAGGCGCGCGCCGTCGTCGTCCGCTGCCCGCCAGTCCGCGGCGAACATCGGCTCCAGGTGCCTGTCACCCGTGGCGCTCAGGGCGGTCACCAGGGCGTGGAGCACTTCCCGCTGGCGCTCGTAAATGGGCTGCCGGTGCTCCGTGGTCATCACAAACGTGGTGGCCAGGCCCTTCATCACCGCGATCTCCATGACGGTCTCATCGGGAACCATCAGTTCGGCGTTGTACCGGGTCAGGTTTTCCGGCCCGTAGACGGCGCGGGTGGTTTCCAGGGCGCTCTGGCAGAACCGGCCGATCAGCTGGCTGGTCATGTTCTTCAGCGCCGCCATGGACTTGCGGCTGCCATCGGCCTCGCGCACCCAGACGTCCGTGGCCTCCAGCCGGGCCAGGGCGGCGTCGATAGCGGCGGGGTCGTTGTGCGGGAGGTACCACTGCTTGGCGTAGCCCACCACGCGTGCGCGGTGGTCCGGGTTGTCCATCCAGCGCAGCTGGAAGTGGCCGGCAACGATCGCGTCCTCCACGTCGTGCACCGAATAGGAGATGTCGTCCGCCAGGTCCATCACCTGGGCTTCAAGGCAGGTCCGGCGTTCCGGGGCGCCTTCACGGAGCCAGTTGAAGATGGGCAGATCGTCCTCGTAGGCGCCGAACTTGCTGGTCCGCTGCCCGTGGATCACCGGCGCTTCCAGGGCTGACCACGGGTATTTCGACGCCGCGTCAAGGCTCGCGCGGGTGAGGTTCAGGCCGGCGGGCTGGCCGTCAGCGGTGAGCACCTTGGGTTCAAGCCTCGTGAGCAGCCGGAGGGTCTGGGCGTTGCCTTCGAACCCTCCGATGGCGTGCGCCACCTCGTTCAGGGCGGACTCGCCGTTGTGGCCAAACGGCGGATGGCCGAGGTCATGGCTCAGGCAGGCCGTATCCACGACGTCCGGATCGCAGCCCAGGGCCCTGCCCAGTTCGCGGCCCACCTGTGCCACTTCCAGGCTGTGGGTGAGGCGGGTGCGGACGAAGTCGTCCGTGTCCGGCGCCACCACCTGGGTTTTGGCCCCCAGCCGGCGCAGGGCCGACGAGTGCAGGACCCGGGCCCTGTCCCGTTCGAAGTCGGAGCGGTAGGTGCTCTTGGGCGGCTCCTCCACCCAGCGGGCGGAATCGTGGGTGTCGTAGCCGGGCAGCGCCAGGGCGGCGGTGGGGGTTCCAGCGGATGAGTGTCCGGCCATAGATGCCTCAGCCACCGGAAACGTCCAGCTCTGCGGCCGCGATGTCCTTGGACTGGTCCTCGTTGAGTGCCCGGGAGTCCAGCCAGTCCTTGGGCAGGGCAGGCCGCTTGGGTGAGCCGGCACGGCCGCGGGGACCCTCGGCGTCCACGCCCGGGTAGGGCGAGTCCAGGTCCAGTTCGGCCAGCGTGTCCCGGAGCACCTCCAGGCTGGTGACCAGGGCAAGCCTGGTTCGCAGTTCCCCGCCCACCACGTACCCCTTGAAGTACCAGGCGATGTGCTTGCGGATCTCCCGCAGCGCCTTGCCTTCGTCGCCGAAGGTTTCCACCATCAGTTCAGCGTGGCGGTACACGCCCTCGGCCACCTGGCGCAGGTTGGGCCGGTGCCGGACGTCGCTGCCTTCGAACGCCGCCTGCAGGTCCCCGAACAGCCAGGGCCGGCCCTGGCAGCCGCGGCCCACCACCACACCGTCCACGCCGGTTTCGCGGACCATCCGGACGGCGTCCTCCGCGGACCAGATGTCGCCGTTGCCCAGCACCGGAATGTCCGGCAGGGCTTCGCGGAGGCGGGCGATGGCGGACCAGTCGGCGTGCCCGGAATAGAACTGCGCGGCAGTCCGGCCGTGGAGGGCGACGGCGGCAACACCGGCATCGCGGGCGATCCGGCCGGCGTCGAGGTACGTGAGGTGGTCGTCGTCGATCCCCTTGCGCATCTTGATGGTCAGCGGGATGTTGCCTTTGGAGGCTTCCTTGACGGCGGTCTGCACGATGGAGGTGAAGAGATCGATCTTCCAGGGCAGGGCCGAGCCGCCGCCGCGCCGGGTGACCTTGGGGACGGGGCAGCCGAAGTTGAGGTCGATGTGGTCGGCGCGGTTTTCCTCCACGAGCATCCGGACGGCGGCGCCGACGGTGCTGGGGTCCACACCGTAGAGCTGGACGGAGCGGACCTTCTCGTCGTCGTCGTGCGAAATGATGCGGAGGGATTCGGGGGTCCGCTCCACCAGCGCGCGGGAGGTGACCATCTCCGCCACGTACATGCCGCCGCCGTACTCACGGCAGAGCCTGCGGAAGGCGGAGTTGGTGATGCCGGCCATGGGCGCCAGGATCACCGGGGTGTCAACCGTGATGGGTCCCAGCTTCAGGGGCGGGAGTTCCAGCTTGGGTGCGGGCGGAGTTGCAGCAACAGTCACCTGTCCATTGTTGCAAAGCCGGGCAAATCGGCGCGTCCACGGCGAGTGCCAAAGGGCCTGTCACCGGTTTCGGCCGGCTGCTAGCGTGGCGCGGGACCGGAAAACCAGGAAAAGCCGTTTGAAGGAGACACATCCCGAATGCTTTCAGACACGTCATACCCCGTGATCCAGGCGACCCTTCCGGTCGTCGGTGAAAATATCCAGGAAATCGCGTCACGTTTCTACAAGCACATGTTCCAGGAGCATCCCGAACTGCTCAACGGCCTCTTCAACCGGGGCAACCAGGCCGACGGCCGGCAGCAGCAGGCGCTTGCCGGTTCCGTTGCCGCCTTTGCCGGCTTCCTCATCAACGACCCCACCCACCTGCCGGACCACCTGCTGTCCCGGATTTCCCACAAGCACGTATCCCTGGGGCTGAGTCCGGAGCAGTACCAGGTGGTGCACGACAACCTGATGTGGGCCATCGTCGATGTCCTGGGCGACGCCGTAACACCGGATGTGGCCGCGGCCTGGGACGAGGTCTACTGGCTGATGGCCAACATGCTCATCAACAAGGAACGCGGCCTGTACGACGCAGTGCGGCTGAGCCCGGAAACCGTCTGGCGTACCTGGCGGGTGGCCGAAAAGATCCAGGAAACCGACGACGTTGTCAGTTTCGTGGTGGAGCGGACCGACGAGCGGGAGGTCAAGCCGTCGCTGCCGGGACAGTACGTCACCATCCGGATGCAGATGCCCGACGGCGTCCTGCAGCCCCGCCAGTACAGCCTCACCCAGGCAGACGACGGCCAGCACCGGCGGTTCGCCGTCAAGCGGGTGCGCACGGAGGGTGCGCCGGACGGGGAGATGTCCAACCTCCTGCACGACCACGTCAACGTGGGCGACGAGGTCACCCTCTCCGCGCCCTTCGGCGATGTGGTGCTGGAATACACCGACCGGCCCGTGGTGCTGGCAAGCGCAGGCATCGGCGTCACCCCCATGGCCGGCATGCTGTCCCACCTGGTCAAGTCCGGTTCCCAGCGGAAGGTCCTGTTCCTGCACGCCGGAGAGTCCCCCGCCTCGTTTGCACTGCGGAAGCAGGTGACGGCGGACCTCGCTGCCCTCCCCGACGCCTCGCTCACGTCGTGGTTCCTCAATCCGGACGGCGAGGGGTCCACCGCAGGCGGCGAAAGCGGCAGCGTCCACTCGGGGTTCATGAACGTCAAGGACATCCAGTTGCCGCCGGACGCCGAGTATTACCTCTGCGGCCCCATGCCGTTCATGCAGGCCGTCCGGACGGCCCTGGTGGGCGCAGGCGTCCGCGCGAAGGATATCCAGTACGAAGTCTTCGGACCGGACCTCTGGCTGGCCGACTACCAGTAGCCTGCCGGAACAGTGAACGCGGTTCAGGGCCTGGGGCAGGCCCAGGTGCATGCCCGGGATCGTGCGCAGCTCAGCCGCGGTCTGCCCGCCGGCCCCGGCGGGTAGCGGGCTCTTCCCCGGGCAGGAGGGAGGGTTCGACGGCGGCGCGCCGGCGGCGTTCCTCAAGGGCGGCTGCGGCGAGCGCCCCCGTGTCCGCCAGGTCGTCCGCGTGGCTGTGGCCGCCGTCGTCCGCCACAGCCGTGGCCTTGCCCGCGGCCCTGGGAACCGCTGGGCTGGGAGCCGCTGCGCTTGCTCCTGATGCGCCGTGACCTGATGCGCCGTGACCTGGCGCGCTGGATCCTCCGGCCGTGATGCCGGTCGCCTTGACCACAAGCACGGCGATCAGGGTGGTGACCGGGATGGCCAGGACCAGCCCGATGGAACCCACCAGCGTCCGGATGACTTCCTCGGAGAGTTCGGCGCTGGTGAGGGTGTCCATCAGGGGCCGGTCGTAGAGCATGACGATGATCAGGATGGGCAGTGCGGCGCCCGCGTAGGCGAAGGCGATGGTGTACACGGTGGACGCGATGTGGTCGCGGCCGATCCGCATGGCGGAGGTGAACAGCTTCCGGGCGCTGCTGGCAGGTGCCAGCTCGTAGAGCTCCCAGACGGCCGACGACTGCGTGATGGTGACGTCGTTGAGGACGCCCAGGCCGGAGATGATGAGTCCGCAGAGGATCACCCCGGAGATGGAGATGTTGGACGACGTGTTCACCAGGGTGGCGGCGTCGTGGCTGCCTACGCCGGCGAGGTTGGCGGCGTCCGTGGCCCAGGCTGCCAGCAGCGCCGTGATGGCCAGCCCGAAGATGGTGCCCAGGAGTGCCGTGGAGGTGCGCGCGGAGAATCCGTGGGCGAAGTACAGCACCCCGATCATGATCACGGTGGATCCCACGAGGGCCAGCAGCAGCGGCGGCTTGCCCTCCACCAGGCCCGGGAGCAGGAAGTTCGCCAGGACGAAGTACGCGCCCACCAGCCCGATCAGGGCCCGGAGCCCCCGCCACCTGGCCACGGCGATGACCACCACGGCGTACAGCACGGCCAACAGGATGATCGGCAGGGTGCGGACGAAGTCCACGAAGATATAGGCGGGCGAGCCCTGCGACCCTGTGGCGCCCTGGGCGTTTGACAGGTTCAGGTACCGGATCTGGTCCCCGGGCTTGACCCCATGGGACGAGGCAACGTCAGGGTTGATGACCACCTTCACCGGGCTGCCGCCCTTGTCCGGCTCGGTGAAGGCGAACGTGCAGTCCGAGCCCTGGCCTGGCGGCTGCTGCGCCCCCTGCTGGCCTGCCTGCTGCTGCCCTGTCCCCTGTTGGCCGCTGCCCTGTTGGCCGGTCCCCTGTTGGCCGCTGCCCTGCTGGCTGGTGCTGGTGCCCTGCATGCAGTTTTCGGTCACCACGTTCTGGATGGTGCCGGTATCGAAGGTGACACCGGGGGCGGTGGAGTATGGGTTCGCGAGCGAGACCCCTTCCTTGCTTCCGGACGGCCACAGCGCAGCCATCCCGGCCAGGGTCAGCAGCGCCAACGGAATGAGCACCGCAGCCAGGATGCGGTTCGCCTTGCTGCGGGCAGCCATCGCCTGGGGCGTCGGCTCCGAATGATCCAAGGAAGAGTGGGAGTGACCGGCGCCCATCAGCAGTACAACCTCATGGTTGAACTCTACGTGCGGCGCCTTAGGGTTTATAAATGGACCATCGGGATGGGGAGGAACCAGCATGGACAACCGTGATGGGCATGGGGCCGGCAGCACAGAAACCGGTACCAACGGGGCAGGGAACAGCGGCGCGGTACAGGCCGGGCAGGTGCCCCTTGTTCCTGCGCACCGGCCCGTGCTGAGCGTCCTTGAAGCATCCGGCAACACCAAGGGCGTGGTCCTGGTCCTGCACGGCGGCAAGGCCCACAGCCGGGAACCCGTGGAGGCCCGGCACCTGAGCCCGGCCAGGATGATCCCGTTCGCCAGGCACCTGCACCGTGCCGGCCGGAAAAACGGGCTGGCCGTCTGGTCCCTGCGCAACAGCGTCCGCGGCTGGAACGGGCCGGACATGTCCCCCCTGCAGGATGCCCGGTGGGCGCTGCAGCAGATAGCGGAACGCCACCCCGGCGTTCCCGTCTTCCTGCTGGGCCACTCCATGGGCGGGCTGACCGCCGTGTGTGCAGCCGACCACCCGCAGGTGGAGGCCGTGGTGGCGCTTGCACCCTGGCTGGGCCCGGAAACCCCTGCCGACAGGGTCACGGACAGGAAAGTGCTGATCATCCACGGCACCACTGACCACATGACCAGCCCGTCGCAGTCGCTTGCCTTCGCCCACCGGGCTTCCGCGAACGCGGCGAGCATGCAGTACGTGTCGCTCAAGGGGGTGGGGCATTTCATGCTCCGGAAGGTCCGCGTGTGGCAGACGCTTGCCACCGGGTTCGTCATCAAATCCTTCGCGGAAAGCACGGGCGCGGGCGTCCAGCCATCCCGTGCCTTCACCGAACTGCTTCCCGGGTCCTCCGTCCACGTCACCCTGTAAGCCCCCGTTCCGATGCCCTGGCGTCCGCCGGCCAATGACCGCTTCTACCGCCTGATCGTCCACACGGGGCAGTTCCTGCGCTGGGCCCTGCAACTGGATATTAAAGCCACCGGCCTGGAGCACCTTCCGGCACAGGGACCAGCCGGCGGACCATCCCGCAAAGCCGTCCGCGGCGAGGGGGCGGTTTTTGCCGTGACACACTTCGGCTACGTTGACTTCGCCGTGGTGGAACTGCTCCTCTGGCGCCGCGAACGGGCCCAGCTGCGGTTCCTGGTCCACCAGGGAGCGGCGGACCATTGGCTGGCCGGCCCCGCCATCAGCGCCAGCGGCCACGTGGTGGTGGGATATACGGGCCGCGCAGACGCCTACGCCGCCGCGGTGGCCAGGCTGCGGGAGGGCGAATACCTGGCCGTGTTCCCCGAGGCGGGAGTCAGCAGGAGCTTCACGGTCCGCGAATGCCGCACGGGGGCTGTCCGGATGGCGGCGGAAGCGGGCGTTCCCGTCATTCCAGTATCCATCTGGGGCGCCCACCGCATCTTGACCCGGGGGCACGGCTTTTCACTCCCGCGCAGCTGGCGGGCGCCGGTCCGGCTCCATGTGGACGCACCCGTGGTATATCCGGCCGACGTTGACGTTGAAGCGGCAACGGAAGCTTTGCGCGGCACCCTGCAGGCGGGAATCGACCGCTGCATCGCCGACTTTCCGCTCAGGCCGGAACCCCGGGCATGGTGGATGCCGGCGCGGCTGGGAGGCGGTGCACCGACAGATGCCGAGCGGCAGCTGCTGGACGCTGCCGACGCAGCCGCGGGCCGCCGTCGTGCTCCGCGCGCCAAGTAGCCGGACCAAGAGCCGGCTTAAGCAGCAGCGCCCCGTGCCGTCCGGGGACGGCACGGGGCGCGATGCGGTGGACCGGCAAGTACCTAGTCGGAGACCACCAGGGTCTCCGCGCCCGCCAGGCGGGCCTTGCCGCTCTCCAGGAGAGGCTCGACGGCGGCGCGCAGGGCGGTCATGGAATCATCCAGTTCCAGCATGACGGGGTGCTGGTAGGCGATGAGGGCGAGGATGTCGCGTACCCCCTCGGCCGCATCGTCAGCGGCAAGCGAGGGCTCGTGGCCCACGAAAACGTCCGTGGCTGTGTCCTGGCCCGCGCTCCCGTCGGAATGGGGTGGGTCGTCGGGCCCGGCGGGGGCGGCGTAACTGACGGCGAACGCGCGGATGCGCCCCTTCTTGGTGGGCGCAACCCCTTGGCCGAACGCGGATTCCGGCTGGGCGCGGAGCACGATGGCACCGTGCGCACCGGTGAGCTCGTCCAGGAACAGCTTCTGCACCTGGCCCACGGACAGGACCCCCGGGGAGTCCCAGCCGTGGATGGACGTGTAGTAGCGGCCCACCACGTCAGTCAGCTCCACCGAGCCGGTGGCC
>Ga0308175_100004011_pt1 | contig 10283 bp, 21 predicted proteins | sample PhyCR1_3_FD_203893 | JGI IMG/M metagenome (GOLD analysis project Ga0308175, IMG submission 203893) | Soil microbial communities from UC Gill Tract Community Farm, Albany, California, United States - DLSLS.C.R1 | ecosystem: Environmental > Terrestrial > Soil > Agricultural land | place: USA...
CGTAACAATGAAAAGAGCACCCGGGTACATAGCCTTTATATATTCGCACATTGAATCAATTCCGCTCCGCAGTTGCTTCACAACTTCAAGGACATAGATATGGTCATCATAATGTTGGATGATGTTGCAACACATCGGGTTCCGGTTAAAGTCCCATGAAAGGTAAACGGGTTCCAACATATTGCGCCTGGTCGTTCCCACGTGCCGCTTTCTGTCAAAGGCATAAGCCCAAGGACTATCATTGGTTTGGATACCCCACGCTCCGTTTGCAATGCCCTCGAATATCGAATAATTACCCGCAGCGGATAGCCACAGGTTTTGGCGGTATGCTTCCTGGTCAATGAAATAATTATCGGTGAAGTTTACAAAGATTTTTCTTATCCGCTTGCCTGTCAAAAGCTTTGCATCGTACTCCTCATTCCCGTTGTACAACTCAGGAAAAAAAATTTTGATAACCCAATGGTTCAGTAAAACGCCATGGGTGTTGAAGGTTGCAATAAAGCGGTTGGCTCCCCGCAGGGTTCTCAGTGTCGGGTATAGTTCTTTGAAGTCGGCAAAGGTAAACTGGTCAAACTCTTCACCCCAAATATGGGTCGGGTCTTTTATGGATTTCAGCTTGTCGGCTTTATCCGAGCCAAACGGGATGAACTTGTTGCCATTCTTAAGGCAGGTAATAACCATGTTGCTTGTATTCGAATCCCCATGGTGAAAATACCCCTCCAACTTGTTTTTTTTGATGCAGTAGATAAGGGTTTCAAAACAGCTATTACGGACGGTATCAAAAACCTTCCTTCCATAGTAACATTTAAAATACTCCTCTTCCATGCATTCGTGCAAAAGGGCATCACAAATAGCCTCAGATTTTCCCCCACCACGGCCACCATATAAAAGCAAGATATCATAATCCCATTTCCACAACGGCATAAGGGTGTCATTAACGGCCACCAGCCCGGCAATTTGCAGGGCTTCCTTTTCCTCGGGTTCGAGTGGAAGGGTATTCCACCGGCTTGCTTTTACCGGTATCATCCCTCACCATTTATTTTATCCGCAATGTCCTGTAGAAGGGTCGTGGATACTTCAATCGCTCCACCTTCACCGCCGACAAGTGGTTGAGGAGCCTTGCCCTCGATACGGTCAAAGACTTCCTTAATGGCAATCATATTCCCTTTGGCGGCCTGTCTCAATAAGGCTTGTACAATCACTTCCCGGGTGGGCATGTTTATCCTTATTTTAGTCGGCTTGCCTGTAACCACGTCAATACCATCAATGGTAATATCCTTTTTGCTCTTTAACTCTCGAGTTAAAAGGGTGGTAAGGAACTTTACGGGCTTTCTGCCCCGGTTGGCTGGCTGCCGGTCTGCTGTGAATTTTTTGCCGTCGCTGCCATTAATGTTTTTAAATCCGCCTGGCATAGGTTATTCTTTAGGATATCGTACAAATAATTTTCCACGCTGATTAATTCGCCCAATTGTATTGCATAGGTTGGCTTGGCTATTGTTTCACCGCTCCATACCCTTTCAATCTCTTCATAACCCAAGTAAGTCAAAACGGCTCTTGGTGCCCGGGCTGCATAACCATTAATAAGGGTAACCACATCATACTGCTTGCCTACAAGCCGCCGGGTATAAAATGGTTTTATCTCCCTGAATTCTGAGACCTTCCGGCCTTCCACAATCTGTTTAAAAAATTCTCCCTTTATGTATAAGGTTAACGATTTCATCCTGCTTTTTAAGTGTTTATATATGAGACTAATTTTGGATTAACATAGTTGCCCACGCTAATCATAATGCCCATATAAATTACTATAACTGGCCGACGTAGCCAAAGGATTAACCGTATAGTTTTCTTTGTCGTTCAAATGAGTAACCATGTCCGCAAATGTCTCAAACCTATGTCCCACAAAAAGGTTTTCATTACTCTTCCAAAATATCTTTTCGCCCGGATAGGGAGCAAGCAGGTTAACAAGCCTGTCCGGTTTAGTGATTGAGAACCACGCATGGATACAAACGTAATCCGCCCACTCCATGGCAAGGGAAAGGAAGTCCGGGAAGTGCGGGTTGTCTCTCTCTGCCTTGCCGTATTCCAGTGCAACCTTGCACGTCCTGAGTGCATCCATGGTAGCCATCATTAACCCACTGCCAATAGATATAACAATGCCTTTGCCTTCGGCATGTTCCTTTTCGTATATGTCAACCCTCATGGCTGCTGCCATTTGGCTGAGACTGTCCAAGGTTTGGGCGTATCTCATAGGCTATGGTTTAGGCTCTCAGTTTTCGAAGTCCTTCGGGTATATACTCCCATGAAGTGGTTAAACGTCCGGTGGATGTTTTTATTTTTATTTTCCCCCCGTTTGCTGCCTTCATGTGTGGCGCATGCTTTAAAAGCCACTTGTCTTTATGCTTCAATCTATACTTAACCAAGGCTGGTGAACTTGTGGTGGCGCAGAACCGTGTACCCTGCTTTTTATAAATCAGTTCGGCCACGCTTTCAATCATCCTATTGCCGATACCCAAGCCTTGGAAGTCGGGTAACACCACTGTCCGGTGTCCTCGCTGCCAGTTCTTTTTTAAATGGTGAACCAAAGGCAGGGTGCTGAAAAATCCCACCTCCTTCTCCCGCCCATCAATTAAAGCGGTAACCAAATAGCACCTCGCGGATTTGTTTATGTCTCCACTCATATAATGAAACTGAGCAAAGGAGCGGAACGCTTTATATGAACATTCATAAATGTTGCATTGGATTTCGGGTCGCCTTCGTAACGCACCGGAAAGGGTTTTGGTAGTTGTGTTAAGGTGCCAGTCCGGTTGTAACCAGTCAATAATGTCATCATGGCAACTTAAAAAAACGACCTTCTTTCCAGTGCGCCTTATATACTTTGAGACGGCAACGGATACCGATTTGGCAACCGTCCTGTCCACCACGCTTGTAAATTCATCTACAACCACAAAGTCCTTCTCCAATATTATACGTGCCATATCTGCACGGAACTTTTGACCGTTGCTTAACTTATCATAAGGGAGTAACCACAAGGGGGCTGAGGACAAACCCACTGAGGTCAGGGCATTCACCACGTCCTCAACCTTAAAGCTTTTATCAAAGTCGTCAAGGATACAGGGCTGCTCCCATTTCAAACCGGTCATTATATTTTCCTCTCCATATACCTGTTGGGCTATGGACGTTTTACCTGAACCGGATGCACCATAAATTAAACCTATCTGCCAGTCATCATTGTCCGGCAAATCCACGGTTATCTCAAACCTTTTTTTCTCAGTGCTCGGTATATCAAACATTCCCTTTATGGATGTTGCCCTAAAGGAATTTACGTCGGGGCTTTCTTTTATAACTGTAACACTCGGCATTTATATCCATTTGAGGTTAGCAAATCAAATACCTTCTCCTGGTCTTCCTCGCTCTCGCATTCTGCAACCACTTCAAACTTTTGTTCATAGTCGTCCGCCACGGGGTCGGCAGGTTCCTTCTCAGGCTCTTCGGTTTCAGGCTCGGGCATATCCAAACCCCATAACTCTAATTCCTCGGTATCCCACTCCGCTTGCAGCATTTCAAAATCCCATTCACCAAAGCCGATATTGTCCGCAATAATGAAACGGCGCACCTCGTCCTCGGTCAGGTCGGATGCCTTGCGTATCCAGTCCTCGGGTATCTCAGTATAACCCAATTCCTGCAATGCCTTAAGCCGCATATTGCCACCAAGGACAATGTCGTTTTCGTCAACAACCATGGGTCTCAAGGCCATCATTTTTGGAAACTCCCTTATAGACTTCACAAGGGATTTGAATTTTTCATCTTTTATAACCCGGGGATTCGTTGGGTTCTTTTTAACGTCACTCAGTTTTACCATAGGATTATTCTTATCCCAAAGATATAATTATTATCTATCAGATTTTTTAAAGGCAACAAAAAAGCCCCCGTGGAGGAGGCTTTGTATTCCCAAGGCGAACTTCGCAGGTAAACCTTAAGAGTAGAAAACAAAGGTAGGGTATTTTCCCACTTTCTTTATGGAAGCCTTCGTCTTTTTTTTAGGTGCTGGTAGAATATTAAAAAAGCAGTGCCTTGGATGGCAAGGCAAATAAGGTTATAGGGCATCGTATGAAACACCGCAGCCAAGGGCACCATGGCAATAATCTTTGCAAGCTTCATGGGCTTGCTGAGTTTGAAGTCCTTGGTCATTGGGTTAAATTATAGCAAGTGAACAACCATGGCATTATGAAAGTCCCTTGCCACCTTTTCGAATTCTTTAAAATCCATATCGTCCTTGGACACGGAAAGGTCGAACCTCGAGTCTCCAATTAACATGCACTCATATTGGTAGCCGATTCTATCTGCACCTTGGAGTTGGTCAGAAAACTTTCGAAAGTCATAAAACAGGACGGCTATTTGGTACAATTTCTTTTCTCCATCATAAACAGACTTCCAGTAGCCAAAATCTTCCCTCTTATGGTGCCCGGTAAATTTCCGGTAACCTGCTTCCTTTAGGGTGGTCTCCATGGTCATCAACCATTCATTCCAATCAACCTTTTCCATCAATTAATTTTTTTGGGCTCTTATCGAATTGAAGTAATCCGCTACCTGATTCATCATGTCTTCCATCACTGCCACGGCATATCACTTCATTGGTTTTAAAAAGTTCCCCATCCTCATAGGCATATATCTCGGCTTTCATGGGTGCGAAGCGGATAAGGTTTGCGTCTTTTACGTGGGGGTGCGGTATCGCTTTATACTTGGATGCCTTTATAAGGTAAAGCTGCTTAGGCTTTCCCGGGTCTAAAATTTTGCTGTCCTCAATGGGCATACCTTCCAGCCCCTTCTCTCTTCTTTGCGCTCTCTCATAATACATGTGGGGGCAGGTCATAAGAGAATATTCCGCACAAATCCGGTGCATTCCCGGGTCGGTACATACACGATTTGTAAATGTAAGTATGCCACCTATAAAAAACATGCTGTCTTTAGGCAATTTACGCCCACAGACGGCACATAACCGGTCAGCAATACATTTGTACTGCTTAGAGATATCCAGTAGCCTAAACTCAGGCTTTCCGTCAATAAAAGAGACAAAATAAGGAATGGCAAACCCACGGGGGTCAACCGGCAGGTGCTCAAGTTCTTTTGGTATCATTTTTCCAGCTTACTTTTATAAATCTTTCATTTTTAAAATTCAATATTATGCCCGACGACGAACAAAGCCAAAAGGTTGCGGATGCAATCAACATCCCGGACAACAACCCGGACGGTGTTAATCCCGGAAAGACCGACGTTTACAATGCCACCACTAACCCGGACGGCACAAACCAAGTGGTAAAAAAACCGAAGACAAACGGTTTACAATCTTAGCCTTTTATGCCCTGATATCTGTCAGGGCTTTTTTTGCCTTCTCAAGTTTCTCCGCTGCAATTTCCAGGTCATGGATTATTTCTTTGAGTGCGGCAACCTTGTGTCGGTGGTAGTTCATTATATCGCTCGCCAGCTTGTGTTTATTCTCGATATCAAAATCCATGGTGCCATACTCTTCACACCATGCCACGGCTATGCTTCGCGCCAAGTCATCAACCTCGGAAAGAGGGATTAAAGGGAATTTTGTTTCCATGGTTAATTTTTTTTCGATATCTCATAAAGGACGAAGGTTTGTGCCCTCTTGAGTAATAAAAAATTTTCCCGGTCGTTGTCTCTCATTTCATCCAGTATCCTTTGCGGACATTCCACCAAGTAAAATCCTTGCCCATTGGTAAGATATCGCAGTATGGTGCCGCACTTTGCACAAAGGGAAATGGAGCCATCTTCGGGCACGTATGGCTTGCCGTCCTGCCGTTTACCTAACCTTGTTGCTGCATCAATGTTATATCCACACACCGGGCACGGGGTCAATTGGTGCCGGGTCGTTTCCATCTTGATTCTCTTCTTACCCATGGTTAATATTCCATTGTACTCTCGAAAGGTTCCGCTCCGGGAGTGGTGAAGGCTTTATTAATGGCATTCGTCGCATACTGCATAACCTCTGCTTCGGTCATCCATCCTTTTTGGGCTGCAAATCTCATGTGGGTAATCAAACCCATAACCAGTGAATTAATCATTGGCTTATTTGCTTCCTTCCTTGGGATACCCCTGCCGTCAAGGTAAACCGACCGCTCAAGGTTACCGGATACCTCGAGTCTCAGGTCTGCGGATTTAAGGGTGGATGTAGGTGCACCCGGTTCATGGGTTAAGGTTATTTTGCTGATTGTAGCAAAATGGAATTCCTTGCTCTTCATTATATTGGTTTTTACTTTACGCTTATTGTTTCCTGCTGCAATTCATAACCTTCCTCATGGTATAACTTCCCACGGTGGACACCGTGCTTTGCTCTTTCGATATGTCCAGCATTTCCTTTTGGGATTTGTCGCAATACTCCGAAATTATATGTTGGGTCGGTTGGTTGGTTATTAGAATAGACATGTCACATTTCCAACAGTAACGGGTCTTTTCACAGGAGTAGCTTAAGGCTATTAAAGCCAGTAACATCATGGTTTTTTTCATTGCGGATATTCGTTTTTTGTTTTAAAGAAAAATCCACATGCAGGTTACCCAATTAAGTGCTTTAGGGTTCCACATGTTTCTCATATATTCTTGGGCATAACCGTAAGCTTTCATTACCTCGTCCGGTTGCTCCCATTGACTTGAGGTTATTGTAAACCGTCGCGTGAAGTCAGGCAGTGGCTCGTTTACTATTATGCCACCCTGCACTTCAATAATTACCTTGGCTGCTTCCGTCATTCGGTTCGTCCTCCTGTTTTAAACTGTTTGAAATTAAATCGTCCACCCGCTGCTCCTCTTCAATCAGGGCAACGGCTTCCTTATGTCCCTGCTCGGCCTCTTCCCATGTCGCGTATCTTCTTTGGTACTGGTCATAGGCTCCACCAAAAACCATGGTCTCAAAGAGTATGGGCACGCCGCCCCAATAATTGTGGTTCAACCCAAGAAACACGGTGGACACGCTTACCCCATTTATCTCAGTTCTATCCACCTGCCGGTTTTCGTGCTCCATGAACATTGCCCATAACAGGGCATCCCCTGTGGTTATCGCGGTCTTGCCCACCAGTATATACATGTGATTATCCAGCATCCTTCAAGGCTTTTAAGGTCATTTGAGACATGTTACCGAACATCATTTTTAAGGTACTATAAGCGGATATAAGTATCTCGGTTCGAAGTTCCGAAATGACCGCTACCTCGCGGGTGCCCTTGCTTGCATCACAGTGCTTCGGCTTACTCGCCACAATGTACTTTCGACATGCCAGCGGCCTTACCTCGTAAATGCTGCAAGTATTATCAGGAGAAAGGAATGCACACCGGTTATCCTTATGGGCGTTCCGCTGCTGAATGGTCAGGGACTTTTGAATTTCCAAAAGCTTCTCATTTATAGCGATATCATTATCCTTGCAGTATTGAACAATGACCTCGGCCTCGGCAAGGGTCATGTCAATGTTGATATGGCAGCAAAAGGCACATCCCTTTTTACACCGAACCATATTCCAGTCCACCCGTTCCTTCATAGCCTGGTCAACCATGCCCATCACGGTATAAGCCAATGATGCATCATTATGGTGTTTCCTGCCTTGCTCAAATTCGTTTATATAATGAAGCACCGCCTCCTCAATATATCCCTTTACCTCTGCGGGGGCTTCCATCCATGTGCGGCTAAGGTTCTGAGTAAAATATATTCCTTCTATCATGGCTAAAATTCGTGCGCCTCAATCCTGCGCCTTTTTTTATTTATAGAATTGACACAAACCCAAACGCCATATTTTTTGCAGTGTCTTAGGTAAGTGTATCCATCCTTCCGTTTCATAATGAAGGAAAAAATTTCCTTTGCTGTCAGTGCGTCAAGCTTCTCTTCCGTACCGGCATAAATCCTTAGTACTCCATCCATAAGCCTCATCCTCATTTGCCGCCATATTGTTTTATGATTTGCTCGGTTATGTCTTCACGCACTGCGAACCGAAGGACTTTAAATTGCTTGTTATCTATGGCACAGGCTTGCACCGCTAAAGGGTACATCTGCTTTGCTCGGGTTTCATCTGCACAAACCAATGGCAGCCATATCCCGTTTTGCATGTGGGCAATAATACCTTCCTCTCCGTCTTTGTCCACTGCCACATAAGCAGTAATGGTTTTTATCTCAAATGGCATAGCTAATTATTTTGTGGGTCGGGTTTGAGTAAATTGGCGAAGCGGGAACGGTGCTTGTCCATTTTCATGTCATCAATCCTTTTGGTGAACATCACCCTTCCTCCCACGGTGTCGTATAACTGATAAATGAGAATTGATTTACTGTAGGTGCTAAAATTAAACATCAGGCAGCTTTGTTTCTCTGTCTTCGTTGCCACTGTAAGCCTATCAATATCCCCACGGCTCTCTTTGGGTACCTGGTCATACTGCTCCTGTTTCATTGTTGTTAACCATGAATCGGAAACAAAGGCGACGGCAACCACATCAGAAAACTTTCGGATTATCCCGGGTATCACTATGTCCGCCAATAAATCTTTGGTAGCTCCCGACCGCAAAAAGTCCATCGGTATCTGCACTGTTTGGCATACGGGTGCATCCCCTTCCGTGTGGCTGAGGACATGCACCATAGGCGCAAAATATTTGCCCTCCATGGATACAAAAAGTTCCTTGGTGGCTTCAATCGTCCGTTCAATAAATTCCTGTATTAATTCGTCTCTCTTCATTGGTTAATTATTGCTTATAGGTATGCTTACACCTTCGAGGTCTCTTTGTATCATGCTATGGATTTCCTCTATCCGCTTGCGGTCTTTCGTTAGCTGCTTCCGTAACTGACTCAGCCGTCGTACAAGTAAGACAAGGTTGGCAAGGGCAAAGGACGTTTGAATGTAAACGAGATAACTCCACGGGGCGGGAAGAAAAGCGAAGACAACGGCAGAGGGTGTAATGCCCACCCATTCGTACCACTTCAAACTTTTGTAAAAGTCAAGGTATTTCCTCATGCTGAATATTAGATTTTTAAAGCCGGGGCGAAGGTTAGCTGGTTAAAGCTGCTTCCCCCCTTTCGTTTAAAATATGTTTGGTAAACCTGTATGATTCCCCGGCTGTAAAATGTTGGTATTTACTTTTTAAGCTGCATAAAAAGGGCTATCCAAATCGGTATGAACATAACGACAATAAGCCAAAACTGATTTCTTAGGCTCGTTTGTACGTCTTTATGGTTCTTGCTTATCTCGTCCTTAATTTCACTCTTCATCCGCTCGAGTTCCAGTTGCCATGTGCTCTTTTGGGCTTCCATTTCGTAAGGTACTTTTTCCTCAATGTAGGTAACAATGGCATCGGCACTTTCCTTGCCTTGCTTCTCAAGCAGAATGGTGTAAAGTTGGGTCAGCTTAATGGCTGTGGTCATAAACGCGAAGTTTTTTAATGTGTTTAATGCAAATATATGAAACAAAAGTTTAAGCGGCTTCCATATTCTCAAGCTTGGGCGGATTGATAACGGTCTTGCCGTACTTGATTGCCACCCTTTCAAGTTCAGGGACAAGGACTTGAGTAAAAACTGGGTCAAGCATAATTTTTCCTTTGCCATCCCTAAACGTCTTACCTCGTCCCGTGTAATATTTCCAAAGCAGTGATTGGGAAGCGTCAGTATATGTCACCACCTCAACCCGCACCTGCTGAAATACTTGGTACAAGGTTTCGGTGTAGGCAGTAATTTCTTTTATGAACCGGGCGGCATCGGTTATGTTTATTTGACTTCTCAGATAATAAGGCAATGCCTCAAGCTGCTCCTTAATGGTCTTGGGCTTCGTGCTCTCGATTACTGCAAGTTTTTTAAATCCGCAAGCCCTTAACAGCTTTTCGGCTTGCACCTTGTTCGGGCACTTCTTATACCGGGTACCGTCGAAGGTAAACGTCCCGTGACCTCCAAGGATAAGGTTACCCTTTTCGTCCCTTGTGTCAATATCGAAAAGGATTTGGTTTGTCCACTCCCATACGGCTTTGCGGGTTACAACGCATTGCCCTACGTGGGTGGTCATCCGGTAGGCGGTATCGCTTGAAAGTCTCCCTTCAAAGACTTCCACCTGGCACCCATAACTCAGGTTACCAAACTCAGCTTTTAAATTTTCCAATACCTGCTCGGTGGTTAGTGCTTTCATTACTGCGAAGTTTTTTAAATGCGGGGCACCCCATTACAGGGCACCCTTCGCATGTCATTAATTAATCAATTCCAATTTTATACTATGGAAGTTATCGGCACCGTTTATGAAGTCATCCAACTCCTC
>Ga0308175_100004012_pt1 | contig 10282 bp, 7 predicted proteins | sample PhyCR1_3_FD_203893 | JGI IMG/M metagenome (GOLD analysis project Ga0308175, IMG submission 203893) | Soil microbial communities from UC Gill Tract Community Farm, Albany, California, United States - DLSLS.C.R1 | ecosystem: Environmental > Terrestrial > Soil > Agricultural land | place: USA...
CGAGCGCTACATCGAGAAGGAGTCCGAGCTCGAGGAGGTCCTCCTCTCGGACAAGTTCGAGAAGATCCGCGTGCACGACCGCTCCGGCGCGGAGTTCAAGCTCACCGAGGCACGCTGGCAGCGCTACACGCGGCTGCTGAAGCAGTTCGAGGGCTGGGCGAGCTCGCTGCGCGCCGAGCACGGCCACGAAGCCGTCCGCTTCCTCGGCGAGGCCGGGCTGCTCGACGACCAGGCCGCGGACCTCGCGGCGGTCGTCGCGTCGCTGGAGAAGAACGACGCGTCGCGTCCGCACACGACGACGATCGTCGAGCAGGACGGCGAGGTCCTGGTCGTCAAGGCGATCGAGCGCAAGACCGGGCTGGCCCAGACGCACCGCCTGCCCCGTGCGATGTTCGACTCCAACGACTACAAGCAGTTCATCAAGGTCAACACCCAGCTCGTCGAGCTGGCCGGCGCGCCGCCGTTCAGCGTCGCGCTCGCCGACAAGAGCGACGAGGCGTACTCGTTCGAGGCGCTGCGCACCGCGGTCCTCGAGGTGTCGCGCCGCGGCATCAACGTCCAGCGCTTCAAGGGCCTGGGCGAGATGAACGCCGACCAGCTGCGCGAGACGACGATGGACCCCGCGACCCGGACCCTGCAGCAGGTGAGCGTCGAGGACGCCGCCGAGGCGGACCGGTTGTTCACCATGTTGATGGGCGACGTCGTCGAGCCCCGTCGCGAGTTCATCGAGCAGAACGCCCGCGCGGTCGTCAACCTCGACGTGTAGGGGTCGGCCCGTGGCTGACTCCCCGATGCGCCGGCACCCGGCGCGCAAGTGCAACAACGAAGGAGATGAGGCCTGATGGCCACAGACGTCATCGGCGGCGGCAACATCGAGCCGCGCGCGCTCGAAGACGAGATGCGGACGGCGTACCTGGACTACGCGATGTCCGTCATCGTCGGGCGCGCGCTGCCCGACGTGCGGGACGGCCTGAAGCCCGTGCATCGCCGCGTCCTGTTCTCCATGAACGAGAACGGCCTCGGCCCGACGCGCCCGTACGTCAAGTGCGCGCGCATCGTGGGCGACGTCATGGGCCTGTACCACCCGCACGGCGACTCGGCGATCTACGACACGCTGGTGCGGATGGCGCAGGACTTCTCGATGCGCCACGAGCTCGTCGACGGCCAGGGCAACTTCGGCTCGGTCGACGACGACCCGGCGGCCGCCATGCGGTACACGGAGGCGCGGATGACGCGCCTCGCCATGGAGATGATGCGCGACATCGACATGGACACGGTGGACTTCGTGCCCAACTACGACGGCTCCAAGCAGGAGCCGGTCGTGCTGCCGGCGCGCTTCCCGAACCTGCTCGTCAACGGCGGCACCGGGATCGCGGTCGGCATGGCCACCAACATCCCGCCGCACAACCTGCGCGAGGTCATCAGCGCGACGGTCGCCTTCCTGGAGAACCCGGCGATCACGGTCGACGAGCTCCAGCAGCACATCAAGGGCCCCGACTTCCCGACGGGCGGCATCATCATGGGCGCCGCGGGCATCCGCGATGCCTACGAGACCGGCCGCGGCCGTGTGCGCGTGCGCGCGCGCGCCCACATCGAGGAGATCCACCAGGGCAAGGAGGCGATCATCGTCACCGAGCTGCCCTACGCGGTCAAGAAGGGCGGCGACACCGGCCTCATCACGAAGATCGCCGAGCTCGTCCGCGAGAAGAAGATCCCCGAGATCTCCGACCTGCGCGACGAGACCGACCGCCGCGGCATGCGCCTCGTGATCGAGCTCAAGCGCGCGGTCAACCCCAAGGTCGTCCTCAACAAGCTCTACAAGCACACCCCGATGCAGTCCACGTTCGGGGTCAACATGGTGGCCCTGGTCGACGGCGTGCCGCGCACGCTGTCGCTCGTCGAGGTGCTGCAGGCCTACGTCGCCCACCAGCGCGAGGTCGTCGTGCGCCGCGCGAAGTTCGAGCTGGCCCAGAAGGAGGCCCGCGCCCACGTCCTCGAGGGCCTGCTCATCGCGCTCGACAACCTCGACGCCGTCATCGAGGTCATCCGCCGGTCGGCCAACCGCGAGGCCGCGCGCGAGGAGCTCGTCTCGACGTTCCAGCTCTCGCAGATCCAGGCCTCGGCGATCCTCGACCTGCGCCTCTCGCAGCTGACCGCGCTGGAGAGCGACGCGATCAAGCAGGAGCACGCCGACGTCATGGAGCGCATCCGCGAGCTGCGCGAGCTCCTGGGCGACGAGGGCAACGTCCGTGAGCTGATCAAGACCGAGCTGCTCGAGATCGCCGACCGCTTCGAGGACGAGCGCCGCACGACGATCGCGCCGTCCGAGGACGAGCTCGACATCGAGGACCTGATCGCCGATCAGCAGATGGTCATCACCATCACGAAGTCGGGCTACATCAAGCGGGTGCCGCTGGCCACCTACCGGCAGCAGCGCCGCGGTGGCGTCGGCATCAACGCGATGGACCTCAAGGACGGGGACTACATCGAGCACCTGTTCGTGTCCTCGACCCACGACTACCTGCTGTTCTTCACCAACCGCGGCAAGGTCTACCGGTCCAAGGTCTACGAGCTGCCGGAGGGGCAGCGCACCGCCAAGGGCCGCGCCCTGGTCAACATCCTGCCGCTGCGCGAGAACGAGCGCGTCCAGTCGGTGCTGTCGACGCGCGACTTCAGCGAGTCGCCGTACCTGGTCTTCGCGACGCGCAAGGGCGTCGTCAAGAAGACCGAGTTCCAGGCCTACAACACGCCGATCAAGGCCGACGGCATCATCGCCATCAAGATCCGCGACGACGACGAGCTCATCGCCGTCCGCCGCATCGACGAGGGCGACGAGGTCATGATGATCTCCAAGGCCGGCCTCGCCGTGCGCTTCGAGGAGGGCCAGGCCCGCGCCATGGGCCGCGACACCGGCGGCGTGCGGGGCATGGACGTCGGTGACGACGGCGAGGTCATCGCCATGGACGTCGCCCGCGACGACATGGAGCTGCTGGTCGTCACGGAGGCCGGCTACGGCAAGCGGACGAAGATCGACCAGTACCGCAAGACGTCGCGCGGCGCCAAGGGCGTCCTGACGATCAAGCTGACGGAGGCCAAGGGCGGCCTGGCCGGCGCGCTCGTCGTCCGGCCCCACCAGGAGCTCGTGTTCATCTCCCAGAACGGGCTCATCCAGCGCACCGGTGTCAAGGGCATCTCGCAGCAGGGCCGCTCGGCCACGGGCGTGCGGCTCATGAACCCGCGCGACGGCGACCAGGTCAGCGCGGTCGCGCTGATCGTCGAGTCCGAGGACGAGACCGGCACGCCGACGCTGGACGTCGAGGGCGCCGAGATCGAGGTCGTGCCGGAGGCCGGCGACGACGTCGCCGCGGAGCTCGCGGTCGACCTCGCCGACGACGACGATGACGACGAGATCGGACCGGAGGCCCTCGGTCCCGACGGCGCCACCGCCGAGGACGCCGACATCGAAGAGGAGTAGCCGGGATGGGGCGCCGCCGTCCTGGTGGCGCCGCCCCGAGCGGCCCGGCGCGGGCCATCTCCGTCCGACGGTTGACGCCCTGTATCAGGAAGTGGCCGAGGTCGTCGGGAGGGGCTGCTACATTGCCCCGTACCAGAGAAAGGAGGTGGTCCGAATATCTAGTTCTAGTACTTGCGGGACCCTGGAGGTGGCCGGCCGCTAGATCGGTCGGGCTGGAGTAACGATCCAGCGAATCCACGCCGGGCCACCCCCGCCTCGTGATGCCGGAAGTCGTCCCTCCGGCCGCTCAGAAAAGTTGCGAGGTGGGCAAGTCCAGTCCAGTGGTTGTGCGAAGGGCGCCGACGGTTTCGTCGGCGTCCTTCGTCGTTTAAGGGGTGCTTCGTTGTGCTGCTGCGCGGGGCGCTTGTGGTCGGCGGGGCTGACGACACGCTCGCCACCGGGACCAGCTTCGCGCTCACGTCCCGAGGTGCGCGCCCGGTCGGCCAGCAAGCTGTGTGCTGTGCCCGAGCCGTGCGGCACCGAACACCGCGCTTAAGCCGCTGCTCCCGGATGACGACGTGTCGCACCCCCGCTACGCCGACAGCGGTCGCGCTGCCAAGCGGGCGCGCCACAAGCGTCCGGGTCGCCGGCGCCGGCGCCCTTGCTTTGCGTGCGCCGCGATCTCGGCCCCGGGACTCTGCGAGCGCTGGGGCCGCGTCCGTCGTGGTGGTCGCTTCTACGCCGCTTCGGGCAGCCACTGCCGCCAGGCGGCGGGGATGGTGGGTGTGGCGACGTGGATGAAGACGTGGGGTTGGGGCATCGAGGGTGTGCGCTTGGGGTGCATGCCGGCCTTGTCGGGCAGGTGGTCGGCCTTGCGGCGGTTGCACGGTGCGCAGGAGGCGACGATGTTGTCCCAGGTCGAGCCGCCGCCCTTGGAGCGGGGGATCACGTGGTCGACTGTCAGGTTGGACCGGGAACCGCAGTACTGACAGGTCCAGTTGTCGCGGGCGAAGACGGCGCGCCGCGTGATCTTGCGGCGATGCGTGTCGCGGGGGACCACGATGTAGGTCACGAGGCGGATCACCACGGGGCGCGACATCGTGGCGCGCTCGGAGCGCAGCTCCCACGTCGCGTGGTCGACGACCTCGGCCTTGGCCTTCAGGAGGAGCACCACCGCGCGCCGGACGGTGCACACGTTGATCGGCTCGTAGGACGCGTTGAGGACGAGCACACGACCACCGTCACGTCCACGTCGCCGGTGCTCGTCGGGCGACGTGGACCTGGACATGTGTGGTGGCGTGAGCTGAGTCATCGGCCGTGCTCCTGGCGGAACCGTAGCACTCGCAGGCACGGAAACCGCGGGGTTCGAACCCGCTGACGACCGGCTCGCGGCGCCGGCCGGCGGCCGCTATACGGCGCGCGGATAGGACCCGAGCACGCGCACGACCTCGCAGTGGGCGTGCAGGCGCTCGATGGCCTCGGCGACCGCCGGCTCCTCCTCGTGGCCCTCGAGGTCGGCCAGGAACAGGTAGTGCCCGAGCCGGCGCTTCAGCGGCCGCGACTCGATCCGCGTGAGGTTGATCCCACGGAACGCCAGCTCGGAGAGGCAGCGCACGAGCCAGCCCGGCGAGGCGTCGCCGGCGCCGTGGAAGACGAGCGACGTCTTCGGCGCACCGAGCCCCGCGGCCGCGCGCGCGTCCTGGCCGCCGACGGTCGCGGGGTGCTCGCCGAACGGGTCGGTGCCGGTCCGCGCGACCCACAGGAACCGCGTCTCGTTGCCGTGCTCGTCCTCGATGCCCTCGGCCAGCACCGCGCATCCGTACAGCCGCGCGGCCGCGAGGGTGCCGATCGCCGCGTGCGGCGCGACCTCCTCGGCGACCAGGCGCACCGCCTCGGCCGTCGACGTCGCGGCGACGCGCCGGCGGCCCGGCAGGTGCTCGTCCAGCCACCGGCGGCACTGGCCCAGCGGCTGGGGATGCGACACGACGGCGGCGACGTCGGACACCGCGACGCCCGCCCGTGCGATCAGCGCGTGCGTCACCGGCAGCACCTCCTCCCCCACGATGCGCACGCCCTCGGCGTCGAAGACGAGCGTGTCGAGCGTCGCGTTGACGCCGCCCTCCAGGGAGTTCTCGATGGGCACAAGCGCCGCGTCGACCGCGCCGGACTGGGCGCCCAGGATCGTCTCGCGCTCGGTCGCGAACGCCACGGCCTCGGCGCCGGTGGCGCGCGCGGAGGCCAGGAGCGCCGCGTGGGTGAACGTCCCCGCCGGGCCGAAGTAGCCGAGCCGGGGCGTCATGGCAGCCGCGGCGGCTCGGGCGGCGGCTCGCCGGCGAGGGCGACGCGGACGGCCTCGATCTCCTCCGGTGACAGCGGGTACTCCGGCTCGCCGTTGACGACGTGCTTGACGTACAGCCGGGCCTGGTCGCGGTGGTGGATGCTCGAGAGCACGATGCCCGACTGCTCGGCGTCGAGCAGCGCGATGGCGACCGACTGCTGGCCCGACATCTCGTTGTAGGCGTCGAAGCGGACGAGGCCGCGGAAGGCGATGGTGTTGTCGAGGCGGTTCTCGACCGTGCCGAGCCGGCCGTCGAGCCGGCCGGCGACGTCGCCGACGTAGGCGTGCAGCGCGCGGAACTCCTGCTCGATGCGGGCGGCGTGGCCGACGAGGTCCTCGGCCGGCCCGGGACCCAGCAGCATGCGCTGGTCGGCGCGCAGCCGGCGCAGCCGGACGAGGGCGACGACGGCGACGATGAGCGCCGCCAGCGCCACGGCACACCCGGCGAGCGCGACGATCCCCGCGGTCGAGCTATCCACGCCCTCGACGCTACTAGGCGCGCCGCCCGGAACGCCCCGCGGCGCGCGCTAGTTGAAGAGGACCGTGTAGGTCGAGGTGTTGTTGTCGGTCTTCTGCTCGCCGGCGACCGGCTTGACCTGGACCGTCATCGTCGTCGACGAGCCCCGCGGCGGCACCGTCGGCAGGTTGACCGTGACGGTCCCCTGCGTGCCGGCCTTGGTCTGGTTGAGGCGCTTGTTGACCGAGATCGCCTTCGGGCCGCCGCTGATCTTCACGGTGAACGTGACGTTGGCCTCGTCGTTCTGGCCCTGGTTGGCGTAGGTGATCTCGACGGGCAGCGGCGCCTTGGACGTCACGCGGTTGATCGCGCCGCCCGGCTGCAGCTGCACGCCCCCGGCCTTGGTTCCGATGATGCCGTGGCCGTGCGTGCCCGGCTTGGGCGACTTGCTCGACGACGTGGAGCCGGCGGCCGCGTCCGGGTTGAGCTTCTCGCCGACCTGCTCGGCGTCCAGCCACCCGATCGACGGCAGGAACCGCGAGCTGGCGACCGTCTGGCCGTGGACGTCGTTGCTGTCCAGCGCGTCGCGGATCAGCGGCGCCACGCGCTGCGAGTAGACGACGTCGGAGGCCAGGAACGCCTGCATCTGGCCGGCGACCTTGCGGATCGCCTCCGCCGCGCTGGGCTGGCTGCTGAGCGCGCGCGGGAGCTGGTCGGCGATCTCCTTGACCGCCGTCGCGCGGAGGTTCATGACGAGCTCGAGGTTGCGCTGGGCGGACTTGGCGTCGTTGGGTGCGTCGAGAGCCTTGGCCCGCTTGGCGTCCTCCTCGGCGGCCAGCCGGACCTGCTGGGCGGCGACCGTGACGTCCTGGTTGCCGCCGCTGCCCTGCAGCACGTCGAAGAGCTGCTTGGACGCCGTGCCGTCCGAGCTCTGGACGATCGACGTGACCTCACGGTTGTAGTCCTTCAGCGCGTTCTTGTGCCGCGTGCCCGCGCACGAGCGCGCGAAGAGGATGAGCAGCAGCGCGATGAGCGCCAGGCCGCCGAAGAGCACGAACTGCCGGCGGCGCGCCACGTCGGGCGGCGGCGGTGCGGTGGCGCCGCCGGCACCGGACGGCGCCGCCCGACGGGGGCGGGCGGGACGCGTGACTCGGGTGGGCTCGTCGGGCTCGTCGTCGAAGAAGGACACGTCCGCGCTCCAGGCGGGGGCGAATGGGCCAGTATTACCGGTCCGTCGGGCGGCAGACCCCGGTGCAACTTCGCCGTCGTGGGCAGGGCACCTGCTTCGCGCGCGGAAGTTCGGAGGCGGTGGAGACCGCCGAGCACCTCACGACCGCGACCGCGCAGGACTCCGGTGAGGTCGTCCTGGACCGCTACCGGCTGCTGCGCCGGCTGGGCGGTGGCGGCTTCGGCGTCGTCTGGCTCGCGCACGACCTCAAGCTGGACCGGACGGTCGCCGTCAAGCGCATCCCCGCGCCGGACGCCGAGACCGCCAAGCGCGCGCAGCGCGAGGGCGTCGCCGCCGCCCGGCTGCAGCACCCGGCGATCGTGGCGCTCCACGAGGCGGGCGCCGACGAGGAGAACGTCTACCTGGTCTCCGAGCTCGTCCGCGGGGCGACCTACGCGCGGCTGCTCGAAGAGGGCGCGCTGTCGGACCGCGACGTGGTCGAGATCGGCGTCGCGCTGTGCGACGCGCTGGCCCACGCCCACAAGCGGGGCATCATCCACCGCGACGTCAAGCCGCTGAACATCCTCGTGCCCGACGCCGTGGAGCAGGCCCACCCACCCGGGCCGCCGGCGAAGCTGACCGACTTCGGCGTCGCCCGGATCGCCGGCGACGATGCGCTGACGCGCACCGGCGACGTCGTCGGCACGCTGGCCTACATGGCGCCCGAGCAGGCCGAGGGCGCCGAGGTCGGTGTCGAGGCCGACCTCTATGCGCTGGCGCTGTGCCTCTACGAGGGCCTGTCGGGTGTCAACCCCGTGCGCGCGCGCGGCGCGGGGGCCACCGCGCGCCGGGTCGGCCAGCGCCTGCCGCCGCTGGGCCGGCTGCGCCGCGACCTGCCGCTCGACCTCTGCAGCGCCATCGACGTCGCGGTCTGGCCCCACGCCGAGGAGCGGGGGACGCTGGGCGAGCTGCGCGCCGCGCTGGCCACCGCGCTGGACGCCGTCGACGACGAGCCGGGCACGATCGCGGGCGGCCCGCTCGAGCCGCTGGCCGTCGTCGCGCCGCCGCAGCGCACCGGCCTGCCCCAGCGGGCGCTCGCGGCGGCGCTCGCCGCCGGGCTGGCGGGGGCCGCGCTGCGCTGGGGCGCGAGCGGCGACCTGACCGGCGCGGCGCCGGGTGCCATCGCGCCGCAGCCGCCGGTGGCCCCGCTGACCGGTGCGCTGGCGGTCGCCCTGGGCGTGCTGGTGCTGCCACGCCTCGCGTGGATCGCGATGGCGGCGGTGCTGACCGTCTGGCTCGCCGGTGTCGATCCGGATCGCGCGTGGCTGGTCGCCGCCGCGGCGCTGCCGGTCCCGCTCCTCCTGCGCCGCGCCGCGCCCGCCGCGTGGTCGATCTCGGGCGCCGCACCGCTGCTCGGCCTGGCGACGCTCGCCGGCGCCTACCCGGCGCTCGCGGGCCGCGCGGGCGGCGTGTGGACCCGTGGGGCGGCCGGCGCGCTGGGAGCGTGGTGGCTGCTGCTGGCCGAGGCCGCCACCGGCCAGACGTTCGCGCTCGGCGCCCCGGCAGACGTCGCCCACGGCGGCGCCCACCTGCTGGTGGCGCTGGCCACGGCGCCCGCGGTCGCGCTCGTCGCCGTCTGGGCGGTCGCCGCCGCGGTCCTGCCGCTCCTGGTCCGGGGCCGGCTGCTGGTCGTCGACGCCGTCGCGGCGACCGCATGGGCGGCGGGCCTCGCCGCCGCCTCGCAGGCCGCGATCGGGGCCGCTCCGCGCGGCCTGGTCGTCGGCGCGGTCGCCGCTGCGGCGCTCGCGCTCGTGCCGCGGGCGTCACTCCGCAGGCGCGATCCGCGTTGAGCTTGCGTAACCTAGCTCCCACGCCCCGCATGACGTGTGGGCGGTTCCCCATGCGGGGAAGTGGTCCCTCCACGGCATGAGCGTCCTCCGCAGCCTCGAAGAGAAGATCGCCGGCCTCGTCGAGGGGACGTTCGGCCGCGTCTTCCGCTCGGAGGTCCGGCCCGTCGAGCTGGCCCGCAAGCTGGCCAAGGAGATGGACGAGCACCGCACGGTGTCGGTCTCGCGCACCTACGTGCCCAACGAGTACGTCGTCTGGCTCTCGCCGCAGGACCGGGAGCGCTACGAGGGCGTCGAGCAGTCGGTCATCGACGAGCTGGGGGCCTACCTGCTCGAGCACGCGCGGCGCGAGCGCCTGGCGCTCGTCAGCCGCCCGCAGATCGAGTTCCGCACCGACGACCGCCTCGCGCTCGGCGAGTTCGGCATCCAGGCGCGGCTCGTCCAGCCCGCCGAGCCCGCCGCCGGCCAGCCCGCCCAGCACGAGGCGCGGCCCGCGGACATGGGCCACACGATGGTCTACTCGACCTCGGACCGCCATCAGTCGGCGCTCAGCGAGGTCGGCTCGGGCGCCGGCGTCGCCCGCCGCCGTGCCATCGTGGTCGCCGACGGCAAGCGCCTCGTCGTGCCGCCCGGCGGCGCGCTCATCGGCCGCAGCCGTGAGGCCGACATCGTGCTCGACGACTCCAACGTCTCCCGCCGCCACGCCGAGATCTCGCCGTCCGGCCGCAGCTGGCTCATCCAGGACCTCGGCTCGACCAACGGCGTGCGCGTCAACGGCCGCCACGTCGAGGGCCCGCATCCGCTCGAGAGCGGCGACCGGATCGAGCTCGGCACCGTCTCGGTCACCTTCGAGGTCGAGTAGGCCATGGTCGACCCGATCTCCGTCGCGCTGAAGTTCGGCTTCCTGGCCGTCCTGTACCTGTTCCTGCTGTGGATCTCCCGCAACGCGCTGAAGGACCTCAAGCGCACGACCGCGCAGACCACCGGGACGCCGTACGCGCCGGCGGCCGGCGCGCCC
>Ga0308175_100004013_pt1 | contig 10280 bp, 7 predicted proteins | sample PhyCR1_3_FD_203893 | JGI IMG/M metagenome (GOLD analysis project Ga0308175, IMG submission 203893) | Soil microbial communities from UC Gill Tract Community Farm, Albany, California, United States - DLSLS.C.R1 | ecosystem: Environmental > Terrestrial > Soil > Agricultural land | place: USA...
AAAGGCGATTTCACTCGTTTGACGTTCAAGCCCGAGAATCACTACCACTCCGTGTTGAAGCAGCAGGGACGGGTAGACCTGGATGCCGATTGGAACGAGCAGGACGCCATCACCGGCCACCGCGTCGAGACGGAAACCATCGACGTGGTGGGGCAGAGCGGAGCCCCCGCCGGCAACGCGGGCTTCGTCCTCACGCCAATCGGCGGCGGGGCCAATCTGAACATCAGCGCGGGACGCGCGTACGTGGACGGCATCCTCTGCGAAAACGAAAAGGCCGTGCCGATCACGCAGCAGCCCGACCTGCCCGGATTCAAGCTGCCGGCCGCGGCCGGTAATTACATCGCGTACCTGGAAGTCTGGCTGCGTCCCATCACGGCGCTCGACGACGCCTCGATCCGCGAAGTCGCGCTCGGCGGTCCCGACACCTGCACGCGGTCCAAAACGGTGTGGCAGGTCGGCCTGCTTCCGGTGAAGCAGACCGGCATCGATTGCTCCACCGCGACGCCCGAATGGACCAGCTTGATCGCCGCAAGCACCGGGACGCTTGCCGCGCGGGCGCAGCCGGATGGCACGAAGGCCGACCCCTGCCTGATCCCCGTCAAGGCCGGCTATCGCCGCCTGGAAAATCAGTTGTACCGCGTGGAGGTCCACGATGCCACCGCGGGCAAGGCCACGTTCAAGTGGTCGCGCGATAACGGGTCGATGGCGGCGAACTGGCTCGCGCCGCAATCGGGCCAGCCCGCGAATACGCTGCGCGTCTCCACTACGGGACCAGACAGCGTGCTCGGCTTCGCGGCGGGCCAGTGGGTAGAACTCACGGACGACGTCCGCGAACTGAACTTCCAGCCGGGCACGCTGGTGCAACTGACCGGCGTATCGGGGTCGCTGCTCACCTACGATTCCGATCCGTCGCACGCGATTCCGCCGGGGCCGATCGCGTTCCCCACCAGTCCGGACCCGGCGACCTATCCCGAGATTCACTCGCGCATCCGCCGCTGGGATTCGATTGCGGCACTACCGGTAGCGAGCGGGACGTGGACGGATCTCGAGGACGGAGTGCAGGTGAACTTCTCCGGCGGAACGTTCGCGCAGGGAGATTACTGGCTGATTCCGGCCCGCACACTCACGGCCGATGTGGAATGGCCGGAGGACGCGTCCGGCAACCCGGTCCCGCAATCGCCCAAAGGCATCCGGCGTCACTTTTGCAAAGTCGCGGTGGTGCAGCTTACGGGAACGTCGTGGTCGGTAGTCGCGCCGTGCCTGCCGACCTTCCCTCCGCTGACCGGTATCACCGCGGGCGCGGACGAGGGGTTCCATGTTCAGGACGTGCGCACCGCAATTCCTGACGCGTCGCTGGCCAACGACAGCGTGCTGGCATATAACCTCGCGCAGATCCGGGAGGAGTTCACCATCCGTGTCATCTGCGATGCCGTGGTGGACCCGGTCTCGGCCAAGCCCACTACGTGCTTCATGGCGCTCGAGATTCCGTACCCGTTCTCGGTCGGCAATCCGACGCCGGGCGTGATCTGGGGATACCAGCCTCTGGTGCTGCCCGCCACGGTGCGGGTCGCCGCCAACTCCAGAGGCGGCAGCGAGATCCTGTTGATCGTGACCGGGGCGCCGCTCGGGTACCTGCAGGGCCTGCTCACCGTGATGGCGGAATTGAATCTCGGCCGCCAGGTGCTGGTCCGCCTCACGTTGAAAGGCGATTGCATCTGGAGCCGCGAGGATCCCACGATGTTCCTCGATGGTGACGCATTCGGCATCACCCGCACGGACACGGATGGGTCCACTCACATCGGCCTGCGGCTTCCGAGGAGCGGCGATGGAAAGCGCGGCGGCGATTTCCAGATGTGGTTCTATCTGACATTGCCGGTCGGGATTTCGAGCCTCGCGTTCAATCCAAACGCCATCAACTCCGGCCAGGCGACTACGTTGACCGTGACGCTCACCGGCCCCGCGCCCGCCAATGCCGTCGTGACCCTTACCGATAACAGCCAGACGGTGCTTAACCTGCCGCCCACGGTCACGGTGGCGCAGGGGCAAACCAGCGTGGATGTTTCGGTGACGCAGACCCAACTCCCGCCGGGCGTGGGCGCGGTCACAGTGCAGGCCACCGGCACCTACCAGAACACCAGCGCCAGTGGAAGCCTGACCATCAGTCCGGTGCTGACGATTGTGAAACTCGGGCTTTCGGCGACCCAGATCCTCGGGCCTGCCCCTGTTACGGCAACCGTTACGATCAGCGCTCCCGCCGGATCTAACGGCGCCACCGTCGCGGTCAGCAGCAATAACGTGAATGCCAAAACTCCGGCCAGCGTGCTCGTGCCGCCCGGGCAGACCACGGCTACGTTCCTGATCGGTACTGTGCTGCTGCCGACGAACTCCGGGGGGGTCACCGCTACCATCTCGGCGACACTGGGGAACACCGTAACCACGCAGTTGCTGGTGCTGGCGCCGCGGTTGACGTAAGCCGCGGGGCGGACCACGCCACATTCGAACTGCACGAGGCGCAGTTGGTGCTCGCGCGCACACACGGATTCGATGGCTGGCCAAGGCTGAAGGCCGTCGTGTGGATGACTCCAACGTTCGGGCCCTGGCAGACGCATGGGCGCGCACGACTTCCCCCGAGTGCAGCCGATCGTGAATTCGCGGCACGCGCTGGTCAACATCGATGTGGCCGAGAACGATGAACGGCAGGCACTGCCTTTTTGCCATGATGACGGACACCACCTCGCTGTGAACCTGACAGTGATCGACAACCGGAAGTCACGCTTACCCCGACATTTCTCGGCTCCGAGCCGGCGCTGATCGAGGAAGGGGTTTTCGTAGGCAACGAATTCTTCGGCAGAGAGGTGCGTTTGTCGCTTGAATTGCGGAATTCGTTGTCAACGGGGCAAGCCAGCAAGGCGGTCCTCGCGCAAGAGGTGCCCTCCCGACATCTTTACTGGCGCGGAGAGAGGCGAACAGTTAAACATCATGCGAACGCCCGGCAACGACTACGGGGTCGACTGGATGCGGCAGCACCACCTCGAGTTCGACCACACATATCATTGAGCGCAGCGGCAAATCGCCATTTTAGATTAGCCGTTCTGCGGAGTTACTTGCATCTTCACCTCGGCAACGACACGCACGGGACCGATCAACCCGGCCGGTAGCGGCTCCGTGATCTGAGGCCCTCCGCGGCCGCTACCTCGGCCACCGGCGACGTAGGTCGTCCGTTCGGCTTCAGATTTTGACGCATCCCGTGTGGTCAAAATATTCATGTGAGCGGAGTGAGTTTATGATGGATCTTCCTCATGCCAGACAACAAATGGGCTCGGCTGTTGGCGTACGTCACCGGCTTGGTCAACCAGAAACTCCTGCTCCAGAATGAATACCTCACAGCTGAGAATCGCATCCTCCGCGCTAACCTTCCCGCCCGTATGCGCCTATCGGATCCCGAGCGATGTACCCTGGCTGAAATCGGCAAGCGGGTAGGCCGGGCTGCGCTTCAGCAGGTCGCCTGTGTCGCCAAACCGGATACCATCCTCGCCTGGTACCGGCGGCTCATTGCCCGCAAATTTGACGGCTCCAAGTTACGTTGTTCGGCGGGCCGGCCCCGCATCGCGCCCGAACTGGAAGCCCTTATTGTACGCTTCGCCAGAGAGAAGTCCGGCTGGGGATACGACCGCATCGTCGGAGCCTTGGCCAGTCTCGGCCACGCCGTTCCGATCAGACGGTGGGTAACATCCTTCGCCGATACGGGATCCAGCCGGCACCCAAGCGGAGCCAGAATACCACCTGGAAAGATTTCATCGCCTCTCACATGGCCGTCCTCGCGGGTACCGACTTCTTCACAGTCGAAGTGCTCACCTGGCGAGGTCTCGCCACCTACTACGTATTGTTCTTCATTCATCTGGAATCGCGCCGCGTCAGTCTCGCAGGTTTGACCAAACATCCCACCGCCGAGTGGATGATTCAGATGGCTCGCAACGCCACCGACGAGGGTTGCCGATTCCTTCGTGGCATACGCTACCTTCTTCATGATCGGGATACAAAATTCTGCACTGCGTTTCTGGATGTCCTGCGGTCAAGCGGAATACGGCCATTGGCCCTTCTACCCAGGAGCCCGAATCTGAACGCCTTCGCCGAGCGCTGGGTGGGTTCCCTCCGGCAAGAATGCCTTTCCAAACTCGTTCTGTTCGGAGAAGCTTCGTTACGGCGGGTGCTGACCGAATACATCGAACATCATCATTTTGAAAGGAACCACCAGGGTAAGGGCAACCTTCTCCTTTTCCCCTCTTCTCGCGCACCGCTAAGTCCCAACAGCAGGACCGTTCGCTGTCGCGACCGACTCGGCGGCTTGCTTAAGTTCTACTCCCGAGCCGCTTGATTTCTTGACCACACGGGCAATCATAGCGACAAGATCCGGGCGCCTGAGAACTGAAACTCGCCGCTAGTTTCGCCGGTGTTCAACAGGCCTCGAACGACGCCGCGGTCCTCGATGATCGGCAGTGTTTCGCTCGTCAGCTGCGATCCGCCAGAAGGCACACACGATCCCTCCGGAGAACATCTGTACCTACTCGGACTACCCTGTCAAACGGACCGTGCGCCGGGCACGCGCTCCGCGCCGGGCAGGTGCTCCGCCTTGCCGCCGCGGGCGTGGTAAGCCTCCTCAATGACGGGCCATTCTGTGGTGGACCTTGCCTTTCCAGGCGATCTTTACGTCATGGAGCGCGGCCATGGTTTTGGGGTCGCTATCGTCCGCCTTCAGCATCTCCTGGAAGTCCGCCCACCAGAGGCGTCCCGAGGTGATGTCGCCGAAGAGGAGCTAGCCCTGCAGCGCGGGGATCGACTTTCCGCGGTAGACGAAGCCGTTGGCGATGGCGATCAGAACATCAATGCGGCTAGCCGCGATTCGGCATGCCGGCGCGATGCTCGTCTGCGTACCGGCTGAAAATACAGGCGGCCGGCACAATACGATATCTCTGGCGTTACAGTTTCCAAGGTGCCACAATCTTCGGGAGGTTTGCCGGATGCGCCTTGCGTTGGACAAGAATAGCCATGTTTCCGTCAGACAGCAGCTCACCACGCAGATTGAGTTGCTGATCGCCACGCGGGAGCTGAGGCCCGACGACCTCCTGCCGAGCGTGAGTTCGCTTGGCAGACGACTGAACATTCATCGCAAAACGGTCAGCCAGGTCTATAACGCTCTGGTCCGCGATGGATTCCTAGTGGGCCGACGGGGCGCAAGACTAGCCGTTCGTAAGCTGGATCTGCCTCTTCCGAAGGGCTCCGGCACGGGCCTGGACAAAGTAATCAACGATGCGATTGCGGCCGCCAACAAGGCGGGGTACTCGCTCCAAGATTTCCGGTCTCATGTGCTGCAGCGGTTCGCCAACGACCTTCCGACTTGCGTTATCTTTGTTTCGGCCGAATCAGGGATGTGTGATTTGGTACAGGCCGAGTTGACGCAAGTGTTCCCGTACAGGATCCAAACATGCCTGTGGTCGGAATTCGCTGTAAACCCGGGGATCGCTGTTGGGGCGCTTGTCTTGTGCAATCCCGCAATCGCGCTTGAACTCGCGAGCCTGATGGAGTCGGAAACACAACTGGCGGTACTTCGCTACAACAGCACGAACGATACTGCAGTCAGGTGAAGCGGGCACCGAACGTCGGCTGTGAACGCGACGCGGGTGCGCCCCGGCACTACGACTTTCGCGACTGAGGGCGCCACTCGCATCCAGCGGTTGCTTACACTTGCTGCCGCTTAATTTGCCAAAAATGCTTAAAGTGCATTTTGAATCAGCTACTTGGCCGGTTCAATCGGCCGCAAAAACTCCCGAAAAACGTCAGCAATTGTCAGCATTGGTGACGGGAGACCCTTCCGCTTGGCTCTAAAAGCAGTTCATCCTCGGATCGAGGTGGCGATAGTGTTCAACATCGATTCTTCACTGTCTTCGGTGGGATTCCGGCGCCGTACCAGGCACCAGCTGATCGCCGGCGCAACGGCTGCGTCGTTCGGGACCTGTTGAACGCCTACGAACCCGGCGACGAATTCCAGTTCGTGTCTCTCAATTTCCTGATCATTGTCATTCACCAGCTTGAGCTCGACCGGCACGCTCGCCAGCCCGGACGGAAATGAGCTTGCCACTATTTCTTGTTCCTTTCCCCCGTCAAACACACTGTTGCGCACTCTTCCCGGGCGATCGCGGAGATAAGGATACAGATCAACCAGCCAGCCAGTCACCATCTCCCGGTCATAGGGTCCCTTGGCAGGCCGGAACTTGTATATTCCGCGCCAGAATTTCAGGTCGGGAAGCCCTTGGGCGGCGAGCACGAAGTGATCCAAGATGGGGCGGAGGCGGGCGGTCCACCACTCCAGTCCAAACGTTTGGAGTACTTCGATGCGGTCGCGAATACGCTGCCAATCCAGTACGGACCCGGTAAGCGTAATTTGTGGGATTCCGCAGACACACCGCACCATCGAGTAATTAAAGCATCGTGAGTAGGTGTCCAACAGCGTGATATCGCCCGCGACGCGCACGTCCGGTGTGGTCGTCGAGAAATCGCAGACCAGGCTCTCGTGCAGTACGGGATCGGTTGCTTCGCGGATCTGACGAGAGAATCCGGCGATTGCACCGGCCACGCTGTCGATTGTGAAGTCCTGGATTCTCTCCGTCAGAGTCACGCGTCCCTTGTGACGTACCAGCCGGCCGCGCAGCAGCTCCGCATTCTCGTGTACGTGATGACTGAAGCCTTGCAAGATTGTAAGCCACACGTCATCCGGCGAGAGCACTAGCGGCAGGTGCCGGCTGAACGCGCAGTGGACGGCGCCTACTAACGGATTCGAAGATCCCTTGTGCGCGCCTTTTACGTTTTGTCCGGTCGAACGAGAGAGCAGAATCTCGCGGCCCAACTTCTTTCTCATTGTGAGGAGAACGTCTTCTGTTTCCAGCATCTCCTTAGATGGCCGGCAGTCGTCGACGGGAAAGCTGATTCCAGAATTATCTCGAGTACAAACAACGGCGCGCCGAAATCGCATTACAGACCTCCGCCTCGTTGGAGAAGACCTCCCGCCACTTGACCGCGAGAAGCCAAAGTCGAGCATAGCGCATAACCTTTGCGGAAATTATTTGCAAATGATGATCAAGTTATGACGATGATCTTGCGCGCCTCGCTGCCTTATGCGACGCCCTCGCGATGCTGCAGACGGTGAGCAGCATTGGCCGCCGGCCTAGGCATACGGCGCACTGATGTACCCGCTGCGCTTAGTAAGAACTCCGTCCGCCTTCGTTTTGACCTTGTGCCCGTTGGGATCGACACTTCCAAATGTGGTCGTTGTCCACCTTCACATCGAATTTGACGTTGTGCCCGTTGGGATCGACCACTTCCAAGTTTTTTTCGTTGTCTTGCTGAGGGGTGCTATAAACGCTTCTGCATACCGTCAGACAGGTTTCTGTTGACACTGTCGCGGATCGATTTGATCTCCGTTGACCACGAAAGGTATGGGCATCTGCGCTCTTGGTCTGCCACAAGCGCATACGCTGGGCAGGAGTGGCGAACAGAGACGTTGGTCCGAAAGCTGGGTGCTGTGTTCGTCTGGGAGGGGAGCGTGCAGTATCCCGTTGATCCCGCCGACATATCCCGAGACATTCCGCTGAAACGGAAATGCTGGCATGTGGCGCATGCCTCGATGATGAAACCCTCCGGACGAAGCTCATTTAGAACTCGGTACGGCTCATGTGGGCCGCATGGTGGACCACCCATCTGGACAAGAAATCGATTGCCGCGAAAGCTCCCGATCAAGGTCTGGATTTTATACCCACTTGCAGTCGTTCTCGATCCAGCGGGTTGCAGCACCAACGCATCGAGCTCATCCCCTTTATGCAAGCAGAAAACCCGAGTCTTCAAAATGGATAGCCGTGCTATCGCGTCCTGTTCCGCAGCCTCGAAAGTGTTGGCAATCCGGACGTGCTCTGTCGAGATCGGGACCCCAGAAAGCTGCTCGAACTCGGAATCAAACCCGTTGAAGTCGTGGAGCGATGGATGGTAAACGACCTCAAACCGCGTTGCATTGCGCGGCACCAGCGAAACAATGGCTTGGCCATTCGTATAAAGGTAGACGGGGCGGCAGAAGTGATCGATGTAAAACGACAGTAAATCCTTGCGCGACGTGATTGCCCAGTCTCCGACAAAGGGACGGTCCTGCAAAAGTGCGAACGCGACATCCAGTTTCTTCGTAAGTGAAGCCAGGTTGTGGTCAGCTGTTCCCGGAGAGACGTTCTCAGCTGACGAGTACTCGCACATGAAATAGCGCTGATACGCAGCAGGTCGGCGGGGGCACTCCAGTTGGAAGCGTATCAGTTGGTCGTTCAGGTATAGAACGTCCGTAGCCTGAAATGGAATGGCATCTTCCAGTCTGATCTGCAAAATGAAGCCCTGTCCGACTCTACCAAATTTCCTTTACTACAACCGCAAAGTCAATCGCACGTCGTCTCGATTCTGAAAGGTCGCGGCTGGGATTCCGATGAGCGCCACGGAAATTCCCGTTTATTGAGCACCAGCCGTCACAAAGGCCTTGTTCTTGCGAAATCCCACTGGGCACCAGGTATCTGAAAAATATCGGTACTGTAACGGTCATCATGCGCAATCCGGAAGTTTGTCCGACGTGAAAGCCTAGAGTCGTCCAGGCTCCGGGACGCGGTTGGCTGGTCGGCTGAGGCGATCAGCGTCATACAGGCCGGTTTTCTGGGAGCTTTTGTCTTCCTGGTTCCGGTAATTCTGGTCCGCGACCTGCATGTCGCCGCCGCCTGTCTGTCTGCCGCGTTCTTCTTTGCGGAACTGATTGTCCATTCTTACCGCCTTTGCTAGAGGAGTATGCTCCTAAATTTGTCGTATGTCGTAAACAAACTCTGAAAATATTCTGATAATCGAGCCTTTGCCCGCGCGTCGGCCTCTTCCAAGGCGCACATGAAGTCGTTCAACGGGTCCTCTGCTTGAGCAGCGCAAGCCGCCGCAATCCGCGGAAAAAAGAGCGCAAATGTTAGCAACGCAGGCGTCAGTCGCGCTTGGGCGACCGTTGATCCATCAGGGATTGGATCTGTTCCGTACTCTCTTTGGAAACGATTCGATACAGATCAACGTTTTTCTTGTCGCGCGTGGCGAGGCCGCGATAGATCAGGAAGTCGCAGAGAATTACATCGGCAGCTCCCACATTCAGGGACGCACCCTCGGCAAGAACGTATTCCGTGATGGAATGGCGGTCTCCGGCCACCGAACTGAAGACGAGGCGAGCGGATGCCAGTACCCATGGGCTGACTGAGACCAGGGCGATCAGCGACGGCCGCGTCAATTGCTTAATCCGATTCAAACAGCCGGTTGTGTCGCTATACTGCAGCGCAACAGGGGCATGCCTCTTCCCAGTCAGGTTTAGAAGGTGCGGCATGAGCGTGAGGTGACTGACTACGACCGCGCCCTCCGCCATGCACGGATCCGCCACCAGTTCCTCCATGAGACAAGTTTGGATGGGACAGGCGATCGCTTCCGCCAATTCCGCGCGCAGTAGGTCTCCGTAACGGGACTCCGCCACTACCAACAGGACACGTGTGGGGAAATCTTGACTGAAGCGGTCCAGCACGTGCCGTCGAAAATCCTGCGGGGTATAGCCGGCCTTGCCTGCCGCCCGCATCGCCTCGTTGATCAGATCGTCCAGGTCTGGGACAATACGACTTCTGTCAGGCACGTCGATGCCACGTACGGCCATCCTGGCGCCCCGGCGGTGCACCAGCAAGCCGGCCCGGGCCAAATCGGAGTAGGCCCGGCTTACTGTGTTGTGACAGATATTGAGCCGTCTGCCCAGAGCACGCACGCTCGGCATGAGGTCAGCACCTTTAAGGTCCCGGAGCGCGATTGCCATCTCAATCTGAGTGGTGAGTTGCTGCCAAATGGGAACATCGCTTTCCTCATTGATTTGAATATTCAGCATCGAGCGCTAGCCTCTGGGGGTGCCGAAACAGCATGACGGAGTTTCATCAGGTACCGTTCCCGGGTTATGACACTTTTGGAACTGTAACACTGGCGGCGTAGAATTCACACCAATACCGCCAGGTGGCGAACATGCCCGCGCACCGAGGTATCTCTCTCCAAGAAGATCGCGAATTGTTTGGAATTCGAGCTCACCTTCAGCGACTCCTTTGTGAACACTGAATCTCGATCGTGAATCAGATAGCGCTTGCCCCTGAGGATTCCTTCAATCGCGTCGGTCAGGATAACCTCAGGTAGGGTCGTCATTCCCG
>Ga0308175_100004014_pt1 | contig 10279 bp, 10 predicted proteins | sample PhyCR1_3_FD_203893 | JGI IMG/M metagenome (GOLD analysis project Ga0308175, IMG submission 203893) | Soil microbial communities from UC Gill Tract Community Farm, Albany, California, United States - DLSLS.C.R1 | ecosystem: Environmental > Terrestrial > Soil > Agricultural land | place: USA...
CAACGTCTGCAGTCGCTCCAGCACCTCGCTGCGCAGGTCACCCTCGACCGTGAGCCACTCATCGCGCGGCGTCTTTCCGAAGAGCAGCCGGTGCGCGTCGTACAGCCGTCCGAGCTCTGCGATCGGCGTCGGGTGGTCGTCGACGCGCAGATCGACGAGCGTGTCACTCAGGCTCGCGTAGCCGCCGTCGCGTTCGACGACGAGCAGCGCCGCCGATTGCTGCCCGCGGCTGTCGCCGCCGGCAGCCTGCGCGGCGGCAAGGCACTCGACCAGCCGTTCGGCGAGCGGCCGCCCTGCCGTTGCCGCGAACGTCGTGGCGAGCGCCGTCACCGTGTCCTCGCCGACGAGGATGTTGCCCTGTGCCGCGAAGCACGAGCCGGCGATCCCGCCCGCCCAGTCCATGCAGTCGTCGCCCGTGAACGTCGCCGACCGCCCATCGCCGTCGACGACTCCGAGCTGACGCTGCGCGCGGCCGTCGTCGGCCGACGTCAGCCGTGCGACCGTCTCTTCGGCGGACAGCCCCTCGCGGAGGAGCGCGAGCCCCTCTGGCCCATACCGCGGGTTCGCGTAGGCCTGCGTGGCGATCGCGCCGACGTGCGGCTCCGCCCACGGCACGACCGATCCGACTGCGAGGAACTTCGACTGCGTCGCGACGCCCCACTGCGCCGCTTCGAGATCGCACGCGGCGATCGAGAACGTCGCGACCAAGGGATCAGCCATACGTCAGCTCCGTCAGGTCGAGGTCGAGCAGCGCCGGGTCGTCGACGAGCGCCGACGCGACCTCCGGCCGCGCGAGCGCGGCCTTCACGTCGCCGGCTGTGTGGGCGCGCACGACGACGGGACGGCCCTCTGCATGCGCGGTCCGTAACGCCTCGTCGTCGACGTGGTCGAGCACGAGCGCACCCTCGACGTCGAGCTCGCCTGCCAGGGCGATCTCCGGCACGCGGCGGCCGGTCGCTCCGAACCACCGCTCTCTCACAGGTCGATGCTCTCTCCGGGCTCGAGCTGCTCGACCTTCGCGGTCGTCAGTTTCGCGAGCGCCGCGGGCCGTCCGACGAGAGGTGGGAACGTGCCCCAGTGGCAGGGAACGCAGCGTGGGTGACCAAGCAGCTCGAGCGCGAGGGCGGCCTCCTCCGGACCCATCGTGTAGTGGTCGCCGATCGGCAGAACCGCCACCTGCGGCTCGTAGAGCCGGGCGATGAGCTGCATGTCGCCGAAGACGCACGTGTCTCCGGCGAAGTAGACCGACTTGCCCCCGAAGCGAATCACGACCCCCGTGGGCTCGCCGCCGTAGATCCCGCCGGCTGCGTCGTTCGAGCTCGAGTGAAAGGCGTTCGTCATCGTGAAGCGGATACCGTCGATGTCGACGGTGCCGCCCTTGTTGAACGGCACTGCCTGCTCCGCCGGCAGCCCGTTCTGGGTGAAGGCGTCGACGAGCTCGACCATCCCGAGCACCTTGCAGCCGAGCTTCTTCCCGAGCCCGATCGCGTCGCCCGAGTGGTCGCCGTGACCGTGGGTGATGTAGATCGCGTCTGCGCGCTCGATGTCCTTCTCGGCGGCGGGAAAGGTCGGTCCGCTCAGGAACGGGTCGACGTAGATGCGCTTGCCGTCGTTCGTGTCGAGACGAAACGACGCATGTCCTAACCAGGTGAGTGTCGCCATGCCGGGGACAATAGAAGGACCGTCCGGTCCGGGGGCGAAGCTACGGAGGGATGCGTCGCGTGCTTCCGGGGCTGCTCGCGATCGCCGCGTTCTACGCGGACGGACGCGGCTCCCACGGCCTCGCCTTCGACGCGCTTCTCGGCGCCATCCCGTTCGCCGCCGTGTCGGCGCTCGAGACGTTCGGCACGTTCCTCGACGCTCGCGACGACGCGGTCGCCGGCGTCCAGGCGCTCCTCTGGACGCTCGCGCTCGCGCTGCTCGTCCTCTCCTGCGCGGCCCGCTCGCCCGCGACGGCCGCCGGGTCGCTGCCGACGCTCGGGGCATCCGCGCTCGCTGCGGCGCTCGTCGTCTTCGCCGTCAAGACGTGCGTTGCCGCTGGACCGCTCGTGCGGAGGATCGCGCTCGTGCGTCCCGCGAAGCCCTAGAGAGGCAGCGAGGATGCGGCCGACCGCGCCACGTCGATCAGCGGCTGCACCGCGAAGAACGAGCCGACCGTGACCGCGAGCGCGATCCCGACGCCCGCAATGAGCAGTGGGTCGAACGGCGGTGACCCGCCTGCAGGCGCGAGCTGGAGCTCGGCCGCGTCGCGGAAGTACATCGCGCGAACGATCCCGAGGTAGTAGTACGCGGAGATCATCGTCGCGATCACGCCGGCGACGATCAGCCACCAGTAGCCGTGGTCGTATGCGGCCGCGAAGACGTAGAACTTGCCGATGAAGCCGCCGGTGAGCGGGAAGCCGAGCATCCCGAGCATGAACACCCACATCGCGACCCCGAGGAACGGCCGTTCCCAGCCGAAGCCGGCGAGATTCTGCAAGGTGACGGGCCGTTGGAGCTCGCGTTCGCGGGCTGCGACGACCCCGAACGCACCGAGCGACATCGCGGCGTACGGGATGAGGTAGTAGAGGAGCGCCCGTGCGCCCAGCGGGTTCGCCGCGGCGACCGCGATCAACATGAAGCCGGCGTGCGACACGGACGAGTACGCGAGGATCCGCTTCACGTTCCGCTGTACGAGCGCGGCGATGTTGCCCCAGGCCAGTGAGACGATCGCGATGACAGCGATTGCGATGCGCCAGAGGTGCTGGTCGTGCGGGAACGTCGTCACGAGCACGCGGTAGGTGACGACCAGCGCGGCGATCTTCGTCGCCGACGACATGAACGCGGTCACCGGCGTCGGCGCGCCCTGGTAGGCGTCCGGCGTCCACATGTGGAACGGCGCGGCAGACGCCTTGAACCCGAGCCCGACGATGATCATCGCGAGGCCGACGACAAGCATGGCGTCGTGCGCATGGCCGGCGGCTGCGATGCGGTCGAACGACAGCTCGCCGGTGATCCCGTAGACGAGTGCCGAGCCGAAGAGCAGCGTCGCCGAGCCGACCGCGCCGATGATGAGGTACTTGAGGCCCGCCTCGAGCGAGCCGACGAGGTCGATGTCGATCGCCGTCAGCACGTAGAGCGCGATCGAGAACCACTCGAGCCCGAGGAAGAGCGTCATCAGGTTTCCGGCCTGCACGAAGAACGCCATGCCCGCGCCCGCAGCGGTGAGCAGTGCGTAGTACTCGGCGACGTGCTCGTCGCGCATCCGCTCGCCGTACGAGAGGAGCACAGCGACCGCGCCCGATCCGGCGAGGATGACCTGCGCGAGCGCCCCCCAACGGTCGCGCCACATCGCGTCGTGCACCAGGGCGGTCGCATTCGGCGAGCGGTCGTCGAGGAACGCCGCCCAGATGCCGGAGGCGACGAAACCGCCGAACGCGACGAACGCGGAAGTCGCCTTCCGGCCGCGCCGAGGAACGAACACGGCGACCATCAGCAGCAGCCCGGCTGCGCCGAGCAGCGCGAGTGAGGGCGCGAGGGCGAACCAGTCGATGTGCGGCTTCGCGATCATGGCGCGTACTGGGTCCAACCCGACGAGGTCGGGGCGGAGGCCCGCCCGGAGACGAGGTTCGGCCACGCCGAGAGGCCGATCAGGCAGAGGACGAGCGGCACGACGATCGCGAGCTCGCCCACGCGGAGGTCGAGTGCGTGCTCGCTCACCGCCGGCCCGACGTCCTGATGCAACACCGCCGAGATCGCGCGCAGCATGTACATCGCGGCGAGCACCATCCCCGCGGCTCCGATCACGGCCCAGAGCCAGCCCTGCTGGAACACGCCGGCGAGGATCAGGAACTCACCCGCGAACGACGTCGAGAGAGGCACGGCGAGCGAGATGATGCCGACGATCATGATCATCGTCGCGAGCGCGGGGCGGCCCCGGGCCATGCCGCCGAGCAGCGAGAGCTCGCCGCGCGTGCCGGTGCGACGCTCGAGCATGCCGGCGAGCAGGAAGAGCGACGTCGAGATGAGCGCGTGGTTGACGATCTGCAGCACGGCGCCGTCGAAGCCGAGCGAGTTGGACGCGAAGAGGCCGAGGACGATCAGCCCCGATTGCGCGAGCGACGAGTACATGACCACGCCGCGGAAGTCGGGCGCGCGGAACGCGAGCAGCGAGCCGTAGACGAGCGAGACCGACCCGACGATCAGCATCACGATCCGCCAGTCGTGCACCGGCTGTGGGAAGAACGGGATCGCGATCCGAAGCAGGCCGTACAGACCGACCTTGCCGACGATGCCCGACAGCACTGCGGACACCTCTGCCGGTGATTCGCGGTACGTCACGGGCAGCCAGCCGTGGAGCGGGAAGAGGGGCGACTTGATCGCGAACGCGACCACGAACCCGAGGAACAGCCACTGCGACGACGACGTGCCCATGCGCGTCATGTCGAAGGTCCCTTGCTGAAGGCCGAACACGACGATCGCGGCGAGCATCAGGAGCGAGCCGACGACGGTGTAGACGACGAAGGTGATCGTCGCGCGCATGCGGTCGCTGCCGCCCCAGACGCCGATCAGGACGTAGAGCGGGATCAGCATCGCCTCGAAGAAGGCATAGAAGAGCAGCAGGTCCTGTGCGACGAAGACGCCGACGATCGCGCCGGTGAGCAGCAACATCAGTGCGAAGTACGCGCGCGCCCGCTCGCGCCCCACCCACCAGCCGTAGATCGTGCAGGCCGCCATCGCGACCACGGTCATCCCGACGAACCACAGCGTGAAGCGGTACTGGCCGACGTGCCAGCTGACTTGGAGGTCAGAGAACCAGGACGCGCGCTGGTCCATCTGCAGCGACGACGACGAGAAGTCGAATCGCGCCGCCGCGGTGATCCACACGCCGATCTCGACCAGCGAGATCAGTGTGGCGAGCGAGCCGAGCCAGTAGCTCGAGAGCGGCGTGATCGCGATGAGCAGCGCGCCGGCGACGGGGATAACGATGAGGGCGGTGGTCAGCACGTCATCTGACCGCCAGGAAGACGACGGCGAGGACGGCGAGGCCGCCGGCGAGCGCAAGCGCGTACGAGCGGACGAGCCCGTTCTGCGCGACCGACAGCTCGCGCGAGCCGACGCCGACGATGCCGGTGACGGCCGTGATCGAGCCGCCGATCAACGGCGCCTCGACGAGCACGTACAAGCCGCGCGCGAGGAGGTCGCCCGAGCGATACCAGATCAGGTCATACAGCTCGTCCCAGTAGAACTTCTTCTCGAAGAGCGTGAGCGACCGGGGCGCCTTGACGCGCTTCGAGCCGTAGATCGCCCAGGCAACGCCCATCCCGGCAAGCCCGATCAGGATCGCGAGCGCCGACGTGATCCATTCCTGCGTGTTCGTGGGCTCGGCGATCGGGGCAGCGACCGGGTCGAGCCACGTGGACAGCAGATGCCAGACCGGCGCGAACTGGATCAGCCCGCCGACGACAGAGAGCGCGCCGAGCGCGCCGACCGTCCAGAGCATCGAGATCGGCCCTTCCTGTCCGTGGTGGGAGTGGAAGTGCTCGCGCGCGAACGCCGACGGCTCGCCGGTGAAGACGATGAAGAACAGGCGGAATGCGTAGACGCCTGTGAGGAATGCACCGGCGAGACACGCGACGTAGATCACGTCGCCGTACCAGCCGCGGTCGAGCGCAGCGGAGATGATCGCGTCCTTCGAGAAGAAGCCGGCGAACGGGAAGATGCCGACGAGGGCGAGCGAGCCGACGAGGAACACCCACTTCGTGAACGGCATCAGCTTCCCGATGCCGGCGAGCTTGCGGATGTCCTGCTCGCCGACGATCGCGTGGATCGCGATGCCCGCCGCGAGGAAGAGCAGCGCCTTGAAGAAGGCGTGCGTCATCAGGTGAAACATCGCGTTCGGGTACGCGCCGAGCCCCGCCCCGACGAACATGTAGCCGATCTGCGACATCGTCGAGTACGCGATCACGCGCTTGATGTCGGTTTGCACGAGCGCGATCAGGCCGGCCATCAGCAGCGTCGCCGCGCCGAGGCCCGCCGCGAGGTCCGCGATCACGTAGGCGTTCTCGAACAGCGGATGGCAGCGCGCGATCAGGTACACGCCGGCGGTGACCATGGTCGCCGCATGGATCAGCGCGCTGACCGGCGTCGGGCCTTCCATCGCGTCCGGCAGCCACGTGTGCAACGGAATCTGCGCCGACTTCGCGAGCGCGCCGCCGAGCAGGCCGAGCGCGATCAGGTTCGCGACCGCACCGCCGTGGGGCGACGCTGCGAACACGCCGGCGTAGTCGAGCTTGCCGGTGTGCTGGATGAGCAGGAAGAGCGCGAGGGCCATCGTCGCGTCGCCGAACGCGTTCATCACGAACGCCTTCTTCGCCGCCTGGATCGCCGACTCGCGCTCCTGGTAGTAGCCGATCAGCAGGTAGCTCGAGAGGCCGACCATGCCCCAGCCGGCGAGCAGCAGCAGCAGGTTCCCGCCCTGGACGAGCAGCAGCATCGAGAAGACGAACACCGACATGTAGGCGAAGAACCGCCGCTCTTCGTCCTCGCCGTCCATGTAGCCGATCGAGTAGGCGATGATCAGTGAGCTGACGCCGGTGACGATCAGCATCATCACGATCGAGAGCTGGTCGGTGAGCAGGGTGAGTCCGAAGTGGTACGGGCCGGCTGAGAGCCACGTCCAGCTCGTCGTTGCTGCACCCCGGTGAGAGGCGCTCTTGCCCGCCATGTCGACGAACGCGACGACCGCCGCAACGAACGCGCCCATGGTCGTGGCGGTCGAGATGTAACCAGCGACACGTCGTGATAGCGAGGTGCCGCCGGCGCTGATCGTGATCGCGGAGGCGAGCGGGAGGAGCAGGCAGATCCAGGACGCTGCGGCCACGCTAACCCCTCAGGGTCCTCAGCTTGTCGACGTCGAGCTCGACGTTGCGGCGGCCCAGGGCGACGATCAGCCCGAGCCCGACGACGACCTCGGAGGCGGCGACGGCCATGACGGAGATGGCGAAGATCTGGCCGTCCTCGCCGCCGTGCAGGCGCGACATCGCGATCAGGAGCAGGTTTGCCGAGTTGAGCATGATCTCGACGGAGAGCAGGATGATCAGCGGGTTCCGCCGCAGCATCACGCCGAGCGCGCCCGTCGCGAAGAGCAGCGCCGACAGCACGACGTCCCACTGGATGTCAGGCCCGTGCATCAGTGACTCTCCAGGCGGGCATGGGAGCCGAGGACGACGCCGCCGACGGCCGCGACGAGCAGCACGATCGACGTCACTTCGAACGCGAGCAGGTGGTCGGTCAGGAACGCGCGCCCGAGCGCCTCGGGCGAGCCGAAGGAGCGCCCGATGTGCTGCGGCTTCGACAGGAGCCCGCCCGCCTTGAGCCCGACGACGACGCAGATCTCGGCGAGGATCGCGCCGCCGGCGAGGATCGCACCGACGACCTGCCACGAGGGCCCACCGGACCACGGCGACTCGTCGGTGCGGTCGCCGAGATACGCGATCACGAACAGGAACATGACCATCACGGCGCCGCCGTACACGAGCACCTGCCCCGCGGCGACGAACTCGCCCGACAGCAGGAGGTAGAGGACGGCGAGCGCCGCGAGGTTCCCGATCAAGGCGAGCGCGGAGTAGAACGGGTTCGAGAAGCTGACGACGGCGAGCGCACTCGCAAGGCACGCGAACGCCGCGACGAGCCACACCACCCACACCAAGAAGTTCGCCACTACGAATGGTCCTTGTAGTAGGGGATCGGGGTGTCGTAGAGGTCGCGGTCCGCCACGGGCACGCGCTTCACCGGCGGGGCGAGCAGCATGTCCTTCGTGTAGATCAGGTCGTCGCGGTTGTACTCGGAGATCTCGAACTCGTTGCCGAGCGTGATCGCGTCGAACGGGCAGGCGAGCTCGCAGTAGCCGCAGAAGATGCAGCGCGACATGTTGATCTCGTAGATGCGCGCGTAGCGCTCGCCTGCGGAGACGCGGTTGTCGGCGGTGTTCTCGGCCGCGACGACGCGGATGCAGTCCGCGGGACAGGCGGCCGCGCACAACGAGCAGCCCACGCACTTCTCGAGTCCGTTCTCGTGCTTGTGCAGGCGGTGGCGACCGCGGTACCGCGGATACACCGGACGCTTGTACTCGGGGTACTGCTCGGTGATCGGCTTCTTGAAGACCTGCTTCAAGGTCACGCCGAAGCCCTTCAGCGTTTTCGGGACGACGGCCACTACTTCACCAGCACCACGAGGAACGCCGTGGCGAGCGCGTTGACGGTGGCGACGGGTAGCAGGACCTTCCACCCGAAGCGCATCAGCTGGTCATAGCGGAGGCGCGGCTGCGTCGCGCGCAGCCAAATGAACGTCGAGACGAGCGCGAACAGCTTCAGCACGAACCAGATCGGGCCGAACTGGTCGAGCCACGGCACCCACGGGAAGTGATAGCCGTCGAAGAAGAGCGTCACGCAGAGCCCCGAGAGGGTGATGAGGTTGATGTACTCCGCGGCCTGGAACAGGCCCCACCGCATCCCCGAGTACTCGGTGTGGTATCCGGCGACGAGCTCGGTGTCGGCCTCGGGGAGGTCGAACGGCGGCCGCGACGTCTCTGCGGTGCCGCCGATCAGGAACACCGCGAGACCGACGAACTGCGGGATGAAGAACCACAGCGTCGTCTGTTGCTTCTGGACGACCTCGACGAGGTTGAGCGACTGGGCCATCAGCACGACGCCGAGCACGGACAGCGCGAGCGAGACCTCGTACGAGACGAGCTGCGCGCACGTGCGCATCGAGCCGAGCATCGAGTACTTCGAGTCGGACGCCCAGCCGCCGACGATGAAGCCGTAGATCCCGACGGAGCCGAGGGCGAAGATGAGGATCAGCGAGATCGGGACGTTCACGACCTGGCCTTCGATGTGGTGGCCCCAGACGGTCCAGCCGTTGCCCCACGGGATCACGCTGAACGCGGCGAGCGCGGTGAACATCGAGACGACGGGCGCGATGATGTACAGCGGCTCCTTGGCCGCCATCGGCGCGAACGCCTCCTTGCGGATCAGCTTCAGCAGGTCGGCGATCGGCACGAGCAGGCCCTTGGGGCCGGCCCGGTTGGGGCCGAAGCGCAGCTGCATGCGGCCAAGCAGCTTGCGCTCGAGCCAGGTCGTGAAAGCAAAGAAGACCATCACGACGTTGATCACGAGGAACGCCTTCGGAATCGTGATCCACCACGCCTCGCGCGTCACGGCGTCACTTCCACCGTGGCGTGGAGGTCGCCGGCGTGGTCGCGTGCGACGCGCACGACGCCTCGCTGGAGATCCGTTGCGACGCGGGCGCGCAGCTCGACCGACGTGCCGTTGGACGAGACGGTGACGGTCTGGCCGCTCTTGATCCCGCGCTCGCTCGCGTCGTCGCGGGACAGTTGCACCTCGGCCTCCGGCTTCTGGAACTCGAGCTCGGGCGTGCGCTCGACGGCGGCGCCGCTGAACAGCGGGCGGTAGGCGACGAGCCGAAGACCACCGGTGTCAGACACCGTGGTGTCTGACACCTCTTCGGGCTGCGCTTCGGCACGAGGAGGAAGCGTCGCCCGCTCGCCCACGTCGCTGAACGAGATCCCGCCGAAGCACTTCACCGACAGTTCGTCGAAGAGCACCGATACGTGGGGCGAGACGTCGAGCTCGAACCGCTCGGCGAGCTTCGAGATCCACATCGTCATGTCCGGTACCGGTGCGACCACCGCGCGCCGCTGACGCTGCAGGCGGTCTTCGAGGTTGACGGTCGTGCCGTCGCGTTCCAGATAGCTCGTGCCGGGAAGGACGAGGTCCGCGATGCCGCGGAAGCTGTCTTCGAACATGCCGATGCCGAGCACGAATTCGGCGTCGGCCGCCATCGCGCGCACCGCCGGATCGGTCGCCGCCTCGTCACCCGAGATGACGAGCAGGCGCGGCTTCTCGTCGACCGGCTCGCCGTCGCCCGCTGCGCTCCACGCGTCGGCGACTCCGCGGCCGTTCGGCGTGCGCGGCAGGTAGTAGACGTTCGCAGCGCCGTAGCGCGGGCTGGCGTGGTCGGTGACGAGTGCATCGACCTCACGCTCCGGGATGCCGTACGTGATCGTCGCGCCCTTGCGGCGCGCGGAGCGGAGCCACAGGTCGACGACCGGTGCGCGCTCGGCCACCGGCTCGTCGCACACGACCGCGATCGTCTTCGCGTCACGCAACGCCGAGAGCGGCGCGCGGTAGCCGTCGAGACCGTCCGGCACGTCCTCCGGGAGAACAGCCTCGTTCGCGCCGAGGCCGCGGCGCATCAGCTTCGCGAGGGCGTACGC
>Ga0308175_100004015_pt1 | contig 10274 bp, 8 predicted proteins | sample PhyCR1_3_FD_203893 | JGI IMG/M metagenome (GOLD analysis project Ga0308175, IMG submission 203893) | Soil microbial communities from UC Gill Tract Community Farm, Albany, California, United States - DLSLS.C.R1 | ecosystem: Environmental > Terrestrial > Soil > Agricultural land | place: USA...
GCCGTACTACTCGGTGCAAAGGGTCACGACAAGCCAGTAGCACCAAGGAGCCAAGCCGGGCGAGACCATCTCACCCCCTTGCCCCCAGGCTTTTTGACCCCGGCGCGACCAACTCGGCCCTGACGGGCTGTCTCTGCGAACCCTCTGCGTCTCTGCGTCTCTGCGGCGCCGTTCCGCGATCTCTCAGACCCGCGCATTGTCCAGCACCGCGCGCACCGCTTCGATCAGCGTCGCCGGTGTGAACGGCTTGCTCAGGAACGCCGTCTCCGGCGACAGGACCCCGCGCTGGCCGAGCGCGTCCTCGGTGTAGCCGGACATGTAGAGTACGCGCAGCGCCGGGTCGATCGCCGTCAGGCGGCTCGCCAGCTCGACTCCACTCATCCGCGGCATCACGACGTCGGTGAGGAGCATGTCCAGCTCCGTCACGTGCTTCTCGCAGATCTCGAGTGCCTCGGGGCCGCTCGCTGCCTCGAGGATGCGGAAGCCCTGCGCCTCGAGGGCGCGGCGGGCGAGGCGCCTGACGGCCGGCTCGTCCTCGACGAGGAGGATCGTCTCGCTCGAGCGTGCGGGAAGCTCGGCCGCCGGCTCTGGTGCCGACTCGGGAACCGATCCCGGGACTGCCGGGAGGTAGATCGAGAACGAAGTGCCGCGATTGACCTCGCTCCGCACGCAGATCGATCCCTCCATCTGGTCGACGATCCCGTACACCGTCGAGAGCCCGAGCCCCGTCCCCTTGCCGGGCTCCTTCGTCGTGAAGAAGGGCTCGAAGATGTGCGCCTGCACGTCCTCCGACATTCCGGCCCCGGAGTCGGACACGGTGAGGAGCGCGTAGTCGCCGGGGGCGACGGGCATCGGCCACCCGCGTGCTTCCTCGCCTAACGTCACGGTGCCGGTCGTGATGGTGATCGTGCCGCCGTTGACCATCGCGTCGCGCGCATTCACGACGAGGTTGAGCAGCACCTGCTCCATCTGCCCCTGGTCGCCCTGCACCGTCGGCAGCTGCGGGGCGAGCACCGAGGCGAGCATGACGTCCTCGCCGATCATCCGGGCGAGCATCTGTTCCATTCCCGCCACGACCTCGTTGAGGAGGAGCGCTTTCGGCTGGACGACGCCGCGCCGGCTGAAGACGAGAAGCTGTCGCGTCAGCCCAGCCGCGCGGTCGGCTGCCTTCCGGATCTCCTCGACGTCACGGCGGCGCTCGTCGTCCGGGGCAAGATCGGCGTGCACGAAGTCGGCGTTCGCGCGGATGACGGTGAGCAGGTTGTTGAAGTCGTGCGCGACTCCTCCGGCGAGCCGCCCGACCGCCTCCATCTTCTGGGACTGGCGGAACTGCGTCTCGAGCGTGTGCTGCAGCGTGACGTCGGAGACGAGGGAGAGCACCGCGTCCGGGCGGCCGGCCGCGTCGTGCAGCTTCGCCGCCCAGAGGTTGAGGTGAAGGGCCGTTCCGTCGGTGCGGTGCCGCCGCACCTGGTACGCACTGATCGGCCGCTCGTTGGCGATCGCGTCGTGGAGCATCGCCCTCTCCGCCTCGTCGCCCATGAGGCTCTCCGGGAGGGGCCGCCCGAGCAGCTCCGCGGCCCGCAGGCCGAACATCGCTTCCGCAGCCGGATTGAACAGCGTCACGATCTCGTCCATCGAGGTCACGATGATCCCGATCGGCGATGCGTCGATCAACGTGCGCAGCGTCTCGCCGGAGAGGCGCAGCTTTTCCTCCGCGCTGCGGCGCTCGATGGCAGCCGCGATGGTGTTCGCCATCGCCTGCAGGAAGTTGATGTCGTCCTCGTTGAAGCGGCGCGTCTGCCGCGTGTACGCGCCGAGCACTCCCCACGGGTGCCCACTCGCGCCGCCGATGACGACGCAGCAGGCACTGGTGATCGAATGCTCCGGGATCGGCGGCTGCACGCCGAAGCGCGTCTCACCCGACAGGTTTTCGCTGGTGATCGGCGTGCCGGCGAGGACGGTGTAGCCGGCCATCGAACCGACTCCCCCCGGGATGCGGAGCGAGCCGACGAGCCCCTCGTGCCAGCCGCGGCCGGCGCGGAGGTACAGCATCTTCCCCTCGCTGACCAGCTGGAGCACGGCCACGCTCTCCGTGCCTAACGTTGCAGCGACGAGGGACGAAGCCTCGTCGAAGATCTCCGGCAGCGAGGACGGCGTCAGGGCGAGCAGGCCGAGCGCGGCGACCGCGGCCTGCTGCCGCGCGCGCGCGTCGAGCTCCGCCTCGGCCGCCTTGCGCGCGGTGACGTCGACCATGACGCCGCGCAGCGCGTCGATCTCCCCGGGATCGCGACCCATCACCGACGACGCGTGGTCGCGCACCCAGACGACGCGCCCGTCGGCGGCGAGCAGGCGATACTCGAGCGCACCGTGCCGCCCGCCGCGGGCCGCGGCACGCCGAAAGCCGGTGACTGCCTCACGATCGTCGGGGTGGACGAGCGTCGCCCAGAGATCCGGCTCTTCCGTCCAGCGCGATGCCGGGATGCCGAGCAGCGCGGCGGCGTGGCCGCTGACGTAGCGGTAGGCGAGCGTCACCGGATCCGCTTCCCAGACCGTCGCGTCGAGCCCCTCGACGAGGGCGTTGAGGCGGTGCTGCTGCGAAGCGAGAATGTCACGGTGCGTCTGCACCTCCTCCGCCTGCAGCGCCTCTCGGAAGAGCGATGACCGCAGCTCGATCTCGGAGACCGCGGACGCGGCGAGGGCCTCGAGGAGCTCGAGATCGTCGCCAGACCATTCGCGCCGCCTGCGGTCGAGGACGCAGAAGCTGCCGAGGGTGTGGCCGGTCGCGGTGCGGAGGGGAATCCCGGCGTAGCCGACGATCCCGAACGACCGCACGACGGTGTCATCGCGGAAGAGCGGATGCTCGGCGATGTCGGGGACGATCAGCGCCTCGCCTGTGGGAACGACGTGCTTGCAGATCGAGTACGTAAGGGGAGTCTGCCGTCGCTCAGTGAGCGATTCGGGGAGGCCCACGCAGCTGAGGAAATACTGGCGGTCTTCCTCGATCAGGGTGACGAGGGAGATCGGCGCGTCGAGGAGGCGACTGGCCAGGCGGGTGAGCCGGTCGAATGCGGGCTCGGGCGGGGCGTCGAGCAGGCGGGTGCGGCGGAGCAGGGCAAGCCGCTCCGGATCGCGAATCGCGGCCGTTGTCGATGGATCGTCGCTCACTCAGTATTTCCTCTGCGGCATGGACGATCGAGCGCTCCCGATGTGACCGATTCCTTTCGGGCGGCATGGGGTATGCCCTTGGTACGAAAAGACCTGATCCGGGTAACGCGAATGAGAATCGAACGAGCAGGGCTGATCCTTGGGTTCATCCTCGCGCCGATAGCGAGCGCGGGGGCGCAGTTCACGACGGTGGTCGCGCCGCCGCCCGCGCAGAAGCAGGCCATCGCGATGGCGGATGCGAAGAAGGCCGAGGTGCCGCGTGACACCGGCCACCGGGCGACGCTGCAGGCGATGTCGGCGTGGGTCGATTCCGTCGCCGGCACGCCGGCCCCCGCAGTCGTCACCGACAGCGCCGCCGGGGAAGTCGTTGCCTCCACCGACAGCGCGGTGTCGCCGGCTCCGCGCAGCGAGGGCGCCGGGACGACGCGCTTCGCCGATGGCGCCCGGGCGCCGAATACCGCATCCCCGCTTCCACTGATCCTCCTCGGTGGGCTCGGTGCGCTGCTCGTTGGTGCGTGGCTCCTCGTGGCTGGACGCCAGCCGGCGACCGCACCGGTGGAACCGCGCCGCCGTGCGCGGTAGGACAGCAGTCGGGATCGCGCTCGTCGTCGCCGGCGCAGGCCTCGCTGCCTGGGCCGGCAGCGCGTACGCGCGCGGCTGGCTGGCGCAGGACCGCGCGCGAAGTGAATGGGACCAGCAAGTCGCCCGTGCGGCGGTCGCTCGCGGCCGAGCCCTCGCCGCCGGCTCGGCGCAGGCGGAACCGACGGCTGGTGCGCCGGTCGCGCGCCTCGTGATTCCGAAGATCGCGCTCGACGACATCGTCCTCGAGGGTGTGACGACTGCGGCGCTGAATGGGGGCCCGGGCCATCTCCCCGGCTCCGCGTTTCCCGGCGGCGAAGGGAACGCGGTCATCTCCGCGCATCGGGATCGTCACTTTCGCAGGCTCGGCGAGCTCTCGATCGGGGACACCATCAGCACACAAACACTCACTGACAGCGTCACCTGGCGCATCGTGTCGCGCCGAGTCGTCGATCGTGAAGCGCCCGCCATCCGCAGGGAGGCAGGGCAGGTGCTCACCCTCACGACCTGCTGGCCAATCGGCTATCTCGGTGGCGCGCCTGATCGGCTCATCCTCCGCGCCGTCCCGGTGAAGACGCACGCGGCGGCCGCTGCACGCGTTCGTGCCGGCGAGCTTGCGATTGCCACTAACGCGAGCGTGTCACCGCGGTAACTTCACGCCCGGTGCCTGAGACCTCCCTGCTGCGCATCCTCCCCGACATTGCCGCCGCTCTGACGAGTGGCGCACCAGTCGTCGCCCTCGAGAGCTCCGTGCTCGCGCAGGGGCTGCCGATCCCCGGCAACCGTGAGGCAGCCGAGCGGATGACCCGCGCAGTGCGCAGTCGCGGTGCGACCCCAGCGATCACCGCCGTCGTCGGCGGCATCCCGACCCTCGGCCTCACCCACGCTGAGCTCGAGCGCTTCCTCGCCCGCGACGGCGTCCGAAAGGTCTCGGCACGCGACCTCGGTGCCGCGGTCGCGCAGCTCGCCGATGGTGCGACGACCGTCGCCGCTACACTCGCTCTCGCAACGCTTGCCGGCGTGCGCGTCTTCGCGACGGGCGGGATCGGCGGCGTGCATCGCGAGCCCGCGTTCGATGAGAGCGCCGATCTCCCCGAGCTCGCACGCTCGTCGATGATCGTCGTCTGTGCCGGCGCGAAGTCGATCCTCGACCTGCCGGCGACGATGGAGCGCCTCGAGACCCTCGGCGTGGCGGTCGTCGGCTATCGCACCCTCGAGATGCCTGGTTTTTTCACTGCGGACACCGGCTTGCGGTTGAGCGTCCGCGCTGACAGTGCGGAAGAGATCGCGAGAATGTTCGTGGCGCACCGTGCGCTCGGGCGACGCTCGGCACTGCTCGTGATGCAGCCGCTCCCGGCGGAGCTCGCGCTTTCGCGCGAGCGAGTCGAGCGCGCGGTGGCAAAGGCCGTCGCCGAAGCGACGGCACAGGGTGTACGTGGCGCAGCGATGACTCCAGCGCTGCTCGGCGCGATCGAGCGTGAAACGAACGGCCGCTCGCTCGTCACTAATCTGGAGCTGCTCGAGAGGAACGCCGCGCTCGCCGCGGAGATTGCGGTCGCCCTCGAGCAGTTGCACGAAGAAGAACGCCCTGCAGGATTGAACTCCGCGTCGTCCGGATGGTACAATAGCTGAACCCTCATCTGCGGAGGATTTCGCTCCCATGGCCAACCCCTTCCTGAGCTCGGAAGAGTACGACGAACGAGCTCACCAGCTGTACAGCGAGGGGCAGTACGACGAGGCGCTCGACGTGCTCCGCGAGGGGCTGTCGCTGTACCCGAACTCTGTCGAGCTCCACATCGGCGTGGGATACGCGCGCCTCGCCCGCGAGGAGTATGCGTGGGCGCGACGTTCGTTCGAGGAAGCACTGGTGCTCGAGCCTGAACATGAGGACGCGCTCGCCGGCCTCGGCGAGACGCTCATGAAGCTCGGCCAGCGAGACGCGGCGCTACGCTGCATGCGCCGCACCCTGGAGCTGGGCTACGCAGACGACATCGAGCTGATGCTGCAGATCGGCCGCGCTCTCTTCCGCGAGGGCGAGGTCGCCGAGGCGCGCGACTATTTCGAAGCGGCACAGCGGCACGCGCCGGACTCCGCTGAAGTGCAGAGCTGCATCGGCTACGTCGAGCACCGGCTCGGCGATGATGACGCCGCGCTGGCGACGCTGCGGCGCGCGCTGCAGATGGACGGCGAGTATCACGAAGCGCGGATCTACCTCGCCAACGTGCTGTATGATCGCGCCGACTACGAGGCATCGCTCTACCATCTCGAGCAGACCAGGCCCGAGGATCACTGGGATGAGCTGGCGATCTGGCGGCTGCTCGAGATGAAGCGGACGCAGTTCAACCTCCCCGAGGGCGACCCCGAGCTGAAGCCGTGGGAAGAGCGGCTGAGCGAGCTCGGTGGCGACATGGACGACATCGACGAGATGCTCGCCGAGATCGAGGGGAGAGTCGCCGACGAGCTGGACGCTGCGCGTGGAGCGGCGCTCGGGCAGCTCGAGCTGTTCGGCGCGCTGCTCGCCGACCTTGCCGGCCATCGCGACGTCGAGAGCGACGCCGGCGATGCCGGCGAGGCTGAGGACCGTGAGGCGGCCGCCGAAGTGGAGCACGCGGTGACGACGCGCGAGGGCCGGCAGTACGCGGGCAGCTGGGACCAGATCGTCCAGCGCATGCGCGAGATGAACGGGAACAGCGCGCGATCGTTGCACGAGTTCATGGTCGCCGAGGCGCGGCGCGGGTATTCGTTGACTGGCGTGAAGATCCCGACCGGTGACGCCGAGAGCTTCATCCGGGGAAGCGCGGACGCGGGATTGCTCCGGATCGTCCGCTGATGGCCGGCCCGGCGGAGCGATCGGCGCTGGCCGCGCTCGACCAGGCGCGGCCGGTCATCGCGCGGCTCGATTCCTCGCGCAACAGCGAGGACCTCGCAGCGGACCTGATTGAAAGCTGGAGCGCGGTGGAAACCGCGCTCCGCTCGTTGCTGGGTGGCTCGTCGTTAGGCGGGCAGGCACTGATCCGCGAGCTGCGGCAGCGGCAGATGCTGTCCTTCGAGCAGGCGAACTCGCTGGCCGAATACCAGGCGGCGCGGGATCGCGCACAGCGCACCGATTACCGGCCGTCGAGCGCGGACATCAGCGCCGCCCGCGACGGCTTCCTCAAGCTCGAGTCGGGGCTGCTCGCCACGGTGAACCCACCAGCGGTGGCCGCTGCGGCCGCACCGGTGATCGCCGCGAGCTCGGCGGCGACACGGCCGATGACGAGCGGCGACACGATCGAGCGCGCCGGACGGCGGCGGGTTCCCTGGGCGCTGGTCGGAGCTCTCGTTGCGGCGCTCGTGCTCATCGGCGGCGGTGCCTGGTGGGCGATGAACCGCGGAAGCGACGACACCGCGGCCGGGGTCCAGCTCCTCAATCAGGGAAAGCGCGAGGTCGCCCGCGACGTCTTCAAGAAGGCGGCTCGCGACAACCCGCGATCGGCGCTCCCTCTCGTCTATCTCGGCCGGATGTTCCGCGACGAGCAGCGTTATGACTCGGCCAACGCGTACCTCCAGGCAGCCATCCGGCGCGACCCGAAGAGCGGGACGGCGTTCAAGGAGATGGCAAAGCTGCTCTTCATCGAGGGCAACTACGACGGTGCGCGGGTCTTCTTCGTGCGGGCGCTGACCGTGAGCCCCGGAGACCGCGAGGCGGCGGGGTATCTCGGCTGCTCGCTGATGCGCCTTGGCCGGGGAAGCGAGGCACAGACCTTCTTCCAGCGCGCCGGGCAGGGGGACTGGTCGGCGTGTGCGGCCGCACCGCCGATGGGCGCGCCACAAGCGGTACCGCGCTAGCTTCTCCAGCCTGACCCGAGTGCGGGAGGGCTGGTGATCCGGTTCGAGAACGTCGGCAGGACCTACGCGCCGTTAGGCGGCGCCCGGGTGCGGGCGGTGGACGGGATGTCGTTCACCATCGCCGCCGGCGAGGTGTTCGGGATCGCCGGGCCTAACGGTGCCGGGAAGTCGACGATGATCTCCATGCTGCTCGGCTTCCTCGCCCCGAGCGAGGGAACCGTCACCGTCGATGGCCGCCGCCCGCGCAGCTTCGTCGAATCCGAAGGCATCGGCTACCTCTCCGAGCTGGTCGGGATCAAGCCGAGCTGGCGCGTGCACGAGGCGATGGTCCGCTTCGCCATCCTCGCCGGCATCCCCGCGGCCGGCGTGAGCGAGCGCATCGCCGGGCTCCTTGCCACCTTCGCCCTCGAGGAGCACGCGAAGAAGCGGGTGAAGGAGTTGTCCAAGGGAACGCTCCAGCGTCTCGCCCTCGCCCAGGCGCTGCTCACCGACGACGTGCGCGTGATGGTGTTCGATGAGCCGACGCACGGCCTCGACCCACTCTGGACGCAGCACTTTCGCGAGCTCGTCCCCACGCTGCGCCGCGCCGACCGCGCGATCGTGATCGCATCCCACAACCTCGACGAGCTGGAGCGCCTGACCGACCGCGTCGCGATCGTCGATCGCGGGAAGCTGGTCCGCATCGTCGACACCCGACAGGACGTCAGCGAGACTGCGGTGACGCGCTATCGCATCGCCTATCGCGGCGACGAGCAGATCGTGCGCGAGATCTTTCCCGGCGCAACGACTCCCGCGCCGAATGAAGTGGAGGTGAGCGTGACGGGTCTCGGCGAGCTGAATCGCGGGCTCGCCGCGCTGATCGGCCGCGGCGTCCTCATTTCGTCGGCGACTCCCGCATACTCGGCGCTCGAGGAGCACTTCCGCCAGGCGGTAAGGAGCGAGGCATGAAAGCGAGACTTGGCGCCTACGGGCTCTGGCAGCTGCGCGATTTCATCTTCGAGCGGGCGGCAGCGATCCTGATCATCGGGCTGCTGCTCGTCTTCGGGACCTACGAAGCGATCGGTCCCGCCGCGAAGAGGTACATCGCGACGGGAGGGCGCAATGGACTCCTGTTCGGCGCGCGCGGCGTTGCCGAGCATCTGACCTTCATGTGGTTCATCGCGGCACTGATCGCGGTGCACGGGATCAGCTCGAATGACCGGACGACGGGCCGCTTCCGGTTGATCTTCGCCAAGCCGGTGCGGGTGCTGCCCTACTACGCGCAGGCGTTCGTGCTGCACGGTATCGCCTTCATGCTCTGCAGCCTCGTCTGGCTGGCGACGCTGTCGCGGGTGCTCCCCGTCGGCGGACAGACGGCGTTGGGCGCGATTGCGATCCTCGCCTGCAGCTACCTGCTCGTCGGCGGCGTCTGCTTCCTGATGTCGGCGATCTCGCGCTTCGACTGGGTCGCGACTGGTGCGGTGTTCGGCGGCGTGATGTACCTGGCGTCGAAGTTTCGTGGCGCGTGGTGGCTCGGCCCCCTCCCCCCATTCTGGCGGATCTCGGAACAGCTCGACCTCCTGAAGACCCTCGACCCCATCCAGCCGAAGCCCCTCCTCTGGGTCGCCGCCTACGGCGTCGCATGCTTCCTGCTTGGGCTGATCGTGCTCGAGCGACGACCACTCGCGACCTGACATGACAACGACCGTCCGCAACACCCCGGCGCCGGGCTCGCTCCCGGCGCTCGCTCCCGCCTCCGTCCGCCGGCTCTCCTTGCCTAACGGCCTGACGGTGCTCATCCGTCGCGATGCATCGGCACCCGTCGTCGCGATCGTCACGTACGTGAAGGCGGGCTACTTCGACGAGACGGACGACATCGTCGGGATCGCTCACGTCCTCGAGCACATGTTCTTCAAGGGGACGCCGCGGCGCGGCGTCGGCGCGATCGCCAAGGAGACGAAGGCGGCCGGCGGCTATCTCAACGCGCACACGATCTACGACCACACGAGCTACTACGCCGTCCTCCCGGCGAGCGGCTTCCTCGAGGGGCTCGAGGTCCAGGCCGACGCCTACGCCAACTCCCTGATCGACGAGCGCGAGCTGGCGAAGGAGCTCGAGGTCATCATCCAGGAAGCGAAGCGGAAGACCGACAACCCACCAGCGCTCGCGACCGAGACGCTGTACGAGCTGATTCACGATCGGCACCGCATTCGCCGCTGGCGGATCGGGCGTGAGGAGGGGCTGCGCCAGCTGACGCGCGGCTCGCTCGTCGATTTCTACCGCAACTTCTACAAGCCGAGCAACACGATCCTCTCGATCGTCGGCGACGTCGACGTCGAGGAGGCGATCGCGCACGTCGAGCGGCTGTACGGCAAGCTGCCGGGTGATGGCGTCACGCGCTCGATCGGGCTCTGCGAAGACACGGAGCCCGGATTCCGCTATCGCGAGCTGTGTGGCGACGTCGCCGAGACGCAGCTGGTGATGGGATGGCGGACCGTGCGCGCCGGTGCGCCGGACAGCGCGCTCCTCGACCTCGCCGCCACGACGTTAGGCGGGGGCCGCGCGTCGCGGCTCTACCGCGCGGTGCGCGAGCATGGGCTCGCGGCCTCGGTCGGCGCGTACGACTACGGCACCTCCGAGGTCGGAGTCTTCGTCGTCCACGCCGAGACGCAGCCGGAGAACACCCTCGCCGCGGCGCGCGCGATCTGGGCGCAGCTCGGCGA
>Ga0308175_100004016_pt1 | contig 10273 bp, 6 predicted proteins | sample PhyCR1_3_FD_203893 | JGI IMG/M metagenome (GOLD analysis project Ga0308175, IMG submission 203893) | Soil microbial communities from UC Gill Tract Community Farm, Albany, California, United States - DLSLS.C.R1 | ecosystem: Environmental > Terrestrial > Soil > Agricultural land | place: USA...
TGCCGTCGAGGCGCGGCTAGGCGTGCTTCCTCTCGCAACTCCGGCCCGGTCGAGCAGGGATTCGGGGGCACTCGACGACGTGCCCGGTCTGCCTGCTTTCGTTCGGGACTATCCGGCGGATGCGTGGACGTGGATTGCGCCAAAAGTACATCTGCGTCCGATCCGATTGCCGGTCGTCAGCCCGACGCGGGTGTTTCTTTTGAAGTCGCGGACCGGGACAAGAATGATCGAGCACACCCATACCGGGTTCGAGATGACCTGCGTGCTGTCAGGGAGCTTCGTTCACGGCGGCGGCCATTTCGGGCCCGGCGATTTCGACCTTGGCGACGGCGAGACCGACCACGAGGTGAGGATCGACTCGGCCGAGGACTGCGTCTGTCTGGTCGCCATGCAGGGCGACCTCAAGCTGAACGGCATCATCGGTCGGATACTTCAACCGCTGATCCGGATGTGAGTGCCCGCTGCGATGCTGCGTAGTGGAAACATGCGATGAGCCTGCTCCAGTTGGCGGTCCTGGCCGCGTCGATGGCGCTGGCGCTGGCGGCGATCATGGCGGCCGGCTGGTACGTGCAGAAGCGCACCGGCCATACCGGCTGGATCGACGTGATCTGGACGTTCGGCGTCGGCGCCGTAGCGGCCGCCGGAAGCCTCGCGCCATTGGGTGAAAACCAGACTCCGGGCGCGCGGCAGATAATGGTTGCGCTGCTGATCGCGCTGTGGTCGCTGCGGCTGGGCGGACACATCCTGCTGCGTACCCGGGAGGTCGGCGACGACCCGCGTTACCGCGAATGGATCAGGGAGTGGGGCGCTGACGCGGACCGTCGGATGTTCTGGCTTTTGCAGGTGCAGGCGGCGGTCGCCTTGGTCCTGACGGTCTCAGTCGTGCTTGCGGCGCATCAACCGCGACAGGATCTCGGTATTACCGATTTCCTGGGCGTGGCGTTGCTGATCGGCGCCCTCTCGGGCGAGGCGATTGCCGACGGGCAACTGCGCCGTTTCAGATCAAACCCCGCCAATTGCGGCAGAATATGCGAGCAGGGCCTATGGAGCCTGTCGCGCCATCCCAATTATTTCTTCGAATGGCTTTGCTGGTTCGCCTATCCGCTGATAGCCATCGACGTGTCGGGCGCAAATCCGCTGGGTTGGATCGCGTTGCTGGCGCCCGCCTGCATGTACTGGATTTTGGTCCACGTCTCCGGCATTCCGCCGCTTGAGGAACACATGCTGCGTTCGCGCGGCGCGGAATTTCGTGCGGTGCAGGCTCGCACGCGGCCGTTTTTTCCGTTCCCCAGGTGGTGAACGTCAGGTCGCGAATTTCGCGGTGACCCAGAACCCTGCGGTCGCGGCGATGGCGCCAAGCAGCGTTCCCCAGCCGGCATCGAGCACGGTGAGCTGGGTGGTCCAGTTTCGCAGCGTGGCCTGGTTGGTGAGGTCGTAGGTCAGGTAGGTGAAGAAACCGAAAAGCCCGCCGTAGAGCGCCGCATGCGTGAGGCCGCCGGACTTCAGCGCCGGAAGGACCGCGAAGATGACGAGGCCGACCGGATAGATCAGATAGAAGGCGACACCAGCCGTGAGGTTGACATTCGCCAGCAGGACATCGCCCAGGGTGGGCCGGTAGAAGCGGCTGGCCATCGTTCCAAGCCACACCATGTCGCAGAGCACGAAAACCGTGAGCGTCGCAAGATAGGCGGTGAGGTTAGTCATTTTCGAATACTCGTTGGTGAGATCGGCGGCGCGGACATGGGTGAGTCTTCGGGGTCAACGACGAAGCAGGCCAGCTGGATCACCTTGGGATGTCCGGGCGATTCGCTTGGGCCACGGAAGTCGCAGATTGCAGTGGGAAAACCCCCATGAAATCTTCGTAAGATTTGCATGGATTGCCGCCCCTGCGATTGCGAAAAGCCATGCAAAATAAGGGGAAGTCGACTTTTCGACCGCCTCCCGCCGCCGCTTTTCGCCCAGCGCCAACAGGCCAGCAGGACTGTCCGCGCCGGTGGCGCAGGGCTAGTATGACGGTTCGGTTCCACCGGAAGCATCACCGCCGTGCACGTGTCGCAGGTCATCAGGAAGAGCGTTCGCCATGCGCCGGGCCATATGCCCGGTGGAGAACGGGTGTGACCGATCGAATTTCAATTGCGGCGTTCGGAGGGTGGCCGGCGCGTGTTCCAGGCGGCAGGCGGCTGGCACGGCTGCTAGCCGTGCTTGGCCTCGCCGCCAGTTCCTCGGGCTGCCTCCTGACCAAGGATTTGCCCGATCCCGCGCTCGATATCCCCGAAGGCTACAAGGCGGCGGCCAAGCCCTCGAAGGCCGCCGATGCGCCGCCGACGCTCGACTGGTGGCGCGGCTTCCGTTCCCGGGAACTCACGGGGCTGATGGAGGAGGCGCAGACCGTCAATCTCGACATCGCCGCGGCCACCGCGCGGTTCAGGCAGGCCGATGCACAGGCGCGAATCACCGGCGCGGCGCTGCTGCCCGCCCTGAACGGCAACGGCCAGGAAACCTATTCCCGCACCTCGGGCTCCAGCGCCAGCGGCCTGACCAATGGCGGTCGCGAGGTGGTCAATTACTCGGCCTCGCTGAGCGCCAGTTACGAGCTGGATTTCTGGGGCAAGAATCGCGACGCCGCGCAGGCCGCCGAAGAGACGGCAGTCGCCAACCGTTTCGACCGCGACGTCGTCGCGCTGACCACGCTGACGACGGTCGCCAACGCCTATTTCCAGGTGCTGGCGGCGCAGGACCGGATTCGCACCGCGCAGCGAAACATCGCCAGCGCCGAACGCATCCTTGGTGCCATCAAGGACCGCCTCACGGCCGGCACCGGCAACGACCTCGACGTCGCCCAGCAGGAGAGCGTGCTTGCGAACCAGCGTGCGCTGGTGCCGCCGCTGCGGCAGACGCTGGACCAGAACATCAATGCGCTCGCCACTCTGGTGTCGCGGCCGCCGGAAGCGGTGCGGGTCAAGGGCGGGTCGCTCAACCAGATCGCCTCGCCGCGCGTCACGCCCGGGCTGCCGTCGGAATTGCTGACGCAGCGTCCGGATATCAGGCGGCAGGAAGCCCAACTGGCCTCGGCGACCGCGAATGTCGGCAGCGCCCGCGCACAGTTCTTCCCGAGCATTCAACTGACCGGGCAGGGCGGCTATCAAAGCTCGGCGCTGACGTCGCTGTTTCAGCCGCACGCCGCGTTCTTCAGCATGGTCGGCAGCCTGACCCAGCCGATCTTCGATGGCGGCAGGATTCTTGGCAATTTCGAACTCACCAAGGCGCGGCAGGACGAGTTGCTGCAGACCTACCGCAAGACCGTGGTGCAGTCCTTTGCCGACGTCGACAACGCGCTGTATTCGATCCGTCAGACCTCCGAGAAGCTGCGGCTGCAGCGCGAGGTGGTGGCGGCGTCGCGGCGGGCATTTCAATTGTCCGAGCAGCAGTTGCGGGCCGGCACTGCCGACATCGTAACCGTGCTAAATACGCAACTGACGTTGTTCCAGGCGGAGGATGCGCTGTCGCAGGCCCAACTGGCCCGGCTGCTGGCGATCGTCAGCCTCTATCAGGCGCTGGGGGGCGGCTGGGAGCCCAGGATGGAGAGGGCGGTCGATGCTCTTTAAGCCGGCAACAAAGGACGACGCGAAGACGGCGGGTAAGCGCGTGGCGCGCGGCATCGGTCGGCGAATGGTGTCGCTCACGATCACCCTGCTGATCCTCGGCGGGCTCGGCTATCTCGGTTGGAGCGCGTTTCAGCAGAAGCAGGCCGGCCGCGGCGGGCCCGGCGCACGCCCCGATCTCCCGGTGCCGGTGCTGGCGGCAACGCCTCGGACGCAGGACGTTCCGGTCTATCTCGACGCGGTCGGCTCGGTTCGCGCGCTGAACACGGTGACGGTGCGTGCCCAGGTCGACGGCAAGCTGATCAAGGTGAATTTCGTCGAAGGTCAGGACGTCAAGCAGGGCGATGTGCTCGGCGAGATCGATCCGGTGATCTATCAGGCGCAATACGATCAGGCGGTGGCCAAGAAGGCGCAGGACGAGGCGCTGCTCGCCAACCAGAAGCTCGATCTGGCGCGCTATCAGCAGCTTGCCACGTCGAACGCCGGTTCCAAGCAGCAGGCCGATACGCAGCGCGCGGTGGTGGCGCAGCAGGAAGCGCTGATCAATGCCGACCAGGCCGCGATCGACAACGCGAAAGCCACGCTCGGCTATACCAAGATCGTCGCACCGCTGTCGGGGCGCGCCGGCCTGCGCCAGGTCGACCAGGGCAACATCATCCGCGCCGCCGACGTGACCGGCCTCGTCATCATCACCCAGTTGCAGCCGATCGCGGTGCAGTTCAGCCTGCCGCAGCAGCAGATCGTGCGTGTCAATGCCGCCGCGTCCAAGGGCGTGCTGGAGGTTGACGTGTTCGGCAATGACGGCGTCACGGTCGTCGATACCGGGACGCTCAAGGGCATCGACAACCAGGTCGATCCGACCACCGGCACGCTGAAGCTGAAGGCCGAATTCCCCAACGGCAAGTTCCAGCTCTGGCCGGGGCAATTCGTCAATGTGCGGCTGAAGGTCGAAACGCTCGACAAGGCGATCGTGGTGCCGACCTCGGCGGTGCAGCGTGGACCGGCGGGCACGTTCAGCTACGTGATCGGCCCCGACAACGTCGCGACCGCCAAGCCGGTCGTGGTGACGCAGCAGAACGAACATGACGCCGTGATCGCAGGCGGCCTCTCGACGTCGGACCGGGTCGTGACCACCGGCTTCGCCAATCTGTCCGACGGCGCGAAAGTCTTGATCGGTACCGACGACCGCGCACCGTCGGCCGATCTCGCGCCGCGCAAGCGCAGCCGCAGTCCCGATGCCAAGGGCGGTCAACCCGCCGAAGGTCAAGGCAAGGAAGGGCGTGGCAAGCGCGGCGAGGGCGATCAGAAGGGGCAAACCGGACCCGCGCCGGCCGCCAAGTGAGAACGCAGCCATGAGCGTCTCCGAACCGTTCATCCGTCGGCCGATCGCGACCTCACTGCTGGGGATCGCGCTGATGATCGGCGGCGCGCTCGGTTATTGGGCGCTGCCCGTGTCGGCGTTGCCGCAGGTCGACTTCCCGACCGTACAGGTGACGACGCAACTGCCCGGCGCCAGCCCTGACGTGATCGCATCCCTGATCACGGCGCCGCTGGAGCGGCAGCTCGGACAGATTCCATCGCTGTCGTCGATGCAGTCGACCTCGTCGTTCGGCGTCAGCCAGATTTCGCTGCAGTTTGATCTGAACCGTGACATCGACGGCGCCACCCAGGACGTGCAGGCCGCGATCAACGCCGCCGCTGGAATTTTGCCGAAGAACCTGCCGTATCCGCCGACCTACGCCAAGGTGAACCCGGCCGACGCGCCGGTGCTGACGCTGGCATTGACGTCGGAGACGATTTCGCTGCGCGCGATGAGCGATATCGCCGACACGATTTTGGGCCAGCGGCTCAGCCAGATCTCCGGCGTCGGGCGCGTGGCGATCCTCGGCGGGCTGAAGCCTGCGGTGCGGGTGCAGGCGGATCTCGCCCGGCTCGCCGCCTATGGCATCTCGATGGAGGATTTGCGCAACGCCATCGCCGGCGCCAACGTGTCGGGGCCGAAGGGATCGCTCGACGGCGCGCAGCAGGCCTATACCATCGCCGCCAACGACCAGATCGCGGCGGCGGACGCCTACAAGCCGATCATCATCGCCTATCGCAACGGCTCTCCTGTCACGATCGGCGACGTCGCCATTATCATCGACGGGCTGGAAAACGATCGCACCGGCGGCTGGTATCAGGGCACGCCGGCCGTGATCATCGACATCCAGCGCCAGCCCGGCGCCAACGTGATCGAGGTCGTCAGGCAGATCCGCGCGGAAATCCCGAAAGTGCAGCGCGCGATCCCGGCCGGCGTCAATCTCACCATCGTCTCCGACCGCACCGTCACCATTCGCGCCTCGGTCCACGACGTTCAGTTCACGCTGATCCTGTCCGTGGTGCTGGTGACGCTGGTGGTGCTGCTGTTCCTGCGGTCGCTGCGTGCGACCCTGATCGCGGGCGTGGCGCTGCCGCTGTCGCTGATCACGAGCTTCGGCATCATGTATTTTGCCGGCTTCAGTCTCGACAATCTGTCGCTGATGGCGCTGACGATCGGAACCGGCTTTGTGGTCGACGACGCCATCGTGATGATCGAGAACATCGTCCGCCACATGGAGAACGGTGAGTCCGTGATGGAGGCGTCGCTGAAGGGCGCCAGCGAGATCGGATTCACCGTGATCTCGCTGACGGTGTCGCTGATCGCGGTGTTCATCCCGCTGCTGTTCATGTCCGGACTGGTCGGGCGCATGTTCCGCGAATTCGCGCTGACCTTGACCATCGCGGTCGTGACCTCTGCGATCGTCTCGCTGACGCTGACGCCGATGATGTGTTCGCGGTTGCTGAAGCATGTCGGCGAGGAGATGACAGTTCCGGGGCTCGCCGCCGTCAGTCGCTTCATCGATCGCACGGTCGAGGCCTACCATCGCACATTGCTGGTGGTGCTGCGGCACCAGCGCGCGACGCTGGCGGTCACGTTCCTGACCATCGCGGCGACGCTCGTGATGTACGTGATCGCGCCGAAGGGCTTCCTGCCGCTGCAGGACACGGCCTCGATCACAGCGGTGACCGAGGCCGGCGCCGATGTTTCCTTTGCCGAGATGCAGAGCCGACAGGCGGCGGCCGCTTCCGCGATCCAGGCCGATCCCGATGTCATCGGCGTGGTCTCGGTGATCGGGGCAGGCGCGGTCAACCCGACCACCAATGTCGGGCGGTTGGTGATGACGCTGCGGCCGCGCGGCGAGCGGCATGATGACATTTCCGTCGTGGTCGACCGGCTGAAGCAGCGCACGGCTTCGATCCCCGGCATGACCATCTATTTCCAGCCGGTGCAGGACGTGCAGATCTCGACCCAATCGAGCCGCTCGCAGTACCAATATACGCTGACCGGCACCGATGCCGCGCAGGTATCGCTGTGGTCGCAGAAGCTGGTCGCCGAAATGCGGCGCGATCCGCTGTTCCGCGACGTCTCCTCGGAAGCGCAGGAGGGCGGCCTGCGCGCCGCGCTGAACATCGACCGTCAGCGCGCGGGCCAACTCGGCGTCAGCCTGCAGGCGGTCAACGACACGCTCAACGACGCCTTCGCGCAGCGGCAGATTTCCACCATCTATGGCCAGGCCAACCAGTACCGCGTCGTGCTGGAAGCGTTGCCGGTCTACCAGCGCGATCCGTCGATCCTCTCAAAACTCTACCTGCCGGGGGCGGCGAGCGCCGTGGCCGGTACGCCCAACGCGCAGGTGCCGTTGTCGGCGGTGGCGACGCTGACCCGCACCACCGCGCCGCTGGCGATCTCGCATCTGGCGCAATTTCCAGCCGTCTCCCTCAGTTTCAACCTCGCGCCCGGCGAGGCGCTCGGCGATGCCGTCGAAGCGGTAAAAACAATCGAGAGCAAAATCGGCATGCCCGGCAGCATCGCCGGCGTCTATTCGGGCGATGCGGCCGAATTTTCAAAATCGCTGGCCGGGCAGCCATGGCTCATTCTGGCGGCGATCGTCACGATCTACATCGTGCTCGGCGTGCTCTATGAGAGCTACATCCACCCGATCACCATTCTCTCAACGCTGCCGTCCGCCGGCGTCGGCGCCATTCTGGCGCTGATGCTGTGCGGACAGGACCTCTCGGTGATCGGCCTGATCGGCATCATCCTCCTGATGGGCATCGTCAAGAAGAACGCGATCATGATGATCGACTTCGCGCTGGAAGCGGAGCGGCATCAGGGCATGTCGCCGAACGAAGCCATCGTGCAGGCCTGCCTGTTGCGCTTCCGCCCGATCATGATGACGACGTTGGCCGCGCTGTTCGGCGCGCTGCCACTGGCGATCGAAAGCGGCACGGGGGCGGAGTTGCGTTTTCCGCTCGGCATTTCCATCATCGGCGGCTTGCTGCTGAGCCAATTGCTGACGCTCTACACCACGCCGGTGATCTACCTGGCGCTCGACCGGCTCAATCGCAAGATCGAAAAGGCGGTGCCGGACCCCGGTCCCCCGGGACCGACCGTCGCCGGCGCGACCGAGGGGATGCAGTAGATGGCATCGATCTCGGAGCCCTTCATCCGCCGGCCTGTGGGCACCACGCTGCTGGCGATCGGGCTCTTTCTGGTCGGCATCGTCGCCTATGTCTTCCTGCCCGTTTCATCTGTACCCAACGTCGATTTTCCGATGATCCGGGTATCGGCGACGCGTCCGGGCGCGGATCCTTCCGTGATGGCGGCGACGGTTGCCGCGCCGCTGGAGCGGCGGCTCGGCCAGATCGCCGGCATCGACCGGATCACTTCGACCAGTTCGCTCGGCTCGACCAGCATCCAGTTGCAGTTCTCGATCGGCCGCGACATCGACCGCGCGGCGCGCGACGTGCAGGCGGCGATCAACGCCTCGCTGGCGGATTTGCCGAGCGACCTGCCGTCGCTGCCGCGGTTCCGCAAAGCCAATCCCGCCGCAGCCCCGGTGTTCGTGCTGGCGCTGACGTCGAAGACGCTGACGACCAGTGCGATGTACGACGTCGCCGATACCGTGATCGCGCAGCGCATCTCGCAAGTGCCCGGCGTAGGCGAGGTCTTCGTCTCCGGCGCCGACCAGCCGGCGGTACGGATCGCGCTCAATCCGGTGGCGCTATCGAACGCGGGAATCGCCACCGACGACGTGCGGCTCGCCATCGTCAACGCCAATCCGCTAGGTCCGGTCGGCATCTTCAACAGCGGCCGTCAGAGCGAGACGATCTCCACCAACAGGCAGATGCGAACCGCGGCCGAATTCCGCGACATCGTCGTCAAGAGCTCGTCCGGCAATTTCGTCCGCCTCGCCGACGTTGCCGACGTCGAGGATTCCGTCCGCAACAGCCGCTCGATCGCCTGGTTCAACAAGCAGCCCGCGGTACTGATCCAGATCACCAAGCAGGGCGACGCCAATGTGATCGACACCGTCGACCGGGTGAGGGCGCTGATCCCGGAACTCAAGCAATGGCTGCCGGGCGGCGTCGAGATATCGACGCTGGTAGATCGCACCGGAACCATCCGCGCCAGCGTGCTCGACATGCAGTACACGCTGCTGGCGACCGCTTTCCTGGTGATGCTTGTCGTATTCGTGTTCCTGCGGCGGCTGACGCCGACCATTGCGGCCGGCGTCTCGGTGCCGCTCGCGCTGGCCGGTACCTGCGCCGGGATGTGGCTCGCCGGCTTCTCGATCGACAATCTGTCGCTGATGGCGCTGGCGATCTCGGTCGGCTTCGTGGTCGACGACGCCATCGTGATGATCGAGAACATGTACCGTAACCTCGAGCAGGGCATGGCGCCGTACCCGGCCGCGCTCGAGGGCGCCAGGCAGATCGGCTTTACGGTGTTGTCGATCAGCCTGTCGCTGATCGCGGCGTTCACGCCGCTGATCTTCATGGACGGCATCGTCGGGCGGCTGCTGCGCGAATTTTCGCTGACGCTGACCTTTGCCATCGTGGTCTCGACGGTGGTCTCGCTGACCATCACGCCGATGATCTGCGCGCACTACATCAAGGAAGCGACTTCGGACCGCGCGACCTGGTTCGACCGCGCCATCGAAGGCACGCTCTCGCGCATCGTTGCGTTCTACACCTGGACGCTGCGCGCGGTGCTCGGTTTTCCGTTCCTGACGCTGCTGGTGTTCTTTGCCACCATCGCGCTGACGGTCGTGCTCTATATCAAGACTCCGAAGGGCTATTTCCCGACCGATGACAGCGGGTTCGTCATCGGCGCGACGCGCGCTTCGCCGGACACCTCGTTCCAGGCAATGCTGGGGTTGCAGCAGCAACTGGCCGACATCGTGATGGCCGATCCGGCGGTCGCCGGCATCGGCTCCTCGCTCGGCGGCACCGGAGGTCCCGGCGGCGGCGGTTCCAACCGCGGCACCATGTTCATCAGCCTGAAGCCGCCGGAGGAACGGGCGGGCCTGTCGACCGCGCAGGTGATCGACCGGCTGCGCCGCAGTCTCTACCGCGTTGCCGGTATTCGCTTGTTCATGTTCGCCGCGCAAGATATCCGCGCCGGCGGCCGGCAAAGCGATTCCGACTTCCAGTACACGCTGTCGAGCACCGACCTCGAGCTGCTGCAGAAGTGGGCGCCGCTGGTCGCCAAGCGCATGGAAACAGTGGACGGCATCACCGACATCTCCAGCGACCGCGACCCCGGCGGCCTGCAATTGTCGCTCGTGATCGACCGCAAGACCGCGTCG
>Ga0308175_100004017_pt1 | contig 10272 bp, 11 predicted proteins | sample PhyCR1_3_FD_203893 | JGI IMG/M metagenome (GOLD analysis project Ga0308175, IMG submission 203893) | Soil microbial communities from UC Gill Tract Community Farm, Albany, California, United States - DLSLS.C.R1 | ecosystem: Environmental > Terrestrial > Soil > Agricultural land | place: USA...
CTCCTGGAAGGCACGGAGGGTGGGCAGCCGGCGCAGGAACCGCTCCGACCAAGCGACGGCGACCGTGCGCAGCGTCCTTCGCCGGCCGGCTCCCGGATCGAGCGGACGGGCGGCCCGTTCGAGGCGCCGGAGCTCGGCCAGCAGCGCGGCGCGCTCGGCGTCAGCGAGTGGTGGGGGGGAGGACGTCATGAGGCTCGAGCGCGGCGCCTCGTGCAATCTCACTCCGCCTGCACCGGCACCCGGTGCCAGGCGTTGTTGGCGTACCCCTTCACGTTCCAGGTGTCCCACGCGGCGGCCGGCTGGGTGGCACCCGAGCTATCGCTCGCGCGCACCGCAAGCATGTGGCGGCCCCGTGGCAGCTCCAGCGTGACCTCCCACAAACACCAGGTCCATTCGCCGCCGGCCACCGCGATCTCGGCGCGCTGCCACTCGGAGCCGCCGTTGGGACTCACTTCCACCGAGGCGATCGCGCGCCCGCCCGAGCCCATGGCCCAGCCGCGCACCCGCACGCGCCCCGCCGCCACGGTCTGATCTCTGCCCGGCTCGAGGATGACGGCGTTGAGCGGCACCTCGCTCAGCGCGGTGCCGGAGGAGACATCGCGCGGGTCGCGGTGGTTCACCTGGTACTGGACCCGATAGGCCTTGGTCTGGAAGTAGTTCTGCGACGGCTCGGCGATGACGCTGATCCGGCCCAGCCACTTGACGCTTCGGGCGCCGATCCAGCCCGGCACCACGGCCCGAACCGGAAACCCGTGATCGGGCGGAAGCGCCGCGCCGTTGAGCTCCCAGGCGAGCAGCACGTCCGGACTCAGCGCCTTCTCGATGTCGATGGAGCCGCCGAACCCGAAACGGTGACCATGCCGCTCCACGCTGTCGAGGCCGGTGAACTCGACGAACCGCCCTTCGGGCTTCCAGCCGGCATTCCGCAGCACCGTCGCCAGCGCGACCCCCCGCCAGCATCCGGTGCTGATCGGCTCCGGCCCCCATGGCAGCTCGCCCGGGAGCGGACCGATCGCATAGTACTCGTCGCGCCGGAGACCCGCGCACACCAGCGTCGCCGGCACCTCGTGACGCGGCAGCGCGGCCAGATCGTCCAGCGAGAGCCGCAGCCGACGCTCGACGAGGCCATCGACCTCGAGCCGCCAGCTGCCGGCATCGATGGTGGGGGTGGGACCGTGGCTTCGGGTGAAGAAACAATCGGCGGAGGTGAGCAGCTCGTCCTGGCGGATCGGCCAGGTGGCGGAGTTGAGTCCCTCGGGGTCGTGGACCAGGCGGCGGCCGGTAGTCATGACACTCCAGAAGCGGGGTGGGTCGTGGGCCGAATGGTCGCCGAGACGCGCTCGATGGTCAAGCGCCCGGGCGGTCCAGGGATGCCGCCCTTTGGTTCACGGCAGCGAGGCCGGGAGATATCCCCGGAGCTCCCGCACCCACCAGGCGCCGGTCTTCCGCCGCTCCGACCAGGTGGTGAATCGGTAGTCGTAGTAGGCGAACCGGATGAATCGGGGCGCGGCGGCTCGAAACGGATTCGGGCCGACCAGCGCGGTCACGGCCGGCGCGCCGGCACGCAATCGCTCCGAAAGGGCCTGCAGCAGCGGCACCCCGCGCATCGGGTCCAGCGCGGCGAACCAGAGCTGCCAGTCGAGCCGAGGGTGATAAGGTTCGACGAAGGCCGGCGCGCGGGTCACAGGCCCCGGCTTGTAGCGCAGCCGCCAGGGCGTCCAGTGCGTGCTGTCGAGGCTGGCCTCCATCACGATCTCCGGGCGCTCGGTGGTCATGACCCGGAACAGGCCGTACCCGTTGAACGAGCGGAACGGTGCCACCCAGCCGAGCAAGGTCGCGCCCCACTCCGGCACCGTGGACGTGCCGCCGGCCGACGCGCTGGTATAGGCCAGCTCTGCCCAGGCGCTGAGCGCGCTCAGGACGGCGATCGGACCGACCAACGCCACCTGACCTGCGCGATGCCAGGGCGGGCCCGCCCACCCCGAATCGAGCCGGAGCGGGAGCCACCGGCCGATCACCCGATCGTCCAGCGCGGGCACGCACAGCACCACGGCGAGGAGGTTGAAGAAGCCGTAGTTGCCGGTCAGCGCGATGCCGGCCTGCAGCAGCACCAGCCCCCCGACGCCGGTGTACCTGAGCCGGCGGAATCGGTCGGGCACGAACAGGAGCCAGGGAGCGCCCAGCTCGATGGCGAACATGATCGCCGTCTGGATTCGATGAACCGAAGCCGGAAGCTGATGGGCATACCAGCCGATCCAGGTGGGAAGCGGCTGGGTCTCGAAGTGGTAGTCCAGCGCGGTGAGCTGCCGCCAGGTGGGGTCGCCGCTCAGCAGCTTGGTAGCGCCCGAGAGGAACATCAGCTTGAACAGGAGGAACACCAGCAGCCAGCGAATCAGCGGCGACGGCGGCGGCAGCTCCCGGCGCGGGCGCCAGCCGGACGGCCCCCACAGGAACGCGAGCACGCCGGTCTCCAGCAGCAGTGCGTCCCACTGGAACGAGAGGAAATCCTGACCGGCAACCGACAGCGACAGGTAGAGGAGCCAGGCGCCCGCCAGCGCGGCGCGAGTCGCGACCCCGGCCGTGATCAGAATCGCGAGCACCACGCCGGTCCACGCGGCGAGCGTGAGTGCCGTGTCCCCTGCGCCCAGCCAGAACACGGTCGGAAGCATGCGGTAGGCGGATCCGCCGTACATCGCGTGCGCCCGCTCGAGATACGGTCCCGCCGGCGTCAGCCCGCTCGGCCCGATGAGTCCGGCCACCTGCACGGCCAGCGAGGCGAACGCGACGGCATACACCAGCCCCACGAGACGCAGGAAGAGCCAGCGGGTAAGCTGCAGGTGGTCCGCTACCGAATCAGGCTCAGCCATAGCACGGCACCCACCGAGGCCAGCGCCACCAGGCGAAGCCCCAGAATCGCCTCGGCGGGCGCGCCCAGCAGCGCCGCAAAGACCAGCGCGGTCATGGACACCACGCTCGAGCCCATGCAGGCGAGCCGCCAGCCTTCGCGCCGGAGTCGCCGCTCCAGCACTGCCCGGCCGGCCAGGGGACGTCCAGCTACCGCGGCCCGGGCACGTGACCAGCGGCGATACCCTCGCTGCATCGCCAGGACGCTCAGCGCGGCGAAGAACACGAACAGCCCCCACCACACCCGGAAGTCACGCACGCCCACACCAGGACCGAGCGGTCAGGGGATCCGGCGTGGCTAGCTCGCCTTGGGTTTCCAGAGCGCGGCGTCGAGGATGGACCACAGGTGAATGATCCACCCCATGAGAATGAGCCACAGCGCAGCGGCCAGGCAGAACTGGATCAGCGCCATGACCAGGCGACCCTGCAGCAGCTGCCCGAGTCCCGGAATGAAGAAGCTCGCCAGCGCGGCGATCACGTTTCCCGCCGAGCCTTGACCGGCCATCGCGCCTTCCTTTCCGGGTACTGAGCAGCCGGAGACCGATTGAGGCATTCGCGGCCGACGCCGCCACGGCTGCACCTGCCAATGTCGGCTCTCCTCGCAAGGTAGGGTGTCCTGCCCGGCGCAAACAGGGCGTGTCGATCGGGCGGTCAACGCGGGGGCGCGCCCGTTCCCCTATGTTTCGGCAGCGCGTCTGGGAGTGGCAATGGACTGGTTCTCAGCGCCGGATTACCGGCTCACCCGATGGGTCCTCGAGCGTGGGATCGGGCTCATCTACCTGATCGCGTTCGTGGTGGCCCTGAACCAGTTCCCCGCCCTGCTGGGCGAGCACGGCCTGATGCCCGCGCCCCGGTTTCTCCGCCGGGTGAGCTTCCGCGAATTCCCCAGCCTGTTCCACTTCCGGTACTCCGACCGCCTGCTCCAGGTAGTCGCCTGGGTCGGGATCGTCCTTGCCGCGACGCTCGTGGCCGGCCTGCCCCAGCGCGGGCCGCTCTGGCTGCCCATGGTCGTGTGGCTCGTGCTCTGGGTGCTGTATCTCTCGATCGTCAACATCGGGCAGGTGTTCTACTCGTTCGGGTGGGAATCCATCCTGCTCGAAGCGGGATTCTTCGCGATTCTGCTGGGCAATGCGCGGACGGCCCCCGCGTTTCCCGTGCTGCTGCTGTTCCGCTGGCTGGCGTTCCGGGTCGAGCTGGGAGCGGGCCTCATCAAGCTCCGCGGCGACCCCTGCTGGCGCGACCTCACCTGCATGGACTATCACCACGAAACCCAGCCGATTCCCAATCCGCTCAGCCGGTACGTGCACCTGCTGCCCCGGGTGTTTCATCGCGCCGAGGTCGTGGGCAACTACGTGGCCCAGCTGGGCGCGCCGTTCCTGCTGTTCCTGCCCCAGCCGATCGCGGGTCTCGGCGCCGTCGTCATGGTCGCCACCCAGGCCTACCTGGTGGTGAGCGGGAACTATGCGTGGCTCAACGTCCTCACCATGGTGGTCGCGGTTTCCGCTCTTCCTGACCGATTCATCGGCGCGGTGGTGCCGGCGTCCTCGTCATCGGCGTTGCTCGCTCCACCGCTCTGGTATCTGTCGGTCGTCCTGCTGGTGACGGGCATGGTGGCGGTGCTGAGCTACTGGCCGGTGGCCAACCTGCTCGCCCGCCGCCAGCTCATGAACTATGCCTTCAACCGGCTTCATCTGGTGGGCACCTACGGAGCGTTCGGCAGCATCACGCGGCAGCGCTACGAAATCATCCTCGAGGGCACCGGCTCGGCCAGTGTATCCCCCGAGACGGAGTGGCGGGAATACCGGTTCAAGGCCAAGCCGGGTGATCCGTGGCGGCGACCGCGCCAGATCGCCCCGTATCATCTGCGGCTCGACTGGCTCATGTGGTTTGCGGCGCTCTCCCCCAACTACGCCGAGCCGTGGTTCCGCGAGCTGGTGGTCCGGCTGCTCGCCGGCGACCCCATGGTGCTCCGGCTGCTGGGACGGAATCCCTTTCCCGAAGAGCCGCCGCGGTGGATCCGGGCCCGATTCTACCACTACCGATTCACCAGCCGCGCCGAGCGTCGGGCCACCGGCGCCTGGTGGGCCCGGGAGCTCGCCGGCGAGTTTCTCGCGCCCGTCAGCCTGGCGAAGCGGACGCCGTGAGCTCGGTGCGCGAGGTCGAGAGCGCCCGCCAGCCGAGCACGATGGCCGCCGCATAGAGCACGAACCCCGCGAAGTAGACCCAACCGCCGATTTCCTGATCCCGCGCCAGCCACCCGGCCTGGCCGAGCAGCTGGGCCCAGTCGTGCTCTCCCCCTCCTACCAGGGGCAGCTCCTGGGCCCGGGCATCCTTGATGTAGACCGAGATGTTCCAGCAGTTCTGCCCCATCCACCAGAGCGGCACCGTGGCGCCGTGCCGATCGCCTTGCCGCCACAGCGCCAGGGCGAACGCCAGCGGCACCAGCAGCTGCATCAGCGTGCCGCCCAGGAGCGTGAGAGTCTCGCCGCCAAAGGCGAACACCAGATGGCCCGTCTCGTGGATGGCCAGGTCCAGGCTGTCGAGCCAGCGATAGGTATCGGGCGTTTGAAGGCAGCGCCAGCCATAGAGCGCGAGGACCGCCGTCAAGGCTGCGCGCCAGCGGCGCTCCGCCAGGGACCATGCGTGCGTGGCTGCCAGACGTCCTCCTCAGTTTGAGCGCAAGAATCAGGGCGCGATGCAGGCGCGCATCGGGTAGTATGCCGGCGTCAGGAAGGTCCGAGCGAGGGCCCGGGCACCATCAACAGAATATTGACGACGGGAAAGGGACACCACATGAGACAGCTCACGAAAGCGGCCGCCGGCCGGACCCCTGGCTCCACGGACACCATTCGCTTTGCCGCCGGCCGTTGCGGGCTCGGCGCGCTGGTGGTGGCCCGGAGCGGCCGCGGCGTGTGCGGCATCCTGCTGGGCGACGAGCCCGAGGACCTGATCGCCGACCTGGAGCGCCGCTTCCCCGGTGCCGTCGACTCCAGGCACGACCCCGAGCTTGCGGACGCCCTGCACCGGGTGGCGACCCTGATCGAGAACCCCGCCGCCGAGCTGGGGCTGCCGCTCGATCTTCGCGGCAGCGATTTCATGCAGGAAGTCTGGCAGGCGCTGCGCGACATTCCGGTCGGCACCACGGCGACCTACGGCGAAGTGGCCCGCCGCATCGGGGCGCCTGCGTCCGCCCGCGCGGTGGCCAGGGCATGTGCCGCCAACCCCCTGGCCGTGGCGGTGCCGTGCCATCGGGTGGTGCGGGCCGATGGTGGGCTCTCGGGTTACCGCTGGGGCGTGGAGCGGAAGCGGGCGCTCCTCGCCCGGGAGGCGGTCTCATGAGTGCCACGGCTCTGGTGAGCGGCCGCCCGTCGGCGGCGGTGGACTGGGACGGGGCCGCGCTCGAGCTCGACCAGTACGGCTGCACAGTGCTCGAGCGCCTGCTCTCGCCGGCGCAGTGTCAGGCGCTGGTCGCGCTGTACACCGACGAGTCCCGGTTCCGAAGCCGCGTGGTGATGGCCCGGCACGGCTTCGGCCGAGGGGAGTATCAGTACTTTCGCTATCCGCTCCCTGCACCGGTTGCGGCGCTCCGCACGGCGGTGTACCCTCGCCTGGCGCCGATAGCCAATCGCTGGAACGAGGCGCTGGGCCTCGAGCCGCGCTACCCGGCCGACCACGCCCACTATCTGGCCCGCTGCCACGCCGCGGGCCAGCGCAAGCCCACCCCGCTGCTGCTCCGCTACGAGACCGGCGACTACAATTGCCTGCACCAGGATCTCTATGGCGCCCACGTGTTCCCGTTGCAGCTGGCCGTGCTGCTCTCCGAGCCCGGCCGGGACTTCACCGGCGGGGAATTCCTGATGACCGAGCAGCGGCCCCGGATGCAGTCCCGGGCCGAGGTGGTTCCACTGCGCCAGGGGGATGGGGTGGTGTTTGCGGTGCATCATCGGCCGGTCCGGGGCACCCGTGGGAGCTACCGGGTGAACCTGCGCCACGGAGTGAGCCGGATCAGGTCGGGCCGCCGCTATACAATCGGCATCATCTTCCATGACGGTGAATGAGAGGAGAAGCTTCGAGGCTGGCCGGCTGAATGAACGGAGCGCGCCGGGCCGCCCGGCTGACCGAGCCGAGCGGCGGAAACTCCGCCCCGTTTCCGGGCGTAGGATGCCCGGTCTGCTATTCGATGTCCATCCACCCGGAGGTCTGGTGCGTCACGCTGCCGTTGCCCTGCTGCCCCTGGTGCTGCTCGCTCATCCTCGCCCCACCCCCACCCCCACCCCCACCCGCGCCCCCCGCGACGGCGCCGACTTGGTCCGCCAGATGCACGCCCGCTATGACGGTGCCTGGTATCGCACGCTGACCTTCACCCAGACCACCAGCTTCCCCGGCGAGCCGGACCAGACCTGGTACGAGGCCGGCACCATCCCGGGCAAGCTTCGGATCGATATCGAGCCACTCGACAGCATGACCGCCATCCTGTTCGTCGGCGATTCGACCGTCGTGTTCAAGCATGGCCATCGGGTCAACGGGCGCCGTGATCGGAATCTGCTGATGACGCTGGGCTTCGACGTCTACCGCCAGACGCCCGACACGACCGTGGCTCAGCTCGCGGCGGCCGGGATCGACCTCGGCAAGGTGCGGGAAGATCGGTGGAGGGGCACCAAGGTGTGGGTCGTAGGCGCCGAGGCGGGCGACACGGCGAGCAGCCAGTTCTGGATCGAGCAGCAGCGTCTGCTGTTCGTCCGGCTCATCGAGGCCCATCCCGCCAAGGACTCGACCGCGCCGGCCGACCTCCTGGATATCACCTTCGAGAACTACCAGCGCCTGGCCCGCGCCTGGGTCTCGCCCAAGGTGGTCATCAAGCTCAACGGCAAGGAGGTGCAGCGGGAGGAGTACCGCGACATCCAGGCCGATCGGCCGTTGCCGGCCGACCTGTACGATACGGAGACCTACCGTCCGGCAGCCTGGATCCGGGCGCGCTAGGGCCAATGGCGCGTCCGGCCGAGCCCGGCCAGATTCGGGAGGCGTGATCGTCCGACATGATCGTTTCCCCTCTGGATGTCTGGAGTCTCCCCATGGTTCGCACTCTCACGGTCGGCGCCTCGAGCCTTGCATCGCTCGTCGCCATGGCGCTGGCCTGCTCCGACGCCGACACACCCGTCTCGCCTTCGGTGGCCGCCCTCAAGCGCGGCACCGCGCCTACCCTCACCCCGCAGCAGAGTGGGACCACCAACCGGCTCCAGGCCATCAGCCCGGTCAATGCCCGCGTGGCCTGGGCCAGTGGGACCGGCGGCACCTACGTCGTTACGACCAATGGCGGAGCCACCTGGCGCGCGGGCGTGGTGCCGGGCGCCGAGGATCTGGAGTTCCGTGATGTCGAAGGAGTGAGTGAACGGGTGGCCTATCTCATGGCCGCCGGCCCAGGGGAGGACTCGCGGATCTACAAGACGACCGATGGCGGCGCGCACTGGGCGCTGCAGTTCCAGAATCACAATCCCGGCGCGTTCTACGACTGCTTCGCCTTCTGGGACCAGAAGCGCGGCATCACCTTCAGCGACGCCGTGAACGGCGTGTTCCCCGCGATCCGTACCACGAATGGCGCGACCTGGCAGCTCATCGGTGCTCGCCTGCCCGCGGCACAGGATGGGGAGGCCGCATTCGCCGCCAGCGGCACGTGCGTGGCGGTACAGGGCGGTAAGCGGGCGTGGATCGCCACCGGGGGTGCGGCCCGCGCCCGGGTCCTCGCGACCACCGACGGCGGGAACAGCTGGACCGCGTACGACACGCCGATCACCCAGGGCACCCCGATCTCGGGGGGCATCAGCATCGCGTTTCGGGACCCGCACCACGGCATCCTGGCCGGTGGGGATCTGGGCAGCAGCAACGTGCCCACCGACAACGTGGCCGTGTCGCGCGATGGCGGCGCGACCTGGACGCTCGCGGCCCACACGCCGTTTGCGAGCGCGGTGTACGGCCTGGCCTACGTGCCGGGCTATGGCCAGCGCACCGTGGTCGCCACCGGTCCGGCGGGCGCGGCGTGGTCGTCCGACGAGGGCGGCTCGTGGACCAGCCTCCCTGGCGTGTCCGGCTTCTGGGCCGTGGGCTTCGCGGGCCGCGGCGCCGGGTGGCTGGTGGGCGTGAACGGAACGATTCTCAAGGTCAGCTTCTAGGGGCAGGTACCCGCGACGCCGCCGGGGGCGATTCCCAGCGGCGCCACGCGGCGTCAGGGCTCGACGATGACGTGCCCGGTCATGAACGGGTGCGGCGTACAGTGGTAGGCGTAGTCACCCGGCCGCTCGAATACCCGTTCGTAGGACCGGCCGGGCTCGATGAGCCCGGAGTCGAAGCTGCCGTCATCGGCGGTAACCGAGTGCTGGAGCTGGTCGCTGTTGGTCCACCGCACGGTGGTGCCGGCGCGCACGTGCACGGTGCGGGCATCGAAGGTGAGGTTCGCGATGCGCACGGTGGCGCCGGCCGCTACGCCGGCCGGGGCGGCCCGCTGGGTGGTGTCCGTCGCTGCCGGCTGTTTGCCGGTGCCGCGGTGACCGAAGTAGCGGGACAGGGTGAACGGGATGGTGAATTCGAACCCCGCCATGTGGGCCCCGCTCACCCCGCGCGAGGCGCCCTCGATCGAGGCGCTTTGCGTATTGGTGACCTGGATCGAAAAGGTGTGGGGGCTGTACGGGATCCGAAGCTGCGCGCCCGCGCCCCACGCCGTGCCCAGCCCGGCGCCTGCCGGACCGTTGACGATGCCGAACACGTCACCCGCGAGGCTCAGCCAACTCGTCACCCGTACCACCGCCCCCGAGCCGACTCCCCAGAGCGAGCGCTGCACGTCGTAGCCGTTGGTCATTCCCCGCACCGTCCCCAGCAGCCGCAGCGGGCCGATCCGTCGGGCCAGGGTCACCTCGCCGTCCACGCTCTGGGGGGCAAAGGCATAGCCCGCCGTGGCGGTGAGGTCGAGCGGCGCGCCGGCGCCCTCCCGCAGCACCGGCCGCCGGAGCGCGAGCTGATACTCATTGGGGATCCCGGTGAACACCGTCGAGTTGGTGGCGTAGTCGAGATCCACGTTGAATCCGTACGGAAGCCCGGTGGCCAGCCGGAAGTTGGGAAAGCTGGTGACCTTGCGGGCCGGCGGCGGACTGACCTCGAACCGGTGCAGGAAATTGAACTGGATCACTCCGGTCGGGACCGTCCACCCGTCATCCAGGTTGGGCGTCCGTTCGAGCACGCCTTGCGCCCGGGCGGCGGGCCCCATGCCCGCGAACAGCGCCGCGAGCGCGAGCGCGCGCGTCATTGGGCCGTCACCGTGAGGGTGCCGTGCATGAAGGGATGGATGCGGCAGGTATAGGGGTAGGTCCCCGGCGCGCC
>Ga0308175_100004018_pt1 | contig 10271 bp, 6 predicted proteins | sample PhyCR1_3_FD_203893 | JGI IMG/M metagenome (GOLD analysis project Ga0308175, IMG submission 203893) | Soil microbial communities from UC Gill Tract Community Farm, Albany, California, United States - DLSLS.C.R1 | ecosystem: Environmental > Terrestrial > Soil > Agricultural land | place: USA...
GCTGCGAAGGACCACGGCTCCGCGGCGCGTCGCGACCGCGGTGATCGGACTGTCGGCGTCGTCGAAGGCCACGACGCTGCGCCCGCCCTCCGGCGCGGCGGCGGCAAGCAGCGCCAGCACCGCCTGGAGCGAGAAGTCGCCGCCGGCGGCGACGGCCTGGGCCAGCGTCGGCGCCTCGCGGCGCGCGCGGGTCACGCGCCAGAGCGCCATCCGGCTGCCCTCGATGTGGGCCTTCAGCTTGCGCCGGCCGCCGCCGGCGAACAGCGCGGACAGCTCGCCCGGCGTGCCGCTCAGCCGGAACGCGACCTTCGCCTCCGATGCGCCGGGCTCGATCGCCGCTCCGTCGTCGCCGAGCTCCACCCGCCAGGTCGCTGCGTCGTTGACGGTCAGCTGGTAGGCGACGGGCCGGCGGACCGCATGCGCCTGGACGGGCGCCAGCGCGAGCAGCACCTCCGCGCCCAGGGCCGCGTCGGAGCGGCCGACGTGGCGGATCGCCTCGCGCAGCCAGGAGCCGTCGCCGGCCGCGAACGGCACGACCGCCTTGACAGGGAACTCGGGTAGATGGGCGTACGGGTCCGGCGCCGCGGCGGAGGCTGCGGCGGCCTGCTGGGCGGCCAGGACGCGGGCGAGCTCGTCGCGGCGCACCGCCGGCTCGACCGCCGGCGGCGGCGGCGCCTGGGAGGGCGGCTCGTCGGCCTCGGCCGGCGGCGGCGCCTGCTCGCGAAGCCGCTCGGCGGCGCGCGTGAGGTCCTCGATGTCAACGGTGGGCGGCGGCGCGCGCAGCGCCTCGAGCTCCGCGATCGTGGCCTCGAGCCGCTCGCGCTCGGCCGCGAGCTTGGCCTCGCCGGCAGCTCGCAGCTCCTGCTCGCGGCCAAGCTCTGATTGGGCAGCGCCGTGCTGGGCCTGCTCGCGCGCGAGCTCGGCCTGCAGGGCGATGTGGTCCGCCTTGCGGCGCTCGAGCTCCTGCCGGACGGCCTCGTGCTCGGCGAGCGCCGCCTCATGGTCGGCCCTGACGCGCTCCTGGCCGGCGAGCGCCGCCGCGTGCTCGTCCAGCGCGCGCTCATGCTCGGAGCGCGCGGCCTGGTGCTCGGCGACCGCCGCCTCGCGCTCGGCCAGCGCCGCCTCGCGCTCGGCCAGCGCCGCCTGGTGCTCGGCGACCGCCGCCTCATGCTCGACGCGCGCGGCGCCGTGCTGCTCGCGGTCGCGGGCGAGCTCACCCTCGGCGGCCGCGAGGCGGGCGCGCGCCTCGTCGCGCTCGGCCCGCGCGGCCTCCAAACCGGCACGCGCGTCGTCGCGCTCTTCCCTCACTGCCTCCAATCCGGCGCGTGCGTCGTCGAGCTCCTCCCGCACCGCCTCGAAACCGGCGCGGGCGTCGTCGCGCTCGGCCAGCGCCGCCTCGCGCTCGGCCCGCAGGCGCTCGAGCTCGTCGCGCGCCGCCGAATGCAGGCGCTGCTCGGCGCCGAGATCCTCGCGCAGCGCGTCCGCGGTGCCCGCCAGCTCGGCCACGCGCGCGTCGAGGTCGCCCGCGACCTGCTCGCGCAGCGCGTCGATCGCCGTCTGCAGCTCGGCGACGACCTCGAGCACCGCTGCCTGCCTGCTCGTGGCCCCGGCGAGCTCGCGCTCCAGCTCGCCGACGCGCTCGCGCTCGTCCGCCAGCGCGCGCTCGGCCTCCGCGCGGGCCGCCTGCTCGGCGGCAAGGCGGTCCGACAGCGCCGCTGCGGCAACCGCGAGCTGCGGCCGCAGCCCGGCCAGCGCATGCTCGACCGCGGCGATCTGGGCCGCGAACGCCGTCCGCTCCGCCGCGATCCTGGCCGCGAGCTGCGGGTCGGCCGAGACCGGCGGCGCACTCCCGGCGCGCGCGACGGACTCCAGCTCGTGCCGGAGCGCCGCGATCTCCGACTGGCGCGACTGGAGCTCGCTGCGCAGCCCGCCGAGCTCGTCCTCGGCGGCCCGTGCGCGTTCCAGGCGCTCCGCCACCTCGGCCTCGACCTCGCTCAACAGCGCGGCCCGCTGCTCGGCGGCAACGAGCCGCACCCGCAGCTCCTCCAGCTCGCGCCGCGAACCCGTCTCGGCATGCGCGGCCCGGGTCTGAGCCTCGGAGCGCAGCGCCTGCTCGGTGTGCTCGCGCCGGCCGGAGGCGATCAGCTCCTTCTCGCGCCGCTCGAGGTCGGCGGCGAGCGCGTCGCGCTGCGTGCGCGCCGTCGCGAGCTCGCCCTCGACCGCCGCCAGGCGGCCCTTCAGCGTGGCCGCTCCGAGCTCGGCCTCGCGCAGCAGCTCGCGAAGCTCCTCCTCGGCCAGCTCGGCGCGTCGCGCGCGGCGCTCGGCCAGGACGACCGGATCGACGACGTTGTCCGGGTCGTTCACGGGCCATCACGCTACGCACGCGCGCGGACGGTTTGTGCGCGGACCTCCGCGTCAGTCGGAGGAGCTGCCGCTGCGGTTGCCGGCGACGAGGGCGCCGGCGATCGCGACGCCGAGGACGCCGCCCGCGATCGCGAGGTTGCGCGTCGACGCGGCGCTGCGCAGCTTGCGGCGCATGAAGAACTTCCCGACGTGCCAGACGATGAAGCCGAGAACCTTGTAACCCATGCCCTAGACGCTACCCCTCCGAGCGCTGCCGCAACCGATGGGCCAGGCGCGACTGCAGCGACCACAGCTCGATGAAGCCGGGCGAGGCCTGCTGGTGGAAGAGGGCGCCCCCGGACTCGAACGTCGCCAGCAGCGCGTCGTAGACCGCGTTGGGCGAACGGCGGGTCACCGGGCGGACGTGGCCCTTGTAGAGCTTCAGCCCGATCGTGCCGGTCACCTGGGCGTTGACCGCCTCGATGTAGGCGTCGAGGTCCGTGCGCAGCGGCTCCCACCAGAGCCCCGCGTAGACGAGGTAGGCCCACTGCTGGTCGACCCGCGGCTTGAACTGGTTCTGGTGGATCGTGCCGACGAGCCGCTCGAGCTCTGCGTGGGCGGTCAGCAGGATCGTCGCCGCCGGGACCTCGTAGATGTCGCGCACCTTCAGGCCGACGATCCGGTCCTCGACGTGGTCGACGATGCCCACGCCGTGGCGGCAGCCGATCTCGGCGGCGCGCTCGAGCAGCTCGACGAGCCCCAGCCGCTCGCCGTTGAGCGCCACCGGGACCCCGCGCTCGAACTCGACCTCGACGATCTCCGGCTCGTCGGGCGCGTCCTCGGGACGCGTGACGAGCTGGAACACGTCGTCCTCCGGCGCGTGGTGGATGTCCTCGATCCAGCGCCCTTCCGACGAACGGCCCCAGAGGTTGTCGTCGATCGAGTACGGCGGCGTCTCGACGCCGCCCTTGACGGGGATGTTGTGCTTGCGCGCGTACTCGATCTCCTCGTCGCGGCCCATCGCCCAGCCGCGCACCGGCGCGATCACCTTCAGCTCCGGCGCGAGCGTCGCGACGGTCGCCTCGATGCGCACCTGGTCGTTGCCCTTGCCGGTGCAGCCGTGGGCGACCGTGTCGCAGCCGTGCTTGCGCGCGTACTCGACCGCGAGCTTGGCGATCAGCGGCCGGCCGAGCGCGGTGAAGAGCGGGTAGCCGAGCCCGTAGACGGCGTTGGCCTTGATCGCGGGGACGACGAAATCGCGGGCGAACTCCTCGCGCGCGTCGACGACCTCGGCCGCCACCGCGCCGAGCTGCGTCGCCTTGCCCTTGACGACGTCGTAGTCCTCGCCCGGCTGGCCGAGGTTGATCGTGAGCGCGACGACCTCGGCGTCGTACTCGTCCTGGATCCACTTGAGCATCACGCTCGTGTCCAGGCCGCCCGAGTACAGCAGCAGCACGCGGCCGACCTCGCCGGGGTCTGCCTCGTAGCTGGCGGTCCGGGTGTGCGGGGTTCTCGTCTCGGCGGCGCTCATGGAGCGCTGGAGCCTAGCTTCCAGGCTCGCGCTCTGGTTGAGTCGCGCCATGTCTAGCCAGATTCGCCGGCGCGCCACCTGCCTCGTGACGTTCGCGCTCCTCCTGACGACCGCCGGGACCGCCGCCGCCGCGAGCTGCGACTCGACGGCGCTGACGGACGAGGACGCCACGACCTGGACATCGAACGCCTACGGCGGCCTGCGGTCCGACGGGTTCGTCTACCTCGGCGTGCCCTACTTCAGCATCCCGCCCGACATCAGCTACCAGGTCGCCGACAACAACGCCTGCCAGCTGGAGGACAGCGGGCGCGAGCTCGTCTATCCGACCCAGACGATCGCCTCGCTCGAGGTCACGCCGAAGGTCTTCGTCCCCAGCGGGAACCTGCCGCGCTTCGCGCGCGTGCTCGTGATCCTGCACAACGCCGGCGGCCAGCCGCGGACAGTCGATCTCTACCGCTTCCACGAGCCGACCTACGGCGACGGGCACACCGAGTACGTCGACGAGAGCGGCGGCGACGGCATCTTCGACCGCCAGGACGCGTGGTTCACGATGCGTGGCGACGCCACCCCCACGATCCCGTGGGACGCGCTCGTGATGCAGGGCTCGTCACTGCGCGCCGACGACAGCGACTTCCTCTTCAACGGCGAGCTGGTCACCGATCCCGGACCACCGCCGTTCGACGCCGCGCTGCGCCCGGACGAGCCGACCGAGCAGTACGCGGGGGTCCAGCTGGCGCCGGGGCAGACGAAGGTCTTCATGACGCTCGGCGCGCAGCGCGGGCAATCCGGGACGGCGGGCGACCGCACGGTCATCAGGGCGGCCGCCGAGGAGCTGGCCGCCGAGCCCGATGCGATCTTCTCCGGGATGTCGGACAGCGAGCTGCGCGGGCTGCAGAACTTCGCCCCGCCCGATGCGGACTTCGACGGCGTCGGCAACGCGATCGACGTCTGCCCGGTCGCGGCCGATCCAGGCCAGGCCGACCTCGACAAGGACGGCATCGGCGACGCGTGCGATCCCGACACCGACGGCGACGGCGTCCTCGACGACATCGAGCGCGCCCGCGGCACCGATCCGCGCAAGTCCGACAGCGACGGCGACGGAACCGCAGACGCCGCCGACGGCTGCCCGCTCAAGGCGGGCACGGGCACCGACGGCTGCCCGATCGCGACGGCTCCTGCGCCGTCGGACAACGCGGCGCCGGGGCTGAGCCTGCGCGCGCCCGCGTCGGTCAAGCGCTCGCGCCTGCGCAGGGGCGTGAGCGTCACGGTCACCGTCACCGAGCCCAGCAGCCTGGTCCTGCGCGCGCTCGTGACCGCGAAGTCCGCCGTCGCGGCGAAGGCCGGCGACCTCGAGGTCGCCACGGCGACCCGCGGGCTCGCCGCAGGATCGCGGTCCGTGAAGCTGCGGCCCAGGCGAAAGCTCGTGCACGGCGCCAAGCGCCTGCGCCTCGAGGTAACCGCGACGGACGCAGCTCGCAACCGCTCGGTGCGCTCGATCACGATACGGGTCAAGCGCGGCTGACTGGGGTAGTCCGCCGGCATGAGCCACGATCCCGACGAGGGTGCAGACCAGGTCGGCCACGGCGAGGCCTCCCTGGGCGACGCCCAGTCCTCCAACCCGCCGGACGACCCCGAGATGATCCGCGACGACGCGCCCGAGGTCGACACCGACACCGAGTACGAGGGCGAGGATCCGCCGCCGCCCGAGGAGCGCGGCAACGAGGACCCGGCGCCGAACGCGCCCTAGGGCTGCAGCACCGAGCGCAGCCGGCCGACGGCGTCGTCGATCTCGGCCTCGCCGACGACCAGCGGCGGCAGCAGGCGGATCGTCGCGGGGCCCGTGGCGTTCACGACGAGGCGCTGCTCGAGCAGCGCACGGCGCACGAGCACCGGTGCGTCGCCGTCGACGTCGAACGCGCACATGAGGCCCATGCCGCGGACATCGCGGGCGCCCGGGAGCGTGGCGAGCTGCGCGCGCAGGTGTTCGCCGAGCGAGATCACGCGGCGCAGCAGCTCCGGGTCGGTCAGGACGTCCAGCGCGGCGTTCGCGGCCGCCGCGGCGACCGCTCCGCCGGCGAAGGTCGAGCCGTGGTCGCCCGGGACCAGGACGTCGCGCAGGCGCTCGCCGGTGATCAGCGCGCCGATCGGCAGGCCGCCGCCCAGCGCCTTCGCGGTCGTGATCGCGTCCGGCACGACACCCGACCACTCGTGCGCCCAGACCTTGCCGGTGCGCCCGAGGCCGGTCTGGATCTCGTCGAAGATCAGGCTCGCGCCATGGCGGTCGCAGGCCTCGCGGATCGCGCGCAGGACCTCGTCGTCGATGACGTGGACGCCGGTCTCGCCCTGGATCGGCTCGATCAGGACGAGCGCCGTCCGCTCGTCCACGCTGTCGGCGATCGCGGCCGGGTCCAGTGCCCGGAACCCCGGCACCAGCGGCGCGAACGGCGCCTGCTTGGACTCCTGCGGCGTTGCGCTCAACGCTCCGTACGTCCGCCCGTGGAACGCGCCCCGCGCCACGATCACGTCGCCGCCCTGCCGCGCCTTGCGCGCGACCTTCAGCGCCGCCTCGACGGCCTCGGCGCCCGAGTTGGTGAAGAACACGCCGCCGCCACCGCCGAACAGGCCGGTCAGCCGGCCCGCCAGCCGCTCCATCGGCTCGGTGTAGAACAGGTTGCCGACGTGCATGAGCCGCCCCGCCTGGGCGCGGATCGCCTCGACCACCGCCGGATGGCAGTGGCCCACCGACGACACGCTGATCCCGCAGAGGAAGTCCAGGTACTCGTTGCCCGCGTCGTCCCACAGGCGCGCGCCCTCCCCCCGCTCGAAGCGCACGTCGTAGCGCGCGTAGGTGTTGAGGAGGCTCACTGCCGGATCTTGGTGCCGACGCCGGCGTCGGTGAACAGCTCGAGGAGCAGGGAGTGCGGCACGCGGCCGTCGACGATGTGCGCGAACGTGACGCCGCCGTGCAGCGCGTCGACGCACGCCTGCAACTTGGGCCGCATCCCGCCGCTGACGCCGTCCAGCGCCTCGACCACGTCGGCGGCGGTCGCCTCGCTCACGATCGTCGACACATCCGGGGGGTCGCGCAGCCAGCCGGCCACGTCGGTGAGGAACATCACCTTGTAGGCCTTCATCGCGCGCGCGACGGCGCCCGCCGCCTCGTCGGCGTTGACGTTGTGCGAGTTGCCCTCGCGGTCGGCGCCCACCGACGCGATGACCGGGATGTAGTCCTGGGCGATGTGGTCGATCACGTCCGTGTTGACGCGCTCGATCCGCCCGACGAACCCGACGTCCTCGCCTGCCGGCCCCGTCTGCGTCGCCACGCGGAAGAGCAGCCCGTCGTCGCCGCACAGGCCGACGGCCGGCTGGCCGTGGCGGTTGAGCCGCAGCACGATGTCCTTGTTGACCTTGCCGACGAGGACCATCTTCGCGACCTCGACCGTCGCCTCGTCGCTGACCCGCAGGCCGCCGACGAACTCGACGGGCATCTGCAGGCGCTCCATGTAGGACGTGATCTCCGGCCCGCCGCCGTGGACGACGACCGGGTTGAGCCCGACGTACTTGAGCAGCACCACGTCGCGCGCGAACTCCTCGCGCAGCGCGGGGTCCTCCATCGCCGCCCCGCCGTACTTGATGACGACCGTGCGACCGTGGAACTCCCGGATGTAGGGGAGCGCCTCGAGGAGGGTCGCGACGTCGCGAGCGGGGGCCATGACCCCATTCTGCCTGCAGCGGGTGCCCGGGGGCGGCGTGGTGCCGCCGCCCCCGGGGTCCGCGTGTTACCCCTGCGTACGCTTGTGGCGGTGCTTGGAGTGGTGCCTGGCCTTCGCCCTGCACCGCTTCAGCGCCCGCTTGCGAGCCTTGCCGTGCCTGCTCCTGGCCTTGGCCGTGCAGCTCGCCTTCTTCTTCGGCTTGTGCTTCGGCTTGGCCGCGACGGCGCCCGTCCCGCACGGGTCCACCGTCAGCGCCTGCCCGCGGGCGATCGTGAGCTGCGAGCTGTGCACGACCTGCCCGCCGACCTCACAGGTCATCGTGTAGGCCTCCGGCGATCCGGTCGTGACCGTCTTGGTCGTGCGGTAGCGGCCGATCTTCGCCGTCCACGTGCCGACGACCGCGGCGAAGTTCGTCACCCGCAGCACATAGGTGCCGGGCGCGGCCTTGTCGCCGGTGAGGATGACCTCCTCGGGCGTCCCCGGGTTGTTGCCCGAGGTGCCGACCGAGGTCAGCGAGCCGTCCGCGTTCTTGCGGAAGACCTCGATGTCGTAGTCCTCCGGCGTGTCCCAGCTCACGTCGACCTTCACGGCCGTCGCCTCGTCCTCCGGGGTGACGGTGAACTCGCGGTCCTGCGAGCCGCTCGCCGGCTGGTTGGCGGCCGGGTCGGGCCCGCCGCCGGTGAACGTGTCCTCGCGCGAGGGCGCGTCGTCGAGCTTCTCGATGACCGCGCCGCCGCCCACGAACGGGCGCGTGGACTGGTTGACGTGCCACGTGAACGCGCCGTCGGCCGGCACGGTCGTCGTGGAGTCCAGCGCGTCCTTCAGCGTCAGCGGATCCTGGACGCCGCCCGGGCAGGCCACCGGCCCGGGAACCTCGCTGACCGTCACGACCGGGTCGACGCCCATCGCGCACCACGGGCTGGTCTGCGTGTCGAAGGCCTTCGCGAGGCGGATCGTCGCGCCCGCCGGCGCATGGCCGGAGATGACCGCGTGGTCGGACGGATTCGCCGCGGCCTCGCCCGCGATCAGCAGCGCCTCGCGCAGGCCACCCGAGCCGGGCGCGGCGTCGCCGTGCTCCCACTGGTCGACGAAGCCCTGCTGGTAGGGCTCGTGGAACATGCCGTCCTTCGGCCCGATCTCGATCGTGTAGCCGTAGCCGCCGGTGGCGGCGTACGTGTCGTCCTCGGTCGTGCCGGCGGTGTCGTAGAGCTCGAAGCTGTACTGCGACGTGTAGCCGGTGGCGGCGCCCATCGCGTCGCCGATCTCCTTCATGCGCGCCTCGTCGGGCGCCTTGCCACCGTCGTGCAGGCCCGGCGGGCGCAGCACGAGCGCAGCGACGTTGTGCAGCGTCATGAGGAACGTGACCTGATGCGTGCGGGCGTAGTTCCACACCGCCTGGGTCTCGGGCTCCGAGCGCGGCGACGGGCCGTGGAAGCTCTGCGAGGTCGGGTCCTGGCTCGAGCCGGGACCGCCCCAGAGGTTGCCGTAGTTGCGGTTGTTGTCGATGCCCCACTGCAGCTCGCACGGGACGTTCGGGTCCGGGAACTCGCCGTCGCAGTTCTTGCGGCGGTAGGCCAGGATGCCGCCGGGCGGCGCCACGGCCTCGCCGAGGTGGACATTCGGGTCCTGGCCGGCCGGGTTGTTGTCGTTGGGGTCGACGGCCGAGTCCTGGCGCGTCGTGACGAAGCCGTCGACGTTGATGACCGGCACGATCACCGTGCGCTCGCCCGAGCGCAGCGCGGCCACGCGCGCGTCGGCGTTCGGGTCGGCGAGCATCGTCGCGTACTCCATCGCCGCCTCCTCCGAGGGCCACTCGCGCGCGTGGTGCAGGCCCATCAGGAAGAAGACGGGGCGGCCGTCGTCGGCGTTGACGTTGTCGGCGATCTCGACGCCCTCGATGTCGCGGCCCTGGAACGTCTTGCCGATCACGACCGGGCGGACCGTGTCGGGGTGCTTCTCGACGAGCGCCTTGAGCTCGGTCTGAACGTCCTCGTAGGTGCGGTAGGTCTCGCGGCCCGACGGCAGCGGCGAGCGGCCGGCGGCGGCCATGCGGCCCGCGTCGATGCGGTCGCTGCGCCGGCCGTAGGCCGTCATGTCGGCGACCCGCGTGGTCGCGTCCAGCCCGGAGGCCGCGATCAGGTCGCGCTGCGCGGCGCCCGCGACGAGCACGTCGGCGAAGCCCAGCCCCTGTTCCTCGGTGACATCGAGGCCGGCCTTCTCCAGGCCGCGGATCTTCGACTCGTCGCCGCGCACGCGGACGAGCGAGACGGTCCCGAGGCTCTTGGGCGGCGCGACGTCGACGAAGTTGATCCGCAGCCGCGCGCTGCGGTCCGTGCCGGTGCGCCGGCATGCGACGAAGTCGATGCGCTGCCCGGCCCGCGCCCAGGTCTGCACGACCTCGTTGGCGCCGAAGCCCTGCGAGGTGGCGAGGTTGCGCCGGCTCGCGGCGTCGCGGGCGATCAGGTCCCAGTCGCCGCGGGCGGAGCCCAGGCGGGCCGTGACGTAGCCCGACATCGGCGCGACGTAGCGCGAGCGGGTGACGCCGCGGCGGGCGGCTGTGGTGGCGCAGTCATGGCGCGCCGCGGCGGGCGCGAGGAGGGTTCTCGTCAGTGTCGGAAGCGTCGCGGGGCGAGCGGCCTGGGCGGCCACGGGCAGGGCGACGAGGGAGAGGCACGCAAGTGCCA
>Ga0308175_100004020_pt1 | contig 10270 bp, 10 predicted proteins | sample PhyCR1_3_FD_203893 | JGI IMG/M metagenome (GOLD analysis project Ga0308175, IMG submission 203893) | Soil microbial communities from UC Gill Tract Community Farm, Albany, California, United States - DLSLS.C.R1 | ecosystem: Environmental > Terrestrial > Soil > Agricultural land | place: USA...
GCACCGGTGGCACGGTCACTGCGGGCAACTCGTCCGGGCTGAACGACGGCGCAGCGGCGGTCGTCGTGGCGTCCGAGGAGAAGGCGCGCGCGCTGGGCATCGAGCCGCTCGGGACCTTCGTCGCCTCAGCGGTCGCCGGGGTCGATCCGCGCGTGATGGGAGTCGGGCCCGTGCCCGCGGTGCGAAAGCTGCTCTCGCGCACCGGGCTCGCGATCACAAACGTCGACCTGGTCGAGCTGAACGAGGCGTTTGCGTCGCAATCCGTCGCCGTCGCGCGCGAGCTCGGCATCGACGCGGAGCGGCTGAATGTCAACGGCGGCGCGATCGCGATCGGGCATCCGCTCGGCATGAGCGGTGCGCGCCTCGTCGTCTCGTTGTTGCACGAGCTCCGGCGCCGCGAGGCGAAGCGCGGGATCGTCACCATGTGCGTCGGCGTGGGTCAGGGACAAGCGGCATTGTTCGAGCGGACATGACGGCGGCCGAGGACTATCTGCTGCTCGGGCTGCGACTCGGGCGCCACGTCGACGGCCTCGTCGACTCCTACTACGGCCCGGCGGAGCTGAAACAGCAGACCGACGACGAGGAGCCCGTCGCGCCTGCAGAGCTCGTCGAGAACGCGGCCGCGCTCCACGCATCCCTCGACGACGGGTACCTACGCGACCAGGTGCACGGCTGCTGGACGTTCGCGCGGGTGCTGGCCGGTGAGCAGCTCTCCTACAGCGACGAGGTCGAAGGCAGCTACGGCGTACGGCCGGCGAGGACGCCCGAGAGCGTGTTCGAGCGCGTGCACGCCGAGCTCGACTCCCTTCTGCCGGGCGACGGCCCACTCGACGAGCGGCGCCGCGCCTGGCGTGAGCGCCACGCCTGCCCGGGTGACAACGCGGTCGGAGTCCTCGGCGAGCTCCTCCCGCTGATGCGAGCACGCACACTCGAGGTCGTCGACCTTCCGGAAGGTGAGCACCCGGCGCTCGAGCCGGTGCGCGACGAGCCGTGGTGGGCGTTCAACTACTACCTCGGCGACCTGAAGAGTCGGGTCGTGCTCAACATCGACCTGCCGACGACGGGACTCGACCTCATCCACCTCGCCGCGCACGAGGTGTACCCGGGGCATCACACGGAAAGCTCGGTGAAGGAGCAGCTGCTCGCGCGCGACCAGGGCCGCGTCGAGGAGACGATCGCGATGGTGCCGACGCCGGCGGCAGTCCTGAGTGAAGGCATCGCTGAGATCGGGGCCGACATCGTCCTCGACGACGCGTCGCGCGAAAAGGCGTACGCGATCCTGCGGCGCCACGGCATCGAGCTTGCTGAGCCGGAGCTCGCGCGCCGGATCGGCCACGCCGTCGATGATCTCCGTACCGTGAGCCTCAACGCCGCGTTGATGATCTTCGAAGACGGTGTGTCGCACGACGACGCGCAGGCGTACGTGCAGCGATGGACGCTCAACACGCCCGAGCAAGCCGCGCAGTCGATCCGCTTCGTCACCGACCCGACATGGCGCGCCTACACGGTCACCTACTCGGCCGGTCGCGAGCTCTGCGGTGCGTTCGTCGGAAACGATCCGGCGCGGTTCCGGCGGCTCCTCACTGAACAGGTCAGGGTCTCGGAGCTGATCTGAACCGCTGGGCGGTTCTCGCCGCAGGGACGTTCGCGCAGGCGACGTACTCCGCCATCTGGTTCGGCGTCGCCGTCATGGCCCCGTCGCTGCGCGACGACCTGCATCTGTCTCTCGGCCAGACCGGCGTCCTGATCTCGGCGTCGCTCGCGGGCTCCGTCGTCTCGCTCATCCCGTGGGGCCTCGCAACCGATCGCGTCGGCGAGCGGTGGGTGCTGCTCGCCGGCGTCGGTGGGTGCGGTCTCGCGCTGCTCGGCGCGTCACAGACCGGCACGTTCGAGGGCCTGCTGGCGTTCCTCGTGCTGGCAGGGTTCGTCGGTGCCAGCGTCCAGTCGGCGAGCGGGCGGGCGGTGATGGCGTGGTTCCCGGGCTCGCAGCGGGGGCTCGCGCTCGGGATCAGGCAGACGGCGATCCCGATCAGCGGGTTCGCGGTGTCGCTCGCGCTGCCGCCGATCGTTCGCGACGGCGGCACCGGGTGGGGCTTCGCGGTGATGGGCCTCGCGTGCGTCGTCGCGGCGGCCGTCGGCACGATCGTCTTGCGCGACATTCCGCTGCCGGACGGCGACGAGGCAACCGACGTCGGGCCGCTTCGCGACCGGCGGCTCTGGCGGATCTCGATCGGCAGTGCGCTGGTCGTCGCACCGCAGATGTGCGTCGTCGGCTTCACCGTGCTGCTCCTGCACGACCACCGCGGCTTGTCGCCGGGACACGCGGCCGCGGTGCTCGCGGTCGTTCAACTGCTCGGGATCGCGGCGCGCATCGCCGCCGGCCGCTGGTCGGACCTGGCGGGCAGCCGTCTTCGACCCATGCGGCTGATCGCGCTCGCCGTCGCCGTGTTCGTCACGGGCTCCGCTGCATTGATCTCGTCGCCGCTCATCGTCTTCATCCCGGCGCTCGTCATAGCGGGCGTCCTGTCGATGAGCTGGAACGGCCTGTCGTTCGCCGCCGCGGTCGAGATCGCGGGTCATCGCCGATCCGGTGCTGCGATCGGGCTTCAGCAGTCGCTGCTGAACGGCAGCGGCGCGATCTACCCGGGCCTCTTCGGCATGCTCGTTGGTGCGACGTCATGGTGGTGCGGCTTCGTCGCCTGTGCGGGTCTCACTCTCGCGGGTTGGCGAGTGCTCCTAGCATTGCCCGAGTGACGAGTCGCGCACTCGAGCGGTTGGATGCGATCTACGCGATTGCGCAGCATCGCGCCGCGTACTCGGCCGAAGAGGACGCTGCGCACGAGCTCGCCGCCGGCTGGATGAGTGACGCAGGGCTCGAGGTCACGCGGGACGGCGCGCGCAACCTGTTCGGCTCCCGGGGCGAGGCGCGTGTGTGGGCGGGCTCGCATCTCGACAGCGTCCCGACCGCCGGCCGCTTCGACGGCGCGCTCGGGGTTGTCGCCGCGATCGAAGCGGCCGACCGGCTGCGCGACCGGCCGCTGGCGGTCGTCGCGTTTCGCGCGGAGGAGTCGGGCCCGATGGGCAGCTTGAAGATCGAGTCGACGCCCGACGCCTATCTCGAGGTGCACATCGAGCAGGGGCCGGTGCTGGAGCGGCTCGGCGAGCCGCTCGGGGTCGTCACGGCGATCGGCGGCCAGGCACGTGGCAGCAAGGTGTTCGAGGGCCGTGCCGACCACGCCGGCACGACCCCGATGGCGATGCGAAGCGACGCGCTCGTCGAAGCGGCGCGGTTCGTCCTCCACGTTCGGGGTTGCGCCGGCGACGACGCCGTCGCGACCGTCGGCGCGATCGCGGTCGAGCCCAACGCGAGCAACGTCGTGCCGGCCCGCGTGACGGTCGAGGTCGACGCACGGTCGGCCGATCCCGAGCGGCTCCGCCGACTCGTCGCCGACATCGACTTCGAGCCGCGCTGGATCCGTGACCCGACGCCGATGGGCGACGCCTTCGCGGCGGCCCTGCCTGAGGCGCCGCGGCTCGTCTCCGGCGCCGGTCACGACGCGATGTTCGTGCCGAACGCGTCGATGCTCTTCGTACGGTCGCTCAACGGCGGCGTGTCCCATCATCCCGACGAGCTGTCGAGCGCCGAGGACATCGAGCTCGCGATCGATGCGCTCACAGCTGCACTCGATAGGCTCACGCAGTGAGCGAGCGCGAGGTGATGACGTGGGACGACCTCGGCGGCGGTGCGCGTGAGCTCGCCGAGACGATTGCCGCCGACGGCTGGGTGCCCGACATGATCCTGGGAATCGCGCGCGGCGGGCTGCTCGTCGCCGGTGCGATCGGCTACGCGCTCGGCGTCAAGAACACCTTCACGATGAACGTCGAGTTCTACACCGGCATCGACGAGCGGCTCGACATGCCGATGATCCTGCCGCCCGTTCCCGACCTCGTCGACTTTGCCGACTTCAAGGTGCTGGTCGCCGACGACGTCGCGGACACGGGAGCGACCTTGCAGCTCGTCCAGGAGTTCTGCGCCGGCAAGGTGGCCGAAGTCCGGTGCGCGGTGCTCTACGAGAAGTCCCGCTCGATGGTCAAGTGCGAGTACGTCTGGCGCCGAACGGACCGGTGGATCACGTTCCCGTGGAGCGCGAAAGACCCCGTTCTGCAGGGGCTTCCGACAGAGGCCTAGAAGGCCGCCGGAAGGTCGGTTAGATTCGACCTTCCCCCCGGAAAAACGGCGCAAGGAGAGGAATAGTGCTGAACAGGAAGCTCGCGCTCGGCGCGATCGTGCTCGTGGTCGCGGCGCTCGCCGCGGTGCTCGCACTCGGGACGTCGCCCGGCTCGGCGAAGTCGTCCGCGGCGTTCAAGGCGGCGTTCATCTACGTCGGGCCGCACAACGACGGCGGTTGGTCGCAGGCGCACGACCAGGGTCGGCTGTACGTCCAGAAGATGCTCGGTTCCAAGGTTCAGACCACCTACAAGGAGAACGTCCCCGAAGGGCCGCAGGTCGCTCAGGTGATCGAGCAGCTCATTCGCGACGGCAACAAGGTCATCTTCGCAACGTCGTTCGGCTACCAGGACGCGATGTACGCGGCCGCGAAGAAGCATCCGGACGTCAAGTTCGAGATGGCGACCGGCACGAAGATGCTCCCGAACATGGCGGAGTACTACGGCGCGGGTGAGGACGCGATCTACCTCTCAGGCATCGCTGCCGGCGCGGCGACGAAGAGTGGCACCGTCGGCTACGTCGTCCCGTTCGCGATCCCCGAGGTCATTCGGCACACGAACGCGTTCGCGCTCGGCGTCCAGAAGGCGCACCCCGGCGCGAAGGTGCGGATCGTGTGGACGAACTCGTGGTTCGACCCGGCGAAGGAGAAGAAGGCGGCGGAGAACCTGAAGGCCGCGGGTGCCGACGTCCTCGGCCAGAACGTCGACAGCCCGTCGACCGGCCAGTACGCGAAGACGGTCGGCGTCCCGTGGGTCGGCTACGACTCGAACGCGCAGACGTTCGCACCGAAGCAGTGGCTCACCGCGGCGGTCTACAACTGGGGGCCGTACTACCTGAAGCGGATCAAGGCCGCGATGAACGGCACCTGGAAGACCGGCAACTACTACGGCAGCCTGAAGGACGGCTTCACCAAGCTGGCGCCGTTCGGCCCCGGCGTCTCCGCGAAGACGAAGCAGCTGATCGCCTCGCAAATGACGTTGATCAAGAGCGGCAAGTGGAACGAGTTCAGCGGCCCCATCTACGACCAGAAGGGCAAGGTGCAGATCAAGAAGGGGAAGCGCCCGACCTTCAACGACCTCTACTCGATGAGCTACCTGGTAAGGGGAGTCATCGGGAGCCCGAAGGGCTAAGGGCGTGACGGGCGGGCGGGGCTTTCGGTCCCGCCCGCCCTTTTTCTATGGCTGCAGCCGTCGAACTCCGCGACATCACGAAGCGGTTCCCGGGCGTCGTCGCGAACGACGGCGTGCACTTCGAGGCGGCAGAGGGTGAGGTGCACGCGCTGCTCGGAGAAAACGGCGCGGGCAAGTCGACGCTCTCGAACATCCTGACGGGCCTCTACCGGCCCGACGGCGGCGAGATCCTGCTCTGGGGACAGCCGGTCTCGTTTGCATCGCCGCGCGATGCCCTCGAGGCCGGGATCGGGATGGTGCACCAGCACTTCCGCCTCGTCCCGCCGTTCACCGTCGCTGAGAACGTGATCCTCGGTGATCATCGCGGCGAAGGGAAGAAGTTCATGGTGCACCCACGCCGGATCGAGCGCCGGGTCGCCGAGCTCGGGGAGCGCTACCGGATCGCCGTCGATCCGCGCGCGCGCATCTGGCAGCTGTCGATCGGGGAACAGCAGCGCGTCGAGATCCTCAAGGCGCTGTACCGGGAGGCGCGGATCCTGATCCTCGACGAGCCGACGGCGGTGCTCACGCCGCAGGAGGCGGAATCGCTGTTCGAGACGCTGCGCGTGATGGCGGAGGAGGGGCGGACGATCATTTTCATCTCGCACAAGCTGCACGAGGTGAAGGCCGTGTCGGACCGCGTCACGGTGCTTCGCGACGGGAAGACGATCGACACGGTCGCGACGGCGGACGCGACGCCGCGCTCCCTCGCGTCGTTGATGGTGGGACGTGACGTGTCGCTGGCCGCCCGAGTCGAACGCGGGAACGAGGTCGGGGAGCCGGTGCTCGAGATTCGCTCGCTCTGGGCGCAGGGCGATCGCGGCGGCGATGCGCTGCGCGGCATCGACCTGACGCTTCGGGCGGGCGAGATCCTCGCCATCGCAGGGGTCGCGGGGAACGGCCAGCGGGAGCTGGCCGAGACGATCACCGGCATGCGCACGCCGACACGTGGCGAGATCGTGCTTTGCGGCCGACGCCTGCGCGGCGGCGACGCACGCGAAGCCATTCGCGCCGGGGTCGCGCATGTTCCGGAGGACCGGCTGCACACCGGCGTTGCGCCGTCTCTCCCGATCTCGTCGAACGTCGTGCTCAAGTCGTATCGCGCAGGCAGCGTCACGCGGGGGCCGCTCCTCCGGCTGCGCCTGATCCGTAAGTATGCGGCGGAGTTGATCCACCGGTACGACGTGCGCGGCGGGGGGCCGGAGGTGCCGGCGCGCCAGCTCTCGGGTGGGAATCTGCAGAAGGTCGTCCTCGCACGCGAGTTCGAAGGCAGCCCGCGCGTGCTCGTCGTCGCGTCGCCGACGCGCGGCCTCGACGTGGCGGCGATCGAAACGGTGCACCGCTATCTGCGCGAGGCGGCGGAGGGATACGTCGGCGTGCTTCTCATCTCGGAGGACCTCGACGAGATTCTCGCGTTGGCCGACCGGGTCGCCGTGATCTACGAGGGCGCGATCGTCGGCGAGCGCGACGCACGCTCGGCCACCGTCGACGAGCTCGGCTTGCTGATGGCGGGAGCCTCCGAGTGATCCGGATCGAGCGCCGCCTCGCCCAGCCTCGCTGGCTGGCGGTCGCCGTCCCACTCGGCTCGCTCGCGGTCGCGTTCGGGGTGATGACAGTGGTGCTGCTCGCAACCGGCCATGCGCCCGGGCACACGTTCTCGCGCCTCCTCGACACGGGCTTCGGCAGCAAAGCAGCGCTCAACGAGACGCTCATCTCTGCGACGCCGCTTCTCTTCACCGGTCTCTGCGCCGCGGTTGCTTTCCGGATGCAGCTCTTCAACATCGGCGGCGAGGGCCAGCTCTACGCGGGCGCGATCCTCGGCGCGGGCGCCGGCATCGTGCTCGGCAATCACACCGGCTGGCTGTCGGTCCCGGCGATGATCGCGGCCGGCGCCGCCGGCGGTGCCGCACTCGCGCTGGTCCCGGCGATCCTGCGAGCGTTCTTCTCGACGAACGAGATCATCACGTCGCTGATGCTCAACTACGTCGGGGCGCTCGTCGTCAACTATCTGATCTTCGACTCGGAGTCGTATTGGCGCGACACGTCGAGCCCGACCGCGAAGGTGTTTCCGCAGGGGAAGAACCTGCCCGACGCGGCGAGCTGGCCGGTCGCGCACACCACCGGGTTTTACGTTCCGTTCGGCCTGCTGCTCGGCATCGTGATCGCGGCCGGGATCTGGCTGCTGTACACGCGCACGCGCTTCGGGTTCGAGGTGCAGGTGATCGGCGACTCGCCGCGCGCGGCGACGTACGCCGGGATGCGGACGCGGCGGAAGATCCTCGCCGTGATGGCGCTCTCCGGCGCGATCGCCGGCATCGGCGGCGCGAGCCAGGACGGCGACTTCCGCCACACGCTCGATCCGCGCGGGCTGACCGCAGCCGGCTACGGCTACGCAGGGATCGTGATCGCTGCGCTCGCGCGGTACAACCCGTTCGCCGTCTGCCTGATCGCGTTCCTGCTCGGCGGCCTGCAGAACGCCGGCTTCGCGCTGCAGGGCGCCGACTTCCCGTCGGGGCTCGTCGGTGTGATGCAAGGCGTGATCCTCTTCTGCGTCCTCGGCGGCGAGGTGCTGATGCGCTACCGCATCCGGTTCCGACGCACGGCGCGCACGTCGGAGGCGACCGCGTGATGCTGCTCGCGGCGGGCGGGATCAACAACTCGATCATCGTCGTCGTGCTCGCCTCGGCGGTCGCGTACGGAACCCCGCTGCTCTATGCCGCGCTCGGCGAGCTCCTGGCGGAGCGCTCCGGCGTGCTCAACCTCGGCGTCGAGGGGATGATGCTCGTCGGTGCGGTGATGGGGTTCTGGGCGGTGCAGCGCACCGACTCGCTGCTTCTCGCGATCGTGGTCGCTGCGGTCGCGGGCGGGGCGATGGCGCTGATCCATGCGTTCCTCGTCGTCACGCTGCGTGCGAACCAGATCGTGTCGGGCCTCGCGCTGACGATCTTTGCGGGCGCAGCGGGTCTGTCGTCGTACCTGGGAAACGACCTGAACGTCGCGGGCCAGCCGGCGAAGCATGCGTTCGGTGCGTTCCTGCCGCACTCGTGGCAGAGCGCGAAGGTCGTCGGGCCGATCCTGCTGGCGCATTCGGAGCTCGTCTTCGCCTCGTGGGTCTGCGTGGCTCTGGTCGCGGTGTATCTGGGGCGCACACGGCTCGGGCTCAACCTGCGTGCCGTTGGTGAGTCGCCCGCGGCGGCGGACGCGATGGGCATCAACGTGGCGGCCTACCGCTACGCACACACGATCGTCGGTGGGGCGTTCGCGGGCGTCGGCGGCGCGACGTTCACGCTCTCGATCACGCCGCAGTGGGTCGACGGGATCACGGGCGGCGCGGGCTGGATCGCCATCGCTCTCGTGATCTTCGCGTTCTGGCGCCCGACGCTGTGTCTCGTCGGCGCGTACTTCTTCGGCGCGTTCTCGGGCATCCCGTTCACGTTCCAGGCGCGCGGCATCCTGAGCGGCGTCCCGCCGGAGCTGTTCCAGTCGCTGCCGTACGTGATGACGGTCGTGGTGCTGGTGCTGGTCTCGAGCGCCGGCGCGAGGCGCCGGCTGGGCGCTCCGGCGTCGCTCGGCACGCCGTACGTGCGCGAAGAGCGCTAGCCCGGCGTCTGACGCTTGTCTGACGCATCGTCAGACGGACGTCTGACTTACGTCTGACGCGGTGGCCCGGCCAGGCGGATCGGACCCGGCCGATGTGCGACGCGAGCTGCTGGGGATTTCACGGAGCTGTCACAGATTGGCAACGGTCCAGAACTGATTCGACCGCCCCGCTCAGACGGCACGGAACGTGATCGGCTGGGCGCCCTCCCAGAGGGTCAGCTTGCCGAGCTTCGGGAGCTGCTCGACGCCCTCGACGACCGTGGCGAAGTGGTTCGCCCACAGTTGCCCCGCCTTCGAGGCGAAGTTGCAATAGCCGTAGGGAAACAGCAACTCCGTCTCCGACTGCCCGCCGGGATACAACGCGAGCTCGCCGGGATGCGGGTACGACGTCGCGTTCTCCGGCCCGATGCCGAAGTCGCGTGTCCCCCACGGGATCCAGTTCGACTCGCCGCTCCAGCGGCAGTGGATGATCCGCTCCTCCATCGGCAGCGATGCCTTGAACGCGGCCACCGTGCTCGGGGCGAGCTCCTCTTCCCAGCGTGCGACGAAGCGCATCCCGGCGGCGACGATCTCGAGCACGCGCGAGACCCTACCTGCTGTTCATCAGCTCGAGCAGCTTCCGCGTCGTGTTGACGTTCCGCGCCGTCACCTCGACGTCCCACTCCGGCCCCTCGCGCGGCGCCAGGTCCTTGCGCAGCGCATGCCACAGGAGCTCCCGCGGCTCGTCGAGTGCGAAGCCCACGTCCGTCTTCTGCTCCTTGTCGTTCACCCAGTCGTCCGGGATGCGCCCGCAGAGCGCCTGCATCTGAGCAAGCGAGCGCACCGCGACGCGCCGTCCGAGCACCTTCTCCAACTCGCGCGTGAGCATCGGCGCCCCGCGCCGGTCACGGAAGATCACGTTGCCGGAGTTGATGTACGTCGACACGTCGGAGCAGCCGAGCTCCTCGAACTGCTTCTTCAGCTCGCGCATGTCTACCTTGCCGCGGCCGCCGACGTTCACTCCGCGCAGAAGCGCGACGTACACCGTCATCGAATGATCAGCGCGAGCGCGACGATTGCAGCCGCTGCGATGCCGAGCAACGGCCACACGTTCAGGCCGCGATGACGCAGGTTGAAATAGTGCCGAACGAGCGCACCGGCGGCCATCAACGCGATGAGCACGATCCACCCGTTGCGATGCCCATACGTGAAGGGGACGTGGTTCGACAGCATCGCGAACAGCACCGGCAGCGTCAGGTAGTTGTTGTGCACCGAGCGCGTCTTACCGGCGCGA
>Ga0308175_100004021_pt1 | contig 10270 bp, 13 predicted proteins | sample PhyCR1_3_FD_203893 | JGI IMG/M metagenome (GOLD analysis project Ga0308175, IMG submission 203893) | Soil microbial communities from UC Gill Tract Community Farm, Albany, California, United States - DLSLS.C.R1 | ecosystem: Environmental > Terrestrial > Soil > Agricultural land | place: USA...
TTCGCGGGGATGAGCGGATTGGTGGAGTGCGGCGATGAGCCTTTCCGGCGGATGCCTGTGTGGCGCGGTGCGATATCGGGCGGCCGGCCCGGTGCGGGCGCGGGCGTTGTGCCATTGCCGTTCGTGCCGGGTGGGTGCGGGCGGGACGTCGGTGGCGTGGGCGACCGTGCCCCTGGCGACCTTCGCGTTCGAGGGCGAGGAGCCGGCGCGGTTCGCGTCCTCGCCCGGCGTGACGCGCACGTTCTGCGGGCGGTGCGGGACGTCGCTGACCTATTTCCACGACGGCCGGCCGGGCGAGATCGACATCACCACCGTGACGCTGGACGACCCGGAGGCGCTGGCGCCGGTGAAGGAGATCTTCACGGCCGAGCGGGTGAGCTGGTCGCCGCCGGTTCCGGGCATGCCGCAGTTCGAGGGGAGCAGCGCGGGCCTGGGCTGAGGGCGCGGATGCGGCGCGGCGCCGCACGTTAGCGAAACCCTGCCGACCTGCGGCGCTGGAAACCACGTCTTCATCTTCTGCGCGCAACGCTGAGGTGTAGGGCTTCGGGCGCGGGGTTTTCAGAATGGCTTCCCTGGATATGGGCGGATCGCCGTCGGCGGATGCGACGGCGTCGGCGCGGCGGTTGGAGAAGATCGGCCGCTGGCTGATGGCGGGCTATTGGCTCGCGATGCTGGCCGTGGTGACCGTGGGCGGCCTGGCCGGCGGCCACTGAGCCTTAAGCGGCCGTAGCGCGGCCGTTCAGGCGCCGTTCAAGGCGCAGGTTCGACTTTGCTCCTGTTCGTTCAGGAGCGTTGCGTCATGACCCCGCAATCCACCGTTGAGACCGAAGCCGCCCGCCCCTCGCCGTGGGCCTGGGCGCTGCTGGCGACGAGCAGCCTGTTCGCGCTGACCGCCGCGGTGCTGCTGGGGGTCACGCCGTTCGGGTGAGCGGTCGTGCGCTTACCTCCCCCATTTCGGCAGAAATGGCGGGAGGGGGACCGCTCGCCGACCCCGGCGTCCAGCCGGGGGAAGAGCGAGGGGGTGGAGGGGGCGGGCCGCATCCGCTGCATCTCAGCTAACCGCTCCGCCGCGCGCCGGAAGATGGCGTCGCTGACCGCGTCGAGGTCGCGATAGATCTCGCCAGCCGGCAAGCGCAGCACGGCGATCCCGTGCTCCGCCAGCCAGCGATCCCGAGCGGCGTCTTTCGCGCGAGCCTCTTCGTCCCAGTGCGTTCGGCCGTCGACTTCGATCGCGAGCCTCGCCGAGGGGCAGAAGAAATCCACGGTTATCGTGCCGATCGGGTACTGGCGGCGGAATGTCGGGCGCTCCGGCGATCGGCCACGCAGGCGGCTCCAGAGCATGACCTCGGGCTCGCTCATGGACTTGCGAAGCGCGCGGGCGCGCAGGGTGATGGCGTCCCCCGTCGGGCGTGGCGGCGGCGCGGGCTGGGCGCCGCGGATGTGGCCCGCCCCCTCCACCACTCGCTCTACCCCCGGCTTGCCGCCGGGGTCGGCGAGCGGTCCCCCTCCCGCCAATGCTGCCGCATTGGGGAGGTAGGCGTGGGGGCTGCCGCATTGGGGGAGGTAAGCGCCCGTTCGGCCTCCGTGCGCCAGCCCATGCGGTGGCACATGGGGCAGGGCCATTGGACCTGGCGGGCGACGTGGGCGATGGCGGTTTGAGGGCCGCCCGTCGCCTTGGCCTGCAGGCGCTTGATCAGGGCGTGGGGCGCGTAGCTGCGCGACCAGCCGCAGAAGCTGCAGGCCAGGCGCACGCGGGCGTGCTGGCCCAGGTGGCTGAGCAGCATCGGCGGTCGGTCCGGCGAGAACCCGGGAGCGCCGGAGAGGGCCGGCGAGCGGTGGATGCGGTCTTGCGGTTTCACGGAACAAAACTAGAACAATGAGCGCGAGCGTCAAGCCGCGCGGCGGGCCTTGCCGAAGCTGTGAACGGCTTGGCGGAACGGGACGGCCAAGCCTGCGTTAACCGCGCCAACCCGCGAGGTGTGCGGGGTTGGAGGAGTTGTCATGCTGAGATGGGCCCTGATCTTCGCGGTCATCGCGCTGATCGCCGGCGGCCTCGGGTTCACCGGGGTGGCGGGCGCGGCGGCGGGCGTCGCCAAGATCCTGTTCTTCCTGTTCCTGATCGGCTTCGTGGTGTTCCTGGTCCTGGGCTTCATGGCCGGACGCAGGCTCACCGGCCGTTAGCGACCACCTGAACAGGCAGACTTGATTTGGGCCCCCGCGAAAGCGGGGGCTCTGTCATTCTGGAACCGCGGAAAGCGCCGAAGAACTAGGACTCCGCGGTTGAATTGGGAGGCCTCCGCCCGCGCGGAGGCCGGCGCTTACTTCTTCTTCGCCAGGTAGGCCTTGCCCTCGGCGCCGACGATGTCGACCAGATTGCCCATGGCGAGGTTGGCGTCGATGAGGTGCAGGCCCCAGGCGGCGTTGACCTGGCCGTTCGCCACAACGTCGCCGGAGATGTCGTCGGCGCGCGGGTCGGACGGCACGGCGTTCACGTGGACCTCCAGATAGGAAAAGCCGTTCTTCTGCACGCACTGGCCGGTGAGCAGGCCGGGCGCGGAGACGAAGGGCGTGGTCGGGTTGGCCTTGCCCTTCACCCAGTCCGGCGCCTTGGCCGCCGAGTTGGCGATCTGGACGTTGGAGAGGTAGGCGTGGAAGTCGCCCTTACCGCCCGGCGTCAGGTTGGCCGGGTTGGCGCAGGCGGCGACCTGGCCCTCGTTCGGCGCCTTGCCGAACAGGCTGTTGGCCGGCGGCGGGATGGTGTCGCGGAAGCTGGCGTAGGCGATGACGCACTGCGTCTGGCTGGCGCTTTCGCAGAGCGGGATATCCTTGAAGAGCCCGGTCGTCTTGCCCTTGTCGATCGGCAGGCGCGTGCCCATCAGGATCGCGGAGACGATCTGCTTCTCGACCGGCTTGCCGTCGATCTCGCGGGCGATGAGCTGGGTCAGCACGCCCGAGCCCTGGCTGTGGCCGACGAGGACGACGCCGCGGCCCTTGTTGTCGTGGGCGAGGTAGTCGTTCCAGGCGTCCTTGACGTCGTCGTAGGCCGTCGTGCCCGCGGCCGGGCCGGGCGGCAGCGGCTTGCCGGCCTGGCGCGCGCGCAGCGCCGTCAGGGTGAACTGGCGGTAGAGCGGGGCGTAGAGGCGGCACTTCGCGCCGAGGCGCGCGAACTGCACCTTGACCACGTTGGTCTCTTCCGGACCGGGGGTCATGTCGGAGAGCACCGTCGGGTCGTTGGAGACCGTCGGGTAGACGTAGAAGCAGTCGATCGGCGCCTTCGGATCGGCCTTGAAGGCCTCCGTGGACTCGCTGCCGTCGGCCTTCACGATGGTGGTGGAGAGGTTGACGTTGCAGGCGTTGCCGGCAGTCTTGTCCGGCCGGCAGAGCCAGGTGTCGGGCTTGGCGTAGTCGTTCGGCGGCAGGGCCGCGGTCTGGGCTCCGGTCTGGGCGGCCGCGGCGCCGGCGCTGAGGAGCAGGCTCGCGCCCGCGACGGCGGCCAGCATGGTCCTGGACATGATCTCTCCCCCCTCGGATTTCGTTAGGCAGCTTTGCCTACAAGATCGCGCGGGAAGCCGCCGCTGTCATCCGCTTTTCGCCGCGGGCGACAGCGGGCGCGTCAGTGGTGGTGGGCCCCGGCCGGCGGCGGCGCCGGTGTTCCATCCGACCACATCGACGCGGGCATCATGAAGACGGACTCCGGCTCCGGGCCGGGGGCGTGGTCGGTGTCGAGCAGGATCGGAGAGCCCGGAAGGTTCGCGCCCCAGGCGGCGGCCTGCGCCAGCGGCACGTGGAACATCATGTGCGGGCGCCAGGGGCCCGGCGCGTCGGTGAGGCGCTGCTGGCGCGAGAGCATGTAGGACATCGCCCCGGGCTCCGGCGTCGCGAGCGCCTTGCCGGCGGCGGCCGCCTTCATGGCGCCTTCCATCTTGTCGTGGGACCAGCCGGCCAGCGCCCATTCGGTGCGCTTGAACGTGTAGGTGAGGACCGAGCGCGCGGCGGGCGCGTTGTAGCAGATCGGCGCGCGGATCGCGGGGTTCCAGAACCAGGCGGCGTCGAACGGCGACGTCCACGACCGCTCGACGATGCAGGTGAAGCCGTTCTTGCCCTTGACCGCGGTCTCGTAGCCCTTGGGCCCCAGGACGAGCACGGTGGCGTCGCCGGAGACCGACGGCGGGGCGGCGCTTCGCGCCATGGCGATCTCGGCGTTGCGGTCGGCGATCAGGTACTGCGCCAAGGGGGCCATGGCCGCGGGCGTCAGCGGTGCGGCGAACGCGGGCGCGGCGGCGAGCGCGAGGGCTGTCGCGGCGGCGCCGACGGACGCCAGGTCTCGGTAGGTTCCGGTCATCAGGTCCTCCCCAGGATGGGCGGCGCGCAGCCGCCGTCCGCCCGGTTGGCCCGGCGGACTGGCCCTAGGACGGATGACCGAAGGCGATTCCGACAGCGGCGCCGACAGGAAATGCGGCGGCTAGCCCGCCGACGGTCTCGGGAACCAGAGGCGGTTGCCGTCCGGGTCTTCGACGACGAGGAGATCGTAGCCCCAGAAGCCGGTCTTGAGGTCGAGGCCGCGGGCGGCAGCGTCGGCCTGCAGGGCCTCGAAGTCGCGCGCCTCGAGGGAGATGAAGATGCGGGCCTGGCCGGCCTCGTCCGGCCACTGGTCGGAGAGGATCAGCTCGCAGCCGTCGCGGGAGACCTGGACGATGCGCGCCCGCTCGTCCTCGGCGTAGCGCCAGTCCTCCTTGAAGCCGAGCTTGTCCGCGTAGAAGGCGAGCGCGGCGGGCGCGTCGCGCACGGCCAGGACGGAACGCGCGTACCAGTCGCCCATCCGGGCCTCCTGATTCCTCGATCCGACCCAGCCTGGGTCCCCGCTTTCGCGGGGATGAGCGGGATCAGGCCACGCGAACGCGCGCGGTGCTTTCCGGCAGGTCCTGGCCGAAGGCGCGCTGGAAGAACTCGGCGACGGTGCCGCGCTCCAGCTCGTCGCACTTGTTGAGGAACGTCATGCGGAAGGCGAGCGCGATGTCGCCGCCGAAGATCTCGGCGTTCTGGGCCCAGGTGATCACCGTCCGCGGGCTCATCACCGTGGAGATGTCGCCGTTCATGAAGGCGTTGCGGGTCATGTCGGCCACGCGGACCATGGCGGCGATGGTGCGCTTGCCCTCGGCGTTGGCGTAGCTGGGCGCCTTGGCGAGCACGATCTCGGCCTCCACGTCGTGGGCCAGGTAGTTCAGCGTCGTCACGATCGACCAGCGGTCCATCTGGCCCTGGTTGATCTGCTGGGTGCCGTGGTAGAGGCCGGTCGTGTCGCCGAGGCCAATGGTGTTGGTGGTCGAGAACAGGCGGAAGTAGCTGTTCGGCCGGATGACGCGGTTCTGGTCGAGCAGGGTCAGCTTGCCCTGCGCCTCCAGCACCCTCTGGATCACGAACATCACGTCCGGACGGCCGGCGTCGTACTCGTCGAAGACGAGCGCGATCGGGCGCTGGATCGCCCAGGGCAGCATGCCTTCGCGGAACTCGGTGACCTGCTTGCCGTCCTTGAGCACGATGGCGTCCTTGCCGACCAGGTCGATCCGGCTGACGTGGCTGTCGAGGTTCACGCGGATCAGCGGCCAGTTCAGGCGCGCCGCCACCTGCTCGATGTGCGTCGACTTGCCGGTGCCGTGGTAGCCCTGGACCATGACCCGGCGGTTGTGGGCGAAGCCGGCGATCAGGGCGCGCGTGGTCTCGGGGTCGAAGCGGTAGGCGTCGTCCAGGTCCGGGACGTGCGGGTCGCGTTCCTTGAAGGCCGGGACCTTCATGTCGAAGTCCACGCCGAACGTCTCGCGCGCGTTGACCTCGTGGTCCGGGACGAGGGTCAGAAGCTTGTCTTCTTCGGTGTCGATCACAGAGCTCATGGCGGGGGTTCGATTACAGTCTTGCCGGAAGGGAAGCAAACGGGTGTTTCATAAGGGGCGGCGTCCTAGGCGGCGCAAGGAGCGGGACATGGCCGATACAGCTGAGCTTGCCGGGCGTACCCTGGAAGTCACACCCCAGCCCACCGGGTTCGGCGCGGAGATCCGCGGCGTGGACCTGACGCGGCCCGTGCCCGCCGCGGTCCTGGCCGAGGTGAAGGCCGCCTGGGCCAGGCACGGAGTGGTGGCCTTCCCCGACCAGTTGCTCAGCCTCGAAGCGCAGGAGGCGTTCACCGAGCAGATGGGCGGCTTCGGCCACGATCCGTACATCAAGCCGATGGCCGGCCACCCGAACGTGCTGGAGCTGCGCCGCGAGCCGGACGAGAAAGCCACCAACTTCGGGGCCGGCTGGCACTCGGACTGGAGCTTCCAGGAAGCCCCGCCGGCGGCGACCCTGCTGCATTCGAAGGTGATCCCGCCGGTGGGCGGCGACACCCTGTTCGTCGACGCCTGCCGCGCCTACGAGGCGCTGTCGCCGGCGATGCAGCAGGTGCTGGCGCCGCTGCAGGCGATCCATTCGGCGCGGCAGTCCTATGGCACGCAAGGCGTGTTCGCGAGGGACACCAAGAAGCGGACGATGGAGATCGTCGTCTCCGCCGACGCGGACGCGGCGCTGACGCATCCGCTGGTGCGCACCCATCCGGTGACGGACCGCAGGGCGCTCTTCGTCTCGCCGGTCTACACGGTGGGGATCGAGGGCATGACCGAGCCGGAGGCCAAGGCGATCCTGGGCTTCCTGTTCGCGCACCTGACGCAGGACGAGTTCATCTACCGCCACAAGTGGCGCGAGCAGATGCTGCTGATGTGGGACAACCGCTGCACGATGCACTTCGCCGAGGGCGGCTACGACGGCCACCTGCGGCTGATGCATCGCACGACGGTGAAGGGCGACATCCCCGTCTAGGGCGCACAATTCCCGCGTTTGATCGCGCCGCGGCGCCCGTTCGTCGCGTGCATGGATTTACCCTGCGACAAGCGCGCCACAGACCAAGCTGCGCCCAGCCGCGGCTACGACAGGCGGACCTGGGCGGTCTTGTCGGCGTAGTCCTGCTTGGGGTCGCGGCCCAGCATCAGGCGAACGCCGGCGAAGAGGCTGTTGTCGTTCTCCCAGATCTGGGCCCGGCCAGGCTCGAAGCGAAGGAGCTGCAGGTTCGGGTCTTCCTGGCCGCCTTCGAACCAGGCGGCCACGAAGGGATTCCACAGGCGCTCGATGGTCGCCGGATCGTTGTCGGCGACCAGCTCGCCCTCGATGGCGGCGAAGAGGCCGTGGCCCTTGCCGGTGAAGAGCAGTTCGGCCGGGTGGCGGTCGCCCATCGCCTGGACGATGTCGCTGTCCTTGGCGGTGAAGGTGTAGAGGGGGCCGCGATCGGCGTCCCCCCTCTTGGAGTCTGGGTCGAGCAGCAGGGTCATCGGCTGGGCGAGGCTCTGGCCGTCGCCGGCGAGACCCAGCATCGCGGTGCGGTCGGACTTGATGGACTTCCAGAACTTCGCTTCGAGGTCGGCGGCGTCGGGCATAGGGCTCTCCGGGGTTTGGCCCCTGCCAACCCGGCGGAACGCGCGCGGTTCCAGCTCAAATCTTGAAGCGCCCCTTCAGCCGGCGCCCCCCGCGGATGCGCGTCGAGGTCTGAGCTGCCGGGTCCCGGCTCTTCCCCCGGCTTCGCCGGGGTACGGCCGGGATGACGGGCAGAAAAGGAGCGTGGTAAGCCTCACCATCATGTCGCAAGTCGATCCGTTCTACGCGATCTCCATCTCGGCGCTGGCGCACCGGCTGACGGCCGAGGGGCGCAGCGTGATCCACATGGAGTTCGGCCAGCCCTCGACGGGCGCGCCGAAGGGCGCGATCGCAGCGGCGCACCAGGCGCTGGACGCCGACAAGCTGCCCTACTGGGAGAGCCACGCGCTGAAGGTGCGGATCGCGCGGCACTACCTGGAGACCTACGGTGTCGAGGTGCGCGCCTCGCAGATCACCATGACCTGCGGCGCGTCGCCGGCGCTGGTGGCGGCGCTGTCGGCGGCGTTCGAGCCAGGCGACGTGATCGCCATGGCGCGGCCCGGCTACGTCTCCTACCGCAACACGGCGCGCGCTCTGCGGCTGACGCCGCTGGAGATCGCCTGCGGGCCGAACACGCGGTTCCAGCTGACCGCCGAGCAAATCGCGGCGATCGAGCCCGCGCCCAAGGGCGTGATCATCGCCAGCCCCGCCAACCCGACCGGCTCGATCATCGGCGCAGAGGATCTGAAGGCGATCGCCGACGTGTGCCGGGCGCGCGGCATCCGCATCATCTCCGACGAGATCTACCACGGCCTGAGCTACGGCGAGCGGACGCACTCGATCCTGGAGTTCGAGCCGGACGCCATCGTCGTGAACAGCTTCTCCAAGTACTTCAGCATGCCGGGCTGGCGGCTGGGCTGGCTGCTGGCGCCGCCCGATATCTCGCAGCAGACGGCGGGGCACGCAGGCGTGCTGTTCCTGACCGCCCCGGCGCTGGCGCAACACGCGGCGCTGGCGGCGTTCGAGTGCTTCGACGAGCTGGACGGGCACCTGGAGACCTATGGCCGGAACCGGCAGCTGCTGCTCGACGCCCTGCCCTGCCTGGGCCTCGACCGCATCGCCCCGCCGGACGGGGCCTTCTACATCTACGCCGACGTGGGCGCGCTGACCGACGACAGCCTGGACTTCTGCAAGCAGCTGCTGGCCGACACCGGCGTGGCGACCGCGCCGGGGATCGATTTCGACCCGATCGATGGGCGCCGGTTCATCCGCCTCAGCTTCGCGGTCTCGACGCCGGAGGTGGAGGAAGCGATCCGCCGGCTGGTCCCCTGGTTCGAGGCGGCGCGGGCGAAGGCGGCGGCCGCCTGAGCCGGTTCGCCGTTCGCGATCGAATCTTCGCGGATTTCGCACAAAGCGAGCGCGACGGCGCGGCTCGCATCGCGGTCAGCGAGGACATCGCCCGCCGCCGCTGGGCGGCGCTGGGCGGGGAGCTGTGGGCCATCTTCGATCCGCGCGTCGGGCAGATCGGCCCCTTCACGTTCCGCGCGGCGTCTTAAGGTCGCCTAAGCCTTCGTCTTCGATGGGGCCTTCGTCGTCGCGGCCGGGGTCTTCGCCGTCGCGGGATTGGCCGGGCCTTGGCAGGTCGCGGCGTGGATCTGGGCGGTGAGGTCGTTGTTGACCTTCAGGAGGCGGTGCAGCTCGTCCTCGATCTGCAGCAGGGCCTCGGCGTCCTTGAAGGTCTGCAGGGCCTGCTTGTCGGAGGCTTCCGCCGCCACCTTCTGGCCGACCATGATCACCGACAGCAGCACCAGCTGCAGGAACGTCTGGGCGATCCAGGCGATGAGCGACGCCGTGCCGCCCTTGACGGCCTCCGGCAGGCTGATCAGCGCCAGGCCCGCGAAGGCGTAGGCGCACCACATCGAGCCCACGATGTTGGTGATGAAGAGCGCGATGCGGCCGTTCACGCTCATATGCTCGCCGCGGGTGACCTGTGGGCCCGCCTTCGCCCGCTCGGCGATCCGCGGATGGGGTTGGTGGTCGACAGCCATTCGGGGGTTGCTCCTTTGGGTCGGGGCTAGGGCCGGCGGTAGATGACGCCGTCCTTCATGACGAACGTCACGGCCTTGAGCGCGGTGATGTCCCTGGTCGGGTCGCCCTTGAAGCCGGCGAGGTCGGCGAGGTAGCCGGGCTTGACCTGGCCGAGGCTGGCCTCGCGGCCGAGGACCCTGGCGTTGGTGGCGGTGGAGGCGGTGAGCGCCTGGGCGGGCGTCATGCCGTCCTTCACCATCCAGGCCAGCTCGCGCCAGCTTTCGCCGTGCGGGAAGACGCCGACGTCGGAGCCGGCGGCGATGGTGACGCCGGACTTCAGCGCCCGGCTGAAGGCGGCCGCGGCGTCGGTGATGGCCCGGGTCGGCGGGGTCTGGCCGGGCACGTAGTGCTGGAAGTAGATCGAGGTGGCTTCGGGCGCCGTCAGCGTCGGCACGTAGGCGACGCCCTTCTCCCTCATCAGCTTGAAGGTGGCTTCGGTGGCGCCGTAGCCGTGCTCGATGGTGTCGACGCCGGCCATGACCGCGTTGCGAATGCCTTCGTCGGAGGCGGCGTGGACGGCGACCGGGCGGCCCGAGGCATGGGCGACCTTCACCGCGGCGGCCATCTCTTCCTCGGTGAGGGTGGGCCGGGTCTCGCCGGCGGGCCCGGTACGGTAGTCGCCGTAGAGCTTGATCCAGTCGGCGCCCAGCGCGGCCTGCTCGCGCACCGCCGCCATCATCTGGGCCTCGCCGGACACCTCCTGGGCGCCCTGCGGCAGGTCGAGGTCGGCGCGCCAGCCCTTCTT
>Ga0308175_100004023_pt1 | contig 10269 bp, 9 predicted proteins | sample PhyCR1_3_FD_203893 | JGI IMG/M metagenome (GOLD analysis project Ga0308175, IMG submission 203893) | Soil microbial communities from UC Gill Tract Community Farm, Albany, California, United States - DLSLS.C.R1 | ecosystem: Environmental > Terrestrial > Soil > Agricultural land | place: USA...
GCTCGATGGCGCGCTCCCCGTCGCCGCGGTGCTCGTGATCCTCGCGCTCGTTCCGCTGCTCGTGCTGCGCACGCTGCGCGCCCTCCCCGCCGAGCTCACGAGGTGATCCGGGTCGAGGGCCTCGGCGCGCACGCCGGCGCCTTCGCGCTGCGCGACGTCAGCTTCGAGCTCCCGGCCGGCGCGTGGGGGATCATCCTCGGGCCGGCGGGGGCAGGGAAGACCACCCTCCTCGAAACGATCGCCGGCGTACGGCGCGCCGCCGCGGGAAGCGTCATCCTGCGCAACGTCGCCGTCACGCGCACGCCCCCCGAGCAGCGGGGCGTCGGCATCGTGTACCAGCACGCGTTCCTCTTTCCGCATCTTTCCGTGGAAGCGAACGTCGCGTACGGCACGCGAGACCGCGCGTACGCCATCGAGACGGCACGCCGGCTGGGGGTCGGCGGCCTGATGTCGCGATTCGTGGGAAACCTCAGCGGCGGCGAGCGGCAGATGGTCGCCATCGCGCGTGCGCTCGCCCCCAGGCCCGACATCCTCCTGCTCGACGAGCCGTTCGCCGCCGTGGATCCACGAAGCCGGACGCGATTGCGGCGCGAGCTGCGCAGCATGCAGTCGGAGCAGTCGCTGACCGTGCTGCACGTGACGCACGACTTTGGCGAGGCCGGCACGCTCGGCGATCTCGCGATCCTCCTCGAGGGTGGACGACTGCTGCAGGCCGCCCCCCCGGACACCCTCTTTCGCCGCCCGCCCTCGCCGGCCGCGGCGGAGTTTCTCGGCGCCGAGAATGTCTTCGCGGGAACCACCACGCCGATGGAGTCCGCGGGCGGCGACGAGCCTGGCGTCATGCTCTTCCGCGCCGGATCGCTCGCGCTCGTCGGCGTCGGCGATTCCAGCCAGGCGACGCACGCCGTGATCCGCGGCGAGGACGTCGTCCTCTCGCTCGACCGTCCCGGCCCCTCGTCCGCGCGCAACGCCGTGGCGGGTGTGATCGCGGAGATCGTCGTCCACGGTGCGCTCGCGCGGGTGACCGTCGATCTCGCCGATCTGCCACTCGTGGCGACGGTGACGGCCGGGTCCGTCTCCGAGCTCGGGCTGTTGCCCGGCTCGCGCGTGGTGGCGACTATAAAGGCAACGGCGGTGCATCTCTGTTGAGCCGGCCGTCCTCCATTGTTGCTCGCTCGCCGCGAGAGGCGTCTTAAGAGCCGAGGCTGGCGTGTCGCCGCCTCCCGACTTTTCCGTCCCCAACCGATGTCGCAGAGAAAGATCGCCGTGATCGCCGGTGCGGGACCTGCCGGCCTCACGGCTGCGTTCGAGCTCCTGGCTCGCACCGACGTGCACCCTGTGGTGTTCGAGCGGACGCATGCCATTGGCGGCATCGCGCAGACGTACAACTACAAGGGAAACCGGATCGACATCGGCGGTCACCGATTCTTCTCGAAGGATCAGCGCGTGATGGCGTGGTGGTTCTCGATCATGCCTCGCCAGGGCGCGCCGGCGGCCGACTCCCACGAGCTGGGCCACGACATCGATTACGTCACGGAAGCCGTGGTGCGACGCTTCGCCCCCGAGCTGACCGAGGATGACGACGACGCGTCGGGGGGCACGGCGGTGGCGGCAGGGGTGGCGATGCGGGAGGAGCGCCGCGTCGCGCCGGATCCGGAGACCGAGGACGAGGTGCTGCTGCACCGGCCGCGGCTCTCCCGCATCTACTACAAGCGCCACTTCTTCCCCTATCCCATCGGGATCACGCTCACCGTCGCGCGGCGCCTCGGCCTGGTGAACACCGCGCTCATCGGCCTGAGCTACGCCAAGGCGCAGCTGTCGCCGAAGAAGGACGAGACCTACCTCGACGCCTTCTTCATCAACCGGTTCGGGCAGCGGTTGTACGAGACCTTCTTCCGGGACTACACCGAGAAGGTGTGGGGCGTGCGCTGCGACGAGATCCGCGCCGACTGGGGCGCGCAGCGGGTGAAGGGGCTCTCGCTCAAGAAAGCCGTGGTGCACGCGGTGAAGGATCTGCTGTCGAGCGACTTCAAGAAGGCGCAGCAGGAGCGTGAGACGAGCCTGATCACGCGCTTCTTCTATCCCAAGTACGGGCCGGGCCAGATGTGGGAGATCGTGGCCAGCGAGATCACGAAGGCGGGGGGCGAGATCCGCCACGGCCATGCCGTCGTCGGGGTGTACACGGAGGACGGTCGCGTCACGGAGGTCGAGGTGGAAGAAGTGGCGACGGGCGCGCGCTCGCGCGTGGCGTGCGACTACTTCTTCTCGACGATGCCGGTGAAGGAGCTGGTGAAGCAGACGTCGCCCGCGCCGCCGGCGCCCGTGCGCGAGGTCGCCGCGGGGCTCGTGTATCGCGACTTCCTCACCGTCGGGCTGCTGCTCAGGAAGCTCCACGTGCAGGTGAAGGGCTCCAAGCCGGCGACGTCGGTGGAGGACAACTGGATCTACGTGCAGGACGGCGGCGTCCAGGTGGGACGCATCCAGGTGTTCAACAACTGGAGCCCCTACATGGTGGCCGACCGCAAGAACACCGTGTGGATCGGCCTCGAGTACTTCGTGAACGAGGGCGAGACGCTCTGGAACATGAAGGACGCCGACCTGATCGAGCTGGGGACGAAGGAGCTCGAGCGCATCGGGTTCATCAAGCGCGAGGACGTCCTCGACGGCTGCGTGCTCCGGATGCCGAAGGCCTACCCCGCCTACTTCGGGACCTACGACCGGCTCGACGTCGTGCGCGAGTGGGCGTCCGGACTGCCGAACCTGTTCCTCGTCGGCCGCAACGGCATGCACCGGTACAACAATCAGGACCACAGCATGCTCACCGCGATGATGGCGGTGGACAACATCGTCGAGGGGCGCACCGACCACTCCAACCTGTGGGACGTGAATCTCGACATGGTCTATCACGAGGAAAAGTCAGAGGCGAAAGAGACGTAAGGCATGCGTCTCGCCGTCGTGGTGTGCGTGGCCGCGCTCGTCGCCCTCTTCGAGCGCGGCCGCCTCTCGTCGCGCCTCGATGGCGTCCGGCGCGTGCTCGAGTCGCGGCGCGCGCCACTCGTGCTCGGCCTCGTGTTCGGCGTGGCCGTCTGGTGGTCGTGGGGGCAGGTGCACCCCGCCGGCCTCCTCCACGACGAGCTGGCGTACGTGCTCCAGGCGCGGCTGTTCAGCCATCTGCGCTGGACGGCGACCGCGCCGCCGATGCCGGAGTTCTTCGCGCAACCGCACGTCCTCGTCGATCCCGCCGTCGCATCGAAGTACCCGCCCGGCCACTCGCTGCTCCTCGCGCTGGGCGATCTCGTCGGCCTGCCGGCGCTCGCCGTCGCCGCGCTCGCCGCGCTGCGCGCCGGCCTGACCTTCGCCCTCGCGCGTCGGCTGACGAACGGCGCCGTGGCGCTCGGCACCTGGGTGCTGCTCTTTCACGGCCAGTCGCTCTACTTCGCCGCGAGCTACTTCTCCGAGACGACGAGCGGCGCGATGCTGGTCCTCGCCTGGTACGCGCTGCTCCGCTGGCACCGCGAGGGTGGGCGTGGCTGGATGGCGCTCGTCGCACTCGCCGTCGGGTGGTGCGCCATCACGCGGCCATTCAGCGCGGCGCTGTTCGCCGTGCCGGTCGCCTTCGTCGTGCTGCGCCAGCTCGCGCGCACCAGGCAGTGGCGCGAGCTCGCCGTCGGCCTCGCGGTGGGGACCAGCGTGCTGGCGATCCTGCCCCTCTGGAGCGCACGCACCACGGGCGACTGGCGCGTCTCGCCGGTGGCTGTGTACATGCGCGACTACATGCCGTTCGACCGCCCGCACTTCGGCTACGACTCCACGCCGCCGCGCCGCACGCCGCCACCCGACCTCGCGTTCGTGAACGCCTCGCTCGACTCCGTGCAGCGCGCGCATACCCTCGCCGCGGTGCCGCAGATCGCGAAGGAGCGCGCGGGCTTTCTCGCCATGCAGAGCTGGTGGGATCCCCGCGTCGAGGGCGGGCTCGCACTCGTCGGACTCGCGACGGCGCCGCTCGCCGCGCTCGTCGGGGCGGCGTCCGTCGTCATCCTCTTCGTCGGCTACCTCGCGCATCCGACGTGGCCGAGCTGGACGATCTACTACATGGAGACCGCGCCGGTGCTGGCGTTCTACGCCGTGTGCGGATTCGCCGTCGTGCTCCGTGTGCTGGCGCGCGAGCCGCAGCGCGCGTGGGACTGGGTCCGCGCGCCGCGCGCCGCGTTCGCGATGCTCGTGGCGCTGGTGCTCCTGCTCCCCATGCTGCGCATCGAGCTGAGGTTCGACCGGCGCCAGCACCTCGGGAACGCGAATTATCCCGGGCGCTTCCGGCAGGCCGTGGCGCAGATCCCCGACCGGTCGATCCTGTTCGTGCGCCACGCGAAGTGGCACGAAGGGCATTGGACCCTGGTGGAGAACGACCCGGACTTCGCGCGCTCGCGCGTCTGGATCGCGTACGACCGCGGCGACTCGGCGAACGCGGCGCTGATGCGGAAGGTGCCGGACCGGAACGCGTACCTGTTCGACGAAGCGCACGTGTCGATCAACCTGTATCGGCCCGGCGCGACCGTCGCGGTGCACTGATGCCAGAGCTGCGGACTCCGACCGGAGGCGCGAAGCGCCGCAGGGAGGAGCAATGACTCCAGACCTCGGGCACTCCGACCAAAGGCGCGAAGCGCCGCAGGGAGGAGCTGTGACTCCAGACCTGCGGAACTCCGACAAGATTCGCGAAGCGCCGCTGGGAGGAGCGAGCACCAGACTCGCGATGTTCGTGAGCAACTACCTCCCGCACCCCGGCGGCCTCGAGGTGATGGTGTGGAACCTCGCACGCGGGCTCGCGCGTCGGCACGACGTCGTCCTCGTCACCTCGGCCTATGACGGAGTGCACGGCATCAGCGACGAGGACGGCATGACCGTGCACCGTCTTCCCGCAGTGCACGTGACCGAGCGGTTCGGTGTCCCCTATCCCGTGCCCGCCGGTCCCGGGCTGCGCGCCGCGCTGCGCGACGTCGCCGGAGCGCAAATCATCCACTCGCACGGGGCGCTCTACGCCCAGTCCATCCTCGCGCGGCAGCTCGCGCGCCGCGCCCGTGTGCCCTTCGTCCTCACGGAGCACGTCGGCTTCGTCCAGTATCCGAGCGCCGCGCTCAACGCGATCCAGCGCGCGGCGTGGACCGCCATCGGGACGCCGCTCGTCCGCAGCGCCGACGCGGTCGTCACCTACAACGCCCGGGTGCACGACGAGCTCGAGCGTCGCAGTGGGCGCGAGGTCCGCTTCGTGGGGAACGGTGTCGACGTCGAGCGCTTCCACGCGCGCTCGTGCGAGGAGCGGCGTGCGCTCCGTCGCAGCTTCGGGCTCCCGGAGGAAGGGGTGCTGGCCCTCTTCGCCGCCCGCGACAGCGAGAAGAAGAACCTCGACGTCCTGTTGCGCGCGAAACGCGAGGGCTACACCCTCGTCGTGTGCGGATGGGAGCGTAACCTGATGGGTCGGGCGCTCGTCGATCTGGGAGTGGTGCCGTACGCGCGGATGGCCGAGCTGTTCGCGTGCGCCGACGTCATGCTGCACCCCGCGTCGGGCGAGGGCTTCCCGCTCGCGGTTCAGGAAGCCATCGCATCGGGGCTCCCCGTCGTACTCCTGTGGGACGAGGGCTATGCGCGGTGGATGCCGCGCACCGTCGTCGAGGCGTGCGCCACGCCCGAGGAGGTGCCGGACCGCATGGAGCAGCTCGCGCGCGACCCGGCGAGACGGCGCGCGCTGGGCGAGACCGGCCGCGCCTGGGCGGAGTCGCAGTGGAGCTGGGACGCCACGGTAAGAGCCTACGAACGGATCTATGACGATGTCGCAGACGTTGCCCCCCGTAGCTGACTCTCAGTCGGTCGCGCCACCACCCTCGTTCTGGGGGCCGGGCCAGTCCGTCGCGGTCGTCATTCCCTGCCGGAACGAAGAGCGGAGCATCGGCAAGGTCGTCGAGGACTTCCGTCGTGCGCTTCCGGGCGCGCTCGTCGTCGTCGTCGACAACGCGTCCACCGACGCGACCGCGCTGCGCGCGAGCGAGGCCGGCGCCACCGTGCTGCACGAGAGTCGTCGCGGAAAAGGGTTCGCCGTCGTGCGCGGCTTCCGCTCCACGCGCGACGCCGACTTCGTCGTCCTCGTCGACGGCGACGACACCTATCCCGCCGATGCGGTGCATGCGCTCCTCGACGGGCTGCGCGCCGGCGCCGACATGACGATCGGCACGCGGCTCACCAGCTGGGAGGACGGCGCCTACCGGCCGGGCCACACCTTCGGCAACCGGCTGTTCATCGCGCTCGTCCGCGTCCTCTTCGGCGTGCAGACGCGCGACCTGTTCTCCGGCTATCGCGCCTTCACGCAGCGCTTCCTCATGCTGTCCCCGCTCATCGCGCAGGGGTTCGAGCTCGAGGCCGAGCTCTCGATGCAGGCGCTCGCGGGCTCGTTCGTCGTCACCGAGGTGCCAGTGCACTATCGCGCCCGCGGTGAAGGGAGCGTGAGCAAGCTGAGCACTCTGCGCGACGGCTACCGCATCCTCGTCGCGCTGCTCGCCTTCTTCCGCGACTACCGCCCGCTCTCCTGCTTCGGCGGGCTCGCCGTGGTGCTCTGGATCCTCTCGGCGCTCAGCGGTGGCGTGGTCGTCGACCAGTATCTCCACACGGGACAGGTACTGCGCGTTCCGCTCGCCGTGCTCTCCGTGGGGCTGGCGCTGCTGGGCGCGATCTCGTTCATGGGCGGACTGTTCCTTTCTTCGGTGAATCGGCGCGCGCAGGAGCTTGCCGTCCTCATCCTGCGCCGCTAGTCGATGCGCATCGATCTCGAGCGCATGCGCGAGGGTTTCCTCGCCGTTCAGGCCGGGAAGGCATCGCGCCACGCCGTCGAGGATCGCGTCACTCCCTCGCGCTGGCAGTACGACTATCTCACGCTGAGCCGACTCTCCCACGACGTCGAGGCGCTCGTGCGCGAAGCACCGCGCGCGACGGCCGGCGCCCGCGCACTGGACCTCGGCGCCGACAAGAGCCCGTATCGCGAGCTGCTGCAGTCGCGGGGCTACGAGGTGCGGACGCTCGACATCACGCGCGATGGCGGCGCCGACTACGCCGGCACTGCGGAGGCCACCGGCCTCCCCGACGCCAGCTTCGACCTCGTGCTGTGCACGCAGGTGATCGAGCACTGCCTGAACCCCTGGGCGGCGGTGCGCGAGATCCACCGCATCCTGAAGCCCGGCGGATATCTGATCGTGTCCGCGCCGCACGTCTGGTTCTTCCATCCTCACCCGACCGACCACTGGCGGTTCACGCAGGAAGGGATGGCGCATCTCTGCCGTGAAGCGGGGCTCGTTCCGGTGACGCTGCTCGCTCAGGGCGGCAGCGTGCTCACGCTCTGCCAGGTGGTGAACTTCCTCGCTTACGGCGTGCTGGGCCGCGCGGGGGCGCCCCTGTACGGCGCGATGAACTTCCTCGCCGCGATCGGCGACCGCCTCGCGCCGAACCAGCTCTTCTGCCACAACTTCGCCTGCCTGGCGCGGCGTGCGGAGTCGCCGGCCGCGGTTGCCGCCGCATGACGCCAGGCCTCGTCCGCGTACTGCTGTCGACGTACAACAGCGCCCGCTTCATCCGACCGTTGCTCGACAGCGTCCTCGCGCAGACCTACGCGCCGCTCGAGCTCTGGGTGCGCGACGACGGGTCGAAGGACGAGACGCCGGCGATCCTCGCCGATTACGCGCTCCGCTTCCCCGGTCGCATCCACGTGGACGCGGCATCGAACGTCGGAATGGTGCGCAGCTACTTCACCCTGATCCGTGAGGCGGGCCGCGAGGCGGAGTTCACCGCCTTCGCCGATCACGACGACGTCTGGCACGCCGACAAGATCGAGCGTGCCGTGGCGATGCTCCGTGCGCACGGCGGGTCAGCGCCCCTCATGTACACGGGGCGCCTCCACATCGTCGACGATCAGGGCCGTCACCTCGCCGACTCGCTCCTCCCGACACGGCCGCTGACACTGCGCAACGCCCTGGTCGAGAATGTCGCCGCGGCGTGCACGATGGTGATGAATCCGGCGGCACGTGATCTCCTGCTCGACCAGCGCGAGCTGGACGGGGTCATCTATCCGGATTGGTGGTTCTATCTCCTCGTGAGCGCGACGGGCACGGTGCTCTACGACCCGCACATGGCGGTCGAGTACCGGCGTCACGGAGGCAACGCGGTGGGATCGCCGACGGGCTGGCGCCGCTTCGTCGAGGGGTGGCGCCTCGTCGCGCGCGGTCGGCTCGTCCAGCAGCTGCACGCGCAGGCGCGCGGGCTCGAGCGTGAGTTCGGCGCCCGGCTGTCGGAGCACGCGCGGGCGACGCTGGCCGAGTTCCTCGACCGGCCGACCAGCCGCCTGGGCCGTCTGCGGCACGCGTCCACGTGTTGCGTCTATCGCCAGCGCGCCATCGACGGCGCCGTCGTTCGCACTCTGCTCCTCGTGTCCGAGCCGCAGCCGTGAGCGCCCGGAATGCCGCGGCGCCGGCGGCGCGACCGCTGGCGCCCGAGGAGGAGCTCACGGTCACCCGACAGAGCGCTCGGCTGCGCGGTGCGGTGGTCACGACGCCGTTCTCTTACGTCGCCACGACCTCGAGTCTCGCCTGGGAGAACTGCGAGCCCGCCCTGGACGCGCTGCGCACGAGCGGCCGACGCTGACCGCGGTCAGGACGCGCGCGGGATCGGCGAGAGCACGCTGCGCAGCAGGGAGAACGTCACCCCCGATACCACCGCCACCACGAGAGTGAGCGCGCCGCCGAGCCCGGCCAGCCGCAGCAGAGCGAGCGGGCCCGTGAGCGGTACGCGCAGCAGCGGCCACGCGACGACCACCACGACGAGCATCGCCGCCAGCGGTCGGAGCACATCTACGACGAGCCAGCGGCCACTTCCCGCGCCGAGCTGCTGGTGTCGGATTGCCGTCGCGCCGCCCACTGCGCCGATCGCGAGGAGCGACGCCCACGTCGCGGCGACGCCGACGGCACCGTAGCGGGCCGCAGCGCCACCGAGCCCGATGACCGCCGCGGCGAGAAGCGTGTGGAGCAGGACACCGCGCCGCGTCCGCCCGGTCGCCATCTGCAGCGCCATCGCGAGCTGGAGCAGGCTCGCGCTCCCCATGCCGAGCAGCAGCAGCGTCGCGATCGGCGCGACGACCTGCGCCGTCGCCGCGTCATGCGTCCAGAGACGGACGATGTCCGGCGCCATCGATCCCACCGTGATCATCGCCGGAAACACGAGCAACGCCAGGAGGCGCGTGCTCCGGCGGAACTCCGCGGCCAGGCGCGCGTCATCACCTCCCGCCGCGAGCGCGGAGAAGCGCGGCAGCATGGTGTTGAACAACGGCGCGCTCAGTACGCCGAGCCCGTTCGAAACCGTCGCCGCGAGCATGTAGTAACCGTAGCTGGCGAGCGGGAGCCAGCGGCTCGACAGCAGCTTGTCGATCTGGAGCAGTACGAGCAGCGAGAGCGTGAGCGCTCCCACGCCAGTCATGGTCGCCCGCAGCTCGTGCAGCACGTCGATGCGCACGCGCGCTCGGCGCGCATCACTCGGCAGCGCGCGGTGCGTCGCGATCGCGGCGGCGAGCGTGTGCCCCGCGGCCACCAGCGACTGCCACGCCAGCACGACGGCGAGTGACCGATGGCCGACGACCAGCAATACAACGGCCCCGCCCCCCGCCAGCGTCGACGACGCGATGGCCAGCCCGTTCATCGTCGTGGCGCGGCCGAGCCCGAGCAATGCACTCTGGTAGAGCGAGAGTGGCCACTGCATGGCGATGAACAGCCCGATCAGGCGGACGGCGGTCGTCACCGCGTCGGTGCCGAGCGCGCTCGCGCCGAACCAGCGATTCGCGACGAGCGGTGCTCCCGCGGCGAGCGCCCCGCCGAGCAGGATGCCCACCAATGTGTACGCCACTTCGAGCGTGCGAAGAAGCTCGCGCGCGCCCTCGGTGCGTCCGCTGGCCGTGCGTGCCGCGAGCTCGCGGTTCGCCGTATGGCTTACGCCGAGGTCGAGCGCCTTGAGCGCCAGCGACATCGTCGTCGCGAAAGCGAGCAGCGCATACCGCTCCGCGCCCAGCATCGCGAGGAACACGGGGATGCACGCGAGCTGCACGAGAGCGCTCCACCCCGTGCCCGCGAAGTTCACGAGCAGCTCGAGCCGCAACGGACGTGGCGACGTCGCCGGAACGGACGCGCTCATCGGCGATGCGCCACGGGCGTCATGCCGAGTCGGAGCAGCTCGGCGTCCGGCACCTCG
>Ga0308175_100004025_pt1 | contig 10267 bp, 12 predicted proteins | sample PhyCR1_3_FD_203893 | JGI IMG/M metagenome (GOLD analysis project Ga0308175, IMG submission 203893) | Soil microbial communities from UC Gill Tract Community Farm, Albany, California, United States - DLSLS.C.R1 | ecosystem: Environmental > Terrestrial > Soil > Agricultural land | place: USA...
GTGGCCGAGGCGGCGGTGGTGCCGAGCCCGGACCCGATCCGCCTGAGCGTGCCCAAGGCCTGGGTGGTGCTCAAGCCCGGCGTCGACCCCTCGCCGTCGGCGGCGCACGCCCTCTTCCGCTTCTCCCGCCAGCGCCTGGCCCCGTTCGCGCGCATCCGCCGGATCGAATTCGCCGAGCTGCCGAAGACGATCTCGGGCAAGATCCGCCGCGTCGATCTGCGGGCCCTGGAAAAGGAGCGCCACGCCTCCAACGTCCGCGGCGAGCATGAATACTGGGAGGACGATTTCATCGATTTCGACTGACAGGCCCGCGCGGGTCTGGAGCAGACCTCGCCGGGCCGCGAGCAGCGGACGCCGTCTACTTCCCCTTCGGCACCCCGAGATACGCCTCCGCCGCGCGCACGTAGTGCCACATCTCGTCCGCGTTGCGGCTGAGGGCCTTGGCGATCAGCTCCTCCCCCTTCTCGCGCTGGCCGATGCGGATGTACCAGGAGCCGATCTCGGACTGCCCGGTGTCGTCCTTGGGATCGACGAGCACCTTCTGGAAGCAGGCTTCAGCCTTGTCCTTCTCCCCGGCCTCGGCGTAGACCTCGCCGATCCGCTGCCAGTCGCTGGGCTCCGGCTTGGCGTTGGTGACGGCGTCGAACATCGCCTGCCCCTTCGCCTTGTCGCCGGACAGATAGTAGACGCGCCCGACGCCGATCCGCTCCCAGGACCCCTTCCCCGCCAGCTTCTCCGCCTCGGCGAGCGCCGCCAACCCGGCATCCTTCGCCGGCTTGCCCCGCATCACCCCGATGCCGCCCCCGGACGGCCCTTTCGCCCACAATCCCAAGCTGGTCCCGACGAGAAAACAGACCGCGCAGAGCGCCCACACCTTGTGCTGTCGCATTTCAGAACCCTCCTTGAAGGATGGAACCGCTGTTTGCTTCATTATGAGGGAACAAACGAGGGATCAGACGGCCGGGTTCCCTTTTCCCGATCTGCCCACCACCACCGCCCGCCCGATCAGCCCCACGGCCAGCAAGCCCGCCGCCTTCACCGCGCTCTGCGTATCGTTCACCAGCACGCCGGCCAGAAACACGACCGCGCCCACGACGACGATGGCGGCCGACCAGGGATACCCCCACGCGCGGAACGGCCGCTCGGCGCCGGGCTCCCGCCGCCGCAACACCACCAGCGCCAGACAGCAGACGCAATAGTTCACGGCCAGGAAGACCGACGCCAGCGCGATGAGGGTCTGGAAGGTGCCGGACGCGATGAGGAGGAGCGCCACGACGGTCGTCACCACGGTCGCGACATCGGGCGTGCCCCCCGCGTTGACCGACGCCGTCCGCCGCGAGACCAGCCCGTCGCGCCCCATCGCGAACAGGATACGCGTGCCGATCATCAGGATCGCGTTCAGCAGCGGCAACAGCGAGAGGACCGAGAGAATCGTAATGACCTGCTTCCCGCGGTCTCCGGCGATGACCGCCGCCGCGTCCGCGCCCGGCAGCGTGGACCGCGCGAGATCCGGAATGGGCAGCACGGCCAGGAGCGCGAGGTTGACCAGCAGGTACACGACGATGACCGAGGCGACGCCGCCGATCATCGCGCGCGGCAGGTGGCGCGAGGGATCGCGGTCCTCCTCCGTGAAATAGAGCGCGCTCTGCCACCCGCCGTAGGCGATCACGATCGCCTGCAACGCGAGGATGACCCCCGCGAACGTGAGGCCGCCCGCCCCGCCCAGGCCCCGAAGCCCTGGGGCGCCCGCCGGGGCCATCGTGAGCGCCGCGACGATGAGCGCCAGAAACGCGAGGAATTTCACTGCGGTCGTCCACTCCTGGAACCACGCGCTGACCCGCAGGCCCGCCCACTGGAGCGCCACCATGGCGAGGAGCGTGACGATCGCGATCGGCCGTACCCAACCGCCAAGCGCCGGCACCAGCACTCTCATGAATTCGGCGAGGCCGATCGAGGCATAGGCGAGCACCGTGCAGTAGGTGAGCCAGTCCGTCCACCCCACGCCGAAGCCGACCCAGTCGCCGAAACCCCGCCGCGCGTACGCGTAGTACCCGCCCGCCTGAGGCACCATCGTGCCGAGCTCGGCCAGGCACACCGATCCGAGCAGCGTATAGAGGCCGCCCACCAGCCAGAGCACCAGGATGGCGGCCCCGCTGGGCAGATGCCCCGCCACGAGCCCCGGCGTGCGCAGGATGCCCACGCCGATCGTGCTGCCGATGATGACCGCGAGCCCGAATCCGAGCCCGAGCAGCCGGCGGAGCTGGCCGATGGGAGAGCGGGAGCCCGGGCTCACGCCTGAGCCGACTCCACTCATTTCGCCTTGCATTGCCCTGCATGCTAGCCCGGGGGGCGAGCCGGAGGCAAACGGCCCGCCCCGGCGTGTCACATTCGCCCCGAATCCTGCGCCCTCGGCCTCCCGGCGTGCGACCCCCGCCCCAAGAGGCGGCTCCACGGCGCCGAATCCTTTGTGCGCTACGATCTGGCATAGGTCACCTACGCCGGATCGTAGTGCACCGGCCCTTCGGGGTGGGTACCATCGATTCCAAGGCCTTGTGCGCCAGCCGGAAGGCGGCTATGCCCAGATCCGGCGTTGTCGACGCAGATTCGAATCCCTTCGGCCCACGCCGGATCCGCCTCCTCAGCGACCCTCAGGCAGCCGCCTCCCGGCGCAGGCCGCCTTTTCCAGGACGCTCAGTCCGTCTTGCGGTAGACCGTCCCCTTCTGGCCTTTGCCTTTGGTCTCGATGGTAAAGTCGCCTTGCGCGGCGAGCCCCTCCAGGGTCTTGTAGAGAGCGCCGCGATCCGGCTCATAGCCGAGGGCTTTGCACACGTCGCGGCGGGTGAACCTCTCGGGCAGGTCCGGGAAGATCTCGCAGACGTCATTCCACACCTCGGTGGCCATCCTGCGCCGGGGCCGCTCCGGAGCCGGGGGAGGGACCGCCGTCGGGAGAGCCACCGGACCGCTCCCGCCCTGGAGCGTCCGGATCATCTCCAGGGACCGCATCTGGGCCGCATAGGCCCTCTCCACCAGCTCCATGCCGATCCGGCGCTGCTCCTCCAGGTGCTTCTTGAGCTGCTCGTATTCGGGGTCGGTCATTGGGGAGGAGCTTATGGGTTGTGCGCGTAGTGCGCAAGGCTGCCATTCGCATTGCCGGTTGGGCTCGCTGGTGCCCTGGGCGGGGGCTTTGCCGGCCGGCCGGTTCGGCCGCTCGATCCGGACAACCTGCGCATCGCGTGTGAGCTGACCGAGCTGAGCTTCGCGCTCCACCCTTGGAGGTTCGAGCCCGGCGTCCGCAAGTTCCGCTCGCTGGCGGAGGCCAACCAGCATCGCCAGGAGTGGGAGAAGAAACAAGTGCGCAGTCCGCTTTGACCGCTACCGGCTTCGGTCCCTCCAGCGGCCCGAAGTCGAAGCCGAGCCTTTCGACCGCATGCTGATCGGGTAAGCCCGGATCGAAGGCTTGACGATCGTCACCCGGGACCCGGCGTTCCGCGCCTAGGGAGTCGGACTCCTGCCGGCCTGACGGACCTCGGTGACGCCGGCTCGGAGGAGCGGCCGTAGGGGCGTCGCCTCTCCTGTCCTCACACTTGGCTGAGCGGCCCGGAAGGTAGCAGACTACTACCTGAGGAGGAAGGAAGATGGGCATGCCCTTCAAAGTTTCCGATGGCCTGTACGCTATCGCCAAGCAGGGGGCGCAGGCTACCGAGCGCTCCATCGCGGCTCAGGTCGAGCACTGGGCGCTCATCGGCCGAGCGGTCGAAGCGATTTTGGCTCATCAGGAGCTGCTGACCCTCAAGCAGGTGGGCGAGGTTCTCACGCCTTTGTTCCCTTCGGCGGCTCGGCGGCAGGAGGTCCACGACCTTCTTACGCGGATCGCGGGCAGCGCGGATCGCGAGCCCACCAAGAAGGCCCTGCGCGAAAGCGGGGCGCCTCTGTACGCCACGGACCCTGAGCATCCAGGTCTGATCGTGCAGGTGCTGCCTGACGGCACGCGCACGCCCGGCCGCTTGGAAGGCCGGCGGTTCGTACCCTCGAGTGGCCAGTGATCCGCGATCTCGGAACGGCGGTGCGCGGGGTCTTGGCCCGAGCCGAACCGGTTCTCCTGTTTCTCGCGGGACCGAACGGCGCTGGCAAATCCACGTTCTTCAGAGATTAACTCCAGGAGCTCAACCTTCCCTTCGTCAATGCCGACGAGATGGCGCGCCGGCTGCGTGGGTCTTCGACGCTTCCGAAACCCGAGGACGTCGACAGGATCGCTTTCGAGATGACCGAAAGATTGCGCCTCGCGTTGTTGGCCGGCCGGCTCTGCTCCGGGATGCCGCGAAGCCGGCCCGCTCGGTGCCTCTTTACGAGTACGCGTGACCTGGCGAAGAATCGCATGGCTCCTCTCCCCCCGGACCTCAACGCGAGGACCGGCCTGGAGTGGATCAATACGGCTTCTTCGCGTCCACCGAGGGAAGCGGCTGGAAATGCTTGAGATTGGTGGTGTATAGCGGAACCGCGAGGCGCGCCGCCACCGAAGCGATCATCGCGTCCTGGAGTTGGATGCCGTGGCTCAGGTGGAAGCTGGCTGTTTGCCGCATCGCCCAGCGATTGTCGTCTTCCGTGGGATGCTCGATGCGAAACTGGCGCAGGAAGCGAATCGCCTGAGCGCGTTTCGCTCGATCGGTCGCGCCTTGGACCGTCTCCATCCAGACCACAGGGGTGATGGCCAGCCGTTGTCGCCCGAGGCTGCCAAACCAGCCCGTTGCCGGCGGGAAGGCCCGCAACAGGTCGACGAGAATGGAGGTGTCGAGAATTGCGTCGGTCACCATGAGTATCGCGGAGAGGCTCGCCGGATGGTCTCCACGTACTCCGCGCCGCTCTGCTCTTCCTTGCCCTCGGTCCAGGCCCCGATCTCCGGAGACGAGGCAATCTCTTCCGCGGTGAGCCCCTCTCCCCTGAGGTCTTCCTCCGTGAGCTCTAGATCCTCCTCGGACAGCAATTCCAGGGTTACGACAACTCGGCCACAGGGGATCTCAGGCGGCAGTTCGACGAGCAGGTGTCCGTCTTCAGTGATTTCGCCTTCTACTTTCAGCGCGTTCTTCATGATGCCCCCCAAGGAGAGCTTACCACGGGGAACTGTCGGGTAGATCCGGCTCGTGACCACCCTCGTCGAGCACCCTACCGTCGAAGCCACCGAGCCCTTTCTGGTTATGGATCTATATGCCTCGGGTCTGGAATTCCGAGATTCAACCGCCTAAACGTCCCGCACCTCGATAAGGCCCTGAAGCCCCTCGAAGTCCTGCGGATTCCGGGTGTACAGCGGAATCCGGAGAGCCAGAGCGGTGGCCGCGATCCAGAGGTCCATGATCCGCGCCCGGGGCTGGCGGCCCGCCGCCTTGACGGCTTGGGCGACGGCCGCGAAGGCTCGTGCGATAGGGGCGTCAATGGGGACGGGCTGGAAGGTGGCCTCGATGATGCCGAGGCGCCGAAGCCGATGCTGTCGCGTCTCGTCGTCCTTCGCGACCAGGACGCCGAAATGGAGCTCCGCCAGGGTGGCCACCGAGATCGCGATCTCCTGGGGCAGGGAGGCTTCCAGACGGGAGTCTTCCTCCCGCCCGATCAGGACCGAGGTGACGAGGAGGCCCGGCTCAGCTCATCCATGGATCTTCGAGGTCTTCCACCGTGCCGCCCATCGTCCCGAGGTCCTCAAAGAACGTCGTGTCTGGGGGCTGGGACCGGAGGATCTTCAGGACTTCCGCCTTCAGGACCCACTGCCGCTTCGGATAGGGACCGAGCACCGCGACCGGCCGGCCGTCCACGGTGATGGCGAACTGCTGCCCGCTCTCCGCCTGGCGTAGGATCTCATCGCTGTGGTTCCTGAGCTCCCGTTTGGGCGATGGCTTTCAAGAGTGTTGCGTAAGGGCAATGGCGGGGCTGCACGGAGAGTAGAGAGGGGTGTTTATTGAGAAGTTTCAATATTATAGAAGATGCGACCTGTTCTGCCCCAGAAGCCCAGCGTATCGGCGGCGCTTAGCGTATCCCTCTTTGGCACAATCCACGCTACACTTAGTGGGTCTTATTCGCAACCATCGGGGGCATGAGTTGGCTGAAGAAGAGCCTAAGGAGCGAAGTATCTTCGACTCGGCGTCGTCGTCTGGACTGTTCGTCGGAATTTCGACCTTTGAAGACGAGCGGATCCCAGAAGTTCCTTTCGCCGTCGACGATGCCGTCGACCTCGCGTACCTCTTCGTCGTAGAACTGAAGCTTGTCTTGCCCGAGTCCATCGTTCTCCTGCTTGCTGGAGAGCCCCGGAAACCCAAGAGTGCTGACAGACTGAAGCGCCTGATCGAGCTCGGAGCCCGCCGTCAGGCAGCACGGCAGCGTGAGATCTACCGTTTTCTCTCTGAGCTTACTCGGACTTCGAGTTCTCAAGGCATCATGCTCGTCACCGTGGCGACCCACGGGTTGTCGGATCTAGGCGGGGACTTCCTGGTTGCGAGTGACTCACTCCGCGACCGCACTTTGCGCACCGGAGTCGCCGTTACCGAACTGTTCGATGAGGTCTCGCGCTCCGGAGCACAGCGCCGCTTGGTGTTGCTTGACGCCTGCCGCGAGCGGCTTTCCCAAGGAACCAGGGGAGGAGATGATTCGGCGATGGCGCCGAGCTTCGCCAATGCCATTGCCAATGCCAAGGGCCTGGTGATCCTCTCCGGAGCGACCTTGGGAGGTTTCGCCTACGACGACACATCACGAATGAACGGTGTATTCACTGCCGCAGTACTCGATGGGCTTGGCGGCGAGGCGCCAGCCGACCAGGAGGGATGGATCACCGTCCGAACGCTGGCCGATTTCGTTCAGCAGAGGGTGGTCGCATGGGTGCGGCGTAACCGCCCAGATCATGCGACGAAGTCTCTCGGCATTGGCCGGCAGATCGAGGCGACGGCTGACGCCCTTCCTCTTACTCTTCACCCGCAGGCTGCTCAAGCGAGGCTCCGCTACCGTTCGCGCCGGGCAGCGGCACTTGAGCGGGTCAAAGACAATCAGGGCAAAATTCTTAGCGGGGCCTTCTGGGACGAGATCGTCGCCCGGCTCCCTCCCGATTCTCCTAGTCCCGAGACCGACCGGCTCCTTGACGAGATTGAAGCCCTTGATGGTACCGAGCGTTCCCAGCGCAGCCTGCGGGACTTTCTACGGGAAGGCACGCCCTTGTTAGGTCTGCCCCTTGCACCGTCTGCGGAGGAGCCTCGATCAGGCCAGGACGCGACTCATCCAAGGAGGCCAATCTGGGCCGATTGGGGCGGTCGCGTGTTGGCTGGCATGATAATAGTCTTTTTGGGGGGCCTTGTTTACAATTTTATTGCGGCTAAGAAGTATGTATCAGTGCCTGAGCCGATTACTATCGAAGGCCTAGTGGCAGACAATAGCGGCGCACCTTTGAAGGATGTGAAGCTCGTCGCAGAGTCTGGCGAATTCGCGCGGACGAACGGCCAAGGTGCCTTCGTGTTATCCCTCACTGCTCGACCCGCCACTAGCGGTGTTGCGGTTACCGTTTACGGTAAAAAACGTACATTTGAAACAACCTGTTTTGTCGGTACGCCCTGTCGCATCACTCTAGCGGCATTGATTCCGGCGGCGGCACTCACGAAGAACGATAAGTCGGTTGCGGCGCCGAAGAGCGACCAGGGGACTGCGGCGCCGAAGAACGACCAACCGACCGCGGCACCGAAGAACGACCAGCGGACTGCGGAACCGAAGAACGCAGCCGAAGCTGCGGCGCCGTTAGTCAACGCGCGGGTGATACTCGACACGACCAAGGGGCGAATCGTGATCGAGCTCTATCCCGACAAGGCCCCCAAGACCGTCAAGAACTTCCTCAGCTACGTCAAGGCCGGCTTCTACAACGGCACCATCTTCCACCGGGTGATCCCCGGCTTCATGGTCCAGGGGGGCGGCTTCACGCCCGACATGACCGAGAAGCCGACCCGGCCGCCGATCCAGGACGAGGCGGACAACGGGCTGCAGAACCAGCGGGGCGCTCTCGCCATGGCGCGGACCTCCGACCCGAACAGCGCCGGCGCCCAATTCTTCATCAACGTGGCCAACAACAACTCCCTCAACTTCCGCAGCAAGACCACCGAGGGGTGGGGGTACGCGGTGTTCGGCAACGTGGTGGAGGGGATGGACGTGGTGGACGCGATCGTGCAGGTACCGACCACCACCAAAGGGCCCTACCAGGACGTGCCCGTGCAGCCGGTGGTGATCCAGAAGGCCACGATATCCACCCAAGATCAATAGCAAGAGAGGGACTAACGCAGAGCGACACCGCTTGCCACCTGCCGTCTTTAAATTCGTCTTGGCGTGAAAGTTACGGTCACTTCGACCAAGACTCTTCTTCCGGGATAAAAAGGAGTCCATCGTCTCGTGCCAAGCGGGATCATCTCACCCTATGCCCCGGAATCTTCCCCAACTCTTCCCCGCAGATTCTGCTCGGCATGCCACAGCTCGAAGGCCTGCTGCATACGCAGCCAGAGCCCCGAGCCGTTGCCGCAGAGCTTCCCCAGACGGAAAACCATCTCTGGGCTGACAGCGGATGTCTCAGCGAGAACCCTGTGCAGAGTCTGGCGCGTCACCCGGAGTTGTCCTGCCGCCTCGCTGACGGAAAGATTCAAGGCTGGCAGCACGTCCTCACGCAAGATCTCGTCCGGGTGTGTGGGTGGGCGGCGGAGCTCTGGGATAGTAGAGGTTTGAGCCATGACTGTTCTCGCTTTCATTAGTAGCACTTTACCCAGCAGGGCCCTTGGCGCGGAAATCTCGGTCGGATCAGCCGCCCCCCCGGGCGGGCCACGCAGGGCCGCCCCTACGAACACCATATCCACCCGGCACGGCGTTCTGTAGGGGGCGGCCCTGCGTGGCCGCCCGGGGGGGCGTGATAGCATCCCCCCGTGCGTCTGCCATCGTTCCTCCTACGCCTCTCCTCCGCCCTCCTCCTCGCAACCGCCCTCTCCCCCGCCGCCCCCGCCGCCGCGCTCGACAAGGTCACCCTGGCGACGAACTGGAAGGCCGAGGCGGAGCATGGGGGCTTCTATCAGGTGATCGCGACCGGGATCTACCGGCGGCATGGGCTCGACGTCACGTTGCGGATGGGGGGGCCGCAGGTCAACAATCCTCAGCTTCTGGCGGCCGGGGTGGTCGACTTCAACATCGGGGCGAGCTCGTTCGCGGCTTTGAACTACGTCAAGGCCGGGGTGCCTGTGATCACCGTGGCGGCCATCTTCCAGAAGGATCCGCAGGTGCTCATCGCCCATCCCGGACAGGGGAATGACACGCTCGAGGCGCTCAAGGGGAAGCCGATTCTGATCGCCCCGTCCGCCCGCGCCACGTTCTGGAATTTCCTGCGCGTCCGCTTCGGCTATACCGACGATCAGATCCGCACCTATACCTTCAACATGGCCCCCTTTCTGGCCGACAAGAAGGCCGTTCAGGAGGGCTATCTGACGAGCGAGCCGTTCACCCTCCAGAAGGCGGGGGTCAAGCCCGTGGTCCTCGTTCTCGCCGACCACGGTTTCGACAGCTACTCGACGACGATCGAATGCACCCGCAAGCTGATGGAGACCCGGCCCGACCTCGTGCAGCGCTTCGTCGACGCGAGCATCGAGGGGTGGTACAGCTACCTGTATGGCGATCCGGCGCCGGCCAACGCGCTGATCCGGCGGGACAATCCGGAGATGACCGCCGACCTCATCGCCTACAGCATCGCGGCGATGCGTCGGCACGGGGTGGTCGATTCCGGGGATGCCCTGACGCTCGGCGTCGGCGCCATGACCGACGCTCGCTGGAAATCGTTCGCGGCCTCGATGATCCGGGCCGGCGTCTACCCTCCCACGATCGATCTCTCCAAGGCCTACACCCTGCGGTTCGTCAACAAGCGGGTGGGCATGGAGCTCAAAAATCCCCGTGCTTCCCGCGCCCGGCCCTGAGCCGGTCGTCCGGCTGCGCCAGGTCACCAAGCGGTTCGCCGGCGGTATCGAGGCGCTCGCCGGTCTCGATCTGATTGTGGGACCTGGGGAGCTCCTCGCCCTGCTCGGACCCTCGGGCTGCGGCAAGAGCACGGCCCTGCGCCTGATGGCGGGGCTCGCCGCGCCCACCACCGGCTCGGTGGAGCGCCGCCTGCCGGACCCCCACGCCGTGGGCTTCGTCTTCCAGGAGCCGACGCTCATGCCGTGGGCCACGGTGGAGCGGAACGTGGCGCTGCCCCTGAAGCTCCTCGGCCTCCCGCGCCCCGAGA
>Ga0308175_100004026_pt1 | contig 10267 bp, 3 predicted proteins | sample PhyCR1_3_FD_203893 | JGI IMG/M metagenome (GOLD analysis project Ga0308175, IMG submission 203893) | Soil microbial communities from UC Gill Tract Community Farm, Albany, California, United States - DLSLS.C.R1 | ecosystem: Environmental > Terrestrial > Soil > Agricultural land | place: USA...
GAGCTGGCGTGGGTCGACGGCGGTGCGGCAACGGCAAGCCTGGCCGGATTTCTCGCGCTCGCGCCGATTCACGAGCGGGGCACACCCGAACAGTCCCGGCACTACAAGGTGCTCTCGGCGCCTCCGCAGCCCGGAGAGACTCGCAAGCCATGGCGCGGTGCCTTCGTGCTGACCGAGCCAATCCCCTACGTCGGCGTAGACACGGGAATGCTAAGCGGCAAGGTTCGCATCGCCGGATGGCCTGAGGGCGAGGAGCCATGGCTACAGGTGGAGAAGCGTGGTCGCTTCATCACAAACATCGCGTTTGCAAACTTCGTCACCGCCGCGGTTGCCTCCGACGATCCACGCATCAAGGGCAGCTGCGTTATTGTCCTGGAAGAAACAGACGAAGGAACGTTCGATCACGGCACAGCGACAAAGAAACTGGTCCACCAGCTTTCATCGACCGGTGACCCCATCTTCAACCTTAAGGTTCCTGCAAGCCGAATCGTTGGTGGATACACAATCAACGACGGCCTTATCATTCCCAATTACAACCATGGTGAAGTGATTGAAGCAGTTTTCAAGCGGACGCGGGTCGCCGTCGGACTGATGACCGCCGCGAAGCTCCTCTCCGCTGTGGAGCCGGTGATCCGCTATCAGCGTGGCCGGTTCCGCGGAGCCGAAGGTGCGAAGACCGGCACAGTGCGGTACGAGCAAGGCATCCAGCAGCGCGAAGATGCGCTGCACCGGCTCGTCGATGTGTGGGCAACCGGCGAGGCCGCGGCCTCCCTCGGCTTTGCAGCGGCACGGCTCTTCGACGAGCTCGACCCGATCGAAAAGCAGAAGACAGCGATTCTTGCCGAGCGGGGAATATCTGGTGGCCGTGCAGGACTCAAAGCCCTGCGTACCAGCGAACAGCGCGCGATTGAACTGTTGCAGATGCGCGAGAGCGATCCGCGACGTAATGAGATCGCGGCCGATCCGCTTGTCCAGTTCGTCTTCAAAGATGCCGTAGCCAATGTGCTCTGTCCTGCCACCAAGCTTTGGAACACCGGTAATGGCGCAAACATGATGCGTGAGGCTGTAAGCCTGATGGGCGGCTACGGTATCACTGAAGACTGCCCCGGCTTCCTCGCCACCAAGTGGATGGATGCTCAACTCGAAGCTACCTACGAGGGCCCCGAAGCCGTGCAGCGCCGCCAGCTCACAGTGACGATGACTTCGGATGTATTCCTCGCCCAGTTCCGCGCATGGACCGCAGAGATGCGCAGGCTCGCCGCCACTCATCCCGGAACCGGAGCCTGCACGCTGGCAACCGCGATGCGCATGTGGCAATGGACTCTCGAATATCTGCAAAAAGCCACTGACGCCACAGGCAACAAGCTCTATCACGGGCAACGACAGGGCGTGACCTTCCCCCTGGCTGATGCGTTGTGCTGGCTGCTCGCATCGCGTCAGCAGATCCTCGACGTGTTGGAACTGGAGCACCGCGGCGCGACGGATCCATCGGTTTCTGATGGCCTGGCCGGCACCGTCCAGTTCCTGAGCGATCTCTGTCATGTGCAGAGTGCGCACGCAGCCGGAGAAGTATCACGGATCTGCGCTGAACTCGTCTTCGGCTACAACGAACATCCGTCATGGAGCGACCAGGCCTGCACGGCGTGCTGCTTCTCATCGGACGAACTCGACGAATTAGAAGAGACGATGCCCGGCATCGCTGGCATGGCCGTAGACGTTGTCAAGTTGGATGGAACCCATCCCCTCAAGGCAGGCCCATGCGCCGGCTGCGCAGGAGCCAGTGACTTCCTGCACCTGCAGACCAAGCTTTGCAGTTGTCTCAGCGGTTCGAGGCTAGCCAAAGATCGAGCAGCTGAAACAGTAAGCAAGGTGATGATTCCCGAAGCGCTGGACTACCCCGCATGAGCCCACACGAGAACACGGCCGAGAACAATCCGCCTGAGATCGATCGTCCATCGATCGAGGCCGACATTGCCTGTGTTGGTTTCGGTCCTGCGACTGGCGGGTTTCTCACGACTCTCAATCGCGCATGGATTGAAAATCCGGCCGATCCGGCGTTTGAAAGCAGGGTGGCGCCAGGACTCCCGATTCAGGTGCTCTGCTACGAGCGCGCTGACGATATCGCCGCAGGCGTCAGCGGAGTTGTCAGTGCGGCACGAGGGATTCGCGCCAGCTTCCCGGACCTGAACCCGGCTGAAATTCCAATGGCAGTGCCGGTCAAGTCGGAGCGCATTCTTTACCTGCTCGATCCGATCGGAGCAAGCCGACGCCCCTGGTTGCTCCGCATCGGAGATCGCATTCTCTCTGCTCTTAGCGCAACCCTCGGCGTACGCGACTATGCTTACGAACTGCCTTGGGCTCCCGGTTTCTTGCACAAGACCGGGGGCCTCGTCATGTCCATCGGCCAGTTCAATCAATGGGTCGGCACGAAGCTCATGGACTCGGGATTGATCCAGATATGGCCCGCAATGCCGGTGAGCTTCCCCTTGTTTGCCGAAAATGCAAATCGAACAGGCGACCAGGTCGTGGGCATTCGACTGACAGACCAAGGGGTCGACAAGCACGGACAACCTGAGCCGGAATTCGTTGCCGGAATGGACGTGCGTGCCAGTCTCACGATTGTCGGCGACGGCCCATTCGGGCCCATAGGAACCGCCATCGACAAACGAATGGGAATGCCCCCGGGGCACGACAAGCGTGAGTGGGCGCTCGGCATGAAATTCGTCATTGAACTGCCGGCCGAGACCACACTCGAAGCTGGCACAGTGTGGCATACATTCGGCTACCCCGAGCCGGAGATCTTCGGATTTCTCTACGTCCACCCGGATCGCCTCGCATCGGTCGGCATCTTCGTCCCCTCCTGGCTCGACGACCCTGCCCGCACGGTGTACCGCTACCTGCAGCACTTCATTCAGCACCCCGCGTTGTGGCGCTATCTCAAAGACGGCACGTTGCGCTCATGGGGAGCCAAATCACTCGACGAGTCTGGACAGCACGGAGAACCGTTCCTCGCCGGAGATGGGTATGCGCGTATCGGCGAGGGATCCGGATCCACCAATATGCTGGCAGGCTCCGGCGTCGACGAGGCGTGGACCACTGGCGTGCAGCTCGCTGAGGCAGTGATCGAGCTTTTGCATAACAGGCGTAGCTTCACCCAGGAGAACCTGTCGGCCACTTACGAGAAACGCCGCCGAGCAAGCTGGGTCGAGTACAACGCGCGCAACGCCATAAATGGACGCAACGGTTTTCATATCGGCCTTGTTCCTGGCCTCATCGGAATGGCGATGGCCGGGATTACAGGTGGCAGGCTTTCGTTGGCAGCCAGCATTCCACCGGCACACAAACAGATCAAAAAGAGCCGGGCGCAATCGCTGAAGGACCTCAAGCGGCGCGAGACTGCGATGCTCGCCGTCGAAGATGGGCGTCCTCTGCACGAGGCTTTGATGTCGGCCCGCGGCTGGCCCGAGATCGACTTCGACGGCAAGCTGTTGATCTCACAACAGGACGCGCTGCTGATGGGCGGCAAGGTGCAGGCCATTCCCGGCTTTGCCAATCACGTCATCTTTCGCGATGCCGGACTCTGCATTCACTGCGACGACAAAACTTGCATCGCTATGTGTTCAGGACAAGCGCTGACGCTTGGGAGCGAAGGAGCACCGGTTTTCGAACGCGAGAAATGCGTCCACTGCGGTGGCTGCCTCTGGAATTGTACGCGTGCCGATGCCGAAGGACTCACAAACATCGAATTCCATGCGGGAGCCGGCGGCTTTCACTCGGTTGAGAATTGATTGAGGGCCAGGAGCTAGAACTATGTCACTTCACATCGTTGTCTGTGCGGGCATTGTGCCTGATCCACTCCAAACACTCGAGCCCGTCGCCGGCCCAAAAGGCCCTGCACTTAAAAACGAGATGATGTTGCCTGCCGTGCTTGATCCCTGGTCCGCAAGCGCTCTTTACGAAGCGGCCAATCTTGTATCGAAGAATCTGGCAGGTAAAATTTGGCTCGTATCTCTTGGATCGAAAGCCAAGTTGCAGCAGGTCATGATGACCATCGCGCAGAAGGTCGGCTTCGAACTGATCGCCATCGATTCTCCGACAACTGGATTTGCCGACGCACACGCAACTGCAGCTGCGCTTGCGGAAGCCATCGCCGCAATCCCGGGGCTCGACCGGTCCAAACTGCTGCTCTTCGGAGGGTGGGAATCTGCATCACGCGGAGCCGGCGTAACACTGCAAATCGTTGGCGAGCGTCTCTGCATCTTCGATCAGTTCATGGGCGTCGATCAGATCGACATGCGAGAGGACGGTTCCTTCGAAGTACTGGAGCGTGTGGAAGGCGGCAAGCACCAAACGTCTGTTTGCACAGGCACGCCGGCGGTGCTGGGCTGGGCAACAGGCAACCTACAGGAGCCGCGCAACAATCCGCAAATGGGCATGGCAAACATGAGGACAGTGATGCCGGCATTGCAGAAGGCAAAGCCGGTCGCACTCGGCGGCGACGCCGGACTGCAGTATCTCTCCGCCAGCCTGCCCACTCAGCAGCGGCAGACACGCGTCGTCAAGGATATGGCGCCAGAAGCAATCGCGCAGGAACTCGTCGAGTGGATGGGAGCGGAATGATGCCGGAATCGATTCTTGTTTTGACGCACGTAGATGAAACTGGGGCCATTCTCACCAACGCCTCGCTGGAAGCAGTCACCGCCGCCAAGGAGTTGGCTGCCCGGTTGGGCGCGCCGCTCGACATCGGAATTGTCGCACCAGGTGCAACCCATGCCGCCCGAGCTTTCGCCGGCGTCAACGCCCGAGTCCTAGGCGTCTCGGGGGAAGCTTTCGCACAGGCGCGCTACGGGTCCGATGCCGCTGCATGTGAAGCGCTCTGCAAAGCTGCGAACGCAACCGTCATCATCGCGCCGCAAAGCTCCCGCTTTGCACGTGTCGCTGCGGGCGTCGCGCATCGTCTCGGCGGTAACGTCGACACCCACATAAACTCAATCCGCGCCGAGAGCAATATCGAAGTCTCGCGCTGGTTTTATCGCCAGCGCATCGAGGCGGTACTCACTCGCGCCGCACGTCCCTGGCTGCTGCTGCTGGACACCGGGACCTATCCCGCTTTCTTCGGCGCAGAAGATGACGTCGCCATCGAACAGATCAAAGTCGAACTTCCTGTGATTCGGACCACCGTAACCGGCACACGTGCGCCCGCTCAGAATGAACAAACGATTCGACCGGACGCGAAAATGCTGTTTGTCACCGGCGCGGGCTGGACAAAGAAGCAGCCAGACGGTCAGGTACATGCCGCGGAAGCGGGCAATCTTATCCTTGCTTTCCTTCATGCGACCGGAGCTTCGCTGGGCAGTTCCAAGTCGCTCGTCGACCAGGGCGGCGACGGCCAGCCTGTACTTCCCTTCCTCACTCATATGAACCAGGTCGGACAAACGGGCTCAACGCCTCGGCACCAAAAAGGTTTGGCGACCTGCTGCCATGGAGAGGAACCGCACGTCGTGGGCTGGCGGTTCATAGCCGATCGCCGCGCCATCTCCCTCGACCCGAACTGCGGATGGGCACACGGAAAGGCCGATGTGGTTTATGTCGCCGACGCGTTCAGAGTGATGGCGAAGGTAAACGACCTTTTGGAACCAAAAGCTTGAACCCTTCCCACTACGCCCATTCCCGCGTAGCAGCCACTTCGTTTGGCCTGGATCTCACGAAGGGTACAACCGGATAAGCCCAAACCGCTTTCATTTGACCGGTTTTGTTAAGCTTTCACAGCCCTTTCGAAAAACGGTAATCGTTTCGCTCCCGCCGGGCAACCCTCAATCCTTGCTACGCATCTACTAATTCGCTGCAATCCACCATTCGTGCGCCTTGGGGGTAGGTCGTAACGGGCATACCACACGTATGGCGTAGAAATCATTGCAGATCCCACCCAGGAGCACAACGGAATGTCTACGACCATTGAACCGCCGGTAAGCGGCCATGATGGAGACAATCACTCTCCCGTTCGCGCATTAGAACCTTCAATGGCAGAATGCCTGACGACCATCCTTCAGGGCCTTCAAACGATGAAGAATGGTGATTTTAGTGTGCGCCTGCCCGTTGCCTGGACGGGACTTCCCGGCAAAATCGCCGACAACTTCAACGAGATTGTGACTGCCAACGAACAGATGGCCTTCGAGTTGAAGCGCGTCGGCCAGGCCGTCGGCAAGGAAGGCAAGACCCGTGAGCGCATTCGCGTCGAGCATCGGCGCGGCGCCTGGGACGACATGGAAACTTCAGTGAACACGCTCGTCGAAGATCTTCTTCGTCCAACGACTGAGGTTACCCGCGCAATCGCCGCTGTCGCCCAGGGCAATTTGACCCAGACCGTCCGCCTCGACGTGGATGGCCGCCCGCTCGAAGGCGAGTTCCTTCGGTCCGCCAACATCGTAAACACCATGATCCAGCAGCTGGGCGTGTTTACCGCCGAAGTGACGCGCGTAGCCCGCGAAGTCGGAACCGACGGCAAACTCGGCGGTCAGGCCGTAGTGCCCGGTGTCGCCGGTACATGGAAAGATCTGACAGACTCAGTGAACTCCATGGCCTCGAACCTCACCGGCCAGGTCCGCAATATTGCCGAAGTGGCAACCGCCGTTGCAAGCGGTGACCTCTCCCGCAAAATTACCGTCGATGTCCGTGGCGAAATTCTGCAGCTTAAAGAAGCCATCAACACCATGGTCGACCAGCTCCGCTCGTTCGCATCGGAAGTAACCCGCGTCGCCCGCGAAGTGGGCACGGACGGCAAACTCGGCGGACAGGCCGTAGTGCCTGGCGTGGCCGGAACGTGGAAGGATCTTACCGACTCTGTAAACGCGATGGCCGGCAACCTTACCGCGCAGGTCAGAAACATCGCCGAAGTTACAACCGCCGTAGCGCGAGGTGATCTTTCCCGCAAAATCACCGTCGACGTGAAGGGTGAAATTCTCGAGCTCAAAGACACCATCAACACGATGGTCGACCAGCTCAACGCCTTTGCAGGCGAAGTAACGCGCGTGGCCCGCGAAGTGGGTACGGAAGGCAAGCTGGGCGGCCAGGCCAATGTGCCGGGCGTCGCAGGAACGTGGAAGGACCTCACAGATAACGTCAACTTCATGGCCGGAAACCTTACCGGTCAGGTTCGAAACATCGCCGAAGTGGCAACAGCTATCGCCAATGGCGATCTCTCCCGCAAAATCACGGTCGACGTCCGCGGCGAGATTCTTCAGCTCAAAGAAACTCTGAACACCATGGTGGACCAGCTCAACAGGTTCGCCGGCGAAGTAACCCGCGTCGCCCGCGAAGTTGGAACCGAAGGGCGTCTTGGTGGTCAGTCTATCGTGCCTGGCGTGGCTGGCACCTGGAAAGATCTCACCGACTCAGTAAACTCCATGGCCGGCAACCTCACCGCTCAGGTGAGAAACATCGCTGAAGTCACAACCGCCGTGGCCCGTGGTGACTTGTCCCGCAAAATCACCGTCGACGTGAAGGGCGAAATTCTCGAGCTCAAGAACACCATCAACACCATGGTGGACCAGCTCAACGCATTCGCTGGCGAAGTGACCCGCGTCGCCCGCGAAGTCGGTACCGACGGCAAGCTCGGCGGCCAGGCGCAGGTGCCCGGAGTCGCCGGTACGTGGAAGGACCTTACCGACAACGTCAACTTCATGGCGTCGAACCTCACCGGCCAGGTGAGAAATATTGCCGAGGTGGCGACGGCCGTAGCTCGTGGCGACCTCTCACGCAAGATCACTGTCGACGTGAAGGGCGAAATTCTGGAGCTCAAAGACACGCTGAACACGATGGTGGACCAGCTCAACGCGTTCGCCGGCGAAGTGACGCGCGTGGCCCGCGAAGTCGGTACCGACGGCAAGCTCGGCGGTCAGGCTGTCGTGACGGGTGTGGCCGGTACGTGGAAGGATCTCACTGACTCGGTGAACTCGATGGCCTCAAACCTTACAGGCCAGGTGAGAAACATCGCCGAAGTGTCGACAGCCATCGCGAACGGCGACCTTTCCAAAAAAATCACGGTGAACGTCAGCGGCGAAATTCTGCTGCTGAAAGAGACCATCAATACCATGGTCGACCAGCTCAACCGGTTTGCCGGCGAAGTGACGCGCGTAGCTCGCGAAGTCGGTACAGAAGGACGTCTCGGTGGTCAGGCCAACGTGCCCGGCGTCGCGGGAACGTGGAAGGATCTCACCGACTCGGTCAACTCCATGGCCGGCAACCTTACCGCACAGGTGAGAAACATCGCAGAAGTCACAACCGCCGTCGCCCGCGGCGATCTCTCCCGCAAAATCACGGTGGACGTAAAGGGCGAAATTCTTGAGCTCAAAAACACCATCAACACGATGGTGGACCAGCTGAACGCATTCGCGGGCGAAGTCACCCGCGTAGCTCGCGAAGTTGGTACCGACGGCAAGCTCGGCGGTCAGGCCCAGGTGCCCGGAGTCGCCGGAACCTGGAAGGATCTTACGGACTCGGTCAACTTCATGGCCGGTAACCTTACGGCTCAGGTCCGAAACATCGCCGAGGTAGCCACTGCTATCGCCAACGGCGATTTGAGCCGCAAGATCACTGTCGATGTACGCGGTGAAATCCTGCAGCTCAAAGAGACACTGAACACGATGGTTGAGCAGCTTCGATCCTTCGCAGCCGAAGTAACCCGCGTAGCACGCGAAGTCGGCTCGGAAGGACGTCTCGGCGGTCAGGCCAACGTACCCGGCGTCGCCGGAACCTGGAAGGACCTTACGGACTCTGTCAACGCTATGGCCGGCAACCTCACCGCGCAGGTTCGTAATATCGCCGAAGTAACCACCGCCGTGGCCCGCGGCGACTTGTCTCGCAAGATCACCGTCGACGTGAAGGGCGAAATTCTTGAGTTGAAAGACACCATCAACACCATGGTGGATCAGCTCAATGCATTCGCTGCCGAAGTAACGCGCGTGGCTCGCGAAGTCGGAACGGACGGCAAACTCGGTGGCCAGGCGATGGTGCCCGGTGTAGCCGGCACCTGGAAGGATCTTACCGACAACGTCAACGTCATGGCCGCCAACCTCACCGAGCAGGTGCGCGGTATTGTGAAGGTCGTTACCGCCGTCGCCAATGGCGCCTTGAACCAAAAGCTCACGGTGAACGCAAAAGGCGAAGTCGCCGCTCTCGCAGAAACAATCAACAACATGACAGACACGCTGGCTACCTTCGCCGACCAGGTGACTACTGTGGCCCGCGAAGTCGGTGTGGAGGGCCGTCTGGGTGGACAGGCAAACGTGCCCGGCGCCGCCGGTACGTGGAAGGATCTCACTGGTAACGTGAACCTGCTGGCTGACAACCTGACCAACCAAGTGCGCGCCATTGCAGAGGTGGCAACGGCCGTGACCAAGGGTGACCTTACCCGATCGATCCAGGTCGAAGCCCGCGGAGAAGTCGCTGAGCTGAAGGACAACATCAACACGATGATTGACAACCTTCGCCTCACCACTGACCGCAATACCGAGCAGGACTGGCTGAAAACGAATCTCGCGCGATTCACCGGCATGTTGCAGGGCCAGCGCGATCTGGCAACCGTCGGCCGCATGCTGCTCTCTGAACTCGCTCCGCTCATTAACGCGCAACAAGGCGTGATTTACCAGATGGGTCAGGACGACAACGATCTGGTGCTGCTTTCGACCTTCGCCGATACTCCTGAGGGATATGTGAAAGAAGTCCGAATCGGTGAAGGCCTCGTCGGTCAGTGCGCATCTGAGAAGCGCCGTATGCTGATCACCGAACTGCCCAAGAAGACTTCCCCGATCCGCTCAGGACTTTTCAAGGCGGTTCCCAAGAACGTGATTGTTCTGCCGGTCCTCTTCGAAGATCGCGTAAAGGCTGTCATCGAGCTGGCAAGCTTAAGCTCATTCACTGCTTCGCATCTGGCCTTCCTCGAGCAGCTCACCTCTTCCATTGGCATCGTGCTCAACTCGATTGAAGCAACCATGCAGACCGAAGCGCTGCTGAAACAGTCTCAGCAGCTTGCCGCAGAACTACAGACCCAGCAGAAAGAACTGCAACAGACCAACGAGCAACTCGCGCAGAAAGCGCAGCAGCTTGCCGAACAGAACTATGAAGTGGAGCGCAAGAACCAGGAGATCGAACAGGCCCGTCGAGCGCTTGAAGAAAAGGCCCGCGAACTCGCTCTCACATCCAAGTACAAGTCAGAGTTTCTTGCCAACATGTCGCATGAGCTGCGCACACCGCTCAATTCGATTCTCGT
>Ga0308175_100004027_pt1 | contig 10266 bp, 6 predicted proteins | sample PhyCR1_3_FD_203893 | JGI IMG/M metagenome (GOLD analysis project Ga0308175, IMG submission 203893) | Soil microbial communities from UC Gill Tract Community Farm, Albany, California, United States - DLSLS.C.R1 | ecosystem: Environmental > Terrestrial > Soil > Agricultural land | place: USA...
CGTCGCGACCGTGACCGGATACTGCTCGCCGAGGTACTCGACGAGGAGCTCTTCGCCGACATTCGCGTTCTCCGGCGGCAGGTACGCGAGCAGGATGTGCTTGCCGATCGACGGGCCGGCGCCGGCGCTCGTCACGTACGAGCGGCGGCCTTCGGCGTCGACGAGCGCTCGTCCCTGCTTCGACAGCACCGGCTCGCGGCCGAGCATGTAGCGCCTGGTGCCGTCCTTCGAGACGTGATCCTCGACGGTGAGCGTGCACAGCACCGCGACCGGGTCGGACTCGCGATGCTGCACGTGCGCCTCCTTCCCGATGAACTCCGGCGCCTTCACGCGTCCCCACGCCATCCCGGCCTCGACGACGTCGAAGTCGGCGTCGAGCTCGAACCCGAATGCGCGATAGCACTTCTCGAGGCGGCCCGTCGTGCCGTAGACGCCGATGCCGGCGGGAACGACGCCGTGCGGCTCGCCCGCCTCCCATACGAGATCCCACAGCTTCGCCCCCTGCTCCATCGGCACGTAGAGCTCCCAGCCGAGCTCACCGACGTACGAGATACGCGACGCGAGCACCGGCAGCGAGTCGATCTCGATCGTGCGGCAGCTCGCAAACGCGAAGCCCTCGTTGGACATGTCGGCGGACGTGAGGCTCTGCAGGATGTCACGCGCGCGCGGGCCCCACAGGCCGAGCGTGCAGTAGGCCGACGTCAGGTCGGTGATCTGCGCGCTGCCGTCGGCGGGGCGGTGGTCGGCGTACCACTTCAGGTCGGCCATGCCGTGTGCGCCCCCGGTGACCACCCGGAACCGGTCGTGCCCGAGCCGCATCACCGTCAGGTCGCTCTTGAACGTGCCGCTCGGAGAGAGCACCGGCGTGTAGACGACCTTGCCGACCGCCACGTCCATCTGCCGCATCGAGACCTTCTGCACCGTCTCGAGCGCGCCCGGCCCTGTCACGTCGAAGATCGCGAACGCCGTCAGGTCGAACATCGCCGCGCGGTCTCGCATCGCCAGGTGCTCTGCGTTGACGATCGGAGACCACCAGCGCGACTCCCACTCCGCCTCGCGCCGGGTGATGCGATCGCCGTACTCGTCGAGCAGCTTCGCGTTCGACTCGTACCACTGCGGACGCTCCCAGCCGGCCGCCTCGAAGAACGCAGCGCCGAGCTCGCGTTCGCGTGGGAAGAACGGCGAGAGGCGAACGTTGCGGTTCGACTCCCACTGCTCCGCCGGATGGACGATCCCGTAGGTCTTGTTGAAGCCCTCCGCGGCGCGGTCGCGCACGTGCTTCCGCGAGCGCTGATGCTCGTAGAAGCGCGCGATGTCGGACGACTGCAGATCGATCTCCGATTCACCGTTCGTCATCCACTCGGCAACCGCCCGGCCGACGCCGGGCCCCTCCTTCACCCACACCGCCGCCGCCGACCACAGTCCCTTCACCTCCGGCGTCTCGCCGAGGAGCGGCAGGCCGTCGGGGGTCAGCGAAAGGATCCCGTTGATCGCGTACTTGATGCCGACCGACTCGTCGTTCAGGACCTCCGGGATCAGCTCGAGTGCATGCTCCATCTGGAGCGCGAAGTCCTTCTCCGTGAACGGGAACTCGGTCGGCGAGAGCGCCGCCTCCTCGTTCGACGGGATCTCCTCGGGGTCGTGCAGGATCGGCCGGTGGGCGTACGAGCCGATCTCGAGCCCGCTTCCGTCCTGACGCTCGTACATGTTCGTGTCCATGTCGCGCACGATCGGGAACTCGATCACGCCCTTCGTGTCCTTGAAGTGCGGCACCGGCCCGACGTCGATCATCTGGTGCACCGCGGGCGTGAGCGGGATCGCCGCGCCCGCCATGCGCGCGATCTTCGGGCTCCAGACGCCGCAGCAGACGACGATCGTCTCGGTTGCGATGTCGCCTCGCGACGTCCGGATCCCCGTGATCCGCCCGGCTTCGACGTCGATGCCGAGCACCTCGGTGTTCGCGAAGACCGACAGCGCGCCCCGCTCCTGCGCGCGCTCGCGCATGATCGTTCCCGCGCGGAGCGAGTCGACGATACCGACGCCCGGCGAATAGAAGCCGCCGACGATCACCGACTCGTCGATGTACGGGACGAGCTCCTTCACCTGCGCGGGCGTGATGATCGAGACGTCGTCGATCCCCCACGCCTTCGCCGACGACACACGCCGCTGCAGCTCCTGCATCCGCTCCTCGGTGCGGGCGACCTCGATGCCACCGCTGCGGGTGAAGACGCCCATCGCCTCGTACTGGCGCACGGAGTCGAGCGTCAGCTGCGTCATCTCCTTCGAGTGGTCGACGGGGAAGATGAAGTTGGATGCGTGGCCGGTCGAGCCACCAGGGTTCGGCAGCGGCCCCTTGTCGAGCAGGACGAGATCGGTCCAGCCGAGCTCGGAGAGGTGGTACGCGAGGCTGTTGCCGACGATGCCCGCCCCGATCACGACGGCCCGAGCGCTCACCGGCAGCGCGGATGCTGCTCTGTTGGTCATACCACTGATATATCACGATCAGAGGGCGACGAGCACCCTGCGCATCGCAACTTCGAACTGCTCCACGTGGCCGCGCATGGCCTTGGCCGCCTGCTCGGCCTTCCCGAGCACGATGAAGTCGAGCAAAGGGCGGTGCTGCGAGACGGCCGACTGCAGCTCGCCGGTCTGCTCGAGCGCGAGCATCCAGATCCGCAGTGCGAGCGCGTAGTACTCCTCGAGGGTGGCCTCGAGGAAGTGATTGTGGGTGCAGCGGTAGATCGCGCTGTGGATCCGCGCGTCGAGCTCGATCAGCGTGCGGTCGCTGCGGGGCCTGGAGGTACCGAGCTCGTTCAGCAGCTCGTAGAGCTCGTCGATCTCGGGCTCCGTGGCGCGCTCGGCGGCCAGGCGTGCAGCTTCGGGCTCGAGCACCGCCCGGACCTCGCAGAGACGGGCGAGGTCGCGGACGTCGACCGTCGTCACGAACATCCCGCGGCGCGGATAGACCTCGACGAGCTTCTCCTGCGCGAGTCGCCGCAGCGCCTCGCGGATCGGCGTGCGCCCGATTGCGAGCCGCTCCACGAGCTCACGCTCGTTGATCACGGATCCCGGCGCGAGCTCCAGCGAGAGGATCAGCGTGCGGATTGCGTAGAACGCCCGGTCCGCCAGGGATGCGGCCTCGCCGGCGGGCGGGGCGAGAAGGAGCGCGGAGCTCGCTCTAGCCACGGAGATATATTAGTCGTATCCTCGGCGTCGATCACTTCGGTCGACGAAAGGACCCGTGTTGGAAACGACGATGCCCTCGTCCCTGCGGATCGCTCAGGAGGCGACGCTCCGTCCGATCACGGAGATCGCCGCAGCCGCCGGGCTCGAGCCCGACGAGATCGACTCGTACGGCCGCTACAAAGCCAAGGTCTCGCTGTCGGTACTCGATCGCCTCGCGGGCAAGGCCGACGGGAAGCTGATCGATGTCACTGCGATCACGCCGACGAAGGCCGGCGAGGGAAAGACGACGACGTCGGTCTCGCTGACGCAGGGGCTCGGCCACATCGGCAAGAACGTCGCGCTCTGCATCCGCGAGGCCTCGCTCGGTCCGGTGTTCGGGATCAAGGGCGGCGCGGCGGGGGGCGGCTACACGCAGGTGGTCCCGATGGAGGACATGAACCTCCACTTCACCGGCGACATCCACGCGATCGGGGCGGCGAACAACCTGCTTGCCGCGATGCTGGAGGCGCATCTGCTGCACGGCAACAAGCTCGGCATCGATCCGCTGTCGATCAGCTGGCGCCGCTGCATGGACATCAACGACCGCTCGCTGCGTGACATCGTCGTCGGTCTCGGCGGCCGTGCGAACGGCTTCACGCGCCAGACCGGATTCGACATCACGGCCGCATCCGAGGTGATGGCGATCGCCGCCGTCGCGTCCGACCTGCAGGACCTGCGCGCGCGCCTCGGAGCGATCACGGTCGGCCAGACCTACGAGGGCGAGCCGGTCACCGCGGAGCAGCTCCGCGCAGCGGGATCGATGACCGTGCTCCTGAAGGAGACGATCAAGCCGAACCTCGTGCAGACGCTCGAGGGGCAGCCGGCGTTCGTTCACTGCGGGCCGTTCGCGAACATCGCGCACGGAAACAACTCCGTGGTCGCAGACCGCGTGGCGCTCAAGCTTGCCGACTACGTCGTCACCGAGAGTGGGTTCGGCGCCGACATGGGGATGGAGAAGTTCTTCGACATCGTCTGCCGGCTCGGCGGACTCAGTCCCGACGCCGTCGTCCTCGTCGCGACGGTGAAGGCGCTCAAGCACCATGCGAACGATCCGGACGGAGGGCTCGACGCGATCGAGATCGGCGCTCAGAACATGGCGCGCCACCTCGGGATCGTCCGCGAGTTCGGCCTGAACGCCGTGGTGGCTGTCAACCGGTTCCCCGGCGACACCGACGAGGAGGTCGAGCTCGTCAAGCGGATCGCGCTGGAGCACGGCGCCTACGGCGCCGAGGTGAACGACGGCTTCATGCTCGGCGGGGCGGGCGGCGCCGCGCTCGCGGAGGCCGTCGTCGCCGCCGCGGACGAGAAGAAGGACTTCGACTACATGTATCCGCTCAGCGCCCCGATCGAGGACAAGATCGAGGCGATCGCAAAACGCGTCTACGGGGCCGATGGGGTCTTCCTTCAGCCGGCCGCAAGCGCAAAGATCAAGACATTCAACAAGGCGGGGCTCGACAAGCTCCCGATCTGCATGGCGAAGACGCACCTCTCGCTCTCTCACGATCCCAAGCTCCCGAATGCCCCGACCGGGTTCACGGTCGGCGTCCGCGACCTGCGCGCCTATACCGGCGCGGGCTGGATCGTGGCGCTGTGCGGCGACATGCAGACGATGCCCGGCCTCGGAAAGACGCCGGCTGCAATGGATGTCGACATCGACGAGCACGGGGAGACGGTTGGTCTCTTCTAACGGCCCACGCTCCAACGGCAGCGCGCCGCTCATCCGCGCCGAAGGGATCTGGAAGATCTTCGGACGGAACGCGGGCAAGGTGATCGGCACGCCCGACGCTGACCTCTCACGCGGTGAGCTGCGCGAGAAGACGGGCTGCGTGGCGGCGGTTCGCGACGTCTCCTTCGAGGTGTGGCCGGGCGAGGTCTTCGTCGTGATGGGCCTCTCGGGCTCGGGCAAGTCGACGCTCGTACGCACGTTGATCCGCCTGATCGAGCCGACGGCGGGCCGCGTCGAGCTCGACGGCCACGATGTCACCGCGGCGGACCGCAGGGAGCTTCTGCACCTGCGGCGCCATACGTCCTCGATGGTCTTCCAGCACTTCGGCCTGCTCGCGCACCGCAGCGTGATCGACAACGTCGCCTTCGGGCTCGAGGTGCAGGGCAAGCCGAAGGCGGAGCGGCTCGCCCGCGCGGCGGAGATCCTCGGGCTCGTCGGCCTCGAGGACGCGGCCAACCAGTTCCCGAACGAGCTCTCGGGCGGCATGCAGCAGCGCGTCGGCCTGGCGCGGGCGTTCGCGGTCGATCCGAAGGTGATGCTCTACGACGAGCCGTTCAGCGCGCTCGACCCGCTGATCCGCCGCGACATGCAGGACGAGGTGATCCGTCTTCAGCACGAGACCGGCAAGACCATGGTCTTCATCACGCACGACCTGCCCGAAGCGCTTCGCCTGGGCGACCGGATCGCGATCATGCGCGACGGCCGGATCGTCCAGCTCGGGACGCCGGAGGACCTTGTCGGCTCGCCCGCCGACGACTACGTCTCGAACTTCGTGCGGGATATCCCCCGCAGCCACGTGCTGACGCTGCGCTGGATCATGCGCGACGCCGCACCGGGCGAAGAGCAGGGCCCGAGGCTCGATGTGGCGACAACCGTGCGCGCTGCCGTTCCGGTGATCGCCGGCAGCGAACGCCCCGTCTGCGCGATCGAAGGCGAGCGCGTCGTCGGCGTGGTCGACAAGGAAGCGGTCCTCACCGCGATCGCGGGCGAGGGCGAATAAGTGGCGGCCGTCGGCGCCGCGGCGCACCGTCTCCCGCGGCCGGTCCCGGCGCAGTGGTGGCGCGGCAAGGCGGGCGCGACGCTTCTGGTCGTCCTCGCGATGCTGATCGCGTTCTTCGGGTGGCGCAACCAGTGGGCGTGGCCGGCGGCGCTGACGTGGAACTCGCTGTCGCCGCACCTCGACCGGTTTCAGGTCTGGTTGAGCGACAACCGCAACCTGCCGCACCCGAACGTCGTCTTCCGCGTCTTCAACGGCTTCGCGTCGTTCCTCGACGACCTCGTGTCGTGGCTGACCTCGCTCTTCCACAAGCTGCGCTGGTCCGGCACGACGACGCTCGGCACCCTTGTCGTGCTGCGCTTCGGCGGCCGCAAGGCGGCGTTCGGGACGCTGCTCGCGTTCGCGAGCTTCGCCGCGCTCGGCCTCTGGGAGGAGAGCGTCGAGACGTTCGCCCTGATGTTCTCCGCGGTCGGCCTGTCGCTCGCGGTCGGCATGCCGCTCGGAGTTCTCGCGGGCCGCTCGGTCCGGTTCCGCCGGACGATCACCCCGGTGCTCGACGCGATGCAGATCGTGCCGGCGTTCGCCTACCTGATGCCGGTGGTGATCCTGTTCTCCGTGGGGCCGGGAGCCGCCGTCGTCACGACGATGATCTACGCCGTCCCACCGGCGATCCGGATCACCGCGCTCGGCGTGAGCGGCGTGCCGGCGAACACGGTCGAAGCGGCGACCGCGCTCGGCGCGACGCGCTGGCAGGTGCTCGCGAAGGTGCAGATCCCGCTGGCGCGCCGCATGTTGCTCCTGTCCGTGAACCAGACGATCCTCTTCGCGCTCTCGATGGTCGTGATCGCGGGGCTCATCGGCGGCGCCGGGCTCGGGGATGCGGTCACGAACGGCCTCTACACCGATCCCGCTCGCGCCGTGCTTGCCGGTGCGGCGATCGTGATCATGGCGATCGCGCTCGACCGGGCGACCGAGGCGATGGCCAACCGCACCGATCCCGCGCAGCGCCACCTCACGGCCGAGAAGTCGCGCGCGCTTCGCATCTTCACCGCCGGGTGTGCGGCCGCCGTCGGGCTCGCCGTCGGCCTCGGTTACGCGTTCGGTGCCGGCGGCGACTGGTCGCGCTGGACGGCCCAGGACTGGTTGCGCAACTACATCCAGCACGCGCTCGACTACATCCAGAACCCGGGGACGTTTCTCTTCCGCGACCTGACGAACCCGACCGGCAACTTCATCGTCGAGCACGGCATACAGCCGCTGCGGTCGTTCTTCATCGAGACGCCCTGGCCCGCGACCTTCCTCGGGCTCGTACTGATCGCGTTCCTGATCAGCGGGCGCCGGCCGGCGCTCGTCGCGGCGGTCATGCTGGCGATCGTCGGGCTCGTCGGCGAATGGGCGACGGCGATGGACACGTTCTCGCAGGTGCTCGTCGCGACCTTCCTGACGGTGATCGTCGGATTCGTGCTCGGGGTGTGGGCCGCCGAGAGCGCGCCCGTCGCGAAGACGCTGCGCCCGATCAACGACGTGCTGCAAACGTTGCCTCAGCTCGTCTACATCATCCCGTTCATCTACCTGATGCCGGTCTCGGGCGTGCCGGGCGTCGTCGCCTCGGTGCTGTACGCGTCGCCGGTGATGATCAGGCTCGTCCAGCGCGGCATCGAAGGCGTGTCGCCGGACTCCGTCGAAGCCGCGACGTCGTTCGGGTCGACGCGGCTCCAGGTTCTGCTCAAGGTGAAGATCCCGCTGGCGCGCGACGCGATCATGCTCGGCGTCAACCAGGCGATCATCATGGTGCTCGCCGTGGTAGTAATCGGCGGGCTCGTCGGCTCGGGCGCGCTCGGCTACGAGGTCGCGCAGGGGCTGCAGCGCAACGCATTCGGGCAAGGCGTGATCGCGTCACTCGCGATTCTCGCGCTCGGAATCGCCCTCGACCGGGTCACGCAGGGCCGGGGCGCCGCACGTGCACGGAGCGAAGGCTAAGTGGCAAACCACAAGGAGGAGCGAATGAGAGGGCGCAAGCTTGCAGCGGTCGTCGGGATGTCGGTCATCGCCGCCGTTGCGATCATGGTCGCGGGGCCGGCGGGGGCACGCAGCACGGCGAGCTGCGGCACCGTGACGCTCAACGAGCAGGCCTGGGCAGGCTCGACCGCCAACACGTACGTCGCGAAGGCGGTGCTCGAGTCGATGGGCTGCAAGGTCAAGATCACGCAGATCGCGGAGATCCCGGTCTACCAGGCACTCGCCGACGGCAAGAGCGACGCCGTCCTCGAGGACTGGCAGCACGTCGCGCAGTACAAGCAGTACATCCAGAAGCAGCACACGGTCGTCGCCGGTGGGCCGAACGGTGTCATCGGGCACATCGGGTGGTACATCCCGACCTACCTGATGAAGGCGCATCCGGCCTTCAAGACATGGCGCGGGCTGAAGGGCAAGGAATCGCTGTTCAAGAGCCCGGAGTCGGGCTCACAGGGGATGTTCCTCGGCGGCGACCCGTCCTACGTGCAGAAGGACCAGCAGCTGATCCAGGCACTCGGGCTGAACTTCAAGTTCGTGAGCGTCGGCGCGGAGCCGGCGCAGGTCGCGCGCTGGAGCCAGCTGTACAAGCAGCACAAGCCGGTCATCTTCTACTGGTACACGCCGCAGTTCCTGAACACGGAGTACCAGCTCTCCGAAGTGAAGCTCCCCGCTCGCTTCAAGGGCTGCCAGGACGACGCGAAGTCGGGCGGCAACGTCAAGCAGTACAAGTGCGCGTACGACAACACGATCATCGAGAAGGTGTTCAGCAAGAAGTTCGCCACGAGCGGCTCGCCGGCCTACCCGGTGCTGAAGCGGTTCAAGTGGTCGAACAAGGATCAGGAGATCGTCGCCAAGTGGATCGCGGGAGACCACATGGACCCGGACAAGGCCGGGAAGAAGTGGGTCTCGCAGAACAGGGCGAAGGTCAACAAGTGGCTCGGCAAGTAGGGAACGCGTAGCACTGACGCAGGGGGAGGCGCCTTCGGGCGCCTCCCCTTTTTCTTCTCGAGCAACCACCGGGGTCAGGGGCTCGACTCACGCGGTCGCGAGGAGCGCGACGCCGCACACGACGAGCACCGCGCCTGCGAATCGCCACGCGCTCACCTGCTCCTTCAGAACGACCGCCGCGAGCACGGTTGCGACGACGACGCTCGTCTCGCGCACCGCCGCCACCGACGCCGCCGCCGCACGCTGGAGCGCCGCGAGCACGAGTGCGTAGGCGACGAACGTGGCGATGCCTGCGACGATTGCCGGCGGGCGCGCCTCCGCCCTGATCGCCGCACCGCCCTTCAGGCGCAGCACCCCGCCCACGTACACGATCGTCGGTCCGATCATCGACAGCTCGAGGTACGTGATCGGCCCGGCGTAGCGAATGCCCTGCTTGTCGATCAGCGTGTAGCCCGCGATGCACGAGGCGATCGCAAGCCCGAATGCAACCGCTCCGGGATCCGCGTGACCCACCCCGCGCACGAAGAGCACGCCGGCGACGACGAGCAGCACGGCGCCGGCCTGCCGCCACGATGTGTCATGCCCCAGCGCCACGACGCCGACGATCAGGACGAGCACCGGCGCACCGCCGCGCGCGACCGGGTAGACGACGGAGAGCGGCGCCTTCCGGTAGGCGGTCGAAAGCAGCGCGAAGTACACGATCTCGAAGAGCCCGCTGCCGACGAGCCACGGCCACACCCTGCTGTCGGCGCGCCAGACGACGACGGCGACCGGGGCAAACACGACCTCGGCGGTGATCAACGCGACGGCCGTCGCCGACTCGACGTCGCGCGCGCGCGCGAGGAGGAGGTTCCACAGCGCGTGGAAGCCGGCGGCGGCGAGCGCGAACGCGAGAGCGATTGCCGGCATGCCGCGACGGTACGCTCACCCGCGGATGCCACAGGCAGTCGTCTTCGACTTCAACGGCACGCTCTCCGACGACGAGCCGGTCCTCGCGCGCGTCTACCAGGAACTCTTCGCCGAGCTCGGCAGGCCGATCACCGCAGCCGAGTACTACGAGCAGCTCGCCGGCCACACCGACGAGGAGATGCTGATCCGCTGGTTCGGCCGCAGCGACGACGGCTGGATCGCCGACCGCATCGATCGCTACAACCGGCTCGCCGCGGACGGCTCGACGATCGACGACGACGCGCGCGCCGCGCTTCGCTTCGCGGCGAGTCGCGGGCCTGTCGCGATCGTCTCCGCCGCCGCGCGCAGCGAGATCGACACGGTCGTCGACGCTGCGGGCGTGAGAGACGCGCTGACGCTGATCGTCTCGCAGGACGACGTGACGCATGGGAAGCCCGAGCCCGAG
>Ga0308175_100004028_pt1 | contig 10265 bp, 10 predicted proteins | sample PhyCR1_3_FD_203893 | JGI IMG/M metagenome (GOLD analysis project Ga0308175, IMG submission 203893) | Soil microbial communities from UC Gill Tract Community Farm, Albany, California, United States - DLSLS.C.R1 | ecosystem: Environmental > Terrestrial > Soil > Agricultural land | place: USA...
GTCAGGCCGACGCGGTCTGCATGCGCTGCCGGCGGGCCAACAGGCCAAGACCGCCCAGCCCGGCCAGCATCAGCGCCCAGGTCCCCGGCTCGGGCACGACCGCGGCGAACGCGCTGCTGGTGAGCAACTCCGCAGCCGAGAGATTGCTGGAGACCGACGAGCTTTCACTGGAGGCCGTCGAGACGATCTGGGGCGCGCCGCCACCAAACGCGAAGCCGCCGCCACCGCCCGCCCCGCCGCCCGTGAGGTCCAGCCGCTCGATGCGCAGCATCACCGGGCCGCCGTCGAAGCTGATCGTCCTGCCGTTCAGCGTCAGCGTGTCGCCGCTCAGCACCGACAGCATGAAATCGCCGAAGTCGCCGACCATCTTCGTACCGTCGGCGGTCCAGAACGTGACCCGAACCAGTTCATTGCCGAGCTCGCCGAGCTGGCTCCGGTTCAGCGTGATCGTGCTGATCGTCTGGGAGCTCCCGACGCCGCGGTCGATGCCGAAGCACTTGTCGGCCTTGCAGATCAGACCGTCAGGGGCCTGGAACGTCACCGCGGCCGATGCCGAACCGGCGGCCAGGGAAAACACTGCCACCGCCGTGGCGGCGAAGACGCGGACAGACATGGCTCGGAGCCCCTACACTGAAGCTCCCCCGACAGTCCGGCAACGTACAACCGCAGATATGGTTCCAGCAAGTGGACAACCGGTTTACCGGTGTAACAGTAGAGCCAGGTGCGGCGAACCCGCGCGGCCGATCTTTCCGCCCTGTCAAGGCTTGATCGCTATGAGGGGCATAGCTTAACCCTGGTGGTCAGGGGACTTCGAGTAAGGGACCGCGCTCCGTCCGTCAGAGGGGGCGACGCGCGGAGACGACGGAATGACGCTGCAGAAGCGCCGAGCGGGTCGAGCCGCAATACTCGCCTGCGCCGCCGCCATCGCCGTGGGATTCTCCGCCCCGGCGCGCGCCGAGATGCCGCTTGCGCTCTCGGCCGATGACGCCCGCGCCTATTCCGCCGCCTTTGCCGCCACCGAGCGTGGCGATTTCATCGACGCCCAGGTGCAGGCCACCAACGCCCGCGACCCGTCGCTCATGGGCTACCTCTCCTTCCGTGAGCTGATGCATCCGACGGCCCATGTGGCCGCCTTCGACGAGCTCGCGAACTGGCTGGGCCACTTCCGTGACCTGCCGGTGGCCGACCGCATCTTCGCGCTGGCCTCCAAGCGCAAGACCGACGCTTCCGCCGAGGCGCCGCGGCCGCTGATCTCACTGGGCGACGCCTATGGTGGAGCCTCGGCCCCAGCGCTGTCCGAAAAGGCGCTGCGGGCGCGCGAGGCGTTCTTCAGCGGTGACGTGCGCCGCGGGCTGAAGCTGGCCGCGGCCGCCGGCGATCGCTGGATCGTGGGCCTCGCGTCCTGGCGGACGCACGACTACGCCACCGCGCGCCAGAACTTCGCGAGCCTCGCCCGCGACGCCGACGCCGAAGCCTGGCTGCAGGCGGCGTCCTGGGTCTGGGCGGCCCGATCAGCCCAGGCGATGGGGGACGGCGAAGCGGCCTGGGACTTCCTGCGCTCGGCGGCGCGCAACGGCGAGACCTTCTACGGCATGTTGGCCGCCCGCGAGCTGAAGCTCGCCGACAAGGCCGCCGCCGACGCCGCCGGCGATCCTGTCGGACAGCTGATCATGGCCGCCTACGCCTCGCCGGCTGGCGAACTGGCGCAGTTCGTGGCCACCGACCCGCGCGCCCACCGCGCCGCCGCGCTGGCCCAGATCGGCCGCGGCTCCGAGGCGATCCAGGAGCTGCGCGCCGGCACGGCGCTGGCCCGGTCGCCGCAGGAGCGGGAGAAGTGGCGGGCGCTCACCATGGCCATGGGCACCTCGCTCGCCGACCGCGCCGTCGGCCCCAAGGGCTATGACCTCGACTACCCGACCCCTGATCTGCAGCCCAAGGACGGCTTCACCCTCGACAAGGCCCTGGTCTACGCGATCGTGCGCCAGGAGAGCCGGTTCAATCCGATCGCGGTCTCGCCGGTGGGCGCGGTCGGCCTGATGCAGCTCATGCCCGACGCTGCGGTGAAGGCAGCCGGGGATGACAGCCTGCGCCGTGACCGCACGCCCCTGCTCGACCCGGCCTACAACCTGCGCCTGGGCCAGGATTACTTCACCTGGCTGCTGGAGAAGGGCGTGGGCCACGACCTGGTGCGCGCCGTGGCCGCCTATAACGCCGGCCCAACCACGGTCGCCAAGACCGTCGGCCAGCTGGGCGGCGAGGCCGATCCGCTGACGCTGATGGAGAGCCTGCCCGCGCAGGAGACCCGCGCCTATGTCCAGCGGGTGCTGGCCGGCTACTGGACCTATCGAAAGATGTTCGGCGAGGCCTCGCCCAGCCTCGACGCGCTGGCGTCCGGCGACCGCGCGGTCGACGAGCGGCTCGACTATCTAGGCCAGCCGGACCGCAGCACGCGCCAGGCGGCCGCGGACACGCTTCAGATCGGGCTTCGCTAGCCCGGCAAGCGCCGACGCCTTGATCAGCACGCCGTAGCCACGCCCCGGCAGCGGCCCGCCCTCGCCCAGGATCAGTGCGTCTGCGCCGCCGGTCCGCAGGTGCCGGCCCAGCGTCGCTAGCCAGTCGCTGCGCAGCCGGATCGAGGCCGGCAGGACGAGCAGCCGCTCGCTCTTCGCCCGGGCGATCGCGGTGGCGACGCTGTCGGCCAGCTCGGCCCCCGTCTCCTCGCGCAGCACAGCCAGGAGCTCCGGCGGGCCACCGCCCGCGATCACCACTTCGCGCACCAGGCCGTCGACAGCGGCCGACGTCAGCGCCGCCAGCAGCCCCGCCAGCCGCTCGCTCTCCTCCCCCACCTCGACCACCACCGTGAGCATGGCCGCCACTGGCCCGGCCGGCTGGACCAGGTCAATGAGTTCTTGTTTTGTTCGACACCGGTCGGTACGGTTGCGCCGTGACCACCTTCACCCAGCAGATCCGCGGCCGCGGCGCGCGCTCGAACGCCAGCGGCCGCTACGAGAGCCAGGTGCGCGCGGCGTTTGACGATGGGTGGGAGCTCGACGACGAGCCGCCGGATCAACTCGCCACGACGCTGACCGCCGAGAAGGCCAAGGTGATCATCACCCGCAACGACAGCCCCGACATCGGCTTCAATGCGTCGATCAACCCGTACCGTGGCTGTGAGCATGGCTGCATCTACTGCTACGCGCGGCCGGCCCACGCCTACATGGGCCTCTCCCCCGGCCTGGACTTCGAAACCAAGCTCTTCTTCAAGCCGCACGCCGCCGACCTGCTTGAGCGAGAGCTGTCGAAGCCGAAGTACGTCCCCGAGGTGATCCACATCGGCGGCAACACGGACCCATACCAGCCGCAGGAGCGGCGCCTGCGCATCACCCGCGGAGTCCTCGAGGTCCTGTCCCGGTTCGACCACCCGTTCTCGATCATCACCAAGTCGGCGCTGATCCTGCGCGACCTGGACTTGCTGGCGCCGATGGCGGCGAAAAACCTGGTGCGGGTGGCGATCTCGATCACCTCGATCGACCGCAAGCTGGCGCGCTCGATGGAGCCGCGCGCGGCGACGCCGGAGCGGCGGCTGGCGGCGGTGAAGGCGCTCAGCGACGCCGGCGTGCCGGTGATCGTGATGTTCGCGCCCGCGATCCCCGCTCTGAACGACCACGAGATGGAGGCCGTGCTGGAGCGCGCCGCCGCCGCCGGAGCCAAGGGCGCGGGCTACGTGGCGCTGCGCCTGCCGATGGAGATCGCCGACCTCTTCCAGGAGTGGCTGGCCACCGACCATCCCGACCGGGCCAAGCACGTCATGTCGCTGGTGCGCCAGATGCGCGGCGGCAAGACCTACGACAGCCAGTGGGGCAAGCGTATGAAGGGCGAGGGGCCGCTGGCGGCGCTGATGTCGCGGCGCTTCAAGACCGCCAAGGCGAAGCTGGGCCTGGACGCGCCCCTGCCCGACCTCGACCTCGGTCGCTTCCGCATCCCGCCGGTGGCCGGCGGCCAGATCGACCTCTTCAGCGGCTGAAGACGCCGACCAGCTCGATGTGCGGGCTCCAGAGGAACTGGTCGACGGGCAGCACGCGCTCGAGCCGGAAGCCGGCGTCGATCAGGGTGGCGGCGTCGCGGGCGAAGGTGGCCGGGTTGCAGCTGACGCCGATGACGCGCGCGACGGTGGAGCGGGCCAGTTCGGCGGCCTGTTCGGCCGCGCCGGCGCGGGGCGGGTCGAACACGGCGACGTCGGTCTTCTTCAGCTCTTCGGCCAGCACCGGGCGACGGACAAGGTCGCGGGCCTCGGCGGTGACGCCCTTCAGGCCGGGCGCGCTGGCCAGCGCGGCCGTGAGCGCCGAGATCGCACCCGGGGCGAAGTCGGCGACATGGACCGGGGCGACCGCCGCGAGGCGGAAGGTGAAGGTGCCGACGCCACAGTAGAGGTCGGCGATGCGCGCGGCGCCGGCGGCGGCCCCGGTCACGAAGCCCGCCATGGCGGCTTCGGCCTGCCGCGTGGCCTGCAGGAAGGCGCCGGGCGGCAGGGCGACGACTGCGGGGCCCAGGCGGACGCTCGGGCTGCGGGCCTGGTAGGCGACCTCGCCGTCGAGGGTCACGCGGGCCAAGCCGCCCGCCGCGGCGCGTTCGGCCAGCTGCACGCGGGCGTCAGCGGAGAGGCCGCCCGAGCGGCGTTCGACGCCGGTGATCTCGACGTCGAGGCCGGTGTCGGTGGCGGTGGCGTGCAGGGTGGGCGCCGACTTCGGATGCTCGAACAGCGGCGCGGCCAGGCGCTTCAGCGCCGGGATCGCCGCCTGGAGGGCCGGCTCGGCGATCGGGCAGACGGCAATGTCGACGAGGTCCCAGGACTTCCTCGCCTTGTAGCCCAGCCGGGCGATCTCGGCGGTCCCGCGCCGGGCGTGGAGCGCGATGCGCCGGCGGGTTGCGGGGGCGGCTGCGAAGGCCGGTAGGATCTGCGTCTCGATCCGCTGGCGCGCCAGGGTCCCGGCCAGGCGCTCGACCTTCCAGGCGAGGTAAGGCGCGTGCGCCCAGTGCTGCAACGCGCAGCCGCCGCAGACGCCGAAGTGAGGGCACGGCGGGGCCACGCGATCCGGGCTCGCGTCCAGCACCTCCACTAGCGTGCGGCGTTCGCCCAAGCCTTCGCCGATCACCCGCTCGCCCGGCAACGTGAACGGGACGAAAGCCGGGCCGGGCGCGACACCGTCGCCCTCGCCGCCCACGGCCTGGATCACGAGCTCGACCGGTGGGCCCGGAGGCGGCGGCCGCGGGCGCTCCGGACGGCCCTTTGGGCGATGGCGCGGGTGGCGACCGGTCACGTAACCCTCGATGAACGAAGATGAACGGGTCGCTCAAACACCGTTCAGCTTCCCACGGCCAAGCTCGATCCGAGGCTGCCGGTTCAGATGGCGGCCAGATCGAGAACGAGGGACTACCCATGACCAAGTCTTCCGCCTTCGCCAAGAGCGCCGTGGCCGCGACCGCCGGCCTCGTGGCCCTGGGCTGCGCGGCGGCCGCGCAGGCCCAGCCGTACGGCGGCCCGGGCTACTCGAACTACGACCCCTGCAAGCGCGACGCCGGCAACCGGGGCATCGTGGGCGCCCTGATCGGCGGCGGCATCGGCGCCACCATCGGCAGCCAGGCCGCGGCCAACCATCACCGCACCGACGGCTCGCTGCTGGGCGGCGCCCTGGGCGCGATCGCCGGCGCCGCCATCGGCAACAACACCGCCGCCTGCCGGGACACCCCGCCGCCCCCGCCGCCCGGTCCGGTCGCCGAGGCCCTGCCGCCCCCGGAGCTTCCGCCGGTCGAGTACCGGGATGACGGCCCGCCGCCGCCCCCGCCGGTCGAGTACCGCGATGACGGCCCGCCGCCGCCTCCACCGCCGCGCTATGTCGAGCGCGAGGTGTGGGTCTATGGCCGCCACGGCGTCAGGTACCATGTGATCGACGATCGGTTCGACCGCTACGGCTGCGCCATGGCCGAAAGCCCGGTGTTCATGCCGGACGGACGGGTGGACCACCGCTTCGTACGCGTGTGCCCGGACTATCGCGGGCGCTACTACGCGGTCGACTGAGACGGGATCTGTCGCTGGCCAGCCTACGGCCGCCGGGACACCGGCGGCCGCTTTGTTTTCGGCGATCCGACTTTTCTTCAAGTTGAGAGTCTTAGGCCCCCACCGGCCTTTGGAGGGCTGGCTTCCTGTACCTGTCAAAGACCGGCGCGGGATGCGCGACCGATCGAGATGCGGCCGCGTCGGGAGATCCGGCGCAAACTATGTGATCACGAACTGTTTCGGGTCGCCCAAAGCAGGAACTCGCGGTTGCCGTCGGCGCCGGTGATGGGGCTGTCGGCGGTGGCCAGCACGGTCCAGCCGGCGGCGGTCAGGAAGGCTTCGGCGCCGGCCAGGGCGCCGGCCCGGGCGGCGGGGTCCTTGACGACCCCGCCCTTGCCCACGCGGTCGGGGCCGACCTCGAACTGCGGTTTCACGAGGGCCACCAGGTCGGCGTCGGGTGCGGCGAGCGCGAGGGCGGCGGGGAGCGCCTTGGCCAGGCTGATGAAGCTGACGTCGCAGACGATCAGCGCCGGGCGCTCGGGGACGGCGGCGGCGGCGAGCGCACGGGCGTCGAGGCCTTCCAGCGAGACCACCCGCGGATCGTCCGCCAGACTGGCGTGCAGCTGGCCGCGGCCCACGTCGACGGCGTAGACGCGCCGCGCGCCGGCGGCCAGGCAGACCTCGGTGAAGCCGCCGGTCGAGGCGCCCACGTCCAGCACCACGCGGCCGATGACGGCGATCTCCCACTCGGTCAGCGCGTGTTCCAGCTTCAGCGCGCCGCGGCCCACCCACGGATGGGCGGGCGTGGCCTCCAGCACCGCGTCTTCGGCGAGGAACTCGGCGGCCTTGGCGACCGCGCGGCCGTCGGCGGTGACGCCGCCGGCCTCGATGGCGGCCTGCGCCTTGGCGCGGCTTTCGAACAGGCCGCGCTCGACCAGCAGGCGGTCGGCGCGGACGGTCCGCCGGGGCGGGCTGTCGTCCATGCGCCCATTGTGACCGCACGCCGGCGCGCTTGCGAGTTCCGCGATTGACCGAGGCTGACCGCGACGGCGAAGCTTGGAGGCTCGGCGCACATGGACGAGCGCGTCGAGGCGGCGGAAGGCGAAGGCGGCGAGAAGCCATTGGGCGGTGCCGACGTCAGCACCGTGCTGTCGATGCAGGCCCGCCGCACGCGCGCCAGCGCCAAGGGGGACCCGTTGTTCGACGCCTATCTCAGCCAGCAGACGCGGCTGGCCACGCTGCAGGCCGAGCATCTGCACGAGCAGCGGGAGCTGGTGTTGTCGCGCCTGCGCTGGGGCCGGTTCGGCGACCGGATGCGCTCGCTGCTGCAGGTGATGACAGTGCTGGTGGGCGTGGCCGTGGCGCTGGTGATCGGCGCGATGGCCTGGCAGGCGCATGAGGCCCACGGCTTGGTGATCGAGGCTTTCTCGGTGCCACCGGACCTGGCGCGCGGCGGCCTGACCGGCCAGGTCGCCGCCGGACGCTTCCTCGACAAGTTGCAGGGCATGCAGGCGGTGACGGCGAATTCCGACCGGCCGGCGCAGTCCTACGAGAGCAACTGGGGCTCGGACTTCAAGGTCGAGATCCCGGACACCGGCCTCACCTTCTCCGAAATCGAGAAGCTGATGCGCGAGCGCCTGGGCCACGTGAGCCACGTGAGCGGCGAGGTGCTGACCGCCCCGTCGACGAGGCCATCGCCGTGATCGCCGACCTGGCGCGGAATGGGCCATCGAGCGAGCGTGGCTGGGCCTACGCCAAGTGGGCCCAGATCGAGTTGAACGACCGGGGCGACCCGGCCGCCGCCCAGCGCCACGCGGCGCTCAGCACCGGCTATGGCGGCGGCTCGGACGTGAACGGGGTGATCAGCCAGCTGAACGCTCAGATCTGGAGCGGTCACGAGGAGCAGGACCTGCAGCTTTCGAAGGCGCTCGAAGGCCTGGTCCAGAAGCGTCAGCCCGATACCAGCGAAACGTTCTTCGCCGCCAACAAGCTGCTGGCGCACGGCTGGCTGCTGTTCGTCTCGGCTGACTACCCCGCGTCCGGCGCGGCCTGGAGCGGCCTTTCCGGCGCCCAGGGCACCGCGTCGTTCGACCTTCTGTCAGAACGGGTGGCCGCGATGTCCTACGCCATGGGCCACGACCTACCGGACTCGCGCCGCGCGATGGCCAGGGCGTCCGACACCACGCCGGACCAGCTGGCCTGGCAGATCGCCCAGGGTGCGTTCCTGGCGCTGCCGGTCTACTGGATGGACGCCGAGGCGGGCCGCTGGGCCGACGCGCTCGCAGAAGCGCGGGCCATGGACGCGACCCTGGAGGCCGGCAAGGCCAAGCGGCCGATCTATGGGCCGATGCAGCACGTCTGGATCTGGCCGCTGGAAGCCACGGCTCTGGCGCATCTGGGCGATGTGGCCGGCGCTCAGGCGGTGGCCGATCGGACGCCGCTGGACTGCTATCCGTGCGCGCGCGCCCGGGCCGCGGTCGCCGTGGCGGCCCACGACGCGCCGGCGGCGGACCGCTGGTTCGCCGAGGCGGTACGGCAGGGCCCCTCGCTGCCGCAGGCCTATGTCGAGTGGGCGCGGGCGCGACTGGACCGCGGCGACGCCGACGGCGCGATCGCCCTCATGCGCCAGGCCGAGCCTAAGGCCCCCAAGATGGCCGACATCCCGCAGGCCTGGGGCGAGGCGCTGGCGGCTAAAGGCGACTTCGCCGGCGCGGCGGCCAAGTACGCCGAGGCGCAGACCCTGGCGCCCAGCTGGGGCCGGGCCCGCCTGAAGCGGGGAGCCGCCCTCGCGCGGCTGGGTCGCCGCGCCGATGCTGACAAGGATTTGCAGCAGGCCTCGGCTATGGACCTGACCGGGCCTGAACGCACGGAGTTGGTGAGCATCCGGCGCTAGCGGTCTGGTACGAAGTGATGTCTGGTCAAGACCCCTCTGGAGGGAACGATGAGCGCGAACGGATTGCCCGTCGAGGGCGGCTGCCTGTGCGGCCAGGTGCGGTTCCGGATCAAGGCGCCGCCCCTGCTCAGCATGGCCTGCCACTGCCGCGGGTGCCAGAAGCTGACGTCCAGCGCGTTCTCGCTTTCCTTCATGGTCCCCGCAGACGGATTCGAGGTGACCCAGGGCGAGCCCGTGCTGGGCGGGGCGCATCGCGACGACGTCGAGCAGTTCTTCTGCCCCAACTGCAAGAGCTGGATGTTCACGCGGCCCTTGCAGGCGGCCTGGCTGGTCAACGTGCGCACGACCCTGCTGGACGAGCCGCGCTGGACCACGCCCTTCGTCGACTTCTACACCTCGGAGAAGGTGGACTGGGTCACCACGCCCGCGCAGCACAGCTTCCCGAAGTTCCCGGAGATCGCCGACTTCCAGACGCTGATGGCGGCCTATCAGGCGCCCGCGCCCGGGACGTAGCGCCGAACGCCGGATTGTGATGTCCTCCCAACAAAGGGAGACTCCTGTCATGCGCACTCGGATGATCCTGGCCCTCGGCGCGGCGTTCGCCGCCAGCACGGCGCTGGCCGCCCCGAAGGTCGCCGCTCCGGCCACCGACCCCACCGTCGAAGTCCCCGGCTGGAAGGCGCCCAGGAACGCCATGGGCCAGCCGGACCTCTCCGGCGCCTGGTCGAACGCCACCATGACGCCGACGACCCGCAACCTGCAGATCGGCAAGGAAGCCTTCCTGCCGGCCGACAAGGTCAAGGGCATGGAGGCGCGCTTCGCCGCGGCCCTGGCCCAGCGCGACGAGACGAAGGACCCGAATCACCTGCCGGGCAGCGCCGAGGACAAGGCCAAGGACAAGAAGCTGTTCGAGGTGCGGCCCGACTTCGAATTCGCCGGCGGCGACGTGGGCGGCTACAACATCTTCTGGCTCGACCCGGGCAACCACATCCTTGAGGTCAACGGCCAGTTCCGGACCTCGATCGTGACGACGCCGGACGGGCAGATCCCCCCGTCCAGGAGCGGCAATCCCACCGGCCGCCGGGCCAGCTACACACTGGAGGAAGGTTCGAGCTACCTGGGCTCGTTCGACAGCTACGAGACGCGGCCGGAGGGCGAGCGGTGCATCACCTTCGCCCGCAACGCCCCGCCGCCGATGCTGCCCAACGGCTACTACAACAACAACTACCAGATCCAGCAGAGCCCCAACGAGGTGGTGATCGTCGCCGAAGGCATCCACGACGCGCGCATCGTGCGGCTGAACGCGACCCATCGCAC
>Ga0308175_100004029_pt1 | contig 10263 bp, 11 predicted proteins | sample PhyCR1_3_FD_203893 | JGI IMG/M metagenome (GOLD analysis project Ga0308175, IMG submission 203893) | Soil microbial communities from UC Gill Tract Community Farm, Albany, California, United States - DLSLS.C.R1 | ecosystem: Environmental > Terrestrial > Soil > Agricultural land | place: USA...
GAAACGCCTTGAGGGAACGGGCAGTGGACGTGCTGCGCGCGAAAAGCTGCGTGAATCCACGCTCCCCCGGTCGGCATTTCGGGCCGGCGGCTTGCGCCAGATCAGCGCCCGTCGGGTGGGTGATCGCTATCATGTGCGCATGACGACACCCGCCCAAAACCTGTTTCGCAAAGCCGTTGCGGCCGATATTCCCGCCGTGGTCGCCCTGGTTGAATCGGCCTACCGCGGCGAGTCGGGCCGGCGCGGCTGGACCACCGAATCGCACCTGCTCGATGGCCGGCGCACCGACGCGGCCGACGTCGCCGACATCATGGCCAGGCCGGGGAGCCAGATCCTTCTTCTGGAGCGGGACGGTCAGTTACTCGCCAGTTGCCATCTGGAACGCCAGGACGAGGCGGCGTATTTCGGCATGTTCGCGGTCGATCCGTGCCGGCAAACGGCGGGCCTGGGCAAGCGCCTGCTCGGCGAAGCCGAGCGCATCGCGCGCGCGGATTGGCACTGCCGGGCGATGGAAATGACGGTGATCGTGCAGCGTGCGGAGCTGATTGCCTGGTACGAGCGCCGCGGCTATCGCCGCACCGGCGCCAGCAAGCCCTTTCCCTATGGCGACGAGCGATTCGGCATCCCACGCCGCGACGACCTGCGCTTCGAGGTGCTGGTCAAGGATCTGGTCGAGGTATCGGTATGAGCGTCGCGATTGAGGGCTGGGTACGGGTGTGTGCACAGGGCGAACTGTTGCCGGGCGAATTCAAGGTGGTTTACGACGGTGACACGCCGATCGCGGTGTACAACATCGACGGGCAGCTTTACGCGATCGAGGACATCTGCACCCACGACGGCGGCGACCTGGCCGGCGGCGAGGTGTTCGGGTTCGAGGTCGAGTGCCCCCGTCATGGCGCGCGCTTCGACCTTCGCACCGGTGCGGTGACCCGCCCGCCGGCCTACGAGCCGATCGCAAGCTTCCCGGTGCGCCAGGAGCACGGCGAGGTCTGGACCTGCGACGACCGCTGAGCGTCGTCGCGCCGCGATGCTACGCTGGCGCGGGGATTTCCGGGAGGTCCATCCATGTCGCACCGTTGGCGTGCGCCGCTTGTTTTCGCGGCGCTGTTCCTGCTGTACCAGTCGGCCGAAGGCATCGGCGATCGCTGGTTGCACAGCTTCGCCATCCAGGCCAGCCTGATGTGTGCTTGCGTGCTGGCCGCCTGGCCGCTGTCGCATTGGCTGGGCCGGAAGGGCTACAGCGCCTACGCGTTGCAGTGGCGGCCCGCCCGCGGCTGGGTCTGGCTGGTCGGAGGGCTGGCGCTCGCCGTGCTGGGCAAGGTGGTGGCGGTAGCGGTGGGCCTGCGTCTGGGCGTCTATACATCCAACACCGGTGGGCTCGCCTGGGCGCATTTCTCCGGCGGGGCGCTGGCGATGCTGTTGCTGTCCACGTTCGTGCCCTCGCTGGCGGAGGACATCCTCACCCGCGGCTTCTGGTACCGCGCGGCGGGCATCCGCTGGCGGCGAGGCGCGGTTTTCGTGATGTTCTCCAGCGCGCTGTACGTGCTCAACCACATCTACCGACTCGAGCGCGGACCGCTGGAGTGGGGCATGCTGTTCTGCTTTGGCCTGGCCTACGCCACGGCGCTTTGGCGCAGCGGCAGCCTGTGGGCGGCGTTCGGGTTGCACTGGGGATGGAACCTGGCCAACGGGTGGCTGGCGGTCGACATATTGGACGCGCCACGCAGCGCGATGCTTTCGGCCGTGGCCCACTTGGCGATGCTGCTGGTCGTGCTGGCGATGCCGGCAGGGAGCCAGCAAGCTGACCAACGCATCCGGGTGTGAACTGGGACGTGGGCGTCGCGGCGGTCGCCGGAGACGACCCTCGGTCTGAGATACCTGGCGCACGCGGGACAACGTTGGCGCGGCCAACCAGCGCCGTGGGCTTTTACTGCCGCCGCTGCGTCGCCAGAAAGCAAGCGGCCGCTGCGGGCGCATGTATCGGTAGCGCCGTTGCGCTGGCGCGGAACGCGCTGCGTTATCCCCAGGCCCGGCGCGGCTCGCGACACGGCGGGTAGTAGGCGAACACGTGGTTGTGGCTGCCGTAGAAGTCCATGTCCTCGATATGCTCGCCGCCCAGCCGCTCGGCGACACGGTCGGAGGCTTCGTTGCCGATCCGCACCAGGCTGATCACCCGTGGCGCGTGCAGCCGGTTCCAGGCGAAGTCGAGGATCGCCTGGCCCGCCTCGGTGGCGTAGCCACGGTGCCGGCAGTCGGGCTTGAGCATCCAGCCGAGTTCCAGGTCCGGCCAACCTTCGGGATACATCAGGCCGGCGCGGCCGATGAACTGGCCGGATTCTTTCAATTCAAGCGCCCACATGCCGCAGCCGCGCAGTGCCCAGTGTCCGAGCAGCATGGCCAGCGAGCGCCACGCGCCGGTACGGTCCAGCGGCTGGCCATCGCCGATCCAGCGAGTGCTGTCGGGGTCGGCCAGCATGGTGGCGTAGTCGTCGAAGTGGCGCTCGGCCAACGCGGTCAGGCGCAGGCGCGGCGTTTCCAGGGTGGGTATGTCGGGCATTGTAAGTCGGTGTGGCTTGCCGTCACTTGAGCAATCGGCTCAGCGCGTGCGTACTTGAGGCGAGACTTTCGGCCCAGTCGTACCCGACGATCTTCTCACCGGTTGCGGTGTCGATAAAGTCCTCGGCCTGGCCGGGCGGCAGCAGGTGGCGGTAGTCCACGGTCAGCTCGGTGCCGGCCGGCAGGTCGGCCAGCGCGAACACGAAGCCCAGGTGCCACAAGCCGGTCGGTTCGAAGCTGTGGTTGATGTAGCACTCGTCAGGCCATTCGGGCGACAGCGTGTAGCGATCCTCGAACCAGCGTGCACTGGCGTAGGCCAACTCCGGGTGGGCGGCAAGTTCGGCCGGGGTGTGGGTGCGATCAATCGCATCCGGCGCGGTGATGATGCGGCCCGCGGCTACTGCTTCGTCCAGGAACAGTCCCTTGCCGGCCCCTCCGATGGTGGAGGCAGCGATGCGATAGCGCGGAAGGATCATGACGGCCCGGCGGCGTGGAAAGCGCGCGAGTGTAACGCATGCCTGCGGCCAAACCGGCGGCCGATGCAGTGGCATCGCAAGGTGCCCATCCTTGGGCAAGGGTCCACCACTGCCATGGTGGAGGAGCGCCTCCGCACTCCGGAAAACGTGGGAACGGCCGGGCTCCGGCGGGAGCCCGGCCGGTGATCAGGTCTTTGCGACCGCCTTGGTCTTGCCGTGCGCCATCTTCTTCTTCGTGGGCGCGTCGGCCTTGGGCGGCGGCAGGTCACCGCTGAAGCGGATGGCGTCGCGATTGCGCTCCAGCGTGCCCTTGCCGATGCCTTTGACCTTGGCCAACTCTTCGACCTGCTTGAACGGGCCGTGCGCCTGGCGCCAGGCGACGATCGCCTGCGCCTTGGACTGGCCGATGCCGTCCAGTGACTTGGCGATGGTGGTGGCGTCGGCCTTGTTGACGTTGACCGGCGTGGCGGCAAAGGCCGGCAGCGCGAATGTGGCCGCGAGGGTCAAGGCGACGAGCAGGTTGCGGAATGTCGACTGCATGGGATTTCCCTTCCTGAGGATGTCTGGACGGCACCGTTGCCGCGCCGAACAGTGTGGCCATCCATGCGGCCCGCCGCCGTCGGCGCATGGCGCGGCGGGTGCACCGATCGTCCGCGCTGGCCTGTCGGTAATGCCTCACGTCCTGTCGGCGCGCCGGGCCATGCACACCCCGCTGGTACACTAGGCAGCTTCCCCCTATGCAAGGAGTCTCCCATGGATACCGCGCGCCTTTCCGGTTTCATCGGCGGCTTGTGGGACGACGAGATCGTGCCGCAGCTGGTCGAATACATCCGGATTCCCAACAAGTCGCCGATGTTCGATGCCAAGTGGGTGGAGCACGGCTTCATGGACCAGGCGGTGGCCCTGCTGGAGGGCTGGGCGCGCGGCAAGCTGGACGGACTGCCGGGCGCGACGCTCGAAGTGGTGCGCCTGCCGGGTCGCACGCCGCTGATCTACATCGACGTGCCGGCCACGTTGCCGGGCAGCGACGACACGGTGATGCTCTACGGCCATCTCGACAAGCAGCCGGAGATGACCGGTTGGGCCGAGGGGCTGGGCCCGTGGACGCCGGTGCTCAAGGACGACAAGCTGTACGGCCGCGGTGGCGCCGACGACGGCTACGCGATGTTCGGCTCGCTCGCCGCCTTGCTGGCGCTGGCCGAGCAGGGCGTGCCGCACGCGCGCTGCGTGATCATGATCGAGGCGTGCGAGGAATCCGGCAGCTACGACCTGCCGCACTACGTGGACCACTTGTCCCCGCGCATCGGCAACCCTTCGCTGGTGGTGTGCCTGGATTCGGGCTGCGGCAACTACGACCAGCTGTGGCTGACCACCTCGCTGCGCGGCATGACCGGCGGCGAATTGACCGTGCAGGTGCTGGAAGAGGGCGTGCATTCGGGCGACGCTTCCGGCGTGGTGCCCTCCAGTTTCCGCATCCTGCGTGAGATCCTTTCGCGGCTTGAAGACCCGGCTACCGGCCGGATCAAGCCCGACGAGTTGTACGTGGAGGTTCCGCCGCAGCGCGTCGAGCAGGCGCGCCGCTCCACCGAGGTGCTGGGCGAAGCGGTGTACGACAAGTTCCCGTTCGCCGAGGGCATGCAGCCGGTCAGCAAGGATCTGGTCGAACTGGTGCTCAACCGCACTTGGCGACCGCAGCTGGCGGTCACCGGCGTCGGCGGGATGCCGGCCCTGGAGAGTGCGGGCAACGTGCTGCGCCCGTTCACCGCGGTCAAGCTGAGCCTGCGGGTGCCGCCGACGCTCAATGGCGCCCAGGCCGGCAAGTTCCTCAAGCAATTGCTGGAAAAGGACCCGCCGTACGGCGCCAGGGTCAGCTTCAAGCTGGAGAAGGACGGCAGCGGCTGGAACGCGCCGCAGCTGTCGCCGTGGCTGGAGCAGGCCGTGGCCGAGGCGTCGGAGCACCACTTCGGCGCGCCGGCGGCGTACATGGGCGAGGGTGGCTCGATCCCGTTCATGGGCATGCTGGGCGAGAAGTTCCCGCAGGCGCAGTTCCTGATCACCGGGGTACTGGGCCCGCATTCCAACGCGCACGGCCCCAACGAGTTCCTGCACATTCCCACCGGCAAGAAGGTGAGCATGGTGGTCGCCGAGGTGGTGGCGCGCCACGGCGAGCAGGCCAGGCGAGGCTGAGTCCATGCTGGAACCGGCCGACACGCTGGCCGTACGCTGGGCCGCGGTGCGCGAGCGGGTCGATGCGGCCTGCCGTGCGGCCGGCCGCGATCCGGCCGGGGTGGCGGTGCTGCCGGTCAGCAAGACGTTCGGGCCCGAAGCGGTGCGTGCGGCGGCTGCGTTGGGCCTGAGTCGCTTCGGCGAGAACAAGGTGCAGGAGCTGCGCGAGAAATCCGTCGTGCTGGCCGACCTGCCGCTCGCATGGGTGCTGATCGGCCACCTGCAAACCAACAAGGCCAAAGACGTGGCGCGGCTGGCCAGCGAGGTGCAATCGCTCGACCGGCTGGAGCTGGCCGAAGCGCTGCACCGGCGACTGGAGATCGAGGGCCGCACGCTCGAGGTGCTGGTGCAGGTCAAGACCTCGCCGGAAGAAAGCAAGCACGGGCTGGCGCCGGATGCATTGCCGGCCTTGCTCGAGCGCCTGCGCGATTATCCGACGCTGCGCGTGCGGGGCCTGATGACGCTGGCCGTGCAATCGGACGACCCGGCGGCCGTACGCGCCTGCTTCCGGCAGCTACGCGAGCTGCGTGATGCAGCGGCTGCGCGCGGGCACGAGCTGCCGTGCCTGTCGATGGGAATGAGCGGTGACTTTCCGCTGGCCGTTGCCGAGGGCGCCACCGAGGTGCGCATCGGCACGGCCATTTTCGGCCGACGCTGACGGCGGTGCTTCCTTGCTGAGTGCCTCCAGGCGCCGCACGACATCCGGCCGCGCCCGGCTCTCCTTCATAAGAGCGGGCGAGCCGGCTGGTGTGCCCGCAATCACACGGATGCGTGAAAATTCCGAAACGGCGGGGTTTAGTTAACGTCAATCGAACATCCTCGCCGGACAGCTTTGCTAACTTCGGTTCCTCGCTACGCCGCCTTCCGCGGTTGCTGGCCAAACCCCAGAACAGCAAAGGGATTTTTCCCGCATGCCCATCCTGCGACCGCTCGTGACCGCCGCCTTGCTTGCCGCGCTGCTCGCGATCGCCCCTGTGCATGCCGCCGAACGCACCGCGCCGATCCGGGTGGTTACGCCGGTGCTGATGATGCCGCTGGCCACTGTCGAACCGACGCTGGCCCACGCGACCTTGCCTGCCGACCCGACGACCCTGCTGCTGCCCACGCCGGCCGCAAGCGATGCGGTCGGCCCGGCCAGCGAGGGCTCCGACCTGCGCCAGGCGCTGGTCGACCTGGCGATGAAGCTGCGCGACGTGCGCTACGTCCGCGGTGGCCACTCGCCGTCCACTGGCTTTGATTGCAGCGGTTTCGTCCGTTACGTTTTCGCCCACGCCATCGGTTTGCATCTTCCGGCCAACTCGGCGCGGCAGTTCCTGGCGGGTATCAAGGTCAAGCGCGACGACATGCAGCCGGGCGATCTGGTGTTCTTCCACACCCGCGGCAAGAAGCGCATCTCGCATGTGGGTATCTACCTGGACAACGGCCGCTTCATCCACTCGCCCTCGGCGGGCAAGTCGGTGGAGGTTTCCAGTCTGGACGAGGCCTACTGGTCGAAGCGGTTCGCTGGCGCGCGCCGACCCGAGGGCATTGCGCAGAACGGTTGAGTGGGAAACACCACGGGGGGTTTCCGCAGTCGGGCCGCCACCAGGCGGCCTTTTTTCATGGGCGGCGTCGATGCGCGCCGACCGCGGGTAAAGGGACGGCCTTAAACCTGCCGGCGCACTTTCCCCTGTAGCCGCGCCAGGCCGGCGATGGGTTACGCTCCCCAAGGCCACCACCGGATCGACCATGCCTTTCCATCTGCCGCCTGTCACCCGCAACCTGCTGATCGCCAATATCGCCGTCTACCTGCTGCAGATGCTGCTGGGCGACGTGCTGGTGCTGCATTTCGCGCTGTGGCCATGGGGGCCCGACCAGTGGGCGCAGACCGCCAACGGTCTGGTCGCGGTCGGTTTTCGGCCCTGGCAGCTGCTCAGCTACGCCTTCATGCACGGCGGCTTCCAGCACATCGCATTCAACATGTTGGCGTTGTACATGTTCGGCGGGCCGATCGAGCGGCTGTTCGGCGGGCGCGAGTTCCTGGTCTATTACTTCGTCTGCCTCGTCGTTGCGGCGCTTGCGCAGTTGATGGTGGTGCACTGGTTCACCCACGGCTTCTATCCGACGCTGGGCGCCTCGGGCGCGATTTTCGGCCTGCTGCTGGCCTTCGGCATGATGTATCCGCACGAGAAGATGATGCTGATCTTCCTGCCGGTCCCGATGCCGGCCTGGCTGTTCGTGACCGGCTACGCGGTGATCGAGCTGGTGCTGGGCGTGACCGGCACGCAGGCGGGCGTGGCCCATTTCGCCCACCTGGGCGGCATGCTGGGCGGCTACGTGCTGATCGAGTACTGGCGCGGGCGGCTGCCGCTCAAACCCAAGCGCCGGTTGATGCGCTGACTTTTTCCAACCTTTCGGGCCCAACATGAGCGAACACTTGCAGCGGCAACTCACGCCGCGCCACATCACCTTCATGGCGCTGGGCATGTGCATCGGCGCCGGCCTGTTCCTGGGCTCGGCCAGCACCATCAAGCTGGCCGGACCGTCGGTGCTTTTCGCCTACGTGTTCGGTGGCGCGATGATCTTCATCATCATGCGCGCGCTCGGCGAAATGGCCGCGCACGAACCCGTCGCCGGGTCCTTCAGCGCCTATGCGCACAAGTACCTCGGGCCGTTCGCCGGCTACCTGACCGGCTGGAACTACTGGGTGCTGATGATGGGCGTGGGCATCGCCGAGAGCACGGCGGTGGGCATCTACATGAAGGACTGGTTTCCCGAGCTGCCGCAGTGGATCTGGGCGTTCGCTTCCGTGGCGATGATCGGCGGGCTGAACCTGATGGCGGTGAAGGTCTACGGGGAGCTGGAATTCTGGTTCGCGTTGATCAAGGTGCTCACCGTGGTGCTGATGATCCTCGGCGGCGTCGGCATCATCTGGCTGGGCTGGGGCAATGGCGGGCATCCGGTGGGGCTGTCGAACCTGTGGTCGCACGGCGGCTGGTTCCCCAATGGGGTCACCGGCATGGTGCTGGCGCTACCGGTGCTGGTGTTCTCCTTCGGTGGCATCGAGACGATCGGCATGGCCGCAGCCGAGGCGGCGCATCCGGAGCGCACGATCCCGCGTGCGGTCAACTCGGTGATCTGGCGCATCCTGATCTTCTACATCGGCTCGCTGTTCGTGATCATGGCGATCTACCCGTGGGACGAGCTGGGCACGCAGGGCAGCCCGTTCGTCAGCACGTTCGCCAAGCTGGGCATCTCGCAGGCGGCCGGGGTGATCAATTTCGTGGTGATCACCGCGGCGCTGTCGAGCTTCAACTCCACTACCTTCAGTGGCAGCCGCATGCTGCACAGCCTGGCCAGCAAGGGCCAGGCCCCGGTCGCGATGGGGCGGCTCAACGCGAGCGGCGTGCCGGTGCGCGGCGTGCTGGTGACGATCGGCTTCCTGCTGCTGGGCGTGCTGCTCAACTACCTGGTGCCCGAGCGCATCTTCGGCATGATCATGTCGATTCTGGCGTTCAACACGGTCTGGACCTGGGGCACGGTGCTGGTCGCCCACTGGCGTTTCCGCCGCCAGCAGGCCGAGCCGCTGCCGTTCAGGCTGCGTGTATGGCCGGCGAGCAGCGTGGTGGCCCTGGCGTTCCTGGCGTTTGTGCTGGTGATGCTCGGCTACAGCCCCGATACGCGCGTGGCGCTCTACGTGGGCGTGGGCTGGGTGGTGTTGCTGGCCTTGGCGTACTGGGGGTTCGGCATCGACCGGCGCATGCGCGCGACCCTGGCGACCGCGCCTTGATGCACGGCGTCAGGGTTGGGAGGCCACTGTAGAAGCCCACTTGTGGGCGATGCTCCCCGGCCTGCCACCAGAGCAACAGCATCGCCCACGAGTGGGCTCCTACAGGGTTCCGTCGGGCTTTACAGGGCTACGCCAGCGCGAACTCCACCGCCGCGGCGGCGTGCAGCGCGGCGGTGTCGAAAACCGGTACGCCCGCCTCGGCGTCGCCCAGCAGCAGACCCAGTTCGGTGCAGCCCAGGATGGCGCCTTGCGCGCCGGCGCGAGCGCCATCGGCGATCAGGCGCAACAGGTATTCCCGGGCCTGCGGGCGGAACTGCCCGACGCACAGCTCCTCGTAGATCACCCGGTGCAGCTCGGCGCGCTGCGCCGGCTCGGGCGCCAGGCAACGCACGCCGTGCTCGCGCTGGATGCGCTCCCGGAAGAACGGCTGCTCCATGGTGAACGCGGTGCCGAGCAGCAGCACCGTGTCCAGCCCCTGTGCGCGGATCGCGCGGCCGGTGACGTCCACGATGTGCAGCAGCGGCAGCGCCGTCGCGGCTTCGACGGCGTCGGCCACGATATGCATGGTATTGGCGCCGATCAGGATGCAATCGGCGCCACCGGCCTGCAGGCGGCGCGCCGACTCGGCCAGCAGCGCGCCGGCGCCGGTCCAGTCGCCGGCACGTTGGCAGGCGGCGATGACCGAGAAGTCCAGGCTATCGAGCAGCAGGCGTGCGGAATGCAACGGACCCAAGCGGTCGCGCACGCCGCGGTTGATCAGGCGGTAGTACTCGACGGTCGATTCCCAGCTCATGCCGCCGATGAGGCCGATGGTGCGCATGTGATTTCCTTCCGGATGGCCGACTTAGTGTGGACCTGCGGGATTCTTGCCTGCACGGCTCCATGTCGCATACGCGTGGGCATCTTGGTCGCGCCCAACGGCGCTCCTGCACCGGCAAGCCGGGACCTGACTATCTTGCTACCCTCCCGAAGCACTGCGGTACCCCTCATTTCCCGAGGCAGAATCCGTTACACACCCAGGATAATGACCCACCCGTTCGTCAGGATCTGCTCGAGGCAAAGAAAACCAGTTGCAACCTTAATCGAAGGCACTGAGGAAGCAGTCGTGCAAGTCCGTTTGTATCGCGATGCTTACCGTAGCCCTCACTGGATGCGGTTTGATGCCGCCCGAGCCCAAGCGCATGTATGACGGTCCTGCGCTTGGCAATGACAAGGTGGCGGTCATATCGGAGGGCG
>Ga0308175_100004031_pt1 | contig 10263 bp, 10 predicted proteins | sample PhyCR1_3_FD_203893 | JGI IMG/M metagenome (GOLD analysis project Ga0308175, IMG submission 203893) | Soil microbial communities from UC Gill Tract Community Farm, Albany, California, United States - DLSLS.C.R1 | ecosystem: Environmental > Terrestrial > Soil > Agricultural land | place: USA...
CAGGAAGGGCCGACGGGCAGCAGCTTGCCATTCACGACCGTGCCGCGCGCGCCGATCTTCACGCCGGGATAGAGCTTCTCGTCCTCGAAAGGATCGGCGCCGCAGGTGCGCACGTCCAGCCACAGGCCGTAGCGGTCCTGGCGCGGGGCGGTCGGCTTGGCGAAGCAGGGCTCGTTGATGATCCCCAGGTATTGGAAACGGTTGTCGCGGCTGAACTTCGTCCAGCCGGGGTAGGACGAGATCACCTTCAAGAGGTCGAAGTTGCCGAAGGTGGTCTGCGAGACCTTGTCCCAGAAGCGGTCGTTGCCGCCGGTCCAGTCCATCCAGGTGTAGCGGCCCTGGACGCCGGCCGGGGTCAGGTTGAGCCGCGTCGGCTTCCCGCCCTGGACCACCATGTCCATGTCGGCGAACAGGTCGGTAGGCGGCGTCTCGGCCAGGGTCTTCGCCGCGACCCCCGCGATCATCGCCTCGTCCCTCACATGCCCGGCGCGCGGCCCGCGGAAGACGGCCACGGCGATGGCCGCCACGATGAGCAGGACGACCACGCCCGCAACGATCCACCCGCTGTTCCGACGGTTCATGGGACGCCCCTCGCAAGTTCCCGCTCCCGCACAACGCTAAGTTATGTTCAGATATAGTTCAATTCGATGATCGCCGGTCGGGGAGCGCGATATGGGTCCAATTTCGATGTTCGACGCCGCCATGATGGCGGTGATGGTCGGTTGGCCGGGTCTGGTGCTCGGCGCGCTCGTGGGCGCGGTGGTCTGGCCGAAGGCGCGCATGCCCGCCGCGGTGATCGTGGCGCTGGTCGGGCTGGTCGTGGCCATCCCGCTTCGTCTGGCGCTCTAGGGCCGGCGAATGGCGACGTACAAGATCCTCTCCCTCGACGGCGGCGGCGTCTGGGCGCTGGTGCAGGTGAAGGCGCTGATGGCCATCTACGGCGGCGAAACCGTCACGGGCCACCAGGTGCTGTCGAACTTCGACATGGCCGCGGCGAACTCCGGCGGCAGCATCGTCCTGGGCGGCCTGGTCGCCAACAAGACGCTGGGCGAGATCCTGGCGCTGTTCATGGACGAGAAGAACCGGCGCTCGATCTTCCAGCCGACCAAGAGCGTGCTCGACACCCTGATCCGCTGGGCGCTGAAGACCGGGCCGAAGTACGACACCGCCGCCAAGCTGGTGGCGTTCAACACGCTGCTGGGTCCGACCGGGGCGCTGACCCTGCCGCAGGCGGCCGCGCCGATCCCGGCGAAGGGCAGCGGAAAGCCCGTGCACCTTTTGATCATGGGCTTCGACTTCGACCGCCAGCTGGCGGCGTTCTTCCGCTCGGCGGAGGCGTCGCGGCCCGGCTGGGGCGCCGGCTCGGCCACCACCGCCTGTACCCTGGCTGAGGCGATCCACGCTTCGTCGACCCCGCCGGTCGCCTACTTCGACGCGCCCACGGCCTTCGGGAAGAACCGCTACTGGGACGGCGCGATCGCCGCCTACAACAACCCGGTCAACGCCGCGGTGGCCGAGGCGCTGGTGATGGGCGCGGCGCCTGGCGACATCCGGGCGCTGACCATCGGCACCGGCACCAAGCGGCTGCACGGCCCGCCGGTCGACAACGCTCCGCCGCTGCAGATGTCGCGCGAGAAGACCAGCCTGACGCACGACCTGGGCGAGCTCTCCGGCGCGCTGACCGACGACCCGCCCGACGTGGCCTCGTTCATGGCCCACGTGCTCTCCGGCGGCCCGCCGAAGACGCCTGCCGGGGTCCAGAGCCGCATCGTGCGCATGAGCCCGATGATCAGCCCCGATCGGACCAACGGCGTCGACCCGCCGGACTGGCGGATCCCGACGGGCTTCACCACCGACAGCTTCACCCATCTGACCAATCTGGCGCTGGACGCGCTGGACCAGCCCGACGTCGACCTGATCGCCAGCTATGGCGACCTGTGGATCCAGGACGGGGCGTTGAACCACCCGGTGCGAATGAACGCCGACAGCCTGAAGGCCGAGATCGGCCGCGACCGCTTCAGCGCCGCGCGGGCCGACTGGAACGCGCTGACGGGGGACTAACCCGGCGACACGTGGACGGGGGGGATGCGCGCGCCCCAGGGCCGGGCCTGCTCCAGCTCGTAAGCCAGTTCGAAGAGTGTGCGCTCGGCGCCGGCGCGGGCGCAGAACATGCTGCCGACCGGCAGGCCAGCGGCGGTCCAGTGGAGCGGCACGCTCATCGCCGGCGCGCCGGCGATGTTGTGGATCGGGGTGTAGCCCACGTACTCCTTCAGGCGCGGGACGATGACGTCGAAGGGGACAGATGGCCCCACTTCGCCCAGCTTCGGCGGCGGCGTGAAGAGGACGGGCGACAGCACCACGTCGAAGAGGTGCGCGGGAAACCAGGTGTCGTAGGCGAGTGCGTTGTCGGTGAGCCTCTGGAACGCCTTCGGCAGCTCGGCCTGGGGCGTCCTGCGGAACATCTCGACCAGGCTGAGGGTGAACGGCTCGAACTGGGTCTCGTCGGGCTGGCGGCCGGTGGCGGCGCTGACGCGCTGGACCATCATCGCCGAGCCCTCAGCCCAGAGCAGCAGGAAGTCGTCGATGAACTGGCGGCCGTCGTAGGGCAGGTGGGTCGCCTCCACATGGTGGCCGAGGTCGGCCAGCAGCTTCGCGGCGGCGTCGTTGGCGGCGACGACCTCGGGGTCGGGGCGGTGGCCCAGGCCGTTCTCCAGCAGGACGCCGATCCGCAGCCGCCTCTTGTTCGGCCCGGTGACCAGGCCCACGGGCGGGAACTTGGCGCGGACGGCCTTGTCCTCGGTCAGTGCGAAGAGGGCGGCGGAGTCGCGGACGCTGCGGGTCAGCACGTGCTCGACGCCGATGTCGGCGATGGAGTCCTTGCCCTCCCAGTCGTCGATGCGGCCGCGGGAGGGCTTCAGCCCGAAGAGGCCGCAGTGGGTCGACGGGATGCGGATCGAGCCGCCGCCGTCGGTGGCGTGGGCGACGGGCACGACGCCGGCCGCCACGGCCACGGCCGAGCCGCCCGAACTGCCGCCGGAGGAGCGCGTCAGGTCCCAGGGATTGTGCGTCGGGCCGAACGCCAGCGGTTCGGTGGTCGGCAGGAAGCCGAATTCCGGCGTCGCCGACTTGCCGAGCGTGATCAGGCCGGCGCGGTCGAACGCGTCGATGTTGGGCGCCTGCTTTGCGGCGGGCGGCGCATTGGCCGTCGAATTGGAACCGGCGCGGGTGGGCTGGCCCTTGCGGTCGACCAGATCCTTGACCAGGAACGGCACGCCGCCGAACGGGCCGGCCGGCGTCCCGGCCTTCGCCCGATCGAGAGCGCGGTCGAAGTCGGAGTTGACGATGATGTTCAGCGTCCCCTGCAGCGCCTCTGCGCGGCGGATGGCGGTCTCGACGGCCTCGGCGGCGGAGAGCTTGCCGGCGCGGATGGCGGCGGCCATCGCCGTGGCGTCCGGCCAGGGCGAGCCGGCCGGCGGCGCCAGCGGCGTGGATGGGGCGGGAACCGGCGCCGCGGCCGAGGCGCGGGCGGCGGCGACGGCGAACGGTGCGGCGAGCGCCGCGCGGCGGGTGAGTCTGGTCATCGCCGCCAGCTTGGCCGCAGCCGGGCTCGCGGCGCAACGGCCTCGACGCTAGCGACGCCGGTCGGAGACGTGCTCGGGCTTACCCTTGCGCGGGGTGGACGCCATCTTCTCGAGCTCCGTCTCACTCATCGACATCATCGACTTGGACGCGCCCTTGAGGCTCGACTTGGGCTCGTCGCCCCGTTTGGCGGCCAGCGCCGCGCCGGCGGCCTTCTGCTGAGCTTTGGATTTGGCGGGCATGGGTTGTCTCCTGATCTCGTCCGAAGCCAACCCGCGTGTCGCGGGCCCGGTTTCATGGCGATTGCCAGGAGGCCGCGCCGATGGTCGGATGAGGGCGCTGTCCGGCTGAGGAGACGCCGATGAAGCCGATCGCCCGCCTGATCGCCGCGGCCGCCGTGGCGGCGGCGCCTGCTCTCCGGGCCGAGGCCGCGCCCCGGGAGTCAGATGCCGACGTCGCCGCGCTGGTGAAGAAGGACATGGCCGAGCTGGCCGCCGGCATAAACGCGCACGACCCGGTGCGCGCGACGGCTCACGAGGCGGACAATGTCATCTCGATGGAAGCAGGGCGGCCGACGTCCGTGGGCGTCGCCAACGACCGCCAAGGCATCGGCATGGCGTTCAAGTACAATCCCGATTGGAAGGTGCGCCTGATCGACGAGACGGTGGACGTAGCGAAGAGCCACGACATGGCGGTCTACCGCGCGACCTACTGGCAGGACAGCAGCGCCAAGGATGGCGCGCCGCTGACGCAGAAGATCAACCTGATCGCGGGCTTCCGCCACCCTTCCGGCAAGGATTGGGAGATCGGCTGGTACATCGTCTCGGCGATGGAGCCGTCCCACAAGCGCTAGGTCGGGCTCACCGTCCCAGGTGCGCGTCGTACCAGGCGAGCCAGCGCTGGGCGCGGTCCTTGATGAAGCTGGGGCGGGTCAGGCCGTGGAACTGGCCTGGGTAGATGATCAGGCCGGAGTCGATCCCGCGGCTCTTCAGCGCCTGGTACATCTGCTCGCTGTTCAGCAGGGGGACGTTGAAGTCCTTGTCGCCGGCCATGAACAGGGTCGGCGTGACGATGCGGGCGTTCTGGTAGAACGGGTAGCTGATCTTCAGCCAGCCCTGCAGGTTCTCCCACGGGCGGCCGAGCTCGGTCTCGTAGTCGTTGACGTACTGGTCGGTGCCGTAGCCGGCCAGCACGTTGGAGATCGAGGCGCCGCTGACCGCGGCCTTGAAGCGCCTGTCGCTGGCGATGACGTAGTTGGTCAGGATGCCGCCGTAGCTCCAGCCGCCGACGACGAGGCGGTTCGGGTCCGCGACGCCGCGTTTGATCGCGTCGTCGACCGCCGCCAGCGCGTCCTGCACGTCCACCGAGCCCCACTTGGCGTAGATCGCCGACGCGAACGCCTGGCCGCGCCCGGTGCTGCCGCGGAAATTGTGGGCGACGACGGCCAGGCCGTGGCCGGCATAGACCTGCCAGTCGAGGTTGAAGGCGCCGCCGAGCTGGCTGTTGGGACCGCCGTGGTTGAAGAGCATGGTCGGCAGCTTCTGCCCCGGCTGCGCGTTGGCCGGCGTGACCAGCAGCCCGTGTACTTCGGTCCCGTCGCGGCTCTTGAAGGCGGTGCGCTCGGTCCTTGCGAGGTCGAGCTCCTTCAGCCAGGCGTCGTTCTGGTGGCTGAGCTGGCGCACGGCGCCCGACCCGTCCAGCGCGACCACCTCGTTGGGCTGGTTGGGCGTGGTGAGCAGGAGCGCCATCGCCCCGCTGGGCGCGGTCTGGGGCGCCGAGAACGTCCGCCAGCCGCCGGCCACGACCTTCAGCGGCCCGCCGGCGGCGGGGACCTCGGCCACCACCTGGGCCTCGTCGTCCTCCTCCAGCACCCGGATCGCCTTGCCGTCGGGCGACCACTTCGGGTGGCTGACGTTGCGGTCGAGGCCGGCGGTGAGGAGGCGCGGCGCGCCGCCCGCGGCCGGGACGACCGCGAGCGTGCGCACGCCATAGCCGATCAGCTTCACCGGGCCGCCCTGGATGTAGGCGATCTCGCGCCCGTCCGGGCTCCAGGCCGGATAGCTGCCGAGGCCCGGCGGATTGTCCTCGCCCTCGAAGGTGGTGAGCGCCCGCGGCGCTGTCGGGCCCGGACCGGCGTCGACCACGAAGACGTTGTTGTCGTAGCCGCGGTCGGGGTCCTTCGAGCGGTTGGAGACGAAGGCGATCGCCTTGCCCTCCGGCGACCAGGCGGGCAGGGCCTCGTCGTAGTCGCCGGTGGTCAGCCGGTGCGCCGTCTGCGTGGCGACGTCGTAGAGCCACAGGCGCTGGCGCTTCTTGCCGAGGTAGCCCTCGCGGTCCTGCTTGAAGTGGAAGCGGTCGATGACGATCGGCTTGGGCGGCTTCTCCTTGGTGGTCACGGCGACGGCGGGCGGGACGGCGCCTTCCGGCTTGGCGGGCGAGGGCGCGGCGCCGGCGTCGGGCTTGGTGAGGGTGACCGTGGTCGTGGCGGCAGCTTCGCCCTCGGGCTCCGGGTCGTCGACGATGAGCGCCAGATGCTTGCCGTCCGGCGACCAGGCGACGTCGCTGACCGAGCCCTTGACGCCGGCGAGCTTGCGGCCCTCGCCGCCGAGGCGGTCCATCAGCCACAGGCCATCGTCGCCGGGCGTCTCGGCGCCGCGGCCGGAGACGAAGGCCAGCCAGCGGCCGTCGGGGCTGAAGCGCGGCGTGCTCTCGCTCTCGCCGGCCCGGTTGGTGAGCTGGACGGTCCGCTGGCCGTCCCAGGAGACCATCCAGATGTGCGTCTGGCCCTTGTCGGCGGCGACGTCGGTGGTGGAGACGGTGTAGGCCACCCACTGGCCGGACGGATCGACCTGCGGGTCGCCGACGCGGGCGAGACGGGCGTAGTCGTCGGGCGTGACCGGCCGGGCGTGCGCGCCCGAGCCCAAGGCCACTGCCAGCGCCAGCGCGCTCACCCAGGTCCGCGTCATCCCAGTGCCCCGAACTGCCCGGCGTCCTGCGTAGCAAGCTCCCGCGCGCAGCGCATCTTCCGTTCACGTCCGGACGGGCCCACATTGGTTGGATGGCGGTCGCCTTCACCCGCGAGGAAGACTACGAGGCCCAGGCGGCGAACCTGCCCGACCGGCCTGTCTCGGCGCATCCGAACCTGGTCACCGCCACCGGGCTCGCGCAGATCGACGCCGAGCTTGCGGCGGCGCGGGCGGCCTACGCCGCGGCCCAGGTCGAGGGCGGGATCGCGGCGGACCGCACCGCCATGGCGCGCGCCACCCGCGACCTGCGCTACTGGCAGTCTCGTCGTGCGAGCGCGCAACTGACCGAGCCCGCGCCGGAGCCGGGCAAGGTTCAGTTCGGCCGCACGGTCATCATCGAACGCGACGACGGCCGCCGGCAGAGTTGGCGGATCGTGGGCGAGGACGAGGCGGATCCGGCCAAGGGCAGCGTCTCCTACGTCTCGCCGCTGGCCAAGGCGCTGCTGGGCAAGCGCGCGGGCGACGCGGCGGTCGTGGGCGCCGCCGAGGTGGAGATCGTCGAGGTCCGCTAGGCCCTCACGGATTGCGCGCTAGGCCCGCCGCCCGCCGTCCTTCGGCACGAGCAGGACGAGGGCCACAGAGCCTGCCGCCGCGAAGGCGGCTCCGGCCAGGAACACCGCGCCATGGTCCACGCGGTCCCATACGACCCCCGCCACCAGGCTGGCTACGAGGCTCGCGAGGCCGACGGTGGCGGAGTACCAGCCGACGGCGCTGGCGCGCAGGCGGGCCGGGGCGAAGTCGGCGGCCAGCGCCTTGCCGACGGCGCGGAAGACGCCCTGGAACACGCCGTAGAGGCCGAACATCGCCCCGATCAGCGCCAGATCGCGGCTGAGCCCAAAGCCGAGATAGGCGACGAAGAACAGCACCTGGCCACCGAGCAGGAGATTGCGCCGCCCCAGCCGGTCGGAGAGCCAGCCGGCCGGGTAGGAGACGACCGCCGCGGCCAGGTTGAAGCCCGCGTAGATCAGGATGGTCGTCGCCAGGCTGGCGCCCAGGGCGCGGGTCTCCAGGATCAGGAAGGCGTTGCTGGAGTTGCCGAGGCCGAAGATGGCGGTGGCGATCAGGTAGCGGCGGTAGCCGCCCGGCAGCCGCGCCGGGGAGACGTCGATCTTCGCCTTCGCTTCGGCTGCGGCCGGGCGCTCGGTGACCAGCGTCACCAGGAGGAACGCGATGAGGCCCGGGATCACCGCGAGATAGAAGATCCAGCGCAGGTCGATGGCCGCCCAGCTGATCAGCGCCACGGCGATCAGCGGGCCGATGAAGGCGCCGGCGTTGTCGCCCGCGCCCTCCAGGCCGAAGGCCTTGCCGCGATGGTCCTCGTGCGCCGAGGCGGCGACCAGCGCGTCGCGCGGCGCCGATCGCGAGCCGGCGCCCAGCCGGTCCATGAACCGCGCCCCCAGCACGCCGGCCCAGCTTCCCGAAAGGCCGATCAGGGGCTTGGAGAGGGCCGACAGGGCGTAGCCCACGAGCGCGATCGGCTTGCGCCGCGCCATGCGGTCGGAGAGCGAGCCGGAGAACCCCTGGACGATGTTCTGCGTCGCCTGGGCGACACCCTCGACGAGGCCCACGACCGCGCCGCCGGCGCCCAGCGTCTGGGTCAGAAAGACCGGCAGGACCGGGTAGAGCATCTCGGTGGAGATATCGGAGAACAGGCTGGAGAGCGCCAGCAGCCCGGTGTTGCGGCTGAGACCGGCGAACAGCGGCTCGCGGGCGCGGGCCATCGCCTAGCGCGCGGCCCGCAGCGGGACGGTGCGGCCGGCAGCGAGGCCGGCCAGCATGGCCTGCAGGCCGAACTCGAAGTCGGCGTCGGCGGTCTCGGACGGCCGCCGCTCAGCCTGCTCGCCCAGCGCCCAGCCCAGCGCATAGCGGGCGAGCGCGGTCAGCACCCGACGCGCCTCGCGGGCGGCGAAGCCCTCGCGCTCGAGGCGCGCGGCCATGGCGGTGAAACTGAGGGTCCGGCTCTGGCCCGTGGGCCGCGCCCCGGCCAGCACGCGGGCGCCGTCGCGGCGGGAGAGGGCGGCCCGGCGGATGCCGCGTGCGCCCTCGGCCAGCCAGCCGCGCCAGTCACCCGGCAAGGCGTCGGGGGCCGGCATCACCGCTTCCAGCAGCGCCTCGGCCATGAAGGCGCGAAGCTCGCCCATGTTCTTGAAGTGCCAGTAGAGCGAGGGCCCTTTGACGCCGAGTTCGGCGGCCAGGCGGCGCGTGGTCAGCCCTTCCAGGCCGACCTCGTCGAGCACGTCCAGCGCCTTGCACACGATCTCTTCGCGCCCGAGCGCCACGCTGGCCCTCCTTTGGGGTCATCCTGGCTCGCCAGCCGGCACTAGCACTGCTAGGCTACGCCGCGAGACGCCGCAATGGCGCGACGGGGAGGATGTCATGGGACGGAGCGCGATGCGATGGGCCATGGTGGCGGCGACACTGTTCTGCGCGGCGGGCGCAGCGAGCGCCGCGGCGGCCAAGGACTACCTGGGCGTCAAGTGCGAGAGCCCGCCGCCGGCGCACTGCAACGGCGAAGCCTGCACGCCGATGCTGGGCGACCCGGGCAACGTCACCGACCCCAAGACGGGCCGCAAGTTCTGGCTGGACTATCCCTGCGACCTGAAGCCGGGCGACAAGGTGGTGTTCATCCTGAACATTCACGGCGCGGGCTCGATCGGCCAGTGGCAGCGCCACTACTTCCCGGCCTTCGACTACAAGGACAAGTACAAGCTGGTGGTGGCCACGCCGACGGCGGCGACCTCGCGGACCTTCCCCGGCCAGGCCGGTCCCGGCGTGCGCATGTGGGTGGCCGAGGCGGACGACGCGCACCTGCAGAACATCTCCGAGCTGGTGCTGGACGCGTTCGGGCGGAAGAACATCAAGGCGTTCTGGCTGGCCGGCCACAGCCAGGGCGGCGGCACCTCGCACCGCATCGTCTGTTCCGACTACTTCAAGGACAAGGTCGATGGCCTGCTCAGCCTGTCCGGAGGGCGCGTCGGGCGCGCCGAGATCAACCCGCGGTTCGGGCCGCCGAAGGCCGATGGCAGCCCGCCCGACCCGCGGCCGGCCGGGACGGGCCCCGGCGGGACGGCGCTGGGCGCGGCCCCGGTGCCGGCCTGCCAGTTCAGCCACATCTTCGAGACCGGCGAGCATGAGATCGTGAGCCTGCCCGCCACCTCGCCGCTGGCCGACGAATGGGGCTGCGCCAAGCGGGTCGAGGAGGCCGACGTGGTCGACGACAAGCCGGGCTACGTCTGGGACTACGCGCGCCAGGGCTATCCGGTCTGGGGCATGAAGGCGCGGCCCGGCAAGGCGCACGTCTGGGTCTATCCGAAGTGCAAGGGCGGGCGGTTGGTGGCCGACGTCGAGCGGCTGGACAAGGGCCACACCGAGGGCCTTGAGCCGCACGTCACCGAGGCGATCGTGAAGCTGATCGTCGCCGCCCCCGGCGGAAAGGTGGCCAACGCCGCCAAGCTCTAGTACGCAACCGCCAATGGCGGTCGATCTCGGTACGGTTGAGGGCTTTTTCGGCCCACCCTGGACGTGGGCGGAACGCGAGGCGGTGATGCGCCGCCTCGCGCCCGAGGGCTATGGGTTCTACCTCTATGCGCCAAAGGGCGACAGCTACCTGCGCCGGCGCTGGCACGTGTCGCGTCCGCCGGCGGAGGCGGAGTCGCTG
>Ga0308175_100004032_pt1 | contig 10260 bp, 5 predicted proteins | sample PhyCR1_3_FD_203893 | JGI IMG/M metagenome (GOLD analysis project Ga0308175, IMG submission 203893) | Soil microbial communities from UC Gill Tract Community Farm, Albany, California, United States - DLSLS.C.R1 | ecosystem: Environmental > Terrestrial > Soil > Agricultural land | place: USA...
CGACCGGCGTGGCGGCGCGCGGCCCGACGTCCGGGGACCCGCTGACCCAGTGGGTCACCCAGGCGGCTCCCCAGGCCCAGTACGCGATGCCGACGGGGTATTCCATGACGTCGTACCGCGCCCGCGTGCCGGGGTCGTCGGAGTACGGCCAGGCCAGCTCGGCGAACCCGCGCCCCGTGTAGAGGTAGGGCAGGTCCGAGTAGCACATGTGCGAGTAGCGGGTGCTGCCGTCCTGCCAGCCGTCGTCGTAGCAGCTCGTCTTCTGCCACATGCCCAGCGCCAGGCAGACCGCCGTGAGGGCCAGCACGACCCGCACCGGGGTCCACCAGGGGTGCCGTCCGGCGCGGGTGCCGACCGGGCCGCCGACCGACTCGCTCAGGGCGGCGACGACGGGGTCGTCGCGCGTGGGCCGCACCGGCCGCGGCGCGGTCACCTCAGCCCTGCGCCCGAGGGCCAGAGGGGTGCCGGGACCGGTGCCCGGACGGGTGCCCCGGGCCGCCCTGCCGGTGGGGTCCGGGGCTGGCGCTGTGGGACCCGCCCGTCCCTCCCGGCGCGCTGCTGGACGGTGACGGCGACGGCGAGCCGCCTCCGCACCCGAGCGGGCCGCAGGTGCTGGTCGGGGATGGCGACGACGGGGTCGGGGTCGGCGACGGCGGCGGCGCGGAGCTGCTCGGCGCGTGGGTCGGGCTCGGCTGCCTGGTCGGCGACGCCTCGTGCGTCGGCGACGGCTGCGGCGTGAAGGTCGGTGACGGCGGCGGCGTGTACGGCGCGTGCCCGGTGTCGGGGGCCGTGCCGTCGAGGTTGGCCGGCGGCGGGAAGCTCTCCACCGGCAGGCCCTCCATGTCGTGGGCCATGACGGCCGTCCAGGTCCGGGCCGGGTAGTCGGCGCCGAAGTACGACGGCAGCCAGCCGTCGAGCTGCTCGTTGCCGGTGCCGCGCACGTACATGACCGCGGTCGCCAGCTGCGGCGTGTAGCCGACGAACCACGCCGAGGACACCTGGTCCTTGCCGTTGGTCGCGGTGCCGGTCTTGCCGGCCGCCGGCCGGCCGAGCGCGAGGGCGGCGGTGCCGGTGCCGTGCTGGACGACCTGCTGCAGCGCATAGGACGTGTCGGCCGCGATGTCGGCGTTGTGCTGCTTGTCGTTCGGGTCGAGCGCGTCGGTCGTCTTCTTCTTCCAGGCGTAGAGCACCTCGCCGGTGCGGCTCTCGACCTTGTCGACCACGTGGACCGGTGCGTACTCACCGCCCGCGGCGATGGACGCGTAGGCGTTCGCCATGTTCACCGGCGCCACGGTCGCGGAGCCGAGGGCGATGCCGGCGATCGGCTCGAGCCCGGGGCTGGTGTCCAGGTGGTTGTAGCCGGTCAGCTTCTTGTCCCACCGCGGGATCCCCAGCGAGTGGGCCGTCTCCAGGATCTTGGTCGGGCCGTCCGGCATGGAGACGGTCAGGTCCGCGTAGGCGGTGTTGATCGACTCCTCGGTCGCGAACAGCAGGCTGACCGCCGAGCCGTAGTCGGTGCCGAGGCCGTCCGACCCGGTGCCCTCGTTGCGCACCCGGTCACCGGTGCCCTCCCCGTTGTAGTAGTAGGGCGAGTCGCCGTCGAAGGTGTCGCGCAGCGAGAAGCCGGACTTCAGGGCCGCGGCGAGCGCGAAGGGCTTGAACGACGATCCCGGCGACCCGCCGGTCACGGCCCAGTCGATCTGCGACTGGAGGTAGTCCTGGCCGCCGTAGAAGCCGCGGAGCGCGCCGGTCCCGGGCTGGACGCTGGCGACGGCGACGTGCAGCTGCTTGTCGCCGAAGCCCTCCGGCCGCTCCTGCTTGACGCCGTCCTCCGCGGCCTTCATCGCCTGCTGCGTGAAGGTCGTCGTGATCCGCAGGCCGCCGCCGTCGATCTGCTGGTCGTTGAAGCCGAGCCTGTGCAGCTCGTCGCGGACGAGCGTCAGCATGTGGCCGCGCTGGTCGGCGAGCCGGCTCTGCTGCTTGATGTCGGGGAACGTGGGCAGGTGCTTCTCGGCCCGGTCGGCGCGGACGGCGCTGATGTTGCCGGCCGACGCCATCCCGGACAGCACGTAGTCGTAGCGCTCCTTGACGGACCTCCGGGCGTCCCGGCCGTTGGCCGGGTCGAGGCCGGAGGGGTTGTTGAGGACGCTGGCCAGGAACGCGGACTGCTGGAGGCTCAGCTCCCTGGCGGGCTTGTCGAAGTAGGCATGGGCGGCCGCCTCGACGCCGTACGCGCCCCGGCCGAAGTAGATCGTGTTCAGGTAGCCCTGCAGGATCTCGGACTTGCTCTGCTCGTTCTGGATCTTCAGCGACAGGATCGCTTCCTTGAGCTTGCGCGTGTAGGACCGCTCCTGGGAGAGGTAGAGGATCTTCACGTACTGCTGGGTGATCGTGGACGCACCCTGGGTCGAGTTGCCCTGCGCGTTGTTGAACGCGGCCCGGACGATGCCCTTGGGGTCGATGCCCTTGTCGGTCCAGAACGAGCGGTTCTCCGCCGCGACCACCGCGTCCTGCAGCGTCTGCGGCATCGCCTTGAGCGGGATCGACACCCGGTTCTGCGTCTCGTAGCTCCCGGCCTCGGTCTTGCCGTCGGCGTAGTAGGCGAAGGACGTCTGGGTCTGGAAGTCCTTGTTGGGGTCCGGGACGTCGATCGTCTTGTAGAGCACGATGAACGCGGCGACCAGCAGCACCAGGCCGGCCAGGGCGAGGAGGGCCAGCCACTTCACGACCCGCAGCACCTTCTGCTTGCGGGTCCGCGGCGGCCGGTTCGCCGGGACCTTCCTGCGGCCGTTGCCGTCCGCGGCTCTGCGCGTACCACTCACGTCGGGGGACTCCGTAGCTGATCGGGGAAGGTCGAAGCTGGCTCGACCGGTCACTCATTGAGGTCGACCGGCGCGCGGTCGGAGGTCCGAGACCCCCGCCAGGGTACCCAGCGCCCGCGCGGACGACCCGTCGCCACGGTGTGACGTGCTCCCGCGCGGCTCGCCGTACTTCTGACACGTCGGTGGTTCGCAACGGCCGGATATATCGCTACGATAGGTCGCATGGCACGTCGTGCGGAGACCATCGAGCTGGCAGTCCTCGGGCTGCTGCACGAGGGACCCATGCACGGATACGAGCTGCGCAAGCGGCTGAACCTGATGCTCGGATGGGGCCGGGTGCTGTCCTACGGCTCGCTCTACCCGACGCTGAAGAAGATGCTGCGCAGCAACCTGATCGAGGAGTCCGCCACGACGGTCGCCCCCGTGACCCGTCGTCCCCGCATCGTCTACCAGCTGACCGTCGCCGGTCAGCGGGAGTTCGAGCGGCTGATGACGGAGGTGGGTCCGACCGCCTGGGAGGACGACAACTTCGACATCCGGTTCGCCTTCTTCGGGCGCACCGACATGGAGATCCGGTTGCGGGTGCTCGAGGGCCGGCGGACCCGGCTCCAGGAGCGCCTGGACCGCGTGCAGAACCAGCTCTCGATGACGCAGAAGGAGGTCGACCGCTATGCGGCCGAGCTCCAGCGGCACGGCGTCGAGTCGGTCGAGCGTGAGGTGCGGTGGCTCTCCGAGCTCATCAACGCCGAGCGCACCGGCGAGCGCGACCAGCAGGACGGGCGGCCGGTGACAGACCAGCGGCTCGACAGCCCGAGCAGCAACTGAACCGCAGCACTAGCAGAGAACGAGGAAGGGATCCCGATGGGTTCGGTACGAGTGGCAATCGTGGGAGTGGGCAACTGCGCCAGCTCCCTCGTGCAGGGCGTGGAGTACTACAAGGACGCCGACCCGACGGGCACCGTCCCTGGTCTGATGCACGTCCTCTTCGGTGAGTACCACGTCAACGACGTGGAGTTCGTCGCGGCCTTCGACGTCGACGACATGAAGGTCGGCAAGGACCTGTCCGAGGCGATCAACGCCTCCCAGAACAACACCATCAAGATCTGCGACGTGCCCACCCTCGGTGTCGAGGTGCAGCGCGGCCACACCCTCGACGGCCTCGGCAAGTACTACCGCCAGACCATCGAGGAGTCGGCCGCGGAGCCGGTCGACATCGTGCAGATCCTCCGGGACCGCGAGGTCGACGTGATGGTGTCCTACCTCCCGGTGGGCTCCGAGGAGGCCGACAAGTTCTACGCCCAGTGCGCGATCGACGCCGGCGTGGCCTTCGTCAACGCCCTCCCCGTCTTCATCGCCTCCGACCCGGTGTGGGCGAAGAAGTTCGAGGACGCCGGCGTCCCGATCGTCGGCGACGACATCAAGTCGCAGGTCGGCGCCACCATCACCCACCGCGTGATGGCCAAGCTGTTCGAGGACCGCGGCGTCGCGCTGGACCGCACGTACCAGCTCAACGTCGGCGGCAACATGGACTTCAAGAACATGCTCGAGCGCGAGCGCCTGGAGTCCAAGAAGGTCTCCAAGACCCAGGCCGTCACCTCCAACCTCAAGGGCGAGCTGGCCGGCAAGATCTCCGACCGCAACGTCCACATCGGCCCGTCCGACCACGTCGAGTGGCTCGACGACCGCAAGTGGGCCTACGTCCGCCTCGAGGGCCGCGCCTTCGGTGACGCCCCGCTGAACCTGGAGTACAAGCTCGAGGTCTGGGACTCCCCGAACTCCGCCGGCATCATCATCGACGCCCTCCGGGCGGCGAAGATCGCCAAGGACCGCGGCATCGGCGGCCCCATCATCTCGGCGTCGTCCTACCTCATGAAGTCCCCGCCGGTGCAGCTGCCCGACGACGAGGGCCGCCGCCGCGTGGAGGCCTTCATCAAGGGCGAAGAGGACGCCTGAGACATCCAGGCACCCCGGGCCGGCAGCCCGACCTAGGCTCCATCCGACGACCCGCCCCCTCTCTGGGGCGGGTCGTCGGTGTTTCGGGCGGTATCGGGGTCGGGGTGTGGGCCGGGGCGCTGGTGAATCCCCGGCTGGCCGGCGACGACGGGCGAGCGAGCCCGCGGGGCGGTTCGGCGACGGGTCGGGGTCAGCGGCGCCGGGCCGTCGAGAACATGCCGCGGGCGACCTCACGCGCCGCCGTCCGCATGAAGTCCTGGAACACCGACGACGTCACGACCTGCTCGACCACGCCCGGCTCCCGCTTCGCCGGCCGGGGAGAGCCCGCGGGCTTCCGCGGCCGCGCGGGTTCGGCCGGCTTCGCGGTCCCGGCCGACGTCCCGGGCGGCGTCCGGGGCGGCTCGGATGCCGCGGAAGCGCCCTGCTCCAGCTTGGCGGCGAGGATCTCGCGCGCCGACTCGCGGTCGACGGGGACGCCGTACGTCGCCTGCCGCGGGCTGGCCGCGACGGTGGCGGCGACGACGTCGGGGTCGCACGGGTCCATCCGCGACTCGGGGGCCCGTAGCCGGGTCCACGCCACCGGCGTGGGTGCCCCGCGCTCGTCCATCACGGTCACGACCGCCTCGCCGATGCCGAGCGAGGTCAGCACGGCGCCGAGGTCGGCGTAACCGCTGGTCGGGTACGTCGCCACGGTCTGCTTGAGCGCCTTGGCCTCGTTGGGCGTGTGCGCGCGCAGCTGGTGCTGGACCCGCGAGCCGAGCTGGGCGAGCACGTCGTCGGGCACGTCGGTCGGACTCTGGGTCACGAAGAAGACGCCGACGCCCTTGGACCGGATCAACCGCACCGTCTGCGCGACCTGGTCGAGGAACGCCTTCGAGGCGTCGGCGAAGAGCAGGTGCGCCTCGTCGAAGAAGAACACCAGCTTCGGCTTGTCGGCGTCACCGACCTCCGGGAGGGCATGGAACAGGTCGGCGAGCAGCCACATGAGGAACGTCGAGAAGATCGCCGGCCGGTCCTGCAGCTGCGGCAGCTCGACGAGGGAGATCTGGCCGCGTCCGTCGTCGGTGACGGTGAGCAGGTCGGCCGGGTCGAACTCGGGCTCACCGAAGAACGCGTCCGCGCCCTGGTCCTGGAGGCCGATCAGCTCGCGGAGGATCACGCCCGCGGTCGCCGGCGACAGGCCGCCCAGCTCCTTGAGCTCGGCCTTGCCCTCGTCGCTGACCAGGTGACCCAGGACGGCGCGGAGGTCGGCGAGGTCGAGAAGCGGCAGGCCGGCCCGGTCGGCGTAGTGGAAGACCAGGCCGAGGCTCGACTCCTGGGTGGCGTTGAGCCCCAGCACCTTGCTCAGCAGCACCGGCCCGAACGAGCTCATCGTCACCCGCAGCGGCACCCCGCTGCCGACGCCGCCGATCGCGTAGAACTCGACCGGGAAGCCGGTCGCGTGCCACTGCTGACCGAGGCTCGCCGCACGCGCGGCGATCTTGTCGCCGCCCCGGCCGGGCTGGGCGAGGCCGGAGAGGTCGCCCTTCACGTCCGCGGCGAACACCGGCACGCCCTGGGCGCTGAGCTGCTCGGCGACCAGCTGCAGGGTCCGGGTCTTGCCGGTGCCGGTCGCACCACCGATCAGGCCGTGGCGGTTGAGCATGGCCAGCGGCACGCGCACCGGGACCTCGGTGAGCCGGTCGGCGTCCAGCATCAGCCGTCCGAGCTCCAACGCGGGGCCCTCGAAGGCGTAGCCCTTCGCGACCGCGCCCGCGATCGGGTCGAGGCTCGGCGCGTCGGGTCCCGACGCCTCGGGGCCCGGGGCCTCGCCGGTCGGGGCGTCGCCGGTCGGGGCGTCGCTGGTGGAGGCGTCGCTGGTCATGCCGGCGAGCCTAACCGCGCGGGTGGGACCCGGTCCGGACCTCGACGTCAGGAGGCGGGGTCGGACGCCGGCGCGGCGGGGCCACCCCGCTCGTCCCACCACGCGAGCAGGGCGGACCGGGCCTCGTCCTCGTCCATCGGCCCGCGGTCCATCCGCAGCTCGAGCAGGTGGTGGTAGGCGGCGCCCACCTCGCGACCGGGGCCGATGCCCAGGATCTGCATGATCTGGTTGCCGTCGAGGTCGGGCCGGATCGCGGCGAGCTCCTCCTGCTCGGAGAGCCGGGCGATGCGCTCCTCGAGGTCGTCGTAGGTGCGCCGGAGCCGGTCCGCCTTGCGCTTGTTGCGCGTGGTGCAGTCGGCGCGGGTCAGGACGTGCAGCCGGTCCAGCTGGTCGCCGGCGTCGCGGACGTAGCGGCGGACGGCCGAGTCGGTCCACTCGCCGGTGCCGTAGCCGTGGAACCTCAGGTGCTGCTCGACGAGCCGGCCGACGGCCTCGATCTGCTCGTTGGAGAACCGCAGCGCCTTCATCCGCTTGCGGGTCATCTTGGCGCCGACCACGTCATGGTGGTGGAAGGTCACCGTGCCGTCGTCGACGAAGCGCCGGGTGCGCGGCTTCCCGACGTCGTGCATCAGTGCCGCGAACCGCGAGACGAAGTCGGGTCCCCCGCCGGGCAGCCGCTCCTCGAGGTCGACGGCCTGCTCGAGGACGGTGAGCGTGTGCTCGTAGACGTCCTTGTGCCGGTGGTGCTCGTCGCGCTCCAGCTTCAGCGCCGGCAGCTCGGGCAGGACGAGGTCGGCCAGTCCGGTCTCGACCAGGAGGGCGAGCCCGAGACGGGGGTACGGCGCGCAGACCAGCTTCACCAGCTCGTCGCGGACCCGCTCGGCGCTGATGATCTCGATCCGGGCCGCCATCGAGGTCATCGCCGCCACCACCTCGGGCGCGACCGTGAAGCCGAGCTGGGCGGCGAAGCGGGCGGCCCGCATCATGCGGAGCGGGTCGTCGGAGAACGAGTCCTCGGGACGGCCGGGGGTGCGCAGCAGCCGGTGCGCCAGGTCGACGACCCCGCCGTACGGGTCCTCCAGCGTGCGGTCGGGGAGCCGCACCGCCATCGCGTTGACCGTGAAGTCCCGGCGGCCGAGGTCGCCGGAGAGGGAGTCGCCGAAGTCGACGTCGGGCTTGCGCGAGGACGGGTCGTAGGACTCCGAGCGGTAGGTCGTGATCTCGACCTGCCACGGTCCCTTCCGCGACCCGATGGTGCCGAACGCGCGGCCCATGTCCCAGGTCGCCTCGGCCCACCGCTTGAGCAGCCGCTCCGTCTCGTCCGGGCGCGCCGAGGTCGTGAGGTCGAGGTCGTTGTGCTGACGGCCGAGCATCGCGTCCCGCACCGGGCCGCCGACGAGGGCCAGCTCGTGCCCGGCCGAGGTGAACAGCTCCCCCAGCTCGTCGATCACCGGCCCCAGCCGGTCGAGCTCCTCGGCGACCGCGCGCTGCGCGTCGGCCATCGGGAGCGGCGGGGGAAGGGCGTCGGGCACGGGGCAGCAGTCTAGTGCCCGACCCGGCCGGCCACGGTCGGGGACCGCCGGCGCCCCGCCCGGCCTCGCCGACCCGGCTCGGACGAGCAGTGGCCAGTAGAGTCGCGGCGTGCTTCGCCCGGTGTCGCTGCTGCCTGCCCTCGCGGCGGTGGCGAGCCTCGCCGCCGGGCTCCCGGGCGCCGTCGAGCTCGCCGGCGCCCCGACCGCGGCCGCCGAGGCGGCCGTGCGTCCCGCCGCCGACCCGCTGCAGGTCACCATCGACACGATGCCCTCCGTGCTGCCTCGACGGGGACCGGTGCGGGTCACCGGGTCCGTGACCAACCGCGACGACGACACCTGGCGCGACGTCCGGGTCTATGCATTCATGTCGCGCGAGCCGATCACGACGTCGGACGGCCTGGCCGAGGCGGTCGCCACCCCGGCCGACGCCCAGGTCGGTGACCGGATCATCGACGTCGCCCGTCCGGGCACCGAGGACACCATCGACCAGCTCGAGGCGGGGACGAGCGCGCAGTTCGCGCTGACCATCCCCCGCCGGGACCTCACGATCACCTCGGCGGGCGTCTACTGGTTCGGCATCCACGCCCTGGGCGACGGTCCTACCGGCCGGCTCGACGGCGCCGACGGCCGGGCGCGGACGTTCCTGCCCTACGTGCCGCCCACCCGGCGGTCGGTGGACACCGCTCTCGTCGTGCCCGTGCGCCGCCTCGTCAGCCACACCCCGGACGGGGCGATCGGCCGGCTCGACCGCTGGGCCACCGACCTCGCGCCGGGCGGGTCCCTGCGCTCCCTGGTGGACCTCGGCGTGTCGGCCGGCGCCCGGCCGGTGACCTGGCTGGTCGACCCGGCCGTGGTGGACGCCGTACGCCGGATCGCCGCCGGCAACCCCGGCCGCGACCTCGGTGCGACCGGAAACGGGGGCGAGCAGCCCGACGAGGGCACCGGCGCGTCGGAGAGCTCCTCCCCGTCCACCGACCCCTCGGCGACCGGCTCCCCCGGCGCGACCGGCAGCACCGGCGGCCCCGACGGGTCCGGCGCGTCCGGCGGCACGGCCGGCGGGGACCTGACGGAGGCGGAGAAGGCGGCCGCCGCGGACGCCGCGACCTGGCTGGATCGGCTCCACGAGGGCGTGACCGGCAGCGAGGTCCTGAGCCTGCCGTACGGCGACGTGGACGTCGCCGCCGCGGCGCAGCACGACCCCCGCGTCTTCCGAGCGGCCCGCGCCCGCGCCGGCAGCCGGCTCGCCCCCTGGGGCCTGCCCACGCAGGCGGCGGTCGCGCCGCCGAGCGGCTACCTGGACCCGGCCGGGATTCGCCTCGCCCGGCGACGCACGACCGTGCTGCTCAGCGACCGCGCGTTCGGTCCCGACGCGCCGGCCGTGGCGAAGACCGCCCACCGGAGGGTGGTGGTCGCGTCGTCCGGCGCCACCGGTGGCGGTCCCGGACCCGACTGGCGGATGTCCCCGCTCGCCCTCCGGCAGCGGATCGTCAGCGAGGCGGCGCTCCGGCTGCTCACGGAGGACGGCCGGCCGCTCGTCGCGGTGCTGCCCGCGACCTGGCGGCCCGGCGCCGCTCCCGGCTTCTTCGAGGGACTGGACCTGTCCTGGCTGCACCTGACCGACGTCGGCACGGTCCGCTCGCGGCCCGGCCGGCCCGTCGCCGTCCCCGCGGACCGGCTCGACTACCCCGACAGCCAGGCCGGCCTGCAGCTCGACGCCGACCGGTTCGTCGCCGCCGACGACCTGGTCCGGTCCGGTGCCACCCTGCAGAACCTGCTGAGCCAGAACGACACGGTGGCCGGTGAGATCCGCGACGAGGCCTACACCGACCTCTCCTACGCCAGCCGGGTGCACGCCCGCGCGACCCGCCTGTCCGCCGAGCTGTCGCGCGCCTGGGTCGACGACCGGCTGCACGCCGTCCGGATCGACGCCCCCCGCGCCGTGATCCTCTCCAGCGGCAACGGCCGGTTCGCGGCCAGCGTCACGAACCCGCTCGACGAGCCGGTGAGCGTCCGGATCAAGGCGGTGGCCGATCCGCCGCTGGACGTCTCGGTACCCAAGCAGCCCGTGGAGCTGGGCCCCAGGAGCCGC
>Ga0308175_100004033_pt1 | contig 10259 bp, 6 predicted proteins | sample PhyCR1_3_FD_203893 | JGI IMG/M metagenome (GOLD analysis project Ga0308175, IMG submission 203893) | Soil microbial communities from UC Gill Tract Community Farm, Albany, California, United States - DLSLS.C.R1 | ecosystem: Environmental > Terrestrial > Soil > Agricultural land | place: USA...
CGACGGGTGAAGTCTGGCGGCTCGAAGAAAATCTGGCGCCCTTGCTCGCGGACTGCCGCAAGCTGCTCGACGAGAACAGTCGCTTCCTGGTGCTTACGGTTTACGCCGTCCGGATGTCGGCACTCGCAATTGGCGAACTCGTCAAGCAGCTGCTGCGCGATCTCGGCGGAAACGTCGAGATGGGGGAGATGGCGGTGCGTGAAGAGACGCGCGGGCTGCTCCTTCCCACTGCGATCTTCGCGCGTTGGTCTAGGTCCTAGCCGCACGGATCGCGGCACCCGCGATGAATGGCGCCCCTGCGACCAGCAGGAGGGAGATAGCGCCTTCGAGCAGCAGCGAGTCGGCCACGGCGAAGATCAACAGCGGCACGGCAAACGGCAGAAGCAGCAAACCGGCAAGCGCTCCAGCTCGCGGCAGACCAGCGGTCATTGCCGACACCGCTACGCTGAGCGCCGCAAGGCCGGGCGTTCCGATGGCCAGCGCAATCTCCGTCTTCGCAAGCGCCGGACCGTCGATGGCCAGCAGCGCTGAAGCGGGCAGGGCTGCGAGGAGCAGCAAGGGCGCGAACGTCAGCCAATGCGCTATGATCTTGGCCAATGCGATGCTTTCTTCCGCGAGGCCCTGCAGTGCGAGCTGATCCAGCACCCCGTCTGCCCGATCGGGTTCGATCAGCCGCTCGATCGGGAGCAGCGCTGCCGTGAGCGCTGCGATCCACAAGACGCCAGCTGCAATCCGGGCAAGCAGTCTCGCGTCCGGACCGACCGCGAAGGGCACCAGCGTGGCGACGAGAAGGAAGAATGCGATCGGCAGCCAGGCCGCGCCGGCGAAGCCGCGGCGCACGTCGCGCGCGATCAGCCCGAGGGTCATGCCGTCAGGTCCAACCGGCGCCACTCACCCGGGAGCGGCTGGTGCGACGCCGCGAGAACCGCACCGCCTGAGGCCAAGTGGCTCGCGATGAGCCTCGACAGCAAGGTCGCGCCATCGGCATCCAGCGCGTTGAGCGGCTCGTCGAGCAGCCACAGCGGCGCCCCCGAGCCGGCAACGCGCGCGATGGTCGCGCGTTTGAGCTGCCCCGATGAAAGCCATCGCACGGGCACGTCTTCCAGGGCCAGCAGACCCATTCGGGCCAACGTTTGGTCGGTTGCACGACACCAGAAGCGGAGAGCACGCCCCAGCGGCAGTTCGCGGTCGAGGGCTATGTTGTCGTCCGCGAGCGCAAGCGGCGAGCGCTCGATGCTGCCTGCCTGCGCAGTCAGGAGGCCGGCCGCGAGCCTGATGAGGCTCGACTTGCCGCTTCCGTTCGGTCCCGCGATCTGCAGGGCTTCGCCGGCCTGGACGCGCAGGTTCAGCCGTTCGAACAGCAAGCGCCCGCCGCGACGGAGCGTGACATCGGCGAACCGCAGCAGCGTTATCAATCTGCGTCCCGCTCAAGAGCATGCATGTCGTCGTCCGAGAAGCCGAAATGGTGGCCGATCTCGTGGATGACGATGTGCGAGACGATTTGCTCCAGGCTGAAGCGCGTCGACTGCCACTCGGCCAGAATCGGGCGGCGATAAAGAGTGACGCGTTCGGGCAGGGTGCCGGATTGCGTGACGCTTTGCAGATTAAGCGGAACGCCTTGATACAGGCCGCTGAGCTGCATCGGATCCCTTAGTCCGAGTGATCGGGCCGTCTCCGCGGCAGTGATCTCCTCTACAAGCAGGACAATATCGCTGAGGCTCTCGCGGAATGGCGAGGGCAAGGCGGAGAGCGTCCGGCGAGCGAGGGCCTCGATCGCATCGGCAGAGGGCACTTGGCCGGACAGGCGCTCGGCGGGTGTCATTGCCCGTTTGACTAGGGACCGGCGTTACAAGGAGCAACCTTGCCGGAACGAGCGTGTCCGCCTAGATGAGCGCCCTTCCAGCGAATGCGGAGCGGTGGCCGAGTGGTCGAAGGCGCTCGCCTGGAAAGTGAGTATACGGCAAAACCGTATCGAGGGTTCGAATCCCTCCCGCTCCGCCACTCACATGACCCCGAGGGAAGGTCGGTAAGCCGTAATCAGACGAGCCCTCCTTCACCTGTGCAACTCAGGCCGCGACCACCTGGCTGCTCCCTCACACGTGGTGCAGCTACCGCGCGAACGTGTCGCCAAAGCTTGGAGCTAAGGTCCTCTCCGAAGCCCTGCGCACCACCTTCGCCCCCCCCCGCAACAGCAGTTACGGTAGATTACGTATAGAGATGTGGACGGCCGAGCAGTCATTTGAAGCGCACGGAGCACTTCAACTGGAGTAGGCAAAAAGTGACAGGTCGCCAAACGAGAGGACAGCTTCTCGCTCAGAACGAAATTGTCCGCGCACCGGTCCAGCGCGCCTGTGAGGATCAGAGTTTCGAAGTTCCGACAGGCATCTACATCGCGAAGGCGTCGATGTTCGCTGGCTTCGTCGCCGTTCTCGGCTTTGCATTCCGCGGCGGACACATGGCCGTCGTGATGGGCGTGATCTTTGCGTTCATTGCGGCCTTCTTCGCGGTCCCAGCGATCTTCCCCGGCGCGGCGGCCGCCCGAACGCAGCCAAAGACCCTCACCTGGTTCGAATTCAGCAAGCGGGGCATCATGACCGCGACCGGCCGTTCGAGCGCTCGCGACGCGACCATCCTGATCCTGCTGCTCCCGTTTTTGATCCTCTTGTTCGGCATTGCGATCGTCACGATCGCGGCTCTGATCTGAGAAAAATCAAATGGCAGAGGTCTTTGGACCGGCCGGAGGCGAACATGCTGTGGCAAATGACGACATCCGACGAGTGTATGGTCGCCCACTGGCAAGAGAAAACAACGCGACTTGAAAGCATAGCCGACCGTCGCGATCAGCGATGTTCGCCGGCACCGTCTCGATCGATCGCCAAGATAGCGACAGACCGACGTTATTATGAGCGGCGCGCGGCGGAGGAACGAACCGCTGCCGCTCGATCGCGGGATCTGCGAGTACAGCGCGTCCATTTCGAAATGGCTCAGCGATATTCGGTCCTCGCAGGCGGAAGTACTTTCGGCGAACCGCGTGAGCTGCGCCTGGTCACATGTCCGCGCGAGCACTGATCCGACGTGGTGGTGTTTGATCGTTGCCCGCCAACATTTGGCCGGGTGTGCGTGCGGCGTGTCGGTCTTGTGTGCCGGAAATGAGCTGCGTCAGCAATCCGAGTTGTGGGGCGCTGCAGACAGGGGAGTGAATCATGCAAACCAGCGAGCTTAGCCAGCCTTCGAACGACCCTGTCAGCAATATCCTCAAGTGGATATTGCTGGTTGTGGCGATCCTGTGCTTCTCACTGCTCGCCTGGGCAACAGTTCTCACCTACGAAAAAGCGCCTCCACAACCGCAAGTATTCAGCGATCGCGCCGGCAACGTGATCTTGTCGGCCGACGATATCGTCGCCGGCAAGGGCGGCTTTCAGAAAGCCGACCTCATGGACTACGGCAGCATCTACGGCATGGGCTCCTATTTCGGGGAGGATTATACAGCCTCGACGCTGGTGCGCCTTGGGGTCCTGACCAAGCAGAGCCTCACCAGTTCCAGCGCGACACCACCGGCGACCAGCGCGCCCGGTAACAAGTCGTTAGCTGTCACCGGACCGGCGGGAACGCCGCCTGAGCCCACCACCCCTGCTGCTTCTTCACCAGGTCAAGCGCTAGCCGACGCTGCCGCGACCGGCACAATGCAGAAGCAGCTTCAGGGGATCGATCTCACCCAGCGTAACGTCATCCTGCCAGACGCTGTCGCACAGGCTGTTCGGGCATTGCAGAGCGAGCTCACCGCCAAGCTGAATACCGTCAACCTGTCCGCAGGCTGGGTTCCAGCGAAGAGCCTCGATCCCGCTCTGCGGAAGCAGACTGCGGACTTCATTATCTACTCTGCGATCACGACTGTCGCTCGCCGGCCGGATCATCCCAATACCTCGTGGACGGAGAACTGGCCTTACGAGCCTTCGGTCGGCAACACGCCCACCACCAATACCTTCCATTGGACGTGGATCAGCTTCTGCTTCACCTTCTTCTCGATGGGATTCGTGTTGTGGCTTTACCGGGCCTATCTCGATCATCCCGATGACCAGCCGATGGAGCGGGGGCTCGCAATCTATCGCGAGCTGACTCCGAGTCAGATCAGGACCGGAAAGTATTTCCTTGTGGTCGCTTTGGTGTTTCTTGCGTCGCAGGGTGCCGGTGCGATCATGGCGCACTCATATTATGAGCGCGAAACATTCTACGGCATCCAGCTCAACTACATCCTGCCGTTCAACTTCCTGAGGAGCTTCCACCTCCAGGCACCCATCATCTGGATCGGGCTCGGCTGGATCGCTAGCGGCCTTTTCATCGCCCCCGCGATTGCCGGCGGACGGGAGGCCAAGGGGCAGGGCTTCCTCGTCGACCTGCTCTTCTGGGTATCGCTGTTCGTCGTCGCCGCGGCGCTGCTCGGGAATTACCTGGGTATCCAGGGTGTAATCGACAAAGGCTGGTTCTGGTTCGGCAACCAGGGGCTGTCCTACATCCAGCTCGGTCGCTTCTGGCAAATCCTGTTTTTTGTCGCGCTGCTGACCTGGAGCGGCCTGATGTTCCGCGCGCTCTGGCCGAGCCGTGATACGCTCGTCGAAGCCACCAGGCAGTTCTGGAGCGGGCGCATCCGGCTCGAGCACCTGATCTGGGCTGCAACCATAAATGTCGCGATCCTCTATATCTTCGGCATGATCCCGCTGACCGGGATCGAGAAGAGCTTCACCTTGACGGACTTCTGGCGCTGGTGGGTAGTCCACCTGTGGGTCGAGCAGTCGTTCGAATTCTTCGCCGTGGCGATGAGCGCCTACCTGCTCATGTCGCTCGGGCTGGTCTCCCGTAAGCTCGCGGAGCGATCGGTTTACCTCGAGCTCATCCTGATCTTTTTGGGAGGCGTGCTTGGAACTGGCCACCATCTTTACTGGGCGGGTGGTCCCGGCATGTGGGTGCCGCTGGGTTCAATGTTCTCGTTTATCGAGGTGCTGCCGCTCGTTCTTCTGATCCTCGAGGCGATCTCTCAGCACCGGCTGATCAAGGGCGCCGCGGCGTTCGACTACGGTCTGGCGTACCTTTACATCCTTGGCTCCGCCTTCTGGAATTTCGTCGGCGCAGGAGTCTTCGGCGGCGGAACCCTCAATGCGCCGCTTGTGAACTACTACGAGCACGGCACTTTCCTGACGCTCAACCACGCGCACACGTCGTTGTTCGGCGCCTTCGGTCTGCTTGCACTCGGGCTAATCTATTTCTGCCTGCGCTATCGCGCCGGACCGGATGCAACCTTCGACGAGCGGCCGGGTCGGATCGCCTTCTGGTGCTACAACATCGGGCTCGCGATGTGGATCTTCCTCCACTTCTTCCCGATCGGTTGGCCGCAGCTGGATGCCGTTTATGAGCACGGCTTCGCGTGGGCGCGCAGCCAGGCATTCTATGACCAGTACCTGTTCTGGCAGTGGATGCGCCTCCCGGGTGATGTCGTCTTCTCAATCGGCGGCCTCCTCATGGGCTGGGACTTCATCATGAAGCTGCGCACACCGCGAGGCCATCTCGGTGAATCCCGGCGCGATGCCGTCGCTGTCTCCGCAGAGTGAGGCGGATCCAAGCAGTCTCGAATCGATGACCGGACGCGAAACCGAACAGCAAGAGCGGCCGGTCGTCACCCGCGGCGAGCAGATGCTAGCCCTGCGTAAACGTCGCATGGCTGCAGCTCCCGCAGTGCTTCGGGGCGGCTTTCGGCCCTTCTTCTTGGGTGCAGCTGCCTGGGGGATCATCGCCATCGCAGTTTGGCTCTGCAGTTTCGGAGGACTGTTCGCGCTTCCGACGGTGTTTGCGCCGGTCGCGTGGCATCGCCATGAGATGCTGTTCGGGTTTGTGGGATCAGCGGTGGCGGGATTTCTGCTGACCGCGATTCCTAACTGGACGGGAAGGCTGCCGATTGCCGGAAAACCACTGCTCTCCCTGTTCGGCCTTTGGGCCGCTGCCCGCCTGGCAGTGCTCTTTTCATCGCTCGTCGGTTTCTGGCCGGCTGCGATCTTCGACGTTGGATTGTTCGTGGTGCTTGGGCTCATGGCTGCCCGGGAGGTGCTCGCAAGCAAGAACCGGAACATGCCCATCGTTGCCCTGGTCCTTGCGTTCGCCCTCGCCGACGCGGCCGACTACGGGGGATCAGCCGGCCTGATCCCGGGCGATCTCGGCTGGCGCGCTGCAATCGCCCTGGTGGTCATCATGATCTCGATGATCGGCGGGCGAATTATCCCTTCATTCACCAGGAACTGGATGGTGAAGCGGAGCACGTCCGAGCGGCTCCCGACGCAGCCGCAATCTCTCGATCTGCTCGTGATCCTTTCTACGGCGATCTCGTTTCTGTTCTGGATTGCTTCTCCGGGTAACCGGCTGACCGGCGTCATTCTGGTGCTCGCGGCAGCGGCGCAGGCAATCCGGCTTTCGCGGTGGGGCGGAGCTAGGACGGCTAGCGATCCCTTGGTGCTGGTGCTTCACCTTGGCTACGCGTGGATACCCATCGGGCTCCTCCTGCTCGGGCTTTCGATTGCCGGTGTGAACATCGCCGAAAGCGCCGGCGTTCATGCCCTGACAGCAGGCGCAATGACCACCATGATCCTTGCGGTCATGACCCGAGCCAGCCTCGGCCACACCGCGCGTGATCTCAAGGCGGCACCTCTCACCGTCGCGGCCTACATCTCAGCGACCGCCGGTGCACTGGTGCGAGTTGCTGTGTCCCTCGGACTCGGGCCGTACGGCATTATGATCGACCTTGCGGGCTTGTTTTGGGGCGCCGCATTGCTGCTATTCCTGATCGTCTATCAGCCGATCCTCTGGGCGCCGCGTCTTGGCGAGGAGCGCTAGGCGCTTCGTCGTTCTGTTATTAGCATTGGCACTCATGACGCTGGTGAGAGTTGCTCACCGCCGCGCCCTGATCGTCGCGACGTCCACTCAGCCCAAGGCAACTCATCGATAGCCATTGATACCGGTGTCATCTTGTTCCTATGAAAGGTCGAGTGACGCGGTTTGCACTCGATCGGGGAGGTTGGTTGCGTGCAGGTGAATTGGAAGTTCGCTAGGCGGGTGCAACTTGCGGCCACGACCGCGATCTGTGTTCTAAGCGCTGCAACCGCGGCACGGGCGGATGCGCCAAACCTTCTGTTCCGTCTCTCCGCCGACAAGGGTTTCGTCGCTGAGAAGGCGGGCGGCGATCCGGTGCCAAACTTCAAGGACAAAGTGCGCATCGTGCCGGACGGCGCGGTAGGCAGCGCTATTCAGTGGGACGACGATGGAGTCGTCACCTGGAATGCGCCGGGCAACATCTACGCTCAGCGTGGGACGCTGGCCTTCTTCTGGCGTTCCCGGACCCCAGTCGGGGAGGCGCCGTTCAACATCTTCCGAGTCGGGTTTGCCGATCATTCGAGTTGGGACATGGCGTGGCTCCGGATCGACTGGAACGGGCATGGCTTCGACGCATTCGTCACCGACGCGAATCTCGCCCGCAGCCGCGTCTCCTTCCGCATGCCGGCGCTACCGCGGCCGAACGGATGGCACCACCTTGCGTTCACGTGGGATGAGACCGTCGGTGTGCGCTTGTATGTCGACGGACGGGAAGCCGCCCGCAAGGACATCAAGGCGGATTACGATACAGGTCTCGACCAATTCGGGCTGGCCGGGCGCGTCGTCTCGCCGCATCAGGTTCAGAGCCGCTACTCGTTCATGCGTGGAAGCGACGTCGACGAAATCCGCATCTATGACCGGGCGCTCGCCCCGTCGGGGGTGACAGCACTGGCGCAAAAGCAAGATCCCGTGACGGCAGCAGCTGCTCCGGAAGCTGCGCCGCGAGAGGCTTGGCTCCATCGCTTCGGCTGGGATCATGGGAGTCCTCCGCTCCTGACTGCCCCGGCCACGCGCATTCGCAAGGTCGAGTTCGCCGACGCGAAGGACCTCAAGGAGTGGATGTGGAAAGGCGTCGACGGTATCGACGAGACGACCTGGCCGGGCGTGTACAACCGTTCGCGATTGCCTGGTCGCGATGACTATTTCGAGCTCCCCGACTGGAATGTCTATGCGGAGGGCGGGAAGGCCTACGACCTCACCATCCCGGCGGGCGAGAGCGTCAATCGCGTCGAGATCAGGGGCGCGGCGTACGGTGATCTTGGCTGGTCATCTGACGGCAAGAGCTGGAGAAGCCTTGCCCGGCGGCCGCAGGGCGTGGTTCGAACCGTCGACAGCTTCGGCGAGCGTCAGGGCGGCCGCCTGCGATTTACCAACGTCGCCCAGGAAACGCCGATTCAGGAGATCTGGGCCTATGACGTCGCTGCGGGCGAGGAGCCGAAGGGGACGCTGAAGCTCAGCTACACGGTTAATCCCGATGCCGCGCCCGATTACGGTAATCTTGAGACCCTGACTCGGTTCATCCGGGGCCGCTACCCCGCCGACGAGCGCGAGACGGTTGTCGCGTTGCCAGCCGGCGCCTCTGCCGGACGTGCCGCCGCGGCGGCAGGCGATCCGACCGCGACTGGCGCCGTGCGACGCATGCCTGGCAGCGCGCCGATCGTGCACATCATCATCCCATCTGGATTCGGAGACGCGCTGCCTGACAAGGCCCCGTCGCGCGCGTGGAACTATGGCTGGGAGAATATCCACGACGGCCTGGACGGCGTCGCCATCGACATTCCCGCGCTGAAGGTGAGGCCCAACGCCCAGGGGCTCATTCCATTGAACATCCGGATCAAGGACCCGATCTGGCCACAGCGCGACTTGATCGACGTCTCGGTTTCGGTGCGCCCCGGCGAGGCCCGGACGCTGTGGCTGGACACTCGCGACCGCATCCTGACGAACGACAGCTTCTACCTGACCATCGCTTCGGCGGCGCCCGACTTCGGCGCAGGCGACCTCAAAGGCATGAACATCCGGCTCGTCTTCAAGGACCGTCAGGAAGCGAAGAAGGAGCACGTCGCCGACCGCTTCAATCAGGTGAAGGACAATTGGGGCTTCCTCGTCGAGGAGCACACCGCGTCGAAGCGCGAGGCACTGTACCGGCGCCTGTTCGCCGACATCTCGGACCTTCTGCGGGTCGACCCCGATAATCGCTTGGGCCGCGAATATTGGGCGGACATCAGCTACAATGCGCAGGGACCACTGCCGTTCACGCAGCCCGTTCCCGCTGCTGGCGTACCCCTCTGGGCTTTCCGCCAGCTGGAGGATCTAAAGCTCGTTCGCCATTTCGTGAACTGGTGGATCGACAATCGGCAGGTACCGTACGGCGATTTCGGCGGCGGCATCTCGGACGACGTCGATTTGACAGAGCAGTGGCCGGGGCTCGCGCTGATGGGCGTCGATCCAGACAAGATCAACGCCTCGCTCCGGGCGCTGTCGGATGCCGTCTACAAGAACGGCATGCGGACGAATGGCCTCGGCACAATTACAACGGACGAGCTGCATGCCTATGAGGAAGGCCTGAACTCCGACGCTGAGCGGCTCTACCTCAACTGGGGTGAGCCCAAGGCCGTCGAGCGGCTCATGGACACCGTACGAGCGCTGCAGAACATCATCCAGGTCAACCCTGCCGGGCACATGCATTTCGCCAGCAACTGGTACGGCGGGCGCAAGGTCTATCGCGAGGGCCCGTGGGAGTGGCAGAAGCCGTACTCGTTCACCGTGCTGCACGCGCCGCTTCTGATCGGTCTCTACAACGGTAACCCGCAGGCGCGCGCGCTGGTCACCGGGACGATCGACGGCTTGCTTGCGCATGGCAAGAAGGATGGCGCCGGCCGTTGGACATTCCCCAACGAGATCAACTGGCGGAGCGATGCCGAACGGGTCGGTGATCGAGGCGGTCTGACCACCCCCTTGCAGGGTGCCTGGGCAGCTTACCGTTGGACGAACGATCCCAAGTACCTAACGCCTCTCGAGGCGCGGGTGGATGAGACTCCGGGAACGCTCGCGGAGATCAACAACGATGCGATCGACCTGCTCGGTCGCCGCAAGGATTGGGGCGCTGCACTCGCCGACAAACCCTCAGGCGCGTTCGGCCAATATTCGGCGTGGCAGTTGAGCGGCGACAAGACTTGGCTCGAGAAGCTGCATGCCGAGGCCATCCGCTCTAAATCACAGAACATGTACATGCTCACGGAAGGGCATTGGTGGTCGGACCGCGTCGACCAACCGAACGAGATCCTGCAGCGCGAACGGCTTGGCGGCGTCGCACTGCGTCGCAACCAGACGTGGCCGGGCAATGCGGT
>Ga0308175_100004034_pt1 | contig 10258 bp, 8 predicted proteins | sample PhyCR1_3_FD_203893 | JGI IMG/M metagenome (GOLD analysis project Ga0308175, IMG submission 203893) | Soil microbial communities from UC Gill Tract Community Farm, Albany, California, United States - DLSLS.C.R1 | ecosystem: Environmental > Terrestrial > Soil > Agricultural land | place: USA...
AATTCTTCATCTCCTGGCCCCAAGAAACATTATAATGGCAATGATAAAAAACCTATTGAAATATATATGTTTATTGACCCATTATGCCCAGAGTGCTGGGCGTTAGAGCCTATTCTTAAAAAGCTTCGAATTGAGTATGGCCGCTACTTTTCCATAAAGCAGGTATTAAGCGGACGATTAGCTAATTTAAACTTAAACAAGAAGAAGAAGTACGAGAATATCGCTCAAGTTTGGGAAAAAACAGCTAGCCGGTCAGGAATGTCTTGCGATGGAAGCCTTTGGCTAGAAAATCCGATAGATAATCCTTATATTGTGTCTATAGCAATTAAAGCGGCTGAATTACAGGGGAGACGAGCTGGGTTACGTTTCTTTCGCAGAATTCAGGAAATGTTATTTTTAGAAAAGCAAAACCCTTCCAATCTAGAGGTTTTAATGGAATGTGCTGCTAATTCTGGCTTAGATGTAGAGGAATTTATGAAAGACATTCATTCCGACAGTGCTGCGAAAGCCTTTCAATGTGATTTAAAGATTACGTCTGAAATGGATGTAAATGAAATTCCCACTCTCGTATTTTTCAATGAAAATATTGAGGATGAAGGGATTAAAATTGCGGGTTCTTACCCCTATGAGGTTTATGTACAAATACTAGAAGAGATGCTTTCTGAAAGACCGGAGAAATCACCGCCACCTCCATTAGAATCTTTTCTTAAGTTTTTTAAGTTTGTGGCTTCTAAGGAAATTGCTGTGGTCTATAATATGTCCGTTTCGCAAATTGAGCGTGAAATGAAAAAGCTTTTGTTAAAACAGGTAGTCGAGCAAATTCCAGCAAAGTACGGTACATTTTGGCGGTATATTGATGAATAGATTAATGTCAGTCGAACAGGCTGGCATTTTTCTTTTTATTATAAAATCAGAAATAATTAACTGAGACGATGTTAATTAAATACTCTCGCAGGACTCATTAATATATACAAAATAAATTTTACGATAAAGTAAAATGCCTTACAGCTTTCCGGCTGTAAGGCATTTTTCTATTAATACGAACAAAGGGGATGGGAGAAATCTTTCACGGTCAAACAAAGGGGTATATGTTTGTTGTGATCAACTTCACGTATAAAATATACCATGGCAGATAAGGATGTGACAATAAGTTTGTGCTATATTTCACATAATTGTCAAAAAGTAATAAATACATAAATCTAAAAATAGATATATAAGAAAAGCGGAAGCGCCTGGTTAACCCCGACTAGTTTTTCTTCCTAACAACTATAAAGGTGGGATTTATTTGGGTAAGTTACCTTCTATTATTATGATTCTTTTTATTGCTATTGCCTTTTTTCTTCATCTTCTTGCATTTCTTAATATTTTCCCCATGATGCTTAGTGCACCGATTTTGTTTATATCCATTCTTATTTTTATGATTTATTTGAACGACCGCAGGCGTTTTAGAGGATTTTAAAGGGATGGAGCCGTGGCCCATCCCTTTTTCTTATGATAACAGTTTTTCTAATTCATTTAATTTCTCTTCAAATACTTTGCATGCATCCTTTATTGGGTCAGCACTGGTCATATCCACACCTGCTTTTTTAAGGACTTCAATTGGATAATCAGAGCTTCCTGCACTTAGGAATTCTTCAATGTAACGCTTAACAGCAGGCTCGCCTTCCTCAAGAATCTGTTTGCTTAAGGCTGTGGCTGCACTAAATCCAGTTGCATATTGATAGACATAATAATTGTAATAGAAATGTGGAATTCTTGCCCACTCCAAGCCAATTTCCTCATCAATTGTTATATCCTCCTCTCCGAAATATTTCTTATTTAACGCATAATAAGCTTCTGTTAAAGAATCAGCTGTCAACGCTTCATTATTTTGAGCCTTTTCATGAATTAAATGTTCGAATTCAGCAAACATCGTCTGACGGAACACTGTCCCTCTAAAGCCCTCCAAATAATGATTTAATAGGTATATCCTTTTTTGCTCATCATCAATCGTTTTTAATAAGTAATCATTGAGCAGTGCCTCATTACAGGTTGAAGCTACTTCTGCCACAAATATGGAGTAATTTCCATATGCATACGGCTGGTTTTTCCGTGTATAGTAACTATGGACAGAGTGACCAAATTCATGAGCCAGCGTAAATAAATTATTTACATTATCCTGCCAATTCATCAAGATGTATGGATGGGTGCCATACGCTCCAGATGAGTATGCACCACTGCGTTTGCCTTTATTCTCATGAACATCCACCCAGCGGTTTTCGAATCCTTCTTTAAGGATGTTGGAATATTCCTGACCTAATGGTGCAAGTCCCTTGATAACTAAATCCTTTGCCTCATCATAATTGATATCCATTTTCACATCTTTCACAAGCGGCGTATACAAATCATACATATGAAGTTCCTCAAGTCCGAGTACTTTTTTCCGCAAGCTTACATAACGATGTAATAAGTGAAGATTCTCCGTAACCGTATTAACTAGGTTATCATAAACACTTTCAGGAATGTTATTTGCTGACAATGCTGCATGTCTGGCGGAATCATATTTTCTAATTCTTGCATTGAAATTATCCTTTTTCACATTACCGCTTAACGTACTGGCAAAAGTATTTTTAAAGGCACCATAAGTCTTATAAACCGCTTTAAACGCATCACGTCTAACACGCTGATCGGCACTTTCCAAAAAGCGGGTGTAACGCCCATGGGTTACTTCAACCTCGTCACCGTTTTCGTCCTGAATGGTTGGAAATTCTAAGTCTGCATTATTTAACATACCAAATGTGTTACTAGAAGCATCCATTACTTCACTAGCCTCGGCCAATAACGCTTCCTGTTCCGCACTTAGCACATGTGGTCTTTGTAAATTAATTTCCTCGAGTGCATGTTCATATAACTTTAACTCAGATTTCTCATTTAAGAAACTATTTACCTTTCCTTCGTCAATTGATAAAATTTCCGGAACAATAAATGCCAACTGGCTGGCAGCTTGGGAATAAAGATTTTTCATTCTGTCATCTAGGCCCTGATAAAAAGAGTTTGTTGTATCCTGGTCATAACGCATGTGTGAATATGTATAGAGCTTGCCAATTCGTTCTAATAATTTATCTTGAAATTCGAGTGCCTGATAAAGAGTCTCAGCACTTTCTTCTAATTTGCCTTCGTATTGCTTGATCCCAGGAATTTGATTCTTTACATCTTGGAACTCTTTTTCCCATTCCTGATCACTTGAAAAGATATCTTCTAATTTCCACGTATCCTCAACAGGAATCTCACTTCTTGCCGGCAGCTGTTTTACTTTAGTTTCATTTACCATTATTTTTTCCTCCATTCATTTCACTTGGAAAAACTTACTATTAACTTATTCTATCTATATTGCCTTTTTCCTTTAGGCTCCATTAAATTTGATGGTTGATTTCCGCTTCATGCCTCAATCAACAGATGATAAAAATGTCGTATAATAGAGCCTTTCTTTAAGAAATAGTCACAATACCTTCCTACAATATTATGCCCATATCGTGGTAATTAGTATATTAACTTCCTCTTACTATCAGTTAAATATGATATTTTTATTTTGGTCTAGGAAAATCCCCTTGGCCTCTTCCCTTTCACGATTCGAACGGGGGATTAAAATTTTCTTTTGCACTTCAAATATCATGTCACCCTTTTTTCTCAGGTAATTTAATTTCTCAAGAACCTGGAGATATTCTATCATCGCATAGATTGGATTAAGATTATGGATCTGTGGCAGATCACGAAGGATAATCTGTTTTCTATTAACTCTCTTTTGATAGCTTGAGTTTATATCCCGCAGGGAAATCAATTCTCGAGGATTTTTATTAGCCAACACATCTATAAACAAATAGGTTTGCCAAATAAATGGAGGTGTTTGAATTAGGACTGAATGGGTAACTGGCAGTCCAATTTCAGGGGGGAGCAGAAAAGTATTTAATCCTTGGTTATAGACTTCCTGTAAAAAAGGTCTATACTCCGTCTTAGGATGAAGTGCCCAGTTAAAAATGTACTTTTCCATTTCACGGATCCAACTTTCCTGAGAAACACAATGGTCATTCTTGGGCTCTAGTATAGTGGTAAGTTCAGCGGTTTGAATTGAGAGTCCTGATAAATGTGCAAAGGAATTTTTGATGGAGAAGGGAGTTATTGACTCCACTAATTGAAAGAGTTGTTTTTTGGGGCAATAAGCGGGTATATAAAGTTTCCCGTTTGATGAGCTTCTTAAAAATGAATAATGGAAGTCTGACAAACTGATTAGATCATTCCGTCTTTGATGAAGATGTCTGCTAGACATAACCCAAAGTGGTGTGTAGCCATTTTCTAAATACGTACTTGTTCTTTTTCTAAAAACATTATCGGGTAATGAAGAACATTGAAACTCTAACGCAAACCTTTGTCCTTTATATTTGAACATAATATCGGGTCTTTGTTGGATGGTACGATCATAATACTCCAACACGCATGGTATATTTTGTTGAGTAAGCCACTGAAAAATCTGCCTTTTCCCTTCGAGATGCTCATAAGTCTCCCTCTCATAAAACTCCCGGCAATTGCTGTCCTGCTTATGGGCAAAATGAAAGATTCTGTGATCCCCTAGTTTTAATATAACGGTTTCCTGACAAATTGGACAAATAAATTCTTCCTTATCACGCAATATCATAAGTGTTTCCTTCCTATAGTTTAGCCCTAAACAAAGCATTTTACCTGTTTTGGTTAATGCAGTTAACAAATGGTTCCCCCTCCTTTTTATCTCTAACAATTCGACATCTACTATCAATATCCTTTTTCATTATAAAAAAACTCGCCGATTTATCGACGAGTTTCTACATTCAACACCCAAAAGACCCCAACAACCTTTAACACAGCGAAAATATTAAAGTAATGGTGATAATAACCTAGCCGTTGATTCTAAGATTCGAAAACCAATATGTCTTTGCTGAAAGGTTTCCAATTCAAGCTGTTTTGCATATTTTAAATCATTGCTATATTCTTCTACAAGCTCTTCCGTACTTTTTGTACGGAATAAAAACGCATTAACTTCAAAATTCAAGTGAAAGCTTCTCATATCCATATTAGAAGTGCCAATCGAAGCGAGTTCTTCATCAACAATAATAATTTTACTGTGCATAAACCCGCGTTGATATTCGTATACCTTTACACCAGCTGCAAGTAATTCAGGAAAATAGGACCTTGATGCATGAAAGACGATTCGTTTATCCGGCCGGTTTGGCACCAGTAGTCTCACATCCACTCCGCTTAATGCTGCCACTTTAATAGCTGAGAATATATCTTCATCTGGGATAAAATATGGAGATGCAATCCAAACAGATTTTTCAGCTGAAGCAATCATGGAGAAAAAGATATTTTTGATGACACTCCATTCATTATCAGGGCCGCCTGCAATAAGCTGTACACCACCGTGACGCCTATGATCAATTTGGGGTGATAAGTACTCTGCCGTTAAGAAACTATGATTGGTCATGTAATACCAGTCTTGTAAAAAAATTAATTGGAGGGTACGAACGGCTTCACCTTTAAGCATTAGATGGGTATCCCGCCAGTAGCCAATTTCCTTGTTCCGGCCTAAATATTCATCCCCTATGTTTAAGCCGCCGACAAAGCCAATGGTCCCGTCAATGACAATAATCTTTCGATGGTTACGAAAGTTAAACTTATTATTTAAAAAAGGCAATTTAACAGGTCCAAACGAAACCGCTTCAATCCCCACATTTCTCAAATCATTAATGTAGCTCTTTGAAAGCTGCCAGGACCCTACCGCATCAAACAGAAAACGAATTTTAACTCCTTCACTTGCCTTTTGAATTAATATTTCTTTGATTTCTTGTCCAATTCGGTCATGACGAACAATATAGTATTCAAGGTGAATATGATGTCTCGCTCTTTTTAATTGTTCAATGATATGTTGGAAGGTTTCATCTCCATTGGATAAAACTTTTGTAGCGGTGTCAAATGAAATGGGACTATTACCCAGTTTTTGGGCAAGCTTAAATAATTTTCCTTGATGCTCCCCCATTAAACTGAGTTTTTCTTGACTTCTTGGATCGTCTTCTCCTTCAACAGTTAGAAATGCTTGCTTATCTAAGAAATATTTCTTTCTAAACATTCTTTCCTTCCGATAATTCCGACCAAACAATAAATAAAAAATAAAGCCTATTAACGGAAAACTACCTAAAACCACTAACCAGGTAATGGTTTGTGTAGGGTGACGATTTTCAAAGAAAATAACAAAACCGATAAAAATAACAGACAGCGTAATTAACACACTCAAAAATCCGAAGATGCCGCTTTGTAGTTGGTCTTTAAAGAAAAACAATAGTCCGGATAAAACTGCTAAGAATAAGATCACCCTTACCGTGTTTTTCAGTGTACTCACCTGCCAAAATTTTCATGTAAGCCTAATGATAAAAAGACCGATTTCAAATGTGAAATCGGTATATTGATTAGCTGAAATATTTACGTAATTCTGCAAAAACATCTTTCGCCATAATCTCTTTTCCATATTCCTGAATCCGATGAATGGTAAGCTGTGTTTCATACCCATATTCCAGTAAAATACTAAGAATATCATCAATTTCATCTTCTTCATATACATCCTCGGGAAATTCGGTATACAAATAATATTTTCCTTCAAAGTGATAAAGCTTCGTATCTAGTTTATCTAAGCCTTCTCGATTTGATAAGCTAATAATATCCTCAAAATCCTTAAAGACAAGCAGGAATTCTAAAGAACCTTCCTCAAGCAATAGTTCTTCTTCATCTGTATGGCTAAAATGCTGATCTAAAATCTCTTCGATTTTGTCATCAACGGGAATATCCTTTAAATTATCATTTGGAATAGGGAGTTCAAACTTTTGTCCGTCTTTAGAAAGTTGAGCCTTGGTAACAAGAACCTCTAACCCTTTATCAAGTGCTTGGACTTGGATCCATAGTGGGCCTTCAACGACAAAATCCTCCTCACCATGAACTTCATCCATCATTTCCCAAAAGAGTTCCTCACTGCGTTCCCGATTGTACCAGATTTCTTCGCGGTCAAAGCCTCTCTCCTCAATGTCACCGTAGGAAATGTAGAATTTCACAGTATATTCATCAATTCGTTCAATCTCCATCATAACCTCTCCCTTCCGTTTCCATATTGAAGGGACTAAATACCCCCAAGCAGATAATACTATTATGATTTACATCTAAAAAAGGAAATACTCTCGTACATTCATTTTATGACAAAAGTACTTATATGGGAAATAAAATACAAAAAAATCTTAAAAACCGTTAGTTTGCCTATTGGTTAATATAAGATATTCCTTTTATCATAGCAAAATGAGTGATAATATACAAATTTAACGGGTTTATTGAATATAGAAAAAAGACCTCCATTTAAAGAAGGTCTTAATATTTAATTAACCATTTTTTGAGCTTCACGAAGTTGAAAAGTTCTTACTCTTCTTGGTAAGAAACGTCTAATTTCATCTTCATTATAACCAACCTGCAAACGTTTTTCATCAATTATGATTGGCCGGCGCAATAATCCCGGATTTTCTTTTATTAATTTAAATAAATCCTGTAGTGGCATTGTATCCAAATTTACATCTAATTTTTGAAATGTTTTCGATCTGGTTGAAATAATTTCATCAGTACCATCTTCGGTCATTCGCAAAATTTCTTTGATCTCCTCCATTGATAGGGGCTCAGAGAAGATATTTCTTTCAGTGTATGGAATTTCATGCTCTTCTAACCATGATTTTGCTTTTCTACATGATGTACAACTTGGTGAAGTGTATAGCGTTACCATTCGTTCTTCACACTCCTCTTTAATTTACATACTTGTAATCTTATATAGTCTGTACCCATTTTTATTGTGGAAGAAACCCTCTTCGTAATTAAAATAATTATAAATAAGTAATTTCTATCATAAATTATACACCACTGTATTAAAAAAAGGTATCCCTTTTTAAAAAATAATATCCTACTGTAGCATGCTTTAAATTCCAATAGCTTCAAGATATTAGACGAATAATTCCCTAAAAGGTTTCATTATTTTTAAATTTTTAAAGCTTATAAATTAGAATAAATCTTACTTCCTATACTAAAATGTTCGTAATCGCCCTTCCTTCTGTGCGAGTAATATTCATTAAGAATTTTCGCTGTTCTAAACTGTCTTCATTTTATAGTTTTAACCTTAATTTACTCTTAACCTTTATTCTCAATTACCCCTTTTTAAATGAAAACGCATTCATACAAGAGTGATTTTTTTTTATTTTACTTTCATTAAAGTATAAGTTCTTATAAAATAATAGTAGGGAAGAAATGTTTCGATCATCTCATTTTCTCTATTTAGCTTTTATGGAGGGGTTCATGATGGGTGCTTACATAACGGATTTAACAGTTGTCGCTTTATTAATTATTGGTATTACTGCTTTTATGGGTGTTATAACCAACGGTATTGGTGAAAAAGTTTTCGGTGGTAAACGCAGATCTGAATTTACGGATGAAAGTGCAAAATACCGGACTGGCTGGAAAATGGTTGGCGGTAAAAAAAATTAAATTACTTCTAAAATAAAAAACGATCTCAATAAAATCGAGATCGTTTTTTTTATTTTTTAGAATCAGCTTGGTATTGTTTGAATTCTTTCTCTGAACAAAGGACAAAGTGTCCAGGCGTGACTTCCCTAAATTCAATCGATTCATTATCCGCATAATTGTGACCTGCAGGATCATAGGTTTTACGCTTTCTTGTCCGCTCACTAATTGGATCTGGAGCAGGAATAGCCGATAATAATGACTGAGTATAAGGATGAAGCGGGTTCTTATATAGCTCATCAGCAGGTGCAAGCTCAACCATTTTACCAAAATACATAACACCGATTCGGTCACTAATGTATTTTACCATTGATAAATCATGTGCTATGAACAGATATGTTAATCCCTTTTCTTTCTGAAGTTGTTTCATAAGATTAACAACCTGTGCTTGAATCGAAACGTCTAATGCAGAGATGGGTTCGTCTGCGATAATAAACTCAGGCTCGACTGCAAGCGCTCTAGCAATTCCGATCCGCTGACGCTGCCCGCCGCTAAATTCATGCGGATAACGATTAGCATGCTCTCTATTTAAACCAACTGTTTCGAGTAACTCATAAACTCGATTCATTCGCTCTTCACGTGATTTAGCCAAACCATGTATATCGATTCCCTCGGCAATAACATCGGCAATTTTTAACCTTGGGTTTAATGATGCATAGGGATCCTGGAAAATCATCTGCATCTTACGGTTAAACTCTTTTAACTGCTTCTTCGATTTTTTCCCATGGACATTCACACCATCATATAGTACTTCTCCACCTGTAGCATCATATAAACGAATAATCGTTCTGCCGGTAGTGGATTTACCACAGCCCGACTCTCCTACAAGCCCCATTACTTCACCTTTGTAAATATCAAAGCTAACATTGTCGACTGCTCTGACTTCATTAGGTTTACCTGGATTGAAATATTGCTGCAGGTTTTTTATCTCAAGTAATTTCTCTTTTTGTGCCATTTATTTTCCCTCCTTTGAACCAGGGAATTTAGCTGCCCCAACATATTGATTTTGCCGTCTCTTAACAGCTTCAGGCGGCTCTACCTTAGGGGCATCCGGGTGCAATAACCATGTCGCCGCATAATGAGTATCAGAGACTTTAAAGAATGGAGGTTCCTGCTCCAAGTCTATTTTCATTACATATGGGTTTCTTGGCGCAAATGCATCCCCTTTAGGGGGGTCCAATAAATCCGGTGGTGTTCCAGGGATAGAGAATAACTCTTCATCTTCTGTGTCCATATCTGGCATTGAGCTGATGAGGCCCCATGTATAAGGATGCTTGGGATTATAAAAAATTTCATCCGCCGTGCCAATTTCAACAATTTTCCCACCATACATAACTGCTACACGGTCTGCTACATTCGCAACAACACCAAGGTCATGTGTAATAAAAATAATCGAAGTATCAATTTTCTTTTGTAATTCCTTCATTAATTCCAAAATCTGCGCTTGAATCGTTACATCAAGGGCGGTGGTAGGTTCGTCCGCAATCAGTATTTTAGGATTACATGCTAATGCAATCGCAATAACAACCCTCTGTCTCATACCACCCGAGAATTGGTGCGGATATTGATCTACACGAATTTCAGGTTTTGGAATTCCAACTAATTTTAAAAGATCGACAGCTCTTTCTTTAGCGGCATGTTTACTCATGTTTTG
>Ga0308175_100004035_pt1 | contig 10255 bp, 8 predicted proteins | sample PhyCR1_3_FD_203893 | JGI IMG/M metagenome (GOLD analysis project Ga0308175, IMG submission 203893) | Soil microbial communities from UC Gill Tract Community Farm, Albany, California, United States - DLSLS.C.R1 | ecosystem: Environmental > Terrestrial > Soil > Agricultural land | place: USA...
GGTAGCGACCGACCAGCTCCGCGGTCAGGTGCTGGGCCTGCGCGGCACTTCCGCCGTTGCCGGCCGCCAGGAGCCGGCCGCCGTTCGCCAGCACCTCCGCCAGCTCGGTGCCCCAGCGGTCAACCAGGTCGACGCACGGACCGAAGTCGGCGGCTGCGCGGACCAGCTGGTCGAGGTGTTCGCGGGCGCAGGGGGTCGGGTGGGTCATCGAGCGACTCCTGACGGGAGGCGGGACAGGGCGACGGACGCGTAGACGTCTTCGGTGGCGGCGGCGACCTGACGCCACTGGTAGACGGCCACGGCGCGCGCTCGCCCCGCGCGTCCGTAGGCCTCACGCCGCCGCTCGTCGGCGAGCAGGTCGCGCAGGACGACGGCGAGCCGGTCCGGGCGACGCGGCGGCACTAGCTCACCGGTGACACCGGGGACTACCGTGTCGAGTAGGCCGCCGACGGTGGAGCCGACCACGGGGCGTCCGCAGGCCATCGCCTCGACGGGGACGATCCCGAACGGTTCGTACCACGGGACCGCGACCACGACGTCGGCCGAGCAGATCAGGGCCGGCAGCTCCCCCCGTGGCACCGAGCCGCGGAAGTGCACCCGGTCCGCGAGCCCCTTGGACTCGGCGAGCCGGCGCAGGCGCCGGATCTGCGGGTCATCGTCGAGGCGATCGACCGGTGGTCCACCGGCGATGTCGAGGTGGATGCCGGGAAGCTCGGCGAGGGCCTCGATCACGTTGCCGACACCCTTGCGCTCCACCAGCCGGCCCACCACGAGCAGGCGCTGCCCGTTCCGGACGGCTGGACCGGGACGGAAGACGTCGGTGTCGACACCGCACGGGATGACGCTGGCCCGGCTGGCCGGCAGACCCATCGCCCCGAGCTCGGCGACCTCGTCGGAGCAGGTGGCGATGACCCGCTCCACCGTCCGGCAGAGGCGGCGTTCGAGCTCGATCCGGGCCGGCGGGCTGGTGTCCTTGTCGCCCTGCTGCCGGCGCTTGACGGTGCCGAGCGCATGGAAGGTCTGCAGGACGGGGATGCCGAAGTCCGCGGCTCCCCGGACGGCCGCGAGGCCGCTCATCCAGAAGTGGGCGTGCACCACGTCGACCAGCTCGCGCGACCAGCGCTTCCGCAGGTGGTCGCCGAACGCCCGCATGTACGGCAGCAGCTCGTCCTTGGGCACCTCGCAGGGAGGTCCGGCGGGGACGTGCTCCACGACGTAGCCGTCGGACGTACGGACCCGGTCCGGGACCGAGCAGGAGTCGCGGCGGGAGTAGACCGTCACGTCGTGCCCCAGTCGGGTCAGCTCGCCGGCCAGGGCGCCCACGTGGACGTTCTGTCCACCTGCGTCCACACCGCCGACGACGGCGAGCGGGTTGGCGTGCTCGGAGACCATGGCGACCTTCATCCGCGTGCCTCCACCGAGGCGAGGGCGGTCCCTGCGGCACGGGTCGGCTCGGCGGCGCGGCCGACCAGGCCCTCGATCGCCGCGACCACGTCCGCCGCCGTCACCGAGGCCAGGCAGGGGTGACCGGGCACCGGGCAGGTCGTGGCTCGCGTGTCCCTGCAGACGGCGGCCTGATCCCCGAGCAGTGCCAGCGGGACGCCGTACGGCGCCCAACGCCGGGCCGGGACGGTGGGAGCGAACAGCGAGACGACGGGCGTCCCGACGGCGGCCCCGAGATGAGCGGGCCCGGTGTTGCCGACGACGAGGACGGCGGCCCGGGCCAGCACCGCGGCGAGCTCCGCGAGGCTGGTGCGCCCCCCCAGGTCGATGGCACCGGTGCTGCCGCACACGGTGGCAGTCAGGTCCTTCTCGGCCGGCGAGCCGGTCACCAGCACGTCGTACCCCCGGAGGGCGAGGGCCTCCGCGACCTCGGCGTGACGTGCCGCCGGCCAGGCGCGGGCCGGGACGGACGTGCCCGGGTGCAGCACCACGGGACGGGACGCCGTGGTCAGGTGCGAGACGTCGGGCAACGGTTGCCGGAGGCCGAGCAGCCCACGGTCGGTGGCGGCCAGGCTGTAGCCGGCCGCCGTGGCGAGGGACAGGGCCCGCTCTGCCTCGGGCAGCATCGGATCCACGTGGTGCCGCAGGTCCAGGAGGGAGCCGGGGTAGTCCTCGCTGATGGCCCCGAGCCACGAGATGCCCGCCGTCCTCAGCACGAGTGCCGTCGGTAGCGGCGACTGGTGGAAGGACGTGAGCACCACCGCACGGTCGATCGCCCGCTCGGACAGGGACTGCACGAGCCGGGCGATGTCGTCTGCCCGCACCGGCGCCGGGTCGGAGGAGATCCAGGGGCAGTGCCACTCGAGGACCTCGTCGACACCGGGCAGCAGCCGGGCGGCGGCGGCACCGAGGGGTCCCACGAGCATCGTCACCCGGTCGCTGCCGGCCGCGACGGCGCGCACCGCCGGACCGGCGAGCAGGACGTCACCGGCGCTGTCGAGACGTACGACGAGAGTGTGGGTCACCAGGCCCCCTGGAGCAGGGAGTCGACGGCCACGCCCAACGACGGGGCGACCCGTCGCGCGGCCCGGATCTCGTCCAGACGGGTGGCCGGTGCCGGTACCAGGATCGACCGGGCACCCGCGGCCCGCGCGGCCTCGAGGTCGCTGCCGATGTCTCCGACCACGACGCAGCGCGGCGGCCGCACCCCCAGCGTCGAGCAGGCGTCGACGACCATCCCGGGCGCCGGCTTGCGGCAGGCACAGCCGTCGGCCGCTGCGTGGGGGCAGTGCCGGACGATGTCGAAGGGGCCGAGCAGCGCCTCCACGCGCGCCTGCACGGCAGCGAGCTGGTCCGGGCTGATGATCCCGGTGGCGACTCCCGACTGGTTGGTCACCAGGCCGACGCGCACCCCGGCGGCGCGCAGGCGGTCCAAGGAGTCGCGCGCTCCCTCGACCGGCGCCACCTTGTCGGGCTCGTGGTTGTAGGGGACGTCGTGCACCAGGGTGCCGTCCCGGTCGAACAGGACCAGCTCCGGGGCGCCGCGCCAGGCCGGCGCGTGCCGGTGGCGCCAGGATCCGGCCAGCCGGTGACGCACCGCGGCCACGGGGATCACCATGCTGGTGACGAGCATGGTGACGACCTCCCCACGGGTGCGGGGCCCCGGCGAGATCCGGGCCCAGGCGAAGTCCGCCGTACCACCCAGCCAGGCCGCCGCACCCACCACCGCAGCGCGACGGTGACCGGTCACGGCGGCTCCCGCGGCCAGGAGTCCGCCGGCCACCAGGACCACGTGCCGGCGAAGCCGGCCCGCCGGTGCCCCGGCCTGTCCGCGCCACTGCCGCCCGTGGAGTCGACGCATCAGCGCGTCGTCGGCGTTGCCGGCCTGCTGTCGCACACTCGCCCAGAAGTCCGAGGGGCGCACCGGGTGCAGGACTTCGCGGCGACCACGGGTGAGGCCGTAGCGGTGCTGAACCATCCGCAGCGCGAGGTCGGAGTCCTCGCGGTAGGCCCGGGGAAAGCGCTCGTCGAACCCGCCCACCTCCTGCAGGGCGGCCCGCCGGTAGCTCATGTCCGCGGTGATCCATCGCGCCGCGGCCAGCCCCGCCGTACCGCGCTCCCAGTCGGTCGGCCGCCGGTCGTCTGGCAGGGGCACCGACACCCTGCCCTGGCTGCCCGCCACCGTGGCGCACGCACCGTCCAAGTCGCCGCACAGGTCGCCGAACCAGCCCGGGCACGGCACGACGTCGTCGTCGAGGAAGCTGACCCACGGGGTCCGGGCTCGCCGCCACCCCCGGTTGCGTGCGGCGGCAGGCCCCACCCCGCCCGACCTGATCAGCTCCACCCCGAACGACGAGAGGTCGCCCGCCAGGTCGTCGGGCTCACTGCTCGCCGGTGACTGCCGACGGTCGTCGACCACCACGATCGGGCAGTCTGCGGCACCGGGATCCGCGCGCAGCGCCTCGAGCAGACGACGCAGGCTCGGGCGACCCAGGGTCGGGATCACGACCGTGGTGAGGGCCTCGGGACGCTCTGCGGTCATGCGTCGACCGATCCCTGGGAACTCCTGGTCCCGCGACGCCGTACGACGAACGGGCCGATGGCCAGCAGGTCGACCGGGGCGGAGCCGAAGCACTCGAGCGCGTCGCGCGGGTCGTCGACCATGGGCCGCCCGGCGGTGTTGAGACTGGTGTTGACCACGACCGGGAGCCCGGTGCGGGCCTCGAACCGCTCCAGCATGCGCGCCACCAGCGGCTCGCTCTGCGCATCGACGGTCTGGACCCGAGCGGTGCCGTCGACGTGCACGACAGCAGGGATCCGGTCGCGCCAGGCCCGGTCGACGTCGTGCACGAACAGCATGTACGGCGACGGGAGGGGTCCACGGGTGAAGATGCTGGACGCGCGTTCGGCGAGCACCATCGGCGCCACCGGCCGGAACTGCTCGCGGCCCTTGACGGCGTTGAGGCGCTCGAGGTTGTGCTCATGCCCGGGATGAGCCAGGAGGGACCGGTGTCCGAGGGCCCGTGGCCCGTACTCGCTGCGCCCCTGGAACCACGCCACCACTCCGTTGTCCGCGAGGCACTCGGCCACCTCGTCCGCGACGTCGTCGGGACGCTCGTAGGCGATGTCCGCGGTGACCAGCCAGGCCTCCAGCTCGTCGTCGCTCCAGCCCCGGCCGAGGTCGGCGCCCGGCACGGCCGAGGTCTCCTCGCCCGCCGCACGGGCGACGTGCAAGGCCCCGCCCAGCGCCGTTCCGGCGTCGCCGGCCGCGGGCTGGACCCACACCTGCCGGTAGGGGCTGTCGCCGAACAGGCGGGTGTTGGCCACACAGTTGAGAGCCACTCCCCCGGCCAGGGCCAGCGCGTCGTGGCCGGTCTGCCCGTGCAGCCACCCGGCCAGCTCGAGCAGGACCTCCTCCAGCCGGTGCTGCACACTGGCGGCGAGGTCGGCATGGTCGGAGGTCCAGTCCTCGTCGGCACGGCGCCGCTTGACCAGCGACTGCCAGTCGATCGGCTCGGTGCGGAACCCGCCGTCACCGGTGGTGTGGACCGCGCGGCGCAGCTCCTCGAGGAATCTCGGCTTACCGTAGGACGCCAACGCCATCACCTTGTACTCGTCACTGCTGCGCAGGAAGCCGAGGTGGTCGGTCACGGTCTCGTAGACCAGGCCCAGCGAGTGCGGCAGATCCTGGGACCGGAGGACCTGGAGCCGGCCGTCGTCGTAGCGACCGGCCAGATGGCTCGCGCACTCACCCCGGCCGTCGAGGACGAGCACGTCGGTGGCGTCGGCGTAGGGCGAGGCGAGACCCGCCGAGGCCGCGTGTGCGACATGGTGCGGAACGAACTGCACATCGGCCGGGTCGAGGCCGGGCAGCGCCGACGCCAGGAAGTGGGGGGCGCGCCTGGCGTAGTCCTGGCGCAGATGGTCCCACGGGTCGTCGAGCCCCAGCTCGTCGGCCGGCCGGGCCAGCGCCGGGTCGTAGGAGTAGCTGACGGCGTCGACGTCGTTGATGTCGAGCCCCGCCGACTCCAGGCACCAGCGGGCCGAGAGCTCCGGAAGCTCCCACGCGGCGAACGGCACCGGGCGCTTGCCGTGCTTGCGACGGGAGAACCGCTCCTCCTCGGCCGCAGCGACGGTGACGCCGTCGACCACGAGCGCCGCTGCGGGATCGTGGAACAAGGCGTTGATCCCGAGCACCTTCATGTCGCTCCTCCCGTCATCTGACCGACCGATGTGGTCCGGTTCCCAGGAAGCGCTTCGGCCAAACGGTGTCGTGAGGAAAGTGGTTCTCCCGATGTCAAGAGTTCCGCCGGAGCAACCCGCATGAAATTCGCCGCGTTCGGGCACTTCCGGTCATGCGGATCTCGGTCTTCGGCACCGGCTACCTGGGCGCCACGCACGCCGCATGCCTGGCGGCCACCGGTCACTCGGTCGTCGGGGTCGACGTGGACCCGGTCCGTACGGCGGACCTGGCGCTGGGGCGCGCGCCGTTCCACGAGCCGGGGCTGGACCGCCTTCTCCACGAGGGCGTCTCATCGGGACAGCTCTCGTTCGACTCCCGCCCCGAGGCCGCCGTCGGAGGGGACGTCCACTTCCTCTGCGTCGGCACACCGGAGTCGTCGGCCAGCGGGGCCGCGGACCTGTCTGCACTGGAGGCGGCGGTCGACTCCCTGGCACCGCTGCTGGAGGGTCCATGCCTCGTGGTGGGCAAGTCAACCGTGCCGGTCGGCACCGCTCGTGCCCTGGCCGCACGACTGCGCGCGACCGCCCCCGCCGGGAACGACGTCGCCGTCGCGTGGAACCCCGAGTTCCTCCGCGAGGGCCAGGCGGTGGTGGATTCCCTGCGACCCGACCGCCTGGTCTTCGGTGTCGATTGCGAGGATGCGGACCGCCTCCTGCGACGCGTCTACGCCGAGCCGATCTCGGCCGGTGTGCCGGTCGTCCGGACGGATCTGGAGACGGCGGAGCTCGCGAAGGTGTCGGCCAACGCCATGCTGGCCGCGCGGATCTCGATGGTGAACATGCTCGCCGAGGTATGCGAGGCGAGCGGTGCCGACGTCGGCGACCTGACCGAGATCCTCGGGCTCGACGACCGGATCGGAGCACGCTTCCTGACTCCCGGCCTCGGGTACGGCGGTGGTTGCCTGCCCAAGGACACCCGGGCCTTCGTGGCGCGCGCCGAGGAGCTGGGTGTCGGCCCGTCCGCAGCCCTGTTGCGAGAGGTCGACGCCGTCAACCTTCGGCAACGCGCCCGTACCGTGGACCTGGCCACAGCAATGCTGGGTGGCCAGGTGGCTGGCTCGCGGATCGCCATACTCGGGGCCGCCTTCAAGGCCGGATCGGACGACGTGCGGGACTCGCCGGCTCTTGCCGTCGCGACATCGGTTCAGCATCTCGGGGCAAGCGTCCGGATCTACGACCCGATGGCTGGGGCCGGCATCGTTCGTCACTTCCCGCGATTGCGGCGCCAGGCGAGCTCACACGAGGCCTGCACAGACGCCGACCTCGTCATGGTGCTGACCGACTGGCCGGAGTTCCGCAGCATCGACCCCGTGGCCCTCGCTGCGGTGGTCACCCATCCACGGATGATCGATGCCCGGCTGTTGCTTGATGCGGAAAAGTGGCAGGCGGCCGGCTGGGAGCTGTTCACCCTCGGGCGCGGAAACCGCTGACCGGATGCGCATCCTGATCTGGCACGTCCACGGCTCCTGGACGACGTCCTTCGTGCAGGGGCCACATGACTACCTGCTCCCCGTCAACGACGTGCGCGACGCTGACGGGCTCGGCCGGGCCCGCACCTGGACGTGGCCGGCCTCCGTGGTCGAGTTGCCGGTGGTCGAGCTGCGTCGGGCCGAGTTCGACCTGGTCGTGCTCCAGCGACCACACGAGCTCGACATGGTCGAGCGGTGGACGGGAAAAAAGCCGGGGTACGACGTGCCGGCGCTCTATGTGGAGCACAACACTCCCGGGGGCGGCGTCCCGCGCACCCAGCATCCGCTCTACGACCAGGACCGCATCCCGGTGATCCACGTGACCCACTTCAACAGACTGATGTGGGACTGCGGTGCGGCGCCGACCTTTGTCATCGAACACGGCATCGTCGATCCCGGTTACCAGTACACCGGCGAGGTCAACCGAGCCGCCGTGGCGGTCAACGATCCAGTCCGTCGTGGACGCGCAGTCGGCACCGACCTGCTCCCGGTCCTCGCGGCCGAGGCTCCTCTCGACGTCTTCGGCATGCGCGTGGATCGGTTGCCTGAGCACCTGCGGCTGGATGAGAGCCGGCTGCGAACCGTCGATGACCTTCCGCAGTCGCTGCTACACGGCGAGCTCGCTCGCCGCCGCGTCTACCTCCACACCGCTCGCTGGACGTCGTTGGGGCTGTCGCTGCTCGAGGCCATGCATCTGGGCATGCCGGTCGTCGCGCTCGCGACGACCGAGGCGACCCGCGCCGTACCTCCCGAGGCCGGCGTCGTGAGCTCCGATCCGGAGGAACTGGCCGCAGCGGCCCGGCACTTCTTGGACAACCGTGAGCTGGCCAGGGCAACCGGTCACCGAGCCCGGGAGGCGGTCCTCTCCCGCTACAGCCTGGCCCGGTTCATCTCGGACTGGGACTCGGCCCTCGAACGTCAGCACGGGCTGGTCGGCCGATGAGCTCGCCGTTGGTGACCACCGTCGTCATGACACGGGACCGGTGGCCGGAACTGCAGGGAACCCTCTGTCGCCTGAAGGGTCGAGTGATCGTGGTGGACAACGGCTCGCAGGACGGAACTCCGGATCTGGTACGCCGGCACTTCCCTGCTGTGGAGGTCGTGGCGCTGGGGTGCAACCGGGGCGCAGTGGCGCGCAACGTCGGTGTCCGGCGGTCGCGCACGCCCTACGTCGCTTTCGCCGACGACGATTCGTGGTGGGAAGCCGGCTCGCTCGAACGGGCCGCCGCACATCTGGAGGCCTGCCCTCGTCTCGCGGTCGTGGCTGCACGGACCGAAGTGGGTCCGGACTGCCGTCCGGATCCGGTGAGCGAACTGATGCGGCACTCCCCGCTGGGACGACCTCCGGACCTGCCCGGCCCCGTGGTGCTCGGCTTCCTCGCCTGTTCCGTGGTGGTCAGGAAGCGGGCGTTCGAGGCCGTCGGCGGGTTCGACGACCTTCTCCACTTCATGGGCGAGGAGGAGCTGCTCGCCCTCGACCTGACCGCGAGCGGATGGAGCTGCGTCTACGCCGACTCGGTGCTCGCCCACCACGACCCGTCACCTAGCAGGAACGTCGGGCAGCGACAGGCACGCGCGGGGCGCAACCGGCTGCTGATCGCGGTCATGCGGCGACCATGGCGGGTCGTGGGTCGCTGCTTTGCCGACGAGCTGAGTGCGGGGCCGTCCGGACGCACCGCCATCAGGCAGTCGTTGCGGCTCCTCCCCGCCGCCTTGCGACGCCGTCGTCGCCTGCCGCCCCACGTGGAAGCCATGCGCACGATGCTCGAGCGGTCCGGGCCGCGAGGACGCGCCGGTCTGCGCCGGCAGAGCGGTCCGTCCAGGGCCCGCCCGAGTCGCTGACGGTTTGGGCACCGTGTGGGTCTGGGTACCGGGAGGCGGCTCCGGAGATGCCCGAGCCCCACGGTTGCGCCGGGGTCAGACTAGGCGGGGGGCCGGTCCGGCCCCGGTGTCGACCTGTGGAAGCTGAGCTTCGACGTCGGCCGGGTGCCGTTCGGCAGTTGCCTTGTTTCCACCACCGTCTCGGCGACGGTGTGGAGCTTGAGGTTGTGGTCCTGGGAGTAGCGCTTGAGCAGCGCGAAGGCTTGACCCTCTTCCAGCCCGAACCGCTCCATCAGGATCCCCTGAGCCTGTCCGATCAGTTTGCGGCTGTCGATGGCACGGATGAGGTGCTCCGAGTGCTGGGAGTTCCACAGGGCGATGGCGGCGTGCCGAGCGAGCACGTGGGCGACCTGCCGATCCGACTCCGTGAAGTGGCAGGGCTTGGAGTCGTACAGGTTGAGGCTGCCGATGGTGCGCTCGCTGGTGTAGAGACGGGCACCCACCATGCTGCGCAGCCCGAGCCCCGCGGCCGCCGACGCCCATCCCGGCCACCGGGTCTCGCACGTGGTGTCGGTGACCAGGAGGCTGCGGTCCTCTCGAGTCAGGCTGAGGTCGGGTCCTTCACGGAGGGTGGCCTGGATGGCCTCCAGGTCGCGGACCACCTGGTCGGTAGCGGCCACCGTCTCGAGCTGCCGGCCAGCGTGGGCGAAGATGACGCCGGCGTGGTCGCAGCCGATGGCTTGACGGGCAAAGGCGAGCACGCGATCGACGGTCTCGGTGACCGTCCCTCGACCGTGTAGCGACAAGGCCAGCGCAGCCAGGTCGCCCCGCAACTGTTCCGAGCTCATGGCTCCCACTCCCCTCCCGCGTCCCCGTCGCGGCGCCCCGACCGAGAGCCACGGGCCGAAAGATCCGACCGAGAGCGGCTCCGAAGGAAGTATCCCACGCCGGTCAATGCAGGGAGGTAGATGGCGGCGAGTGGGGTACGGAGGTCCCGGAAGGAGCTCTGATGACCGAGTCCGAGAGCGGGTCCGAGAGCGATCCAGGACACCGGATGCGCGGTCTGGCAGTGGTGGCGGCCGCTGCCGTCCTGGCCGCAGTCCTGTCCCTGGCCGCGGTGTACGTCGTGTCGCCGGGCGGCGCTCCCCAGAGCCCCGACCACGAGGCGTGGCTGGACCAGGCGCACACCGCGCTGGACGAGGTGTCGAGTGACGTCGCCACCGCGCAGCTGCTGCTGCGGCTGACCGCGCAGGACAAGGTCCCGGGCCCCTACCAGCAGG
>Ga0308175_100004036_pt1 | contig 10255 bp, 7 predicted proteins | sample PhyCR1_3_FD_203893 | JGI IMG/M metagenome (GOLD analysis project Ga0308175, IMG submission 203893) | Soil microbial communities from UC Gill Tract Community Farm, Albany, California, United States - DLSLS.C.R1 | ecosystem: Environmental > Terrestrial > Soil > Agricultural land | place: USA...
GCGCTCACCTCGGCGGCCTACCGTTTCCGCTCTCGGCCCTTCGACCTCATCTCCTCGCCGTCGGTGTGCGAACACTGCTCGGGCGGCTGCGCGACGCGCACCGACCACCGGCGCGGCAAGGTCATGCGGCGGCTCGCAGCCAACGACCCCGAGGTCAACGAGGAGTGGATCTGCGACAAGGGACGCTTCGCGTTCCGGTACGCGCAGGCGAAGGACCGCCTCGACGTCCCGCTGGTGCGCAACGCCGAAGGCGTTCTGGAGCCCGCCTCCTGGCCGGAGGCCCTGGAAGCGGCCGCACGCGGGCTGACCGCCGCCCGTTCCCGGGCCGGTGTCCTCACCGGCGGCCGGCTGACCGTCGAGGACGCCTACGCCTACAGCAAGTTCGCGCGCGTGGCGCTCGACACGAACGACATCGACTTCCGCGCGCGCGTGCACAGCGGCGAGGAGGCCGACTTCCTGGCGGCCCGGGTGGCGGGCCGCGGCCGTGACCTCGACGGCATGGGCGTCACCTACACCGCACTGGAGAAGGCGCCCGCCGTCCTGCTCGCCGGGTTCGAGTCGGAAGAGGAGGCGCCCGGCGTCTTCCTGCGGCTGCGCAAGGCCTGGCGCAAGCACAAGCAGCGGGTGTTCGCCCTGGCCACGCACGCGACCCGCGGCCTGGAGAAGGCGGGTGGCACGCTGCTGCCGGCCGCGCCCGGCACCGAGACCGAGTGGCTGGACGCCCTCGCGAGCGGCGTCGGCCTCGAGGAGTCCGGTACGGAGGCCGCCGAGGCCCTGCGCGCCGACGGCGCGGTGATCGTCGTGGGGGAGAGGCTCGCCTCGGTCGCGGGCGGCCTCACCGCCGCCGTGCGCGCCGCCGCCGCCACCGGCGCCCAGCTGGTGTGGATCCCGCGGCGGGCGGGTGAACGCGGCGCCGTCGAGGCCGGCGCCCTGCCGTCGCTGCTGCCGGGCGGCCGCCCGGCGACCGATCCGCGCGCGCGGGGGGAGGTCGCCGCCGTCTGGGGGCTGGCCGAACTGCCCGCCCGTCACGGCCGGGACACCCACCAGATGATCGAGGCGGCCGCCACCGGCGAACTGTCCGCGCTCGTGGTCGCCGGCGTGGAGGTCGACGACCTGCCCGACCCGGCACGCGCGCGTGAGGCGCTCGCAAACGTCGGCTTCCTGGTGTCGCTGGAACTGCGGCCCAGCGAGGTCACCGACCACGCCGACGTGGTCCTGCCGGTCGCGGCGGTCGCCGAGAAGGCGGGCACCTTCCTGAACTGGGAGGGCAGGGTGCGCTTCTTCGAGGCCGCGCTCAAGCCCGACCAGATGACCCGCCGCCTCGCCCCCACCGACGGGCGGGTACTGCAGATGCTGGCCGACGCCATGGACGTCCACCTGGGGCTGCCGGACCTGCGTACCGCGCGCGCGGAGATCGACCGGCTCGGCCCCTGGGACGGCCCGCGGTCCACCGATCCCCTGGAGACGGGGGGCGTCCTGCCCCGGCCGGCCGTCGGCGAGGCCGTACTCGCCGGGCACCGGCTGCTGCTCGACCAGGGCGTCCTTCAGGAAGGCGACGAGGCACTCGCCGGAACCCGGCACGCCGCACGCGCGCGCCTGTCGGCGGCGACGGCCGCCGAGGCCGGCGTCGAGGACGGCGGCGTCCTCGCCGTCACCGGCTCCTCCGGCACCGTCGAACTTCCGCTCCAGATCACCGAGATGCCCGACCGGGTGGTGTGGCTGCCGCTGAACTCCGCCGGTGCGGGCGTCGCCTCCGACACCGGTGCGCAGCCCGGCTCCCTCGTCCGTATCGGCCCGGCGGCACTCGCCGAACAGGCCCCCAAGGAGGTGGAGGCATGAGCCCGTACCTCGCGGCTGAAGACCTCTCGATGTTCGGCCGGGACCCCTGGTGGCTGGTCGTCGTCAAGGCCGTCTTCTGCTTCGCGTTCCTGATGGTGACCGTGCTGTTCTCCATCGTCTGGGAGCGCAAGGTCGTCGCCTGGATGCAGCTTCGCATCGGCCCGAACCGGCACGGCCCCTGGGGCATGCTCCAGTCGCTCGCCGACGGCATCAAGCTGATGCTCAAGGAAGACGTCATCGTCAAGCGCGCGGACAAGGTGGTCTACGTCCTCGCACCGATCGTCGCGGCCATCCCGGCCTTCATGGCGATCGCGGTGATCCCCTTCGGCCCCGCCGACAACGAGATCTCGATCTTCGGCACCCGGACCGCGATGCAGCTCACCGACCTGCCGATCGCGATGCTCTTCATCCTCGCGGTCGCCTCGGTCGGCATCTACGGCATCGTGCTGGCGGGCTGGAGCTCCGGATCCACCTACCCGCTGCTCGGCGGCCTCCGCTCCTGCGCCCAGATGATCTCCTACGAGATCGCCATGGGCGCGGCGTTCGCCTCCGTGTTCCTCTACTCGGGGTCGATGTCGACGTCGACCATCGTCGAGCAGCAGCACGACCGCTGGTACATCCTGCTGCTGCCGGTCTCCTTCATCCTCTACATCGTCACGATGGTCGGCGAGACCAACCGCGCCCCCTTCGACATGCCGGAGTCCGAGGGCGACCTGGTCGGCGGCTTCAACACCGAGTACTCGTCCATCAAGTTCGCGATGTTCATGCTCGCCGAGTACGTGAACATGGTGACGGTGTCGGCCGTCTCGACCACCCTGTTCCTCGGCGGCTGGCGTGCCCCCTGGCCGATCAGCGGCTTCTGGGAGGGCGCGAACCACGGCTGGTGGCCGCTGCTCTGGTTCGTCATCAAGGTCCAGTTGCTGCTGTTCTTCTTCATCTGGCTGCGCGGCACGCTCCCCCGGGTCCGGTACGACCAGCTGATGAAGCTCGGCTGGAAGGTCCTCATCCCGGTCTCGGTGACCTGGCTGATGCTCGTCGCGACCGTGCGGGCGCTGCGCAACGAGAACTACGACTTCGCCGACATCGCCCTCTACGTCGGCGGCGGTGTCCTCGCCCTGCTGCTGCTCTCCTTCGTCGCCGACATGTTCCGCGAGAAGGCGAGGCCGGACGAGCAGGCCGTCGGCCCGCAGCCCGGATTCGACCCGATGGCGGGCGGATTCCCCGTGCCGCCACTGCCCGGACAGGAGCTGCCGCCGGCGCCCAGGCGCCGCTCGCGCCGCGACCGGGAGCTGATTGTCAGTGGCGAACCGGACACTGTCAGTGACGGATCTTCGGATGGAAAGGAGGCGTCCGATGGCTGAGGAGCCAACGGAGTCCGGGCGGATCAAGCCCGGCTTCCAGAACCCCGTGGCCGGCTTCGGCGTGACCTTCAAGGCCATGTTCAAGAAGCGGCTCACCGAGCAGTACCCCGAGCAGCAGAAGACCACGGCTCCGCGGTTCCACGGACGGCACCAGCTCAACCGCCATCCGGACGGCCTGGAGAAGTGCGTCGGCTGCGAGCTGTGCGCCTGGGCCTGTCCCGCCGACGCCATCTACGTGGAGGGCGCCGACAACACCGACGAGGAGCGCTACTCGCCGGGTGAGCGGTACGGCCGCGTCTACCAGATCAACTACGCCCGCTGCATCCTGTGCGGGCTGTGCATCGAGGCGTGCCCCACGCGCGCGCTGACGATGACCAACGAGTTCGAACTGGCAGACTCCAGCCGCGCCAACCTCATCTACACCAAGGAGCAGCTGCTCGCCGGTCTCGAGGAGGGCATGGTCGACACGCCGCACGCGATCTTCCCGGGAACGGACGAACAGGACTACTACCGGGGCCTGGTGACGGAGGCCGCGCCGGGCACGGTGCGGCAGGCCGCCGTCTCCAAGGGCGAGGTGGTGCAGGAGGGCGACAGCACCTTCGGCGAGACCGAACCGGCGTCGGAGAAGGTGACCGGCCGATGAGCGCACAGCAGCTTGCCGCCTACACCACCTCCACCGGTGAGGCCTTCCAGTTCTGGGTCCTCGGCACGTTCGCGGTGATCGGCGCCCTGTGCACCGTGCTCATGAAGAAGGCCGTGCACAGCGCCCTCTGCCTCGCCGGAACCATGATCATCCTGGCGGTGTTCTACCTCGCCAACGGCGCCTACTTCCTGGGCATCGTGCAGATCGTCGTCTACACCGGCGCGATCATGATGCTGTTCCTGTTCGTGGTGATGCTCGTCGGCGTCACGGCCGCGGACTCGCTGAAGGAGACCATCAAGGGCCAGCGCTGGCTGGCCCTTCTCTGCGGGGTCGGCTTCGGCGTCCTGCTGTTCGCCGGCATCGGCAACGCCTCCCTGACGGAGTTCAACGGCACCGGCCGGGCGAACGCGAACGGCAACGTGGAGGGCCTCGCGGCCCTCATCTTCACCAAGTACGTCTTCGCCTTCGAGATCACCGGCGCCCTGCTGATCACGGCCGCCGTCGGCGCGATGGTGCTCACCCACCGCGAGCGCACCGAGCGCGCCAAAACCCAGCGCGAGATGGCCGAGCAGCGCATCCGGGAAGGCCGGCACATCCCGCCGCTGCCCGCCCCGGGCGTCTACGCCCGGCACAACGCCGTGGACGTCGCGGGTCTGCTGCCCGACGGCACCCCCTCCGAACTGACCGTCAACAAGACGCTGCGCGAACGCGGGCAGATCCGCGACGTGTCGGCGGAGGCGCTCAACGACCTGCGGGCCCTGGAGCAGCGCGCCGCGGAGCGGCTGGAGCGGACCGAGGTCGAGCCGGCGACGTTCAAGCGGCCCGAGGAGGCGTCGAAGTGAACCCCGTCAACTACCTCTATCTCGCGGCCCTGCTGTTCACCGTCGGCGCGACCGGGGTGCTGATCCGGCGCAACGCGATCGTCGTGTTCATGTGCGTCGAGCTGATGCTCAACGCCTGCAACCTCGCGTTCGTCGTCTTCTCCCGGATGCACGGCAACCTCGACGGCCAGATCATCGCCTTCTTCACGATGGTCGTCGCCGCCGCGGAGGTCGTGGTGGGCCTCGCGATCATCGTGTCGCTGTTCCGTACCCGCCACTCGGCCTCGGTCGACGACGCCAGCCTGATGAAGCTGTAAGGGGTCGGAAGAATCGTGGACAACCTGATCGCGCTGCTCATCGCGGCGCCCCTGCTCGGAGCGGCCGTCCTCCTGGTCGGCGGCCGGCGGCTGGACGCCGTGGGCCACTGGATCGGCACGCTCCTGTCGGCCACCTCCTTCGTGCTCGGCCTGATCCTCTTCGCCGGCCTGCTCGGCAAGGACGCCGAACACCGCACCCTGACCCAGCACCTGTGGACGTGGATCTCGGTCGGCAACTTCCAGGCGGACGTCACCTTCCGCCTGGACCAGCTGTCGATGACGTTCGTGCTGCTGATCACGGGCGTCGGCTCGCTGATCCACCTCTATTCGGTCGGGTACATGGAGCACGACGAGCGGCGCCGCCGCTTCTTCGGCTACCTGAACCTGTTCCTCGCGGCGATGCTGCTGCTGGTCCTCGCCGACAACTACCTGCTGCTGTACGTCGGCTGGGAGGGCGTCGGCCTCGCCTCGTACCTGCTCATCGGCTTCTGGCAGCACAAGCCCAGCGCCGCGACGGCCGCGAAGAAGGCCTTCCTGGTCAACCGGGTCGGCGACATGGGCCTGTCGATCGCGATCATGCTGATGTTCACCACCTTCGGCAGCTTCGCCTTCGGTCCGGTCCTCAGCCACACCGGTGACACCTCCGAGGGCAGGCTCACCGCGATCGGCCTGATGCTGCTGCTCGCCGCGTGCGGCAAGTCGGCCCAGGTCCCGCTGCAGTCCTGGCTCGGGGACGCGATGGAGGGCCCGACCCCGGTCTCGGCCCTGATCCACGCCGCGACGATGGTGACGGCGGGCGTCTACCTGATCGTCCGCTCCGGCGCCATCTTCAACGCGGCGCCCGACGCCCAGCTGGCCGTCACCGTGGTCGGCGCCGTCACGCTCCTCTTCGGTGCGATCGTCGGTTGCGCCAAGGACGACATCAAGAAGGCGCTGGCCGGTTCGACCATGTCGCAGATCGGCTACATGGTGCTGGCGGCGGGCCTCGGCCCCATCGGCTACGTCTTCGCGATCATGCACCTGGTCACCCACGGCTTCTTCAAGGCCGGGCTGTTCCTCGGCGCCGGTTCGGTCATGCACGGCATGAACGACGAGGTCGACATGCGCAAGTACGGCGGCCTGCGCAAGTACATGCCGGTCACCTTCGTCACCTTCGGCCTCGGCTACCTGGCGATCATCGGCTTCCCGTTCCTGTCCGGCTTCTACTCCAAGGACGCGATCATCGAGGCGGCCTTCGCCAAGGGCGGCACCCAGGGCTGGATCCTCGGTGGCGTGGCCCTGCTCGGCGCGGCCATCACCGCCTTCTACATGACGCGCGTGATGCTGATGACGTTCTTCGGGGAGGAGCGCTGGAGGAACCAGCCCACTCGGTCCCCCGAGGCACCCGGCGCGGAGCCCGCGGCCGCGTACCACGGCGAGGCCGCATCCGGTCATGCCGCTGCCGCGACGGGCGAGCCGCACCCGCACGAGTCTCCGAAGATCATGACGATCCCCATGATCGTGCTGGCCGTCGGCTCCGTCTTCGGCGGCTTCTTCTTCCACCTCGGCGACCGCTTCCTCAACTGGCTGGAGCCGGTCACCGGCCACAGTGAGGGCGACTCGCCGATCAGCGCCGCGACGGTCACCGGCGCGACCCTGGTCTGCCTGGTGGTCGGCGTCGCCATCGCCTGGGCGCAGTACGGCCGCAAGCCCGTTCCGGCGGTCGCCCCGCGCGGTTCGCTGCTCACCCGGGCCGCCCGGCGCGACCTGCTGCAGGACGACTTCAACCATGTCGTCCTGGTGCGTGGCGGAGAACACCTCACGCGCTCCCTGGTGTACGTCGACCACACCCTGGTCGACGGCGTCGTCAACGGCACCGCGGCCGGCTTCGGCGGCCTGTCCGGACGGCTGCGCCGGGTCCAGAACGGCTTCGCCCGCTCCTACGCGGTCTCGATGTTCGGCGGCGCGGCACTCCTGGTCGCCGCGACCCTGCTGATGAGGGCGGTCTGATACCGATGTCCTTTCCTCTGCTGACAGCGACGGCGGCGCTCCCGGCCCTCGGGGCGGTCGCCACGGCCGCCGTACCGGCCGCGAAGCGCAACGCCGCGAAATGGCTGGCGCTGGTCGTCTCGCTCGCCACACTCGCCCTGGCGATCACCGTCCTGGTCCGCTTCGACCCGGACGGCGACCGCTACCAGCTCACCGAATCCCACGCCTGGATCGCGGACTTCGGGGTCAGGTACGAGCTGGGCGTGGACGGCATCGCGGTGGCGCTGCTCGCCCTGACCGCGCTGCTGATCCCGTTCATCATCCTGGCCGGCTGGCACGACGCCGATCCGCTGGAGACCGGCAGCCGCCGCTGGCGGCCCACCCAGGGGTTCTTCGCGTTGATCCTCGCCGTCGAGGCGATGGTGGTCATCTCCTTCGAGGCCACCGACGTCTTCCTCTTCTACATCTTCTTCGAAGCCATGCTCATCCCGATGTACTTCCTCATCGGCGGCTTCGGGGACCGTGCCCACGAGCACGGTGAGGAGGCGGCCTCCACCCAGCGGTCGTACGCGGCCGTGAAGTTCCTGCTCTACAACCTCGTCGGCGGCCTGATCATGCTGGCCGCGGTGATCGGTCTCTACGTGGTCGCCGGGAACTTCAGCCTCCAGGAGATCGCGCAGGCGCGGACGAACGGCTCGCTGCACATGGCGACCAGCACCGAACGCTGGCTGTTCCTCGGCTTCTTCTTCGCCTTCGCGGTGAAGGCGCCGCTGTGGCCGCTGCACACCTGGCTGCCCAACGCCATGCAGGAGTCCACCGCCCCGGTCGCCGTGCTCATCACGGCGGTCGTCGACAAGGTGGGCACCTTCGCGATGCTCCGCTTCTGCCTCCAGCTGTTCCCGGAGGCCAGCAAGTGGGCGACGCCCGTCATCCTCGTACTGGCGCTCATCAGCATCGTCTACGGCGCGCTGCTCGCCGTCGGCCAGCGGGACATCAAACGGCTGGTGGCCTACGCGTCGATCTCGCACTTCGGCTTCATCGTCATGGGCATCTTCGCGATGACCAGCCAGGGCCAGTCCGGGGCCACGCTCTACATGGTCAACCACGGCATCTCCACGGCCGCGCTGATGCTGGTCGCCGGGTTCCTGATCTCCCGGCGCGGCTCCCGGCTCATCGCCGACTACGGGGGTGTGCAGAAGGTCGCCCCGGTGCTCGCCGGCACCTTCCTGATCGGCGGTCTCGCCACCCTCTCGCTGCCCGGCCTCGCGCCGTTCGTGAGCGAGTTCCTGGTCCTGGTCGGCACGTTCACGCGTTACCCGGTGATCGGCATCATCGCCACCTTCGGCATCGTCCTCGCCGCGCTCTACACCCTCGTCCTGTACCAGCGGACGATGACGGGCCCGGTGAAGCCCGAGGTGTCGGCGATGCCCGACCTGCGCGCGCGTGAACTGGTGGTCGTCGCCCCGCTGATCGTGCTGCTGATCTTCCTCGGCGTCTACCCGAAGCCCGTCACGGACATCGTCAACCCTGCGGTCAAACAGACCATGTCCGACGTACACAAGACCGACCCCAAGCCCGAGGCGGAGGCGGCCAAGTGAGCGCAACAGCCGTCCACAGCCTGTGGACAACCGCGGCCGACCCGATCTCGAAGATCGACGCGCCGAAGATCGAATACGGACAGCTGTCACCGACCCTGATCGTGATCGGTGCGGCACTGGTCGGGGTGCTCGTCGAGGCGTTCGTCCCGCGCAGGTCCCGCTACTACGCCCAGGTGTTCGTGTCCGTCGTGGCACTGTGCGCCGCGTTCGCCGCGGTCGTCGCGCTCGCGGAGAACGGATACGGCACCACGAAGGCGCACATCGCGGCGATGGGGGCGATCGCGGTCGACGGACCGTCCCTGTTCCTGCAGGGCACGATCCTGCTCGCCGGCCTGGTCGGCCTGTTCACCTTCGCCGAACGGCGCCTGGACCCGGAGGCGCACGGAAACCGGGTCGACTCCTTCGCCGCCCAGGCCGCGTCCGTGCCGGGCAGTGACAGCGAGAAGGCCGCGGTCCGGGCCGGGTTCACCACCACCGAGGTCTTCCCGCTGCTGCTCTTCGCGATCGCGGGCATGCTGGTGTTCCCCTCGGCCAACGACCTGCTGACGCTGTTCGTGGCCCTGGAGGTCTTCTCCCTGCCGCTGTACCTGCTGTGCGCGCTGGCCCGCCGCAAGCGGCTGATGTCGCAGGAGGCCGCGGTCAAGTACTTCCTGCTCGGCGCGTTCGCCTCCGCGTTCACCCTGTTCGGTATCGCCCTGCTCTACGGCTACGCGGGCTCGGTGTCGTACGGGCGCATCGCGCAGGTCGTCGACGGCACGGTCACCAACGTCGACCCGGCGCTGGCCGGCACCATGGGCAACGACGCGCTGCTGCTGATCGGCAGCGCCATGATCGTGATGGGTCTGCTGTTCAAGGTGGGCGCCGTCCCGTTCCACATGTGGACGCCGGACGTCTACCAGGGCGCGCCCACCCCGGTGACCGGATTCATGGCGGCGGCGACCAAGGTCGCGGCGTTCGGCGCGCTGCTGCGCCTGCTGTACGTCGTCCTGCCCGGCATGCGCTGGGACTGGCGGCCGGTCATGTGGGCCGTGGCCGTCATCACCATGCTGGGCGGCGCGATCGTCGCGATCACGCAGACCGACATCAAGCGGCTGCTGGCGTACTCGTCCATCGCGCACGCCGGATTCATCCTCGCCGGTGTCATCGCGACCTCGAAGGACGGCGTGTCGTCCGTCCTGTTCTACCTGGCCGGGTACTCGTTCGTGACGATCGGTGCCTTCGCGGTGGTGACCCTGGTGCGCGACGCCGGCGGCGAGGCCACCCACCTGTCCAAGTGGGCCGGGCTCGGCCGCCGCTCTCCGCTGGTGGCGGCCGTGTTCGCGGTGTTCCTGCTGGCCTTCGCGGGCATCCCGCTGACCTCCGGTTTCGCCGGGAAGTTCGCCGTGTTCAAGGCGGCGGCGGACGGCGGTGCGGCCCCGCTGGTCGTGGTCGGTGTGATCTCCTCGGCGATCGCCGCGTTCTTCTACATCCGGGTGATCGTGCTGATGTTCTTCAGCGAGCCCAGGCCCGAGGGGCCGACCGTGGCCGTGCCCTCGCCGCTGACCATGGCGGCGATCGGGGTGGGCGTGGCGGTCACGCTGGTGCTCGGTGTGGCGCCCCAGTACTTCCTGGACCTGGCGAACCAGGCGAGCGTGTTCGTGCGCTGACGTACGCCACGGCCGTCGTCCGGGGCCCGGTCCTCCCGCGGAGGACCGGGCCCCGGACGCGT